>Ga0163180_10000017_pt1 | contig 86563 bp, 79 predicted proteins | sample AtlANTMetagenome_2_FD_109647 | JGI IMG/M metagenome (GOLD analysis project Ga0163180, IMG submission 109647) | Marine eukaryotic phytoplankton communities from the Atlantic Ocean - Atlantic ANT 4 Metagenome | ecosystem: Environmental > Aquatic > Marine > Oceanic | place: North Atlantic Ocean...
GACCTGCGAGGATTGAATGACAGCTTGGGCATTCAATCCACGAAGACCTGCGGGGGTTTCGACGAACGGTGTCGGAGACCGATTGTGGGTATATTTAAAAAGAACAAAGAAAAACGGGCGACCTATGGCCGCCCGTCTCAACTAACGCCGAAGACCAAGACTCTTAATGAGCGTCTTGTATCGGTCCTCATCGTTTGTCCGAAGATACTTCAGCAAACGACGACGACGACCAACCAACTTGAGAAGACCACGACGTGAGTGATGGTCCTTCTTGTGGTCCTTAAAGTGGTCCGTCAGGTAAGTGATGCGCTCGGTCAGGAGTGCGACTTGAACCTCAGGAGAACCGGTATCACCCTCGTGGGTGGCATAAGTTTTCATGAGTTCGGTTTTGCGTTCTGCAGTCATTGCCATTTTGATGTCTCCTTTCTTCTCGCCTCAGCAGGTGGGCTTCGGATGGCGTACCGAAGAGTGCCGCTTGAGACGTCGACGTCCGCATATGGCCCGTTGAGGCGTTGCCGTCAAGCGATCTGTCCCCTTTATCCGCAGGTTTCAGTTTAGATCGCCATGCCGTAGATTCCATACAAAAGCATCTTGGGGCTGATTGTACGCAGATCAAGGAACTGTTTTTTGAGTTGGCGAGGACGCATATAAAAGCGACGTAAAGCCCATGACTGCATCTTCACCAACGTGACCGGGTCGTACCCGTGAGGGTGGTAAATCAGCCGATCTGGATCGGGATTGAATGTGGTGTAGTTCTCCCAATCGTCCCGGAAAAGATCCTTCTGCCAACGATCCTCGAACAATTTGGATCCGGGAAAAGGCACGGTGATGGCGAACTTTGCAAAATCGAGGTCCAAATCCACGGCAAACTCTACCGTTTCCTTGGTCATCTCTGGTGTTTCTCCCGGCATACCAATCATGAACAAGCCGACAGTCTGTATGCCCGCATTCTTGGCGTTCTCCACGCCCACACGCACCTTGTCCGTCGTGATTTTCTTGTTCACGTTGCCCAGAAGAAGATCCACCCCAGATTCAATGCCCATCAAAACTCGGCGACAACCGCCGTCATACATCATCTGACAGGTTTCCGGGTCGAGCCGATCCGCGCGGGTTTCACTCAACCATTGGCATTTCTTGTCCAAACCCCTCGCGACCAGTTCAGTACAAAACGGCTCCAAGTCTTTTTTGACCAGAGGGAAGATGGGATCAATAAATCCGATCTGCTTCACTCCGTATCGGTCTACCAAGAACTCATATTCATCCACGATCTTAATCGGGTCACGTCGCCGATAAACCTTCCCTCCCGTGTGAATGAGCGAACAATAATCGCACCGATACGGACATCCCCGAGAGCCCGATATAGTCAATACCGGCTTAGCAAAGTCCGCAAAGGGCAACAGCCCATACTTGTGGTACGGAAACAGATGCCACGCAGGGTAAGGCAAGGAGTCGAGGTCCTGGTTGATGGGTCGTGCTGGGTTGGTGACCGGCTGACCATCAGACGACCATGTCAGGCCCTGAATACCGGAAAAATCGGTCTCATTGGACGCCAAAGCATCCACCAGCTCGCAGATGGTGATTTCTCCATCACCATGCACGGAAAAATCGGCGTCGCGAGACCGAACAATGTCCGCCGCAAATACATCGGCATGCACACCACCCCAAACGATATCAACGCCTGGCAATCGACCTCTCAACAGTTGACTGATGGCCGAACACACCGGAGCCGACGGCGTCAGCACAGTCATACCGACCAGATCGGGCCTGAATCGGGCCGCCTTGTTGGCGACCTCCTCTACATCCAGACGCTCGGCGAACATATCAATGATGCGGACGTGACACCCATGCTGCTCCAGTGCAGCCGCGATGTAGGCCAAACCGATACAAGGCATTGGCTCCAGCAGTCCGGCAAAGCGACCCAGCTTTTTGAGATTCATCGATGGATTGATGAGCAATACCCGCATCTGGGCTCCGACAAGAACATTCACACTATCCGCGCAAGGCGCCAACTCTCAATAGATTTTATCCGCCCGGTGTCGGTTTCTCTCTTTCTCTTCGTGCTTTTTCGCGCCTTTTTTCGTAAATCGCTTCCCATTTTGGCGGATACTTGTCCAGATCCTTCCGAAAGTAAACGTTGAACCAAATCGACTTTTCCTCGATAAAGGCCCACTCCCGCGACTGCATAATGGCGTGTTGATAGTGAGTGCTCGTCAACGTCTTCCAGTCCCAGCTCTTCTTGACCGCAAGCCGGGTGGCTTTCTTGGCAACAATGGCGCCTTCGGGGATGATGACCTCTGACTCCAAGGTTTGAATATACGCCTGATCCGTTGGTTGTTGATGGGTGCGTTTCGCCAGATCAAAGGTTCTGCGTTTTAAGAAATAAGGAATCATCCCGGGAGTCTGAACCACAACAAGAAGGTCTCCCTCAAACCGCCAACGGAGAAATCGGGACATGAGTTGGGCACGCTTCAGTTCCGAAATCCGAGACCGGATCTGGGTGTTTTGAACCTGAAGTCCCTGACGCATATCGACAAGGCCGAGCGACACCACCACGACCAGCCCCAAAGCGCGATGAGGCAACCGATCGGCCAAATATCCCGCCCCTATGGCAAGGAACCCTATCGCCGGAACAAGAATAGAACCGAAATTCTCAGCCCCATTACCTCCCAAAGCACCCCATAAAATCCAGACCCCAGCAGCGGCCACAAAAGGCCCTCTCCAGCTTTCAAGACGCCTCATCATCCCAAGACCCACGATTCCCGCGGCAGGAAGGATTGGCGTGAGCTTCAACGCTGTAAAAAAGGCCCCCGAGTCGGCCTGACTCAACAATATCCACGCACCATGAGGAAGCAGTTGACCAAAGAGCACCCAACGGGCGAGCGACAATGCCACAACCGTACACAACACCGCCTTCACGGGCCTCTGATCGTGTGGCCATCGAAGGGCTGCTAAAACGAGCGCTAATAACAGCGGAGCTAAACCCGCTAAAGAGAGCAAAACCAGACAGGCTATCGTCCAATGCGACCCCCTGAGTTGATCTCGATCCGACTGCACCGAAAAGACGGCTAAAACACTCAAAACAGCAAGAAAGAGGTGGTCGCTTCCCGAATGGGCAGCCACCGCTACCGTCGGCAAGGCAAAAACAGCCAAGGTGGTGAGCACACTTTCCCATCGAGAAAAGTTCAAAACAGCCCAATGCACACACAGACCACACAAAAGCCCGAGAAGGCCCGATCCTAAAAAAGGCTGTAGGCGCATCTCGTGAGCCCCGAGAACGCCCAAGAAAGACAAGATCATCGTCCAGAGCGGATCAACAAAGGCCTCTACGGGAGTGTCTTGCCCTATCAGAAGCAATGTTCCGTTTTCAGAAACACGGCGGGCATATCGAAACGCAACAAAGGCTGAATCCAACCAAGCCGGTTCAGCCCAAAAACCCCACAGAGCCAATAAGGCCGTGGAAGCAAAACCCAACGCTAAAGCTGCTGTTTGCTTTCTCACTATGCAACGCCCATCACCAAATCCGCCAAATTCAGCCCATCAAGCACTTGCTCCATAGGAATATATGAATCCACGCCATCCAGTATGGATGCTGTGGCTTTCAATTGGTCGGTTTTAAACAATCCAGGGGACTCCTCAAATTCAATCGCGCTTCCATCAAGAAAGACTTCCCCGTCCTCTTGGCGGACGATTCCTTGTTCAAATTCCAGGACCATCTCAAGATGCCGGTCCATCTCTTTCTCCATCCGACAATCAAGGTTGATGGTGACATCGTCTGGGTACAGCAATTGGACACCAAGATTGTATGGCGTACAGCGCTCAACCTCCACATCGTCAGGCACGCCCACCGAATCTATAATCCGTTGAAATCGCGCTATGTTGGCGTGTGCTGGCGACGCAGCATTCGGTCGCTCTCCTCCAAAAAACCGGACGGCTCCGCCGACCAAAGTTTTGCCTTGAGCGAACTGACGAATCCACTTCGCAGCGGGAGTTAACAACTCGATGTGCTCGACATGAAGAACCCTGTCTCGCGCAACAGCTAAAGCAAATAAACTGGAGGCTTCCCCAGCACTCGAGGCCACAGGGAATTCACACAACACATGGCGATAAGCGCTCAGGGCTGTATGGACCTGGGTGGCATGAAATCCGTCAGGAGAGCACACCGCTATAGCATCGACATGTTGAAGCATTTCCTCGTATGAGTTGAATGCATCAATAGATGCGCCATCGGTATCACCCCTCCAGCCACCCACAATCTCTGCGCGCGGATCCGCGCGAAGCGCCTCTACTCGTGCTCGGCCCGCCCGGCCTACACCCAACACGCCCCATCGAACCTTCAGCATCACTCGCACCTCTCTCAAGTGAGCACTAACATGGGGCAGCGGAGGGAGGTCTATGCGAGTCATCGTTATTGGCGGTGGGATCATGGGATTGAGCACCGCGCTGGCGTTGTGCCGAAGAGGTCATCGCGTCACGATCTTCGAGCAACACAGCATTCCCAATCCCATGGGGTCCAGTGTCGACCAGCATCGTCTCATCCGACATCCCTACGGTGAGATGAGTGGCTACGCTCGAATGATTGGCCCAGCCATGACCGCCTGGGACCAACTTTGGACCGATTTCGGCTGCTCTTATTTCTACAAAACTGGCACCCTAATTTTGGCTCGCGAGAACCTGAAGTGGGCAGAGTCATCGCTATCCGACATGGATGCGATGGGAATAGAACACATGCGGCTCAGTCCAGATCAACTGAATCGTCGGGCCCCGATGCTTAAATCCGATGGGGTTGAACTGGCGGCATGGGTCAATTCAGGCGGGGCCCTGTTGGCTCACGACATTGTGAGGGCTATGGCCCGACATCTTGTGCTCAAAGGGGCGGCGGTTCACACCCATACACCTGTGGTCGATATCGACACTGTCAGAGCATCCGTCACTTTAGAAGATGGAAGTCGAGTCCGGGCCGACCGGCTCGTTGTGGCAGCAGGGCCTTGGGTGCGCGACATTTGCTCCCACGCTCAGGGGCGAGTCAAACCCAGCCGACAGTTGGTGTTGTACCTCAAGCCACCCAAGATCTATGCAGAGGCGTGGAACAACGCACCAATGGTCCTCGATATCCATGGGAATGGAGGAATCTACGCGGTTCCTCCTGTCGGCCCAACGGGCCTGAAAATCGGGGATCACAGTTTCAGTCTGAAGGGACACCCATCGACAAATACTGTGGCCAAAGAGTCGGAAATATCCGCGTTATTCGAAGCTTGCCGAGGGAGGCTGGACCGGCTTGATGATTATGAGGTCGAATCAGGGGACATCTGCTTTTACACTGTCCAAAAGGATGAACGCTTCATCCTTGAATCCCTCGACAAAGCTATTTTATTGACCGGATTTTCGGGGCATGGCTTCAAATTTGGAGCGCTGATGGGAGCGGTGGCGTCCGGTGTTCTGACAGGGGCCTTGACGCCCGATGAGGCCAGCAAGCTGGCTGCAGGTCTCGTGGTGGATGCAGCCGAAATAAACCGACTCACCACCCTTTGTTTGGGTTGAACTTCCGACGATCTCGTTTGGTGGGACGCGGTCCCTTTCTGCCCTTTCGACTTCCCCGATCAAAAGTGGGGTCTCCAGGCATTCTACCTGTGGGAGGAGGAGGGGGGGTATGATCCACGTACAGCGTGACAGCCACCTTGGCAGGTCCCCGTTTGTCTGCAAGGTCGGCGACCTCAAGGGTCCGGGGACCCCCGGGCGTCAACACATCAATACAATCCCCCACAACGACACCCTTGCTGGATTTGACCGTCTCTCCATTCAGCTTCACATGGCCACCGGTACACGCATCCGAAGCCATTGATCGTGTCTTGAACATGCGAGCGGCCCACAACCACTTATCTATCCGTACTTTTTGCATCGTATTCCATCATGCCCGTCTATATCGGGCTAGCCAAGAAGCATGACTGTACGCTTCTATTACGACATCGTGTGCCCTTATGCATATATAGCGAGCTTAAGAGTCGAAGAGATGGCCGCTCGAACCGGGACTTCCATCGAGTGGTGCCCCGTTCTTCTGGGGGGCCTTTTCCGAGAGCATGAAACAGCCGACGTCCCAGCGAGCACCTACAGCCCGGCTAAGGCCGCCATGGGGGCCACCGACCTGCTACGAGAAGCGCAAGCCTGTTCAGCACCCTTTCTGCCCAACCCCAGGCACCCTCAACGCACCGTCACCGCGATGAGGCTGATCACCGCCACTCAAGGCCAGGCACGCATATCGATCACCAAGGCTCTGTATCAAGCCTACTGGGTCGACAATAGCGATATCAACGACTTGGACGTTCTGCGACCCATCGCAGAAAGCCATGGTTTGTCCCTCGCAGATGCAACTCGACCTGAAGTCAAAACGCGTCTTCGAGAAAACACAGCACTCGCGGCACAACGTGGGGTTTTCGGTGTACCTACATTCGAGGTCGATGGAACTCTGTGGTGGGGCCAAGACCGAATGCATCTGGTCGAACAAGCATTGGGAGGCGACCCGATCTATCTCCCCTCAGTCCAAGCCACCTCTGTCGGTCACATCAAGTTTTTTCATGACTTTTCGAGCCCGTATTCCTATCTCGCTGCCACACAGATTCGCCACTTGGCAACATCCTGGGGTGTCCGACTCGAGTGGCGCCCCATCCTGCTCGGGGCCTTGTTTCGAACCATCGGAACGGCCAACATCCCCATTTTTACCTTCGGAGAAGCCCGCCGCGCGTATACCCTTCGCGATCTGACCGATTGGGCCGATTGGTGGAACGTTCCTTTCCACTTCAACCCTCACTTCCCCATGAGAACGGTCACAGCCGGACGCGTGGCTATTTTGGAACCCAAAACGACCCCTGACATTTATAAAGCAGCCTGGGTAGATGGGGTCGATCTCAACAATGACGAGGCGCTTGTCGAGGTGTTGAACCAGGCCGGTCATGATGGAAACAGCCTTGTGAGTGCCACACAGGATCCGGCCATAAAGGCCCAACTTCGTGGAAACACAGAGGCCGCAGCATCCGCTGGCGCCTGTGGCGCGCCGACGATCATGGTTGGAAACCAAATTTTTTGGGGCCAAGATCGACTCAATCGTGTGAGTGAAGCCCTTCGGGTTTAAGACTGAGCCTATCTAGGCTCCGACCACCAGGGCCTGCAATTCGCGAATCAAATCTCTCAGTTCCGCCGCACGTTCAAATTCCAGTTTTGAAGCCGCGGCCTTCATCTGCTTGCGCAAGCGCTTAATTTCATGCTCTGGATCCGATGTCGAGGTGCTCAGCGCCTGTTCTGCGATGCTCTTCGATTTGTCGACGTTGATGCTGCCTGCACGCAGCAGATCATCCAAAGGTGAGTCCACCGCCTTTTTAATGGTCTCGGGAGTGATGCCATGTTGAGCGTTGTAAGCCTCTTGCTTGGCCCGCCTTCTGTTCGTCTCCTCGATGGCCGCCTTCATCGATTTCGTGGTCTTATCGGCGTACAAAATCGCCCTACCGTTCACATTTCTGGCCGCTCGACCAATGGTCTGAATCAAGCTCGTCCGATTTCGTAAAAAGCCCTCTTTGTCGGCGTCCATAATCGCCACAAGAGACACCTCAGGGATATCCAAGCCTTCTCTGAGAAGATTGATCCCCACCAGAACATCGAATTCGCCGCACCGAAGATCACGAATGATTTCCATCCGCTCCAAAGTATCGATATCCGAGTGCAGGTAGCGAACCCGAACGCCCAAGTCTCGGTAATAATCGGTCAGCTCTTGAGCCATTCGCTTGGTGAGAACGGTCACTAGAGCACGCTCTTTTGCCTGAGCTACCGCTCGCAATTCTTCGAGCAAGTCGTCCACTTGGTGATTCGCAGACTTGACCTCAATCTTCGGATCTATAAGGCCCGTCGGTCGAATGATCTGCTCAACCACCACCCCTTCAGCCTTCTCAAGCTCGTGGCTACGCGGGGTCGCAGACACATAGACCACCTGGTCAAGAAGCGCCTCAAACTCCTCAAATTTGAGCGGTCGGTTGTCCAGGGCTGAAGGCAATCGAAAGCCATGGCCCACAAGGGTCTCTTTGCGACTTCGATCCCCCTTATACATCCCCCCGACCTGAGGAACAGTCACATGACTCTCATCGACAATCAGCAACCACTCCTTGGGAAAAAACTCAATGAGAGTGGGCGGCGGCTCTCCTTTGTCTCGTCCTGACAAATGACGACTGTAATTCTCGATGCCCTTACAGCGTCCTGTTTCCCGGATGAGTTCAAGATCAAAACCTGTCCGTTCCTCAAGACGCTGGGCCTCTAAAAACTTACCGAAGGAGTTGAGCTCATACAGACAGTCTTTGAGTTCCTCCTCTATCTGAAAGAGCGCTCGATCCATCTGCTCTTTGGGGGTGACGTAATGGCTGGCTGGGTATATCGCGACCTGTTCGAGCTGCTCCAAACGGGTACCGCGCAGCGGATCCACCAAACTGATTCTTTCGACCTCATCCCCAAACAATTCGATTCGGATCGCGACCTCATCCTCCGAGGCGGGAAAAACTTCGACGACGTCTCCCCTGACTCGGAAGGTCCCGCGGTGAAAATCATGGTCATTTCGATTGTAGAGAATCTCAACCAGCGCCCGAAGAAGCTTCTTTCTCGGCCACTCCTCCCCGCGCTCTATGCGAATGAGCATCCCATCATATGCTTCTCTTGAGCCCAAGCCATAAATGCAGGACACCGAGCTGACGATGATGACGTCCTTGCGCTCCAACAACGATTTTGTCGCCCGGTGTCGAAGCTTGTCGATGTGTTCATTGATCAACAGATCTTTCTGAATGTAGGTGTCCGTTGACGGGACATAGGCTTCCGGCTGGTAATAGTCGTAGTAGCTGACAAAATACTCGACGGCGTTGTCTGGAAAAAGTCCTTTAAGTTCGCCATACAATTGAGCGGCCAAGGTCTTATTGTGGCTGAGGACCAAGGTCGGTCGATCGGCGTGAGCGATCAGGTGCGCCATGGTGAAGGTTTTACCCGTACCCGTCGCCCCCAAGAGCACTTGATGGCCGATACCGGCATCGAAACCATCGCACAAGGATTGAATCGCCTGGGGCTGGTCTCCCGCAGGGTCAAAATTCGTGGTGAGAGAAAATCGCCCCACCTAGTCTGCCCTCGGACTGCGAAGAGCGGTCATGGCACATAGAAGCCCCAGAAAAAACAGCCCAAAAAATTTAGATTCCTGAAGCCACCAGTGCAGTTCTGGAACCCATTTCTGAAGCGGCCGCAACCAATAGAGAGGCCAGGCCGTGAAGAAATAGGCGGGAACCCCAAGAGCCCACCCCATCCGACCCAATCTGCCGTCTAAAAGGGCCGTCCACACCACCGCTGCTGGGAAAATCGCCATGACCAAATGATGCTCATAAGTGTAAACCGGCGTGATGAGCATCAGCACAGTAAACGCCCCAAAGACTCCGGCATCGCCCAGTCTGTCTCGCGGAGTACGAGCCACCCACGCTAGACAAGCCAACAGCCCAACACTGATCGCTTTGGATGCCTGCGCGGCAGCGGGTGCCAGAGTGTACTTGTCTGCTCCTGGCCACATCTGATTAAACAAATCCGGTATCGAATGGTTTGCTGGCAAACCTATTCGCACCGTTAATCCATGATATCGGCCCGTCGAAAATCCGGGCAGGATGTCCTCATAGAACCGACGCTGAGTGTCCAGATCGACAATGGTGAGTGCCAACACACTCGAACCCACAGCAAAACCAACAGCAGCTAAAACAGGGAGAAAACGACGACGCGCCGCCCAAGCCGCCAAATAGATGGCAGGAGACATCTTAGCCATGGCCGCAGCCCCGACAAGTGTCCCGCTGCGAAGCCATAAACCCATCACAGCCGCGAATAGAACCCATACATTGGCCTGACCCATCTTGGCGTTGTCCGTGATGGGGGTGAAGCTCAACAGCAAAATGGCCAGCGCTCCCCATGGAAGACGAAACCACGCTCTAAAGACCCCCAAACAGAGCAGGAGTAGGGCTTGGTTCAACCAAAACCAGATCTTCACACTCGTGCCCAATGGAAACGCTGGAGACCAGGAAACAGCAGCCAAAAATGGAGGCGGATAAAAATAGGGATGAACCGATCGTCGGGTCCGTTCTGTGCGCGCCCGTTTGGATAGAGCGGTCGTATCGTAGGGATCGCCGCCATCCAGCGCCTCTGCGGCCGCATAGTGGTAGGTGGCATAGTCTCGTCCGTGCTTGGCTCCAGCCACTTTGATCCACGCGGGAACGACACTGACGCCCGCATAAGCGAGCAAAAAGAACACGATCAACCATCGGGCCGGACGATGCATGGACCCTCCTTATCTGGCTTGGGCTCGTGGGAAGGAAACTTCCATGATTTCTTCTCGTTCCATATCGACCAAGAGGACCCCATAGGGGTCATAAGCGAGACCATATTCAAGGAGCTGACGACGGGTGGGAGCAAAGTTTGGGTCCGGTGCATGGATTCCGGTTTTCACCTCCGCCACAAAGCGTTCCCCATCCTTCTCAACCAGAAGATCGGCCCTCAATTCGACCTCTTCTTCCTCACCGTCCACCGCCATCCACCACAAACATCGCACTTGACGGTCCACTATGGTGTAGCCCTCTTCGATCAGCAGCGTTTCAGCGTCACACTCACCGGCCCCAGCACGCCTCGCGCGTGTTTGCGCTCGGCGGCGTCCACGGCCTGACTCCCACCAAACACGCAGAGCTAAAAAAACCACCATGCTGAAGAGTGCAATGATGATGATCTGCTCAAACGTCATACTTGCTCGTCACCCATCCGCGTCCGCGGCGCTTGGACACTATTAGATAGAACCTATGTCATCTGCATCTGTAATTGGTGTATTGGTCCCATTTCATGGGGACTCACCCACGCTACCACCCGAGTCTCGGCCCATTGGTAGGGCGGCGCTTCACCTGCAAAAGAGTGGGATAGACGTCGTTTTTGGTGATGAGGTCTCCGGTGGACGCATCCATGGCTTTAGGGCTGTCGCTGGGGGATGGGAACGGGCGACGGGTATTCCCCTGAGCGCAGCACATGACCGGTTTCCATCGCAACTGAGAGCCACTCAGTTCGCCACAATCCGTGAGGGATTGGGTTCGATCCCAATGGGTAACAGTCTTGATTTCACCATGCTGTGCAGAGACAAGCTGAAAACACAGACAACGTTGGCCGAACTGGGAATCGAAATGCCTACGGTATGCCATGACCCAGCCCTATTCCAAAGCCATTTGAAAGAATGGGGATCGGCATTCCTCAAGCCCAGATTCGGTGCTTTAGGCGTGGGAGTGAAACGGGTCGAACCTGGATCCAGTCTTCCTGCATCTTCCCCTGGAATCGTACCCACGCGACCCGACCCCAGCATCCTTCAAAAGGCCATTCAGCCTCCAAAAGGGTGGGCATCCCGAACGGTTCGGGTGCTCATGCAGAGGAACCCCGATGGACAATGGCTACACGGAACACCGGTTGTTCGACAAAGTCGCGTCGATCCAGTCGCCAACGCTGCTCGCGGAGCCGAAGTCGCCTGCGGCACGTCGATTCTCGCACCCGAGATCGTGGACCGAATCATCGATTGTATGCACACCATTGGACGTGCCATCGACCAGCTTGACGGCTCGCTGTGGGCATTAGAGGCCGGTGTCGACCTCGTGCTGGACTCCGACTACATGCCGTGGTTGATCGAACTCAATTCAAGACCCAGGGGGCGCATGGAGGTACTGGCTGATCAGAAGCCTGACCAATTCAAAATGGCCCACCTACAGGCGTGCTGTCGGCCGATTGAGCGCCTTTCGAGAATCGTGGAACAAGAGAGTTGACCCGGCCTAGAACGCCCCCGATATAGACCGGGCCAACTCTTATTCAACCATCAAACAGCGTATTGTCGATGGCGCGACGCGCATCCAGTCCTGGATCTACAAAGCGCACCCCTGCGGTTTTGTAGCCAGGACCGCATCCTCGCCGAGAGACATGCCGCACTTCCACTGTGACGGGCACACCTGAAACCGAACCAGTTTCCAGCCATACCGTGACGCGCCGACCGACCCAAAGGCCGATCTCGCGAGCATCGTACCGAACTGCCGCGCCCCCGCTAGACAGATCAACGACGGGGTAGGACTGCATTCCCTGGTTGGTCATCATAGCCAATCGAACTCCCGCAGATTCGGGAATCGGTTGGCGATCAGTTCCGCGTCGGCTGAGCCGCTGAACCATCCGGGGGCGGCTCAATCGCCACATTCCGGGTTCAACGCTCGCCATGATGCGGGAAAAGAACACTAAACTGTCTACGCCGTACCGATAGTCGACACGAACACTTTGGCCCGACTCGATACGCGCCACTCGAGAGAGGGTGCTGTCTCGGCCCAGAAAAGTCAGTCCAACATCTTCATCGGACCAATCGAAGGAACCGGGTACGCGCAAGTAGCTTGACGTCAAGCATGCGGCGGAACCCTCAACCGAAGCGGTCATCAGATGACGCATCACCAGCTTGGGTCGAACGATGTGGGGGACTGTTGCGTAGCTCATACCAACTCCATGCTGGTCATACTGATCAGAACGGAACTCTCTCTAAAGATCATGAGAGATCGGCGAAAAAAGATCGCGCCATGTAGGCTGTGTCCATGCTGATCGTTTTGCTGATGTCTTGCGCCAAACCGACGCCTGTGGCCATTCCAAGGCAGTTGAGCACTGAAGAAGGCCTCTCAGCCGAGGTGATCTCCAAGGGTGACATCCCGTCTCGTTTGGCGGCTCCAGATGAAGCCAATCTCGTGATTTTCTACACCGGTGAACAGCGTGCAGATCTTCAACCATGCGGCTGCGCTGATACGCCTCGAGGAGGTCTACCCAGAACCGCTGCATACATTGCGGCTGCCGGAGAGGGCTTGATCATTAATGGTGCTGGGTGGCTCGACGAAGGACAAACCCTTGACGGCAGCCCTATGGCTGACGCCAAGCTCAAAAACCAGTGGATGGTCACCGGTCTGAAGCAGTTGAGTGTCGACATTGTTCACGTGGGTTTTGGGGATCTGATCGGTTTGTCACGAATGGATGAATCCCCGGATCTCCCCATGATCAGTGCCAACTTACGGGGCCCTGGACTCACGACCCATCAAATTATTGAACACGGCGGGCAGCGGGTCGGTATCTCCGGTATCTCTCACGAGGGACACATCAGCATTGCCACGCCGGGCTTTGAACGACTCGAACCCTACAGTGCAGCAAAACCCATTCTTGAGCACCTGTCTGCGGAATCCGATTTTGTTGTTTTGCTCAACAACAACGCCACTCAAGCCACAAAGAAACTCATCCGAGACGGTCACGTCGACTTGGTGATTGAAACCGCCCATCACCGCGGCTTTGAGCCCCCTTTCAGGCATGGAAATTCGATCTGGGTGCGCTCACACGATCAAGGGCTTCGGTTGGGAGAACTCCGGGTCACCACCGATTCTGAGGATGGAATCACTGCTCACGACCGAAAAATCGACCTCGATAGCACCGTGCCCAACCAGTCCGACATGGCCGCGATAGCAGACGAAGCAGGACAGGAGTTGAAGGCCCTTGAGCGAGCCTTATTCTCACCCTAAACGACTAAAACACCCAATAGGCGCCAATGTAGGGCAACGGCAATATCGGCGTATCGGGAAACAGCGCTTCCCAGAATCGAGGATGAAGATTCGACTGGGCATTATCGACGTATTCTTTGACCCCGTCGTCTCGGATGGGCATCGGGTTGCCTGGAACGATCAGGTTGACGCCCAGCGCCAATCGAGCGTGATCGCCCACCTGCATCACATACGTGGGATGAACTTCGAGCCACCACCCGCCCTCATTGGCCAGATTGAGCGGATGAAAACGAATCACGGAGTTGAACGTCGAACGATCGTTAATCATGTGCTCATAGCCCATGATGATCGGCACTCGAACCCCTTGAAATACCCAACCGTCGTATAGCTCACCCTTGGAAATATCAGTGGCTTCATGCCCATACATCAGCGGTGCACGGTAAATCGTGAGCGAATACCACCAATCTCCACCAAAGCCCTTGTCAGGACCGCCCCAACCATCTGAAAACTGGAGTGCCACCTTCAAGCGATCGTATATGGCCCCCATACCAAAGTTCAGCCGGCCTTTATCTCCGACCCGAGTGGAATAGCGGAGGTGAGCACCGGTTGAATAGGACCCAAAACCCATAGAAGCCCATGGCCACTCCGCCCACACCATGGGCTCTAGGCTGAGCGCTTTGTCTTCGTCCTGAACGATCGCCCACTTGAGTTGGGTATTGAATCCAAAATAGGACCCCACGATTCGCGTCCGCAGGTCCAAATTATCCTTTAGCCCATAGGAGGATTGTCCAAGGCCCAAATGGAGTTGGGTGTTCCCTTTACCTACCGTATGGGCACTCTCCGGCATTTCATGCGGATTGAGAGCCATTGCCGGTAAGGCAAAAACTAAAGTGAACAGGATTACAAGAATACGCATCGCGCTCTCCCGAAGAGGCACGCTACCAGCGATTCGAACCCAGCGTCAATCAGGAGTCGACGCCAACATCGTTCACTAGCCGTCGTCGCCAATGGCCTCTACAGGACAGTTTTCCAGCGCTTCATAGCATTGGGCAAGCTCTTCATCGTCTGCCGGCTGCTTGTAGCAAATATCGTGATCCTCATCGTCACTCATCCGGAAGTTATTTGGCGCCGCATCGGAACAAACCGAGCAAAGAATGCATTCTTTGTCCACATAAAATGAAACCGCTTGGCCACTTATCGTGACTTGGCCAAGTACGTTGTCTTCCCACTTTTCTGTTGCATCAGCCATTACCGGCTCCTTCTAAATCCGCCAAACATAGGCTATGTCTCCGTTCTACCCAACCCGCATCATGGATGCAACAGGATAAGGGAAGGCAATGGCCATTCTAAAAGTCGCCCGCATGGGTAATCCCATCCTTCGTCGGATCGCTGATCCAATCCCTGTCGAGCAGATAAAATCGCCCGATGTTCAGGCTTTAATCAGCAATATGCTCGACACAGTCATCGAGTATGACGGGGTCGGTTTGGCCGCTCCCCAGGTTCATCACAGCCTTCGCTTGGTTATCCTTTGCTTGGATCCCGAAGAGGGGTTTGAGGTGTGGATCAATCCCGTGCTGACACCCACGACGGATGAAGAAACGATCACAACCGAGGGATGTCTCAGTGTTCCTGACTTACGCGGAGACGTTTCGCGACCCATCGGCGTCCGTGTGGAGGCCTTTGACCATCAAGGCCAACACTTCGTCAAACAACTCGACGGATTTGACGCTGTCGTCGCCCAACACGAATGCGATCACCTCGACGGAGTGCTGTACGTCGACAAAGCAGACACTAAAACCTTGGCTTTCTTAGATGAATTTCGTCGCTACGCAATTCCCAGCGATGAGGGAGACGAAAATTAATGGGCTTTTTCGCAAAACTCTTTGGGACAGACCCCCAAACAAAAATCGACAAAGCGGCGCGTTTGATAGCCGATTCGGAATTTCACGAGGCGCGATGGGTTCTCGATGGACTGGAACACCCAGATGCAGACAGTCTCCTGAAACAAGCTCTCGCGGGGCTCATCACAGCCAATCTCGAAGAAGGGCGCGCGCGATACAGTGCAGGAGACAGAGAAGGTGCCGAGGAGCATCTCGCTTTGGCTCGGGAATTCGGAGCCACGGCAGAGCAGTTGCGCGCATCCAGACGACAAGGTCGAGAGGCCATGCCCAAAGCCAAACCGAAAAAGACACCTGCTGATGATGGTCCTATCGGAGACGATCCCATTTGGTCTCTACCTCCCGATGATCCTCGACTTCGATATGCGCTGATGGTCGAAACGTACCCCGAACATCTGCGAGAACGACTGCTGGCCTTGGGTCCCGAATTCGCCCGCGCTGTGTTGCTGACCGAAAACGGTAAAGCCGCCCAGGCCATGGCCTCACTCGCCGACCATGTCGCTAAGGATGACGTGGCGCGCTACGAGCGAGCTCGCGCAGCCCTCGCTGCCGGAGAACTCCCTGCCGCGGCCTCCGACCTCCTTATTTTTGGAGAGAGTGTCGGCCATCAACGCATCGGACAGAACCATACAGCCATGATGATGGTTCAAGTGCTCAGCAGTTTGGGAAGGGGCGAAGAAGCCCTCATCCATATCGTGGACGAACTTTCAAAAATCGAAAAACCCCACGAACAAATCATGCTTCGGAGCGCAGAAGCTCAGCTGCTCTTCATTTTGGGACGCGATGAAGAGGCCGATATCAAAACCACGGCTTTACTCCGCGACTCCAGCCGTGACATGGGCTTGGTCAAACTGTTGAGTCGCATCCGAAAACGGCGTGGGGAACGAATCAGTGCCATGGCCGTTCTCGAAGACGGCCTGAATCGGTGTTGTTCGGCTCCGGGCAAATGCGGTTCACAGCCCTTAGACCTCGAAGCGGTACGGATGCTTCTCGCGCTTTATCTCGAAGACAAACTCGAGCCAGGTCGAGTCAAAGAACTCTTCAGAGACCTCGAAAAACACCGCAAACAACCCGTTTGGGATGATGGATACCTTTCAGCGCTGCAGTCGCGAAACCACGGCAATCCGGACCTGGAACGGCAAGTCCGCCATCTTGCCGAAACGCTCAAAGCCGGAGACCCAAGAATCCGCGTTTTGAAGCAAGCATTTCCAACCCAGATGGGCGCGGCCTAACGAGAGCGGCTGCGAGCCAACATTCCTTGTTTGGACTCCAGCTCTCGAGATTCCCACTTTTCAAAAAATGCTTGTTGCCGATCCGTAGAGAGGTCTCCCCCACCCAAAGCCAAGCGCTTTCGCTCGGTGACTCGCTGAAGAATGCAAGCCGCCGCTACCGACACATTCAATGATTCCGTCAGCCCGTGCATGGGCACACAAATCGCACCATCGGCCAGCTGTCTGGCCCGCTCACTCACTCCTGTCAGTTCTGCTCCCATCAAGATGGCAACAGGAGTATCCAAAGGCAAAGAGTCTGGACTGAAAGCTTGCGGATCCAGATCCGCGACAAAGATCTTGAACCCGCGTTGGCGAAGTTCGTCCACAACAGCCTCGGTACTGTCTGAAAAATTGATTTCGATCCACCGTTCCGAACCTCGAGCCGCCCCCTTGGAGGGCCTGAACCCGCTGGCGATCAGATGAACCTCATGAATCCCAAAACATTCGCAGCTCCGAATGATGGCGCTGGCATTGTGGCGGCGATGAACGGCCTCCAAAATGACCACCACCGAACCCAGGCGCGCATCCAGCATCTGCCGTACCCGCGCTTGGCGAGCCTCTGAAATGGAGGAAGACACTATTGCTTATACAGAGTCAATCGAGCACCCGCATAGGGCACAGATAGTGTTTTCTGAGTCAGCATATAGGGAAGGTTGGCGCCGCCATCCGTAATGTCCATACGCATCAGTCCATCACGTGTCGCCCATTTCCCTTCAGTGACCGTTTCTTTGTCGTCGGCTACCGCTTGTATTCTGAGTTCACCGTTATTCTCAAAGAAGAATCGCACGCGCGTCGTCACGCCTCTGAGCTTAGCATTGCATTCCCATTGGCCCACCACACCGCTGTCTTGTCCCCAGGGACTCTGGCTTGTTTTGGTGCCCCATCCCCCAGTCGTCGGATCATTCAGCGAATCAACTTCGCCCCATGGTGTGCCATCCTGTCCAGCACCCAAAACTTCTTTTTGTCCCCAGTTCACACCCGCTGGCGTCGGGACCAAAGCTTGTAGAAGCGCATCGGGATCCAGACTCACAACATGCTCTTGGCTCGCGATCACAGCCCACCACTTGGCAACACCGGGTTTCTCCCAATACAGCCGTGCCCGGCCTAAACGCTCTGGACCCACAAGGTTAATGTGTCCGTTGGGTTCAATTCCAAACCGTTCAATGGCTATGCCTTCCTTCATTAGTGCGGCAACCAACTCTTCTGGAAGACCCTTGGCACCTTCGAGGCGAAATTCAAGCACTTCGCCCTTTTCTGGTTCAGCCGCATCGAGCACTGCTCGATGATCGTCCAGTTTGGTCCAGCCCACAGGAGGAGTGAGCGCCAGCGCAGGTTCGGCTAAAGCCAAACCCAGCAAACCCAAAGAAATAAGAATAAATCGATTCATGGCATTGCAATGTATCATGAGTTTTCTCGTCAACCGATAAACGGAATCTTAGTATTCGAACATGAAACGGATGCTGAAAGACTGGGCTGTAGCCCTCTGCATAGGCGCTATCGTCTTTTCTGCCATTCAATGGCTCCAGCCGAAGCCCGTAATTCCCGACGAAGCACCCGACTTTAGAGTCACTACAATTGATGGCGACGTGATCCACTTAGCGGCGCTCCGAGGGCGCACAGTAGTGATCAATTTCTGGGCCACGTGGTGCGGCCCCTGTCGAACCGAGGCGCCTGCTTTCAGCCGTTTCGCGCAATCACACCCCGAAATTCCTGTGATCGGTCTCGCTGTGGACTCCGGTTCGGCCGCACAAGTGCGTCGAGCGGTTCGCGATTGGAACATTACGTTTCCTGTGGCGCTCGCCGATGCCAAAATACAGCGCAGCTATGATGTATCCACGCTGCCCACGACCGTCATTCTGGATGAAAATGGCAAAGTGAAGGACATCCACGTCGGTATTATGAGTGAGCGCGAACTCGCCAAATCGGTGCGCTAAGACTCGAGCAGCGGCGTAAAATCGGGATCAAATGACCAAGTACCCTGGCGACCGGGCTGTCGAACCAAGCCCGAAATCCTCTCCAGATAGGTCGCCCTATCGATCTCTATCGCTCCCATTCTTGCGAGCGTATCGGTATGGACCTGGGCATCCACCAAACCATAGCCCCAGCGGTGGAGCTGCCGAACCAGCCATATCAGTCCTGTTTTTGATGCGTCTGAACTGTGGCTAAACATGCTTTCTCCGGCAAAAAGCCCACCCAGAGACACGCCATAGAGCCCTCCTACCATGACCTCGCCTTCCCAAACCTCAACCGAATGGGCGTACCCCAGCTCATGGAGACGAATGTAGGCGGCCTCCATGTCTTTTGTGATCCAAGTGCCTTGCTGTCCTGGGCGCGGCGTGAGTTTACAGTTTGAAATGACAGCCTCAAAGGCCGTGTCTAAAGTGACCCGAAAGGATGATTTCTTCAGGGTTTTCCGCAGCGAGCGGCCGATATGAAGATCCGACGGATCGAGAACACAGCGAGGATCAGGAGAAAACCACAAGATGGGCTGACCTTCGGAATACCAAGGAAAAATGCCGTTCGCATATCCCAACAGCAGACGTTCGGGCCGCAGGTCGCCTCCCACACCCAATAGTCCGCTCTCGTCCGCGTCCCTTGGGTTCGGAAAGATGACTTCGTCTACAGGTATGCGATAAACCGTCACCGCAGCCACTTATATCGTGCAGCGCTTTTACCCCAGTGTTCCACGTGGAACACCATGCTGATTCTCAAAAAAACCATGGCATTATGAACATTTCTATCGATCCACATCCACTTTTAGACGCTGCCATTCTCTACACAAAATGGCCCGATTCTCTGGAAAATGTGCCCACCCTCATCGACTTAGACACATGGTTTTCTGACCAGGCTTCTCCGCCTATAGATAGACCAGAACACATAAAACCCACTGTGAGAGACCTGCTCAGACATGGTGGATTCAAACCTTCAGGGCGCTCCAAACCTGCTTGCGAATACTTGGTGGGAGCTGTCGATAAAGGGAAAATGAGCAGCATCAATTCGGCTGTCGATTGCTGCAATGTGGTGAGTCTCTACACGGGCCTCCCCATTTCCGTGGTCGACATCGATCGCGCACAAGGGCCGTGGCGAGTCGGTCTCGCAGAAGCTCAAACGGAGTACGTCTTTAATCCTTCGGGTCAAGTCATATCGATCGGTGGGCTGATCAGCCTTTTTGATTCGCAGGGCCCCTGCGGAGGTCCTGTCAAAGACAGTCAACGGACGAAAACGCACCCCGGTACGACAACCACTTTAAGCATTGTATGGGGAACAACAGCGCTTCCTGGACGGACCGAGGCCGCCGCGAACTGGTACCACGAGCTGATGACTGGGCTGGGGGCTACGGTTCAAAGAATCAAGCCAACAGCGCCATCAAATCATCCCGCGTGATGGATGCTGCCTGATCCGCTGAACCCAGCGCCGCTTCTGCAAGCGCGCGCTTGCGTTTCTGCAAAGCAATGATCCGTTCTTCAACCGTATCTTCAGCGACCAGGCGATACACCATGACCGGCTTATCTTGCCCAATTCGGTGCGCTCGGTCTGCAGCCTGATCTTCAACCGCCGGATTCCACCAGGGGTCGACCAGAAACACGTGGTCTGCAGCCGTGAGATTCAAGCCCGTACCGCCGGCTTTCAGACTGATCAACATGACGGGCGGACCATCCGAAGCCTGAAATGTATCGACCACACCCTGACGATCACGTGTTTGGCCATCTAGCCTCACATAGGGCAGTTCAGCATGGGCCATATGAGGCTCGATTCTATCGAGTAATCCTGTCCATTGAGAGAACACCAACGCTTTGTGACCTTGCGCAATGACGGACGACAACGTTTCGACAAGCAAATCGATTTTCGATGATCCTTCTGCATCCTGTCCTGGAACCAGTCCAGAATGGCATGAGGCTTGACGAAGTCGAAGTAGCGCCTCGAGCGCTGCCATCACATTGGGAGCCCCTGCGCGTTCCATCAGCTTGGCTTGAGTCGCCACACGAACGGTGTTGTAGACCTCGCGCTCCGGACCCGTAAGCTGACAACGCAGAATCTGTTCTGTGCGAGGAGGAAGCTCGGGCGCCACTTCCTTCTTCAATCGACGAAGAATAAAGGGTCGAATGCGCTCGCGAAGATGTTTCGCTACACCGGTGTCCGCTCGAGAAATGGGCTGCGCATAACGTTCGTCAAAATCCTTTCGGCCTGCAAGCAGACCCGGATTCACAAAATGCATCTGGCTCCACAGTTCCTCGAGGCGGTTTTCTACTGGCGTACCGGTCAAGGTCACCCGGAATCCGGCGTCGATCTTGAACGCCGCTTGAGCGACCTGGCTTTGCGGATTCTTAATGGCTTGGGCCTCATCGAGAATGACCATGTCCCACTTGATTTTCGTGAGCTTTTCTTGGTCACCACGAAGAAGCGCAAACGTCGTAATGATCAGGTCTGCGGACTCATCCAACTTGCGATCGGGGCCATGATAAATGGAAACCTTGAGGCCTGGCCGGAACCGATTCGCCTCATTTTCCCAGTTTCGAAGAACGCTTCGCGGTGCAACGACTAGCGTTTTCTCTCGAATCATACACAGAGCTTGGATGGTTTTACCCAAACCCATATCATCAGCCAAAACGCCACCCATCTCGGCATTTCGGAGGAAATTTAGCCAATTGAGACCCGTCTGCTGATAGCTGCGAAGCTCGCCTGTGAAGTCCTCGGGAGCCGGCGAATCCGGAATGCCATCAAAATCATCAACTAACGCCTGTACTCCCGCCAATTGAGGCGGTGGCGGGTGGTCAAGCTCTTCACACAACCGCGCCAGATCAAAGAGTGCGTGACGAGCCACTCGACCCGTGGCGTCTCGTGCGGCCAACAGATCCGCAAGCCGATCTCCATATTGTTCTAGCCAATCCACAGGGACCGGCGCCCATCCACCCGTCGGCAGACTGACCAATTCATCACCGGCAACCCATGCTGCAATGACCTCTTCTGGGTCCGCTCCTCCCATGTCGGCGTTGACACGATCCCCATCGATCTGAATTTCTGGAGCAATCGGGCCGACACGGCGGAAATGTTTGATGCCCGATCCCAGGATTTCCCCACTGAACCGGTCGAGGCGATCGACAAAACGAACAGCAGCCATTCCCTGTAATCGAGACTCGATTCCCAGGGCCATCCGCATTTCTTCTCCCAATTGACGAACAAGTCGCTGTTCCGAACGATCGGAACGAATCGGCACGGTGTCACCCAAGACCTCGAGTTCTCCTCGAAGAATTTTTGCGGTCGGTGGGTCTCCATAAACAATCGCTGGACGTACGATGAGCGCATCACCCTGCTTTTTCGTTTCAATGACCAGACGAGGCGGGCTGGAGTCCACTCGAGGCAACCGTTTGGTCCGAACGTGAACAGGTATTTTTTTCTCCAGCCTTGGGATCATATCGCCCACCAGCTGGCCTACTTCATCGATGGAATACACGATGCCACGGGTCAGTATTCGTCGTTGCTCTTTGCTGAGTTCTCCATCACCAATGTAGTGAAGAGAGGATCCACACCGAACCATTCCGTTGCCATACACTTCCGAAATCGCCGGATCGCGAACAATTCGGAGACGGAAGCCGCTGCCATGATCCTCGACCCACCCATGCGGCACAACCGGCGTCTGCGAAACAGAAATTCGGTCGCCATCAAGCATCACGTCAGTCGCATCAGAAAGAGCCCGAAACAACCGAGGCAGGCGTTCACGAGAGACTATCGTCCCAAACCGACGCGCCATCGCCAATTCTGCGTCCCGGTCCGCATCTGTAAAGCTCAGCCGAGACGGCCCAGAGTGGTTGCCAGAGATCGGTCCGGTCAAGGGCTCTTCGTCTTCTCCACCAACCACCACACGCTGAATTATCATGCCCTGATCGGTTCGACTAAACCGATATCCAACACTCGCGACCCCTGAAATACCATCGCCCTTGGGAAGCGATTCTCCGGCCTCCCTGGCTCTCCGTAATGCTATGGCAGCGGCAGCAATATGCAGGCAAGGCCTCAGTGTTGCCGCACAGTCGCAAGACCAGTCGGCATCGTCCGGCCACAGGTGGACCGTAGCCGGTCGTGCACGACCTTGCGGTACGACACTAAGGATGAGTTCATCTTCGGATTCGCTGATACCGAGCACGCGCTCTTCTCGGACCAACTGAACACCACGCGACCAGATGTCATCACGAGTCGCTTTTCGAACGGCATCGAAAATGGGCATGAGGGCAAATCTCCAAGCCGTACATCTAACCCACTGAGCGGAAACTCAACCCCGTATTTCTGAAAGTAGCGCGAGCATGGTTTTCCCCGCATACAAGGCGCTCTTTACGCCACCATGCATGCTCTCGCCCCCATGACGCGCCTTCATGTGAACTCCAATTTCCTCGATCGAGAACCCCAAACGATGCAATTTTGCCAATACATTGGCGTCTGTGAGCTCACATGGAAAATCCTGAGCCAAGGCTTCGATGACCGGACGCCTAAAGGCCTGAAATCCGCTGCTGACATCGCGCAAACGAATTCCCGTCAAGGCAGAAGTAGCAACCCCGAGAGCAGCAATCGTCCATCGTCGACGCCGGGGCCAGCCCGGTGCATCTCCGCCTTTGACAAAGCGGCTCCCGATAACGACGTCTGAATCGTCCAGAGCAGACCAAAGACGCGGAATATCAGCGGCCGAATGTTGCCCGTCTGCATCCAACTGCACAATGCGCTGCACATTCTCAAAGCCCAAAGCATAGCGATAGCCTTCCAAAAGAGCAGCGCCATATCCAGGCACCGACTGAATCACTGTGGCTCCGGCTTTAAGGGCGTTTTCTTCGGTTCGATCCGTACATCCATTGGCAATGACCACCACGGGTATGCCAGGCATCATTCGTAGCGCTTGGTCAATGACCGAACCGATTCGAGGCGCTTCATTGCGAGCCGGTATCAAAATCATCCGCCACCTACTGCTTGTACGACCTCGACCTTATCGGATTCACGGAGTCGGTACACAGACCGCTCAGACCGTGGAATGACTCGGTGGTTCACAGCGACAGCAACGCCATCCTTCGACAAGCCCAGTCCTTGTACCAGAGACTCCAAAGAACTTCCCTCTTCGACAGACTCGGGCTTCCCGTTCACAAGCACGTTCATCTATTCATCAAACAAGCGTGGATTGTTGGTAATGCTCATGGCGCGCTGTCGACTGACCTGCCCGCTATCGACCAGCTTCTTGATCGAATTTTCCATTAGCATCATCCCGTCTCCCTTTGAGGCCTGCATAATGCTGGGAATTTGATGAAGTTTATTCTCACGAATCAGGTTCCGAATCGCACTGGTGGCAATCATGACTTCATGGGCTGCTACACGTCCCGATCCACGCTCTTTTCGAATCAGCGTTTGGGTGATCACAGCCGCCAAAGACGCCGACAACATCGTGCGCACTTGGGCTTGTTGTTCGTGCGGGTATGCGTCTATGACACGATCGATCGTTTCGGGTGCGGAATTCGTATGCAGGGTCCCAAATACCAGGTGACCCGTTTCTGCCGCCGTCAACGCCAAGGAAACGGTTTCAAGATCTCGCATCTCACCTACCAAAATCACATCCGGATCTTCGCGAAGCGCCGACCGAAGCGCCACGGAAAATGATTTCGTATGGCTGCCCACTTCGCGCTGGTTGATCAGGCACTTGTGGGGCGTATGCACAAACTCAATGGGATCTTCGATGGTCAGGATGTGTTCAGCACGCGTCTTGTTGATGTGGTCAATAATGGCTGCCAAGCTCGTACTTTTACCCGAACCCGTCGGCCCTGTGACCAACACCAAACCCTTTCGATATGCCGCAATCTGATGAAAGACTGCTGGCGCACCAATTTCGTCAAGCGTCAGGACGCGACTGGGAATCTGACGAAGGACCATGCCGACGCCTCGGGTTTGGGTAAACACATTCACCCGGAATCGCGCCAATCCTTGCAAGCCAATCGAAAAATCGACTTCGAAGTCTTCTTCAAATCGAGACTTCTGCTTCTCATTCATGATCGAATAGGCCATTCGGCGGGCATCGTCTCCACTGAGAGGATCCAAGTCGAGTCGGCGCACGTCACCATCGACCCGAACACTCGGAACCTCACCCGCAGCGAGATGGATATCGGAAGCGTTGTGCTGAACAGCAAAGTTCAGCATCTCGTGAATACGTACCTGACTCATGAAGCCAAGCTTACACCTTGAGTGAGACTAGAAGGGAATCTCGTCATCACGATACGGCATTTCTCCACCGCCACCACCACCGGAATTCCCTCCGCCAGAGTTGCCGCCAGAGTTACCGCCAGAGTTGCCGCCAGAGTTGCCGCCACCATAGCTATTGCCGCCACCGCCATAGTTGCTTCCGCCACCATAACTGTCTGACGCACCTTCTCCTCGGCCACCCAAAAAGCGAATATTGTCCGCTACAATTTCGGTGTTGTAGCGATCACGACCTTCTTTGTCCTGCCACTTCCGTGTCTGAATTCGACCTTCAATGAAGAGCTGCTTGCCTTTTCGACAATACTTACCCACATTCTCGGCTTGGCGACCAAAGACCACAACGGTGTGCCACTCGGTATGGTCTGTCCAGTTCCCTTCGCGATCTTTACGGCGATCGGAAGTGGCGATGCGCAGTGTCGCGACCGGTGTGCCTGAACCCGTGGAGCGGATTTCAGGATCTTGGCCCAAGTTTCCTACAAGAATAGCTTTATTGACGGTCATGATTTCTCCAGCTGCTTTCTTGGGAATCGCACCGACAGCCGACTCGACTGAACCGCCGCCAAAACCCCTTTGAATAAACGTTCCTAGCCCGTCTCGACCAAACAGGCGATGGACTATTCGCATCGAATACGGACAGTTTTTGTCCAAAGCCTCTTCGGGGCCCTTCCGTTACAAGTCTTTTATGAACAGTCTCATCCAATTTGGCGATTCTCGTGACCAAAGTGCGCACAGCGTTCATCCCGTTCATCTGGTCATCACCAGCCCTCCATATTGGTCGATCAAAGACTATGGTACGGCGGGACAAATCGGTCATGGGGATGACTATGAGAACTACATTTCTGACCTGAATGCAGTCTGGGCCCGCTGCTACGAGCGACTCCTCCCTGGATGCAAAATGTGCATCAACGTGGGCGATCAATTCCTACGGGCCAAGGAGCATGGTCGATACCGAGTCCTGCCCATCCGTCAACGCATCATCGAAGGAGTGATGAACCTCGGTGCGGACTACATGGGTGCCATCATTTGGCGAAAGATGACCAATACGAACACCAGTGGAGGCGGATCGCTCATGGGCTCCTATCCACACCCCAGAAATGGCATCTTGAAGCTCGATTACGAATTCATCCTTATCTTCAAAAAGCCAGGCAAAGCACCCCGAGGCACGGCGGAACAAAAAGCAGACAGCGCGATGAGCATCGAGGAATGGAGTCGCAACTTCACCGCCCATTGGGATTTTCCCGGTGAACGGCAAAAGGGCCATCATGCGATGTTTCCTCGAGAACTGCCTCGTCGATTGATTCGGATGTACAGTTTTCCGGGAGAGCGGGTTCTCGACCCATTTTCCGGTGGCGCTACAACCGTCGCCGTCGCGATGGAACTAGGCCGCATCGGCGAAGGCATCGAGCTCAATAAAGATTTTGAGCCCTTCATGCGAGAGCGGCTGGGTACCGCTGCAAAGGAGGTCACATTCTTGGGTGAGGGAGAACGGTCCATCCATCGCGAAAAGGACAGCGGATTTTATGGAAGCGCGACCCGAGTATCCGATGTCGGGCGTGATCGGTGGGACGGCACAGGCCGGGTGGAAATCGTTGAAGGACCCAACCAACTTCGAGTGAACGGCGTCACTTGGACACTAGAAGGGCTAAAAGTGGGCGATAGCGCCTGTTGGGAAGCGCTCAGAGATCTTGTTCAGGACCAACGAGTCGTGGTCGAGCCGACATCGGAGTCTCATGCATATATTCGTCTGATGAACCGAACGCTGATCAATGCCAAGCTGATTCGGATGGGAGTGGCCGAACCCGATCCCGATCGAGACCATCGAAATCGAAGCCGATTTTTACGCTACGGTAGGGAAGCACTATCGGATGCTGGGCATTGATAGGCGTGTGGTTTTTTTGGATCAGCGCGGCACTGGGAAATCCTGTGGTGAAGGACGTGAACTCAGCAACCGCTGGCGAGTTCGCTCCCGAGGTCGCATGCCCGGATTCCGTCACGCTCCTCTCCCTTCCAGACTCCATTTCAGCCCGCGATCCTCGTCTCCACTCTAAGCATCTCGTGGTGGTACTCAAGGCTGCAAGACGGGTGATGCGGATGAGCTCGGGCCGACTATTGCACCTACAGGGCAAACCCGCCTGCTGGAAGGCTGGACTGGGTTTTACACCCACCGGCCATAAGCAAGTGGAGGGGGACGGTAAAACGCCCGAAGGGTTCTATCAAAGCTCTGATAAACCCACGAGTTCCTTCTATGCGGCCATTGCCGTCCACTACCCCAATACTCAAGATGCTTTGGCCGCAGTTCAGGATGGGCGCATTACCGAAGCGGTCCGATCTCGTATTGCCCAACGCATTGACGCCCACACAAAACCCCCACAAACAACCGCCATGGGTGGAGAAATCTTGCTCCATGGCGGGGGAAGCGCGAGCGATTGGACGCTCGGTTGCGTAGCGATGAACAACCCCGACATTGATGCCTTGCGCGCTACCCTACCGAAAAGCATGGTCACAGACGTGTTGATTTTGCCCTAAGGCTCACCGGTTAAACGCTCGCATGCCCATACTCCACGATCCCCATGAGGCCGCCCAACGCTTAAGCGATGGCCAACTGGTCGCCCTCCCCACAGAAACCGTCTACGGACTGGGGGGCCACGCGCTCAACCCATTGTCCATTCGGCAAATTTACGCCACGAAGGGCCGACCCGCCGGGCACCCCGTGATCGTTCACTTAGCGGCCCATGCCGATGGGTCGGAATGGGGCGAGATGAATGCCCAAGCGCAGGCATTGGCCAAGGCTTTTTGGCCAGGACCTTTGACGTTGATCCTCCCCAAAAAAAGCCATGTTCCTGACGAAGTGACGGGTGGCTTATCCACCGTGGGGATTCGGGTTCCCCATCACCCGCTGACACAGGAGGTCCTGACGCGATTGGGATGCGGTATAGCCGCCCCTTCGGCCAACCGGTTTGGCCGAGTAAGCCCCACGACGGCAACGCATGTTGTTTCTGAGTTTGGCCCCGACCTTGCCGTGCTCGATGGCGGCCCATGCGCGATCGGCATCGAGAGCACCATCGTCGATCTCAGTACTGAGCTTCCTGCATTGCTGCGCCCCGGGAGCATCGGTAAAGAAGCCATTGAATCCGTCGTGGGCACACTGGGCTCATCGCAGACGCCCGCTCCAGGCACCCTCAAGAGCCACTATGCTCCCATGACCAGTTTGCACTTGAGTGCTTCCGTCGAAGCCGATCGAAAACGCTTCGAAGAACAAGGCCTGAAGGTCGCCGTACTCTTTGCCTCTGAACCCGCAGACTATGCGCAACGCCTGTACGCAGAACTCCGTCGACTCGACCAACTGGGTGTCGATGTGCTGATTGCCGAAACGGCTGCCGATATCGGAATTGGTCGAGCGATTAACGACCGACTCAAGCGGGCAGCATTCGAGTTTTCCATAGATTGAGGGCGATTTTGCGGCGAAAACCATAAGATATTGAAAATATTGGTTTTTTCATGTGATCAGAAGTAGTTTTTCGACCGCTTCTTCCATAGGCGATCCACTGCGCCCATAGGTTTTCCACAACCTTAGGCGTCTTGGCGACGGCGCATCGCCACAAACATGGCCAAGCTCGCCAATAGACCTCCCACGGCACTCGCTTCGGCTGGAGAATCGGCATCGCCCGGACCATCCTTACCACCACAACCACAACCACCACTGTCGAGTTCAGACCCATCGCCTGCGCCTCCGCCCGCCTCACCATTCGCAGAACCGGGAGTCGGCGCCATATTGGCTGCAAAGTCGACCTCATTGTCATCGGTGTCTTCGCCATCGACAATTCGGCCCACCGTTAAACCCGAACGGGGCATCCCGGCCATGGTCACAGTCCCCTGATCGTCCTTTATAGAAAAGTCTTCTATGGGCTTGGTGGAATCCCCATAAAGCACCGTGTCTTGCACGGTATATCCATCACAGTCGACCAATCGGACACCATCGGGATTCTTCGATGCATTGCCCAGCGTAAAGTCGTTATCGTCGTCCATCACGATATCGGCCTCGTCAACGTCTTCGCCTCCTACGACAAGAAAACCTCTTGCGGCAATCCGAGTGCCACCAGGAAACGTGAATTGCGGCTCTTCAGGAAACTCTGAGCTGTGAGCTGCAATGCCCCACCCATCCAGAGAAACTTCCTCAGAAGTGGGGTTGTATATTTCAACAAACTCCTGTTCTCCATCTTTCCCGTCAGGATCGGGCAATAGCTCATTGATCTTGATGGTCTGTTCCCCAGCTACGCACACAACGGGCTCAATATAGGGGTTGGGCTCACCGGGTGTGGCGTCCTCTGTCAGCACAAAATCATAGAAAGAGACGTCAGTATCTTCACCATCAGCGGTGCGAGCCAGCGCCTGTCCATCGCCAGGCTTCAGCGCAGGCAATGACGTCACTTCACCCAAATCATCCAAAAACCCATCATCGTTAGGGGTTCCATAAATGACGGTGTCTTGGGGCTCTCCATCGCAATCCACCAATTGAACACGGTCCGCGTTGGAGGACGCATTACCCATACCGATTTCCGCGACGAAGTCCGCCGCTTCAACGGAGGGGCCGCCGACCAGGATGAAGTCACCCGCACCGATGTCGACATCACTTCCAAACATGTAGCCACCACCCGAGCTTTCACTGGTGTTCCAGGTGACCATCCAACCATCAAGAGTCACGGTGCTGGAACTGGTGTTGTACAACTCGACCCACTCAAAGCCATCATCTGAACCCTCCGGATTGGGCATCAGTTCATTGACCTTGATGGCGCTCCCATCACCAGCGGTACATTCAGGAGGAGCCGGATTGGACGTGCCAGGTGAAGGCTCGGTGGCCAGAGCAAAATCCTCTCCACTCATCTCCGTGTCTTGTCCGTCGCGGAGACGCGCCAAAGCCATCCCACCGGAGGGTTTCGGAGCCAATGAGGTGGCGACATCACCCCAGTCATCGAGAAAACTGTCGCCCTCTTCACCGTCATTGGGTTCGCCATATACGACGGTATCTTGAATGACTCCCTCACAGTCCACGAGTTGAACCCGGTCCGCATTCTCTGTGGCATTACCCATCGAAATAGTCGCCGAATAATCGGTGTCGGCTACCAGCGATCCACCCACCAAAACGAAGCCTTCAGAGGCCACATCCACACCGCCACCGAAGCTGTAGTCGCCTCCTGAGGACTCACTCGTATTCCAGGTAATCTTCCAGCCGTCGAGCGATACTGTACTGGAGCTTGAATTGTAGAGCTCTATCCACTCTTGATCGGCATCGCTGCCTGTGGGATCGGGCATCAATTCATTGATCTTGATGGTCAGGTCTCCCGGTTCGCACTCAATCGGTGCAGTGTAGGGGTTCGACGCTCCCGGAGTGGCCTCATCCGATTTCACGAAGTCCAGACCGGACAGATCGGTGTCTTCACCATCTCGAACACGAGCGAGCGAAACCCCATCGCTGGGCTTCGGCGCAAGGGAGCTGGCGACCGCAAGCGTGTCGTCGATAAAGCCCTCCGAGTTTTCATTCCCATACACCACGGTGTCGTGAGGTTCTCCCGCGCAGTCGAGGACCTGTACCAAGTCCGCATTAGAGCCCGCATCGCCCATGTCCAAATCGGCCGTGAGATCCGCACCCTCAAACTCCTCTCCGCCGATAACAAAAAAGTCACCGGGATCTAGGCGGACTCCGGCCCCAAAAGTGACGGTCTTTCCGGAGGAGGTGGGGTTCTTACGCATACTCAAAACCCAGCCATCCAACTCCACAGTTTCCGCACCGCTGTTGTACAGCTCCACCCACTCGAGGGCCGTCCCGGACCCTTCAGGGTTGGGCATAAATTCGTTGATTTTGATGGACCCATCCGTCTCACAGTCTGGACTGACCCAAGCCGTGTCATCCGCATCCGCATCCGCATCCGCATCCGCATCGCCATCGCCATCGCCATCGCCATCCTCAATAGAGAGAAGGTTGATGGCTCCCATCGATGGAGAATCGAAGAGCACAAAATCATCTCCGCATAAATCGCTATCGACACCATCGGTGTGGCGACCAATGCTCACTCCTTCTTCCGGCGTGGGCGCCAACGATGTCGCCTCTGTGCCTGCATTATCTATCCAGGCGTCGGGATTGTCGGCACCGTAAACCAAGGTGTCGTGAACAGCCCCAGTCGCATCTCGGATTTGAATCGCATCGGCGGATGAACTGGCGTTGCCAAAACCCAGTACAGCAGGCTCATCTCCAGCCCCCACACCTTCTTCCGATATGACGTAGTGCTCTCCAGGCTCCAATACAAAAGAAGAAAGCGCATGCTCGAAAGAGTAGGAAGACAAGCCCCAAGCCAGAGTCCAGCCTTCCAGATTCACGGCATCTTCGGACGCATTGTAGAGCTCTATCCACTCGGTCGATTCTTCTGTATCTGAACCATGCGGATTGACCATCACCTCGTTGATGACCACATCCGCCGCAAGAGCGGCCCCAAGCACGCTGAGAACAATCAGCATAAAACTCTCCCCCGAGAGTGCGAAGCATAGCCGAAACTGGACCAGCGATCAGCACCAGACTTCAGTGTACTCGAGGGATCTCCCCCGTGTCAGTGGGCCAAAGTTGGCATAAGCCTTTGTTGATGCCCGACATTACCTCTGCCATTGCCACTGCAAATCCTCGTCGAATTCATATTAGACGTGCAGCGATCCGTTGTGTTTCTGGCCCTGAGGCCGGAGACTCCTGGCTCATGGAACTCGATGTGATTCGAATTGGCTCCGCCAAAACGTGCGACATCGTGATCACCGATCCGACAGTGAGCCGAAGACATGCAGAGATTAGGCGCGGAAGGGATGGTGTCATTCTGAGAGACCTGGGATCGACGAACGGAACCTTCGTTGGACAGGTCCGCGCCAAAGAAGTGTATTTGGGTCCAGACACCCATTTTCGAGTGGGTCGCACAGAGCTTCACTTCAAACCCGACGATGAAATCATCGACGTCGAGCCCTCCAGTGAAGATCACTTCGAAAATTTGGTCGGAAATTCCGTGGCCATGCGTGAAGTGTTTGGAATCTTGGAACGGGTAGCTCCCACGGATTTGACCGTACTCATCTTGGGAGAAACCGGAACCGGCAAGGAGTTGGCGAGCAGGGCAGTTCATAGTCAATCGAAAAGAAGCAAAGGACCCTTTGTGGTGTTTGACTGTGGTGCGGCACCGGACAACCTGATCGAATCCGAGCTGTTCGGCCACCAGCGGGGTGCTTTTACCGGAGCCATCGAATCCCGACCCGGGGTCTTTGAAATGGCGAATGGCGGAACCATTTTTCTGGATGAAATCGGCGAGCTTCCCCTCGACCTCCAGCCCAAACTGCTTCGGGTGCTGGAACAACGAGAAGTGCGTCGAGTCGGAGCCAGTAAAACCAAACCCATTGATGTCCGTGTGGTCGCCGCGACGAATCGCAATCTGAGAGAAGAGGTCGATACGGGCCGGTTCCGAGAAGACCTGTACTACCGGCTAGCTGTCGTCCAGATGGCCATGCCACCCCTGCGCGATCGCCTCGAAGACCTGGATAGACTCGCCCAGCATCTGTTGACCCGGTCCAGTCACAATACAAATATTCAGTCGATTGCCCCGGAAGTGCTCCAAATTTTTTCCAGCTACCATTGGCCGGGAAATGTGCGAGAACTCAACAATGTAATCGAGCGATCTCTCCCCTTTTGCGACGGTACCGTCATCACCATCGAAGGCCTGCCCGAAACCCTTCGTTCCGGATCCAGTGAAACTGCTCACGGAAACACCTCGACTTCCCTCATCCCCATCGCCCAACAAGAGACTGCATCCGACGATTCTGGATCTGCAATTCCGTTCAAAGATGCCAAAGATCAAATCATTGAAGCCTTTGAGCGACAGTACTTGGAAGACCTGCTCGATCGTCACGACGGAAACGTTTCCAAAGCGGCTCGGGCCGCAGATATGGACCGAAAGTCGATCACCCGTTTAATGAAGAAGCACGGCATCACACGAAACAGCTAAAGCGAGGGCTGTTTTTCTCGGTTAGAGACCGCTCCACCGGAGGGCACCATGTCGAGCCAAGCCACCATCGCCACCATCGCCACCTTTGTAGACCAAGAAGTCACCCTAAACGGCTGGCTCTACAATATTCGCGGATCGGGGAAAATTGCCTTTCCTCAACTGCGCGATGGCACGGGTATTATTCAATGCGTCGCCAAAAAGACTGTTCTGGGAGATGAAGACTTCGAAGCCCTTCGTCGCCTGGGACAAGAAAGTTCGCTCAGCATTACCGGCACCATTCATGCTGACGAACGCGCTCAAGGCGGGTTCGAAATGCAGGTCACCGCTATCACCATTCATCAAAGTGTGACGGGCTACCCCATTAGCCCCAAAGAGCATGGGCCCGCCTTCTTGCATGATCATCGGCACCTTTGGATGCGGTCCAAAAAACAATACGCCATTCTGAAGATTCGGCACCTCTGTGTGCGCGCCATCCGAGACTACTTCGACAGCCGGGACTTTCTGCTGATGGACTCCCCGATCTTCACTCCAAACCCTTGCGAAGGCACATCGACATTGTTCGAAACCGAGTATTTCGGACAACCGGCCTATCTGAGCCAGTCTGGCCAACTCTACCAAGAGGCCGGAGCCATGGCCTTCGGAAAAACCTACACCTTTGGGCCCACTTTTCGGGCAGAAAAGTCGTCTACTCGTCGCCACTTGACCGAGTTTTGGATGGTGGAGCCTGAGCTCGCCTATGCCGACCTGGATGACATCATGGACCTCGCCGAAGACTTCATGGTGGAAGTGGTCAAATACGTCCTCGATAACGGCGGCAGGACTCATCTTGAGGTGTTGGAGCGCGACGTGAGCGTACTTGAAAACGTTCAGAAGCCCTTCCCTCGAATGAGCTACGACGATGCCTGCAAACAGCTGGATACCTTGGGCGAGCCCGTTGAGCCGGACGACGACTTTGGCTCACCCCACGAAACCAAGCTGACTCAGCAATACGACAGACCCATCATGGTCCATCGCTATCCCACCGCAGTAAAAGCCTTCTATATGAAAGAGGACCCGGAGAACCCTGCCCGCGTCCTGGGGATGGATATGCTGGCACCCGAAGGCTATGGCGAAGTCATCGGTTCCGGTCAACGCGAAGACTCTGAAGAGGTGCTGCTCAGAAAAATCGCAGAGCATGGCCTGAACCAGGAACACTTCGAGTGGTATCTCGACCTTCGACGGTATGGCTCGGTTCCTCATGGAGGATTCGGCCTGGGACTGGAACGACTCGTCTGCTGGATTTGCGGCATTCGCCACATCCGTGAAACAGTTCCGTTTCCCCGGATGATGGATCGATTGAGGCCGTGACGACTTACAGCTCCCTCGACCTGGCTCGCTGGTTCAATGGCGATCACATTGGCTTGGAGCAGCACTGGTCTGGCGTGGCCACACTCGAAGACGCAGACGTCCGCGACGTCAGCTTTTGCCGAGATGCCAACGGCATCAAATCTGATGCGGGAGTAGTGCTGACCGAACAGCCCGACCGGAGCCGAACTTGCGTGGTCGTAAAAGACTCAAAGCTCGCCTTTATCCAACTTATTGAGCGGATGTTCCCCGTGGAACACGGTGGATTTATCGCCCCCTCTGCATCGATTGATCCGAGCGCATTTGTCCATGCAACAGCCACCATCCACCCTGGCGTCGTCGTCATGGCGGACTGCACCATCGATGCCCATACCGTCTTATTTCCAAACGTTGTTCTCTACCCCAGAACTCAAGTCGGAGCGGACTGTCGCATCCATGCGGGAGCCGTCATTGGAGCCGATGGTTTTAGTTATCACCCCACACCCAACGGTCCTGTAAAGGTTCCCCAAGTGGGGCGGGTCAGAATCGAATCGGGCGTGGAAATCGGCGCCAACACCACGATTGATCGGGCTTTTCTTGGCGAGACGGTGATCGGCCCCAACAGCAAACTCGATAATCTGGTCCATGTAGGCCACAACAGCATCTTGGGAGAGGCTGTTGTGATCGCCGCTCAAACGGGTTTAAGCGGTTCGGTTCGCGTCGATGATGGAGTCATCATGGGGGGGCAAGTGGGGGTGGTCGAGCACACAACAGTCGGTGCTCAAGCCCGCATCGGGGCTCAATCGGGGGTGACTCGGCATGTGGATGCGGGTCAGACCGTTTTGGGAACACCTGCAGAATCCGCCATGAAAATGAAACGGATCTATGCCGCCCTCAGACAATTGAATCCAGACGATACCGATCGTTGATTACCGTGCCGCACGCCTCGACTGAAGGTTCTTATGCGCTCCATCCAGCAAGGCATAAATGCTATCGCTATCGGTGGGATTCATGCCTTTGACACCCACGCTTGCCGACAGCCACTGTCCACCATCCGTTGCCCTATTTTCAATTTTTAAATCTTGGACAAGCCCTTGCAAGGCTTGAGCGACATCCTCTGCTTTCTCGTCGGTGGCACCGGGCAGTAACAGCACAAACTCATTGCCACTAAATCGCGCGAGATGACCTCGACCACTGGCTGTGGCTCTCTGGAATTGTCGAGACAAGTCCACCAAGACCTGATCGCCACAAAAATAGCCGTGAGATCGGTTGTAAGCTTTGAACCCATCCAGATTCAAAAGCACCACATGAAGCCGATCCCGATGTTTGATCGCTTGAGACCATTCATCCTCAAGTCGCTCCAAAAACACTCTTCGCGTGGGAAGACGAGTCAACGAATCCAATGGCGCAAAACGACTCTCCGCAGCCAATCGGAAACGATCTTTGAGAATCCGAGACAAGCGCGCCCGCGCAATGCGCCCATCACCGTCAATGGGCAAAACCTCTACAGCACCCGCTGAAAGGGCTTCGATTTCTTTGTCCGGATCCGGGGCCTGGGTGACCACCAACCACGGCACGGAACGAGAACGAGCCTGTTCCCCAAGCGATTCCAATTGCTCGCCCGTGACGTGACCTTCCTCCACCATCAACAATTCTGGCGCGGCGTGTTCAGACAACATTTCAGCCGCTTTCCTGGCCGTCGGCGCCTGAATGACTTCCACTTTATCTTTCACGTCTTCCAATACAGGCCAGACGTGATTGAGCCATCCGCAGAGCAAAATGGCGGGTTTACGCTGGTAAAAACAAACTGTCCGATCGATGACCCGCATCCGATCGCCCAACAGAAATTCAGCCAAACTCGTTTGGTCCGCTAAGCCGATCAGAACACGCCCACTGGGAGCATGTGTCAAAACGGGAATGCTGAAATCATAGTCTCCTCGCTCCCACTGCGTTTGCCACGACTGAAACTCCTCCGGAGGCTCTTCACACATACCCAGAAGCTGTTCTGGCAGTTCATGGTCTATCAATAGTCTTGTGAGAACTTCCACTTCTCCAATGTTTTGACCCTTCTGCCAAAGCGCGTGGTAAATCGACCGTCGAATCTGGTTGACCTGTTCAGGAAACAGCCTGTGGATCACAGCCAAAAGGTATGTCGCTAGCGTGGATTGGCAGCGATCTCTGGGCAAGTTGAGGTCAATATCAGGGGCTCTATGGTGGACCTCAAAGACTTCATTGCTCAGCAATTGTTCTTGATCGAGATCAAAGGCTCCATCCAAGACATGGGATGCATGCTCGACCATTCTCCACTCCACCTGTTCCGCCAAATTCCAGCGACACAAGCGTTCGAACAGCGCATAGCAATAGGGGCAATTCAGATCGATGTAGGCCTTGTACCCGTCGAGTTCAACGCCTTCGAGTTGCGCCAAAGATTTCTCTATCGGTTGAGTATTGAGCTCGGGCGCGTCCGGAAGCGTGCAGTCGACGTCATCTTCTAAAACACCGGTCTCCATCTCATGGAGGGCCAGGTCTTCACTCAACGCGGTGGCCACGGTGGAAGACTGCCCACCCTGAAGATCGGCCATCTCTTTGGTGATGGTCTCCATCATTTCAAGAGCATTCTGAAACCGATCATCGGGTGACTTCGCCATGGCCCGGTACACAATTCGTTCAACAGATGCTGGGATCAAGGCGCTGGGATTGACTTGAGCGATGGCCGGAACGGGCTCTGTGATGTGCTTCATCACCACCGCCATGGGATCTCGCCCACTAAAAGGAACCCGCCCGCTCAGGAGTTGAAAGAGGATGGCACCCAGCGCATAAAGGTCGGCTCGACCGTCGACGGCCTCACCTCGAATCTGTTCTGGAGCCATGTACTGAGGGGAGCCCACAACCGATTGAACTTGAGTGATTTCGATGTCCGCCTCAAGCTGCTTTACGACCCCAAAGTCGAGGATTCTGACCCGCTCTCTCCCCATGCCATCTTGGGTTGAAAATAGGTTCGATGGCTTTAAGTCGCGGTGAACCAAACCTGACCCATGGGCTTCGATCAAAGCATCACAGACCTGTTGAACCACATGAAGGGCCTCAATGGGACTAAAGGGCCCCCCATCGATGAGCATTTGACGCACGGAGCGGCCTTCCAAATACTCCATCACGATGTAAAACAGCTGATCTTGATGACACCCGTAGTCAAAAATTCGAATCGTATTCGGGTGGTGGAGTCGAGCACATAAGGACGCCTCCAAAAAGAAACGGCGCTGGAATTCACCCGAGCCGCCGGACTGGTCTTTGAGCAACTTGACGGCCACGACACGATCGAGGGTTTCTTGCACCGCCTGATAGACCCGCCCCATCCCACCCTCTGCGATAAAGCGGGTGAGTCGGTAGCGGCCATCTAATACAGTTCCAAGCAGAGGATCGGCCAATTCAGACATAGACAAGAACGAGGGTAGCACGATGTGAAACTATTCTTCGGCTGTACCCTTGATGGGAGTTGAGGTCTGTCCTCCTCTTCTTCGCAGACCCAAGGAGACTTTCATGTTTATTTTTGCCTTAATGGCCGGATTGACCGGCTCTGCTTTCGCCGACGGAGCCTGTTGCGCTTACGAAACTTCCAGTTCGACAGATATGACGTGCAGCATCGAATCCAGCGATGTCTGTGAACGTATGGGCGGATTTTTCTATGGGGATGGAACCGTGTGTACGGATCCATTCATCGAATGCGCAACCGGTACAGAACCCGACGCGGACGCCGATGCCGACGCAGACGCGGATGCCGACGCAGACGCTGATGCCGATGCCGACGCAGACGCGGATGCCGACGCAGACGCTGATGCCGACGCAGACGCGGATGCCGACGCAGACGCAGACGCTGATGCCGATGCCGATGCCGATGCTGATGCTGATGCCGACGCCGATTTGGAACTGGGCGCATGTTGCATCGACGATACGTGTACTGAACTCTCCTATGACGATTGTAAAATCGACCTCGGGACCTGGTGGGGACCTGGATCATCGTGCGACGACGCATGGGTGGAGTGTGAAAGCGATGAGCCCGAAACCGGCGCGTGCTGCATCGATGACGTCTGCTACGAACTCACCATTGGAGAGTGTCACGAACGCGCGGGCTATTGGTACGGTGTCGGTTCGGACTGCGACGATGACTTTGTCGAATGCGACAGCGAAGAACCCGTATTGGGCGCGTGCTGCATCGATGACGTCTGCTACGAAATGACCGTCGAAGAGTGCCACGAACGCGCGGGCTATTGGTATGGCGTCGGTTCGGACTGCGACGATGACTTTGTCGAATGCGACAGCGAAGAACCCGTATTGGGCGCGTGCTGCATCGATGACGTCTGCTACGAACTCACCATTGAAGAGTGCGAAGACAGGGCCGGCTATTGGTATGGCGTCGGTTCAGATTGCGATGACGATTTCGTCGAATGCGACAGCGATGACCCTGAAGAAGGCGCATGCTGCATTGATGATGAGTGCATCGAAATGGTGGCCGAAAAATGCTGGGAGGAGCAAGGTGCATTCTATGGCCCAGGAACAGACTGCGGCGATGACTTTGTCGAATGCTGCGACGATGATGACCCTGTCGACTCGGACGCGGATGCGGATGCGGATGCGGATGCAGACGCCGATGGTGGCATTGATCCCATAGAAGACAAGCCCAGTGCGGGATGTTCCACATCCGGGGCAGCCATTCGTGGAACTGCACCTCTGTTTGCCATCTTTGCTTTCGCTATGGTTTCAGCACGGAGGCAGAACCGATAGCGATCGACCATGTTGGCTTCACCCCTCTATCGGTGGAGCCAACATCTGATGAATCAGCTCCATGACCTTGGGGTCGGCTTTGCGAAGTCGGTCCAGGTTGTGGAGCATTTTCATGATGGTTCGAGGATGTATCTCAAGCACGTCTGAAATCTCTTCCGCCGACAAATCGTTTTGACGCAACAGGTACAACACCGTCAACCAGCGAGCGCTCACCTTTCCACTGACAGGGTGCATTTCCAATATTTCGAGCGGACTGACTCCCGATTTTATAGCCACATGGAGCGCTGCAGCCCCTTTTGAAGAAAACCGTTCTGACCGTTTTGCCATTTGCTCTGACCTCCTGTTGAGTGAGTCAAAGCTTCAGTCCAAACAGGCCGTTGCCAGCTGTCAGATCTTCATACACCGCGGCAGCACGCTGAACGGGGCCTAAAAAATTCTTATTTTCCAGCCCCTTATGGACACCAATCGGGTCGCGGCACTAAGGTCACGCGTTCCCGAAGTGACGGCGGAAGCCGTTTATCCAAAGCGTCCAATGCTTCTTGCTGCCGATAACGGGCGGAAAGGTGCGTAAAAAGGATGGCCTTATTCTTGAACAGGTCCGCTCGCTCGACGACTTCATCGATATGAATATGACCATTTTCTCGGGCGCTCTGTACGCTGACCCGATCATCGATAAAGCTCACTTCCATGATCAGCAGATCCGCTTCTTGCGCCAATGTGTTGTGCTCGAGAAACTCTATTTTCGTGTCTCCCGAGAAGACCACTTTGGGATGTTCGGTCACGACATGGATGTCTTCTCCCCGCTCCCGAGCGGCAATGATCGCCTCTCGCCCTTGCCCGGCTAAATCCGGACTCAAGTGTCTACGGACATCCATGAGTGCATACCCCTGACACGGAACCCGGTGGTAAGCCCGCAACGGCCTGACCATCATTCCTTGGCTCAATGCGAGGGAATCTCCCGGCCCTAAACCCACCACATTCGCCGCCAAATCCGAACCATCCAGTTGCCGGAAAGCGTCCAATAAATTTTCGACACCGTCCACCACGGGCTTGGGAACCACATACGTGGGAGGCTTCATATTGAGTAAGCCTCGAGTCGCGACGTGATGGGCGATTCCACCCATATGGTCGATGTGGGCATGAGTGAACAAAACCGTATGATTGCGAACCGTTTGGCGATGCCCTCGGCCAATATCAAAACAGACTCTCCAGCTTGGCAACTCAATGCACGTCTCCAAGCCCGCGACCGACACGGCACGGACAGGAATCCCGGCAAGTTGGAGCATATCCGTCATTTTATCGATTCCTACAACACCTGATTTCCAAGGTGAAAAAGCGCCACGATTAGGCGGTCTCGTTCACCAAAATCCGATTCCATTTCAGGCACCGAAACGCCTATCGTCTCCGCGTATGCAGCCGCTAATCCTTTGGAGCCATCCGGCAAATTACGGGTCGCCAATCGATTGAGCGGACGCACCATCTTTCCCGCATCCAAACACTGAAGAATGGGCCAAAACCACATTCCCTGCGTCTTGCAATCCAAGGCGATCGCCGACCCCGCCCATACGGTCAGTTTACGAATCCAATCCACATGCAGAGCGGGGACGACGCGTTCACCAATGGCGAGCAAATCCACCATCATGGGATGCAGCTCACCCGGAAACACATAGGGAAGCGCTTGTTCCGACAAAGCAATGCGAGCGGCGGCCTCTCTGCCAATGTTCTGTTCCGCATGCAGGCGCGCCGCCATCACCCACAAATGGGGATCACCGGAAGCCTTCGCTTCCTCTTCCAATTCATGAAGATCGGCCAGCTCATAAGAACACCCCGCCACGCCCAGGCGAATGCGCTCGTCGAGTGTATTCCCCGATTTCAAAGCTCCATCCAAGCCCGCCAACGCACGATGGATCGGGTCATTGAATTGGTCACTCAACGATTCTGCGAGCCCAGGCACCCGGCGCACCCATCGCGCCTCCAGATCGGTTTGAGGATAACCACCCGCCTTTATCCAGTCGTCGACATGGTCCCGTGCACTCATGCGACCCGTCTCCATGGCGCGCGGCTAGCGGGATCGACGGCTTTGAACGCTCGGCGGTAGTCGGCAAACTTACCTCCAGCTTTACAGGCCGCATACACGGCCTCACCTGCGGACCACCCGCCTTGAGCCATCTCGGCTTCAATCCATGCCCATCGCGCCGATGTCGGGCGCACTTCTGCCACCCCTTTCAAGCCACGCGTCAATCGCTTTAAGCGGCGCTCAACAGAGCGGATGCCTGCAAATTCGGAAATATCAAGGGGCGTATTTCGCTTGGGAACAAAAGGCGCAATTCCCAAAGAAACCGGCACAATGCGACTCAATTCCGTGGTGAATCGCACCAATTCATCGATGTCATCATCCGTTTCATCGGGCACTCCAACCATCATGTACACCTTCATCACTTTGTACCGATGTTCGGCCGCCTGTTTAGCGCACTCCAGCAAATGATTTTCCTTCGTTCCTTTGCTAATCGAGCGCCGGAGCCGTTCCGAAGCCGCGTCCGAGGCGACGGTGAGGGTTTTGTAGCCACCTTGCCGGAGTAGTCGAGCGATGTCCGGCTTTCGAGCCACCCGATCGGCACGCAGCGACGATATTCCGACGCCTCGGCCGCCACCCACAATGGTTTCCAAAAGACCCACCAACTGTGGGTGATCGGAAATAGCGGCGCCCACAAGCCCGACCCGCTCTGCGTAGTCCGGCACAAAAGACATGACTTTATCAGGGCTCACAAGACGCATTCCGCCATTTGTCGAGCGACGCATCACGCAGAAAGAACACATTCGGTGACATCCGCGCTCACCTTCGATGAGGAACATATTGGAGAGTTCTGCATCCGGAGCCACAATCGGCGCATAGGCGGGGAGCAATTCATCGGAAGCCTTCGCGACCTCCGGAAGCACCTCGCCATGAATAGACGGTACATATCCGCCATCCAATTGCGCGACAGTTTCGAGCCACGCATCGCCTTCGGTATGCATCGCTGCTTCAAATGCCGGTAGCAGCACATCTTCCGCCTCACCCATCAACATCGCATCCACAAACGGAGCGGCAGGGAGCGGGTTTGAAAAGGTGAGCGGACCCCCCATCACGATTCGAGGGTGGTGCGAAGACCGATCTTTCCGAAGCGGAGGGATTCCGGCCAACTCCAAGGCTTCAATCAAACCGGCCAACTCCAACTCATAGGCCACACTGACTCCGATGACCGGAAAATGCGCCACCGGCCGCTCGGTTTCGTAGGTGTGTAGAGGAACTCGGCTCTTCCGCCAACCTTCTGCGTCATCCGGCAAAAACGCACGCTCTACCTGAAAGCCCGCCTCTCGCAGAATCTTGAGCACCCATTGAAAGCCCACTGAACTCATGCCGGCACGGTAGGGGCTCGGATACAGCAAGGCGATGGGTGCGCCCCCCTGACTAAAGGCGTTGCCACGCTCTTCTTTTAAGCGCTGCCGAATTCGTTGTTTCTGTTCATGGCCTGTTGTCACCTACCGAGACTACCGTTTCCGAGGTCAGACAGCGAGAGTATCCGACCTATTGGCCCCGATCGCGTAGACTCTCGACTGTATGAATCTCCGCACGCCCGCTCCGTTCGCATTGCTCTATATGGCCTTGAGCCTGGGGTTCGGCAGCCCCGCTTCTGCTCAGGACTCGCCACCCACACAACCGAGCACAGAAGCCCCATCAGCGCCCGCAGATCCGGTCACCCGCCGCGTGACAGAGTTTGAGGATCGAACCCGCAGAATACGACTGGGAGAGACCGATCGCGCCAAAGAGGTCAAAGCTCGCAGCAACAACCGAAAAAACGAACTGGCATCCCTTCGTGCTCAACTCAATGTCGCCTTATCCATGCCTCCGGCATCGTCCGAGCGAGCGCAACAGGTGGATCAAACCTATGCGAGCCTCCGCAACCTCGTCGATCGCATCCTGGACGATCGCCTTCAGGCCACAACGGTCCTCGACATGGCACGATCCGATCTGGAGGCAGCCAAAAAAGAAAACCTCAACACGCAGTCGACAGCGGAGTCCCGGTTGGCGATCGCCCTGAGCGGCTTCATCGCCGCACACGAGACACGGGTTCATGGTGTTCTGGATGAAATCGACATCGCTTCAGCCCTTCTGATCCAAGCGAGAACACTTCGCCGTCAAGCGAAACAGCGCGCCTCCAACGATGCCATCGCCCAATCCGAAGAAGCCCGACTGGTCGACATCATGGCCGAGGTTCACGCCATCCCCTTGGACATCGAATCCGCCATTCGACGAACCACAAAAACATGGTGGCGTGCTCCGGCTGAACTTCAGCATGTCCAAGCCTTGGGTGGCCTCTTTTTAGGCTTGACTAAACTGGCGCTTCTGCTGGTGATCGGAATGTGGATGCATGCCCGATTACCGCAGTGGGTTCGGAAATTCCTCGAAAGCGATGACCACGATAGCGAAAACCTCTGGGAGCACAGAGACGAGTTGCCCACCTGGCTCATACCGGGCGATTTGAAGGCCATGTCAGCCCCTCTGGGCCGGCTCGTTCAAGACCTGACCGTGGCCGGTATCGCCCTCTTCGTCATGTTCTGGGTAGGCGATTTGGTGCCTCTGATCGCGTGGGTCGCACTCATATTTCTCTGTGGGGCTGCCGTTCGGATGGCCCAAGATCTGATTGAATTGGCTCTGATCACTCCGCAGGAAACCCGCCCGGCTCTGACGGTCACCGATGAGCAAGTCCGTGCCTCCCTGCTGTGGTTCGCACAAGCCTTCGGCATGCTCTTGGCCATCCATTTGATTCTGAATCATCTGCTGGTCCACATCTTAGGGGCCGATGAACTCGGGGGTCTCTTTACGGATGCCATCCGAGCCGTCTCTATCTTCGTTGCGCTCATTGGGTTGAGCCGATGGAGCCAGTTGCTCCGCGCTAGGGTGGCCGGCGGCGGATCCGAAAGCGCCATCGCGTCTTGGATAATCTCCACAGAAAAACGCCGGGTATTGAGCGTTGTGGGCGCGGTCGGGGCGGTGGTCCTATTGAGTCTGCGAGCGCTGATGTCTCTGGCCAACGGCTTTATCGAAAGCCGTGCCGGACTGTCTTGGCTCAGCGCCGTACTGGCTCGGCGACAACTGCGAGACGACAAGGATACGGCGCGAGAACATCTGCCCGCCGACATCCGAAACTCCATCGGCCAAGGCGCCCTGCGCGAACTCCGCTTCGACGCCACCATCCAAGACATTCAGCAGACCATTTCGACATGGCAGACGGACCCAAGACGTGGACTGATCGCGATCACAGGCGATCGCGGATGCGGTAAGGATATCCTTCTCGACACGATAAAAGCATCCCTCAACACCCCCGTTATCCATGCCGCCACCCCGCTTGGGCACACCCAAGAAATGCAGGCGCTCAACTGGCTGATTCGGGTTGCGGACATCGATGCCCAACCCAACACAGAATCGGTCATCAAAGCGCTACTCGACAAGCCAAGTACAGTCTTTCTGCTGTCGAATATCCATCGTCTATTTATGCGAGCCGTGGGTCACTATGCGGGCATGGACGCGGTCTTGGATGTGATGCAAGCGACAGCGCGGCATCACTTCTGGATCGCCTCCCTGCACGGCCCCGCATGGAGCTTCCTTGCTGGAATGAACAATGTGGGCCATGTCGGCATCTTTCCCAAGCGCATACACATCGGCCCGATGAACCCCGCCGATATGTCGGCTTGGCTTCATAAACGAACGCGCTCCATCGGATTTCGGCCCAACTTCCAGAGCCTGCTTCAACGCCCTGCCAAGGGACCGGATCGGAATCGACTGATCGAACGCACTGAGCGCGCCTTTTGGCGATTGTTAGCCGATGCCAGCCAGGGCAATCCCACGGTGGCAGCCCGGCTATGGATCGACTGTTTGCGACCCAGTTCTGTGGATGGCGAAGTGGGTGTGGGCGTTCCGCGATCTCACGACAGTTCCGAACTGGAGGGGCTCTCCGATCCGGAGCTGTTCACGCTCACAGCCATCATTCTTCACGATGACATCAGCGTCGAAGAACTCCACACCGTCCTCAACCAAAGTGAGAACCGAGTAAGGGCCACGTGTCGAGGGCTCGAACAAGCCACCCTGATCATGGAGACAGACTCTGGCCGCTATAAAGTGCGCCTGAACTGGCTCCCTGCCGTCGAGCGACACCTCCGTCGCCGCAGTTTTTTGCACAAGAGTTGAGCCATGGACACGCCGACTAATCTCCTTCAATTTGTAGTCTGGGACCGGTTGCCCTTCGCGGTCACTGTCATCGTCATTGCCTTCATCATCGGGCGCATCGCGGCCCGCTCGTTGGACGCCTTGGGTGAACGCATCAACCAGAAACGACTGCTGTTTAAGCAAATCAGCGCCATCACCCGCTTTGTGATGCTGATCGTCGCTACCATGTTGGTGGCGAGCTCACTCTTTTCCTTCTCATCTGAAGCCTTGCTGGCTGTGGGCGGTTCGGCCGCTGTGGCGATTGGCTTTGCGTTCAAAGACCTGCTCGCGTCGTTGATGGCGGGAATCATCTTGCTCTTCGATAGGCCCTTTCAGGTGGGAGACCGCATCACATTTGGAGACACCTACGGGGAAGTCGTTGAGATTGGACTTCGAGCGGTTCGGGTTCAGACTTTGGATGACAATCTGGTCTCGATTCCCAATCATCGCTTTCTGAATGACGTCGTGTCGTCGGCCAACTCGGGTTCTCTTCACCAAATGTGTGTGTTTCCGTTTTGGGTGGGCTGCAATGAGAACATTGAGGAGGCCAAACGCATCATCTACGAAGCGACCGCCTCGAGCCGCTACGTGTTCATCGATCAGCCGATCACGGTGAGCGTCCGCGAAGGGCCTGTGCCGGACGGTGCAGAGCGCTTTGCGATAGAGATTCGCGTCAAAGCTTACGTTTTTGATGGGCGCTACGAAACCGCCTTTGGCACCGACGTGACCGAGCGGGTGAAAGCTGCGTTTGCCAGCGGCGGCATCCGAACGGCTGGCGAAATTGAATGGCAAGCCGCCCTGCCTGGGTGATGGTCGACTATAAACGGAGACCAGGACGAGTTGCTGATTACGAATCAGGGAGTCTCTCGGATTCCAACCCGATTTCCCGCGACGTCGTAGACCACGTTCCCGTCTCGAATCTCGACGAAGTTTCCCTCGTGGTCGTAAAGGATGTGGAGAAAGGAGTAGTCACCAGGAATCACATTGTTCAACACAGCCACGCCCAAGCCCCTTTCCGTGATGAGAACCCCGTCATCATCAATCCACCACGACAAGTAGGGCCCATAGCTGGCTGGGGCGACGCCTAGTTCGGTAACCAAACGGATCTCTTGACCACCCGGCTTTTTGTGCCGTCTCAAAATGGGAAGTTTGAGGGGGTCGGCCTGTAGTATCGCTTCAATGGCTGGACCAATGGCCTCCGTGCCGAACTCGATGCAGCCGTCGTATCTGACCGTAGGCAGATGCACCGCCACCTTACCGATCGCCTTTCGCAACTTGGGTTTGACCTCGTACATCCCATCACCCCAACACAAAACCGCCCCGTCTTTCAAGCGGGGCGGCGAGTGGAAAGACGTGGCAGCCACTCAATCCAGCGTTTCCCAAGCCACCGTCGCAGAGATTGGAGGATGGTCCGAGAGGCCGACACTATCGGAGTCAAGAAAGTCAGATGACACATTGGCCCACCCATCGGCACGCAACTGCACGCGATCGCTGCTGCGAATAAAGACGCGGTCAATGTGGTCAGGCTCGGGGCAGTTTAGAGCGCTGCAGACATCGGTGAGACCCCCCTCATCCTTAAGGCGCATAAGCTCCGGCAAATCGTCAGGGTCGGACGCTCGGAGATTGAAATCTCCTGTGAAGATGACTGCACGTCCGGCGGAGTAGCCACCGAGCGCGTCGACAATTTGTCCGACCTGTACCGCTCGGGCGGCATTGTCCTCCGCGCCTCCGCCCGCCTCAAAATGGGTGTTGTACACGTCGATCTGTGCCGTGCCCACCTGCAGGCGTACCACCTGAAAACCCTTAGAAGCCAAACAATCCGATGCGCCACCCACCACACCATTGCAGGCGGTGTAGTGCGTGTTGACCCCCTCGATCACAGGGTAGCGGGCGAGCAGCGAGAGACCTGAGCCATAGTACCGGTCGGCAGAGACGGTCTCGTCGAACCACAGCTTGGTCATATGGTCGGTCTCGCCAATCAGCATGGCGTGATTGTCCGCATCCCAATCCTCTTGCAGACCCACAAGGTCCCAGCCTTGCAGTAAAGGTGCAATCTGCACCATGCGTCCTGGTGTGTCATCGCCTGTGAGCAGAGACGGCAAGCCATGGACATTGTAGGTGAGCACACGGAGGCTGCCGGTACTGACGCCAAGCCCGGTATCGCTATCCTTGGCGGTATCACTATCCTCGGACTGCTTGTCTCCAGATTGCGCCATGCAGCCGGTGAGCAGTACAGCCATCGTGATCAATCGGTGCACATTCCCTCGCCGTGCGCCCTGAATGCGCCGAGCTGCTGACTACGAATCAGCCGTTCTTGGACTCAAAGTCCGCCATAAAAGCGACCAGCGCATCAACTGAAGACGGCTCACAGGCATTGTAGATGCTCGCGCGAAGCCCGCCTACCGAACGGTGCCCTTTGAGTCCCTTGAGGCCCTCAGCGTCCGCCTGAGCCACAAAGGCCGCGTCGAGTTCGGCATTCGGTGTCCGGAAGGTCACGTTCATATTCGAACGACTCCCAAGCTCCGCATGCCCGGTGTAAAAGCCGGTCCGGTCAATGGCCGAATACAAGGCATCGGCCTTCCCTTGGTTTCGCGCCGCCATCGGGCCCAATCCGCCCATGTCCTCAATCCAAGCCAACACGCGCTCTAAAACGTAGATGCCCAAGGTGTTGGGTGTATTGAACAGGCCGCGTTTTTCCACCTGGAGCCGGTAATCCAGCATGGGGGACAATCCCCCCGGCGCTTTGTCCATGGCCCACGGGCTCAAAATGACAGCCGTGACCCCCGATGGTCCCAAGTTCTTTTGTGCTCCCGCATAGATCAAGGCATGCGCAGAGACATCGACAGCCCCACTGCAAATGTCCGAACTCATATCGGCCACCAGCGGGGTCGAGCTCACATCGGGATGACCCTTAAACTGCGTTCCGTAGATGGTGTTGTTCGTCGTATAGGCCACATAGGTGGCATTCGGATCGACAGAAACCGATTCTGGAACCCGATTGAACTTGCAGTCCGCACCGTCCCAGGCCGACCGAGCCGAACGCACGCGCTGAGCCTCTTTGAGCGCTTTTTGCGACCACGTACCGGTCACCACAAAGTCTGCCGACTCTCCCTCCGCGAGGAGGTTGATAGCAGTCATTAAAAATTGAAGACTCGCCCCGCCTTGAAGAAAAATCACCGCGTAATCGTCAGGGACCGACAACACACGACGCAATCGCGCCTCCGCCGAGCGATGCACTGCATCAAAAGTCGCTGAACGATGAGACATCTCCATCAAGCCCAGGCCCGACTCCTGAAAGTCTGGCAGGGCGGCTGCAAGTTGTTCGATAACGCTGAGCGGAAGGACTGCGGGTCCGGCCGAAAAATTATGCGCGCGAGTCATGTCTCCTCCATGGCGACCAAATCGACCGCATAGACAGCTGGGTTGGATGCTATTTCGTCGAGAACCGCTGTATCCGGCTCCGCATGAACCTGTATCTGTGCACACGCCGCCAACGCTCCCTGAAAAACAATATTCTGCATCTCTTGGACGTTGATGTTGCCTCGCTGAAGTGCGGTCAACACACCGGCTAAAACACCCACCTCATCCCTATGCCTCACCACCAGCAAGTGGGATGCATGACGGGTGCGCGCAAGGTTGACACAGTTGGGCACCGAGCCTGTCTTTTTCCACTCCGTGACGATTCTCACCACCTCTTCGCCCACGGCCTCGGATGCCTGTTCTGTGCTCGCGCCAATATGATGGGTCCCGTAGACACCCTCCATGGCAGCGAGAGCTGTCGACCATTCCCCGTCCGCACCGGGCTCATCGCAAAAGACATCGAGACCCGCCTTGATGCCCTTAGTGGCAATGGCTTTGGACAGCGCATCTTCGTCAACCACCGCTCCTCGAGAAGTATTGATAAAAATGGCGCCCTCCCGAAGCGCATCAAACACAGCCGTCGATACCAATCCTTTGGTGTGCGCATTCAGCGCGATGTGAACGCTCAGAACATCGGCTTGCGCTGCCGCTGCCTCCGCACTGTCCACTTGCTCCACCCCAAGGCGTTCCGCGCGTTCAGGGGTCAATGAGATGTCCCAAGCCACCACCCGCATATCGAAAGCCTGAGCGCGCCGAGCCACTTCACTGCCAATATTGCCCATGCCAATCAAGCCCAGGGTTCTTCCCTTCAAGCCTCGGGTGCCTTTCGCGAACACCTTTTTCTTCCATTCGCCGGCCCGTAAGGAGGCGACATTGTCTGCGATGCGACGATCCGCATTCAGGATGTGACCCATCGCGAGCTCCGCCACCGCAGCGGCATTCTTGCCTGGACAGTTGGCCACATAGATTCCGCGCGCACTGGCGACTTCGAGAGCAATGGTGTTGACGCCTGCTCCAGCCCGAACAATCAAGCCCAAGGATTGGCCCGCCTCCAAATGCTCGGCCGTGACCTGGGTTGACCTCACGATCAAAATCGTCGGATCTTCCCTTGAAATCGCTCCTTGGAGATCCGAAGATGACAGGCTTGCATCCTGAATTACTTCACATCCCAATGCATCCAAAGCCGGCATCACAACCGGCGCCATTTTATCCGCAATCAACACCTTCATTTTCGCTCTCCCGTGCAACCGCTGTGGATTCTGATCTGATAAGGATCCGTCAGGGCCTCAACTCATGCATAATGCGGAAGTATGTCGGACTCATGAAAGCCATGAGTAGATGGGCGAAACAGAGAGAAAAAAGGAGCACAGATGGCAAGGATCCTGGCTGTCGATGACGACCCGCTGGTTCGCCGATGCATTTCTCGCATCTTGGTGAATGCAGGGCACGAAGTCGTTCCAGCCGGACACGGTGCTGACGCGCTACAAATTGCTTCCGATCGCGCCTTTGATGTGGCGTTGGTGGATTACCATCTGCCCTTTATCGATGGGCTAGAAGTCCTCCAAAGACTCCGAGAAGTTCAGCCGGGATGTCTAAGAATCTTGGTCACAGGAGCGCTCGACCTGCCCATGATCATGGACGCCGTCAATCGCGGCGAAGTCATGCGGGTGGTTGAAAAACCATTCGAATCCGCCGGGCTTGTGGGCGCTGTCGAAGATGCCATGACGGCACGTCGACGCATGATGGAAGTCTACCGAGTACAAGAGCAAGCCGCATCCGATCACGAAAAGGAAATGCTGGAAGAGTGCCTGGGAGGCAGTCACTTGCGACTGGCCCTTCAACCCATCGTCAGCGGCAAAAACTCCGAAATCCAAGCCTTCGAGTGCTTGCTCCGCTCTTCACATACCGTCCTCGATGGCCCCTTATCTGTCATTCGGGCCGCAGAGCGCCATCAGATGCTGCCCGAACTGGGTCGCGCCGTCAGCCGGCATGCGGCAGAGTGGATGACCAAACTGCCGGACACCATCAAACTGTTTATGAACCTCCATCCCGATGAACTGGCCGACCCCGATGGGATGTGCGCCAGCCTTGAACCCTTGAAGCCTTGGGCAGACCGTGTGGTTCTTGAAATCACAGAACGAAGCCGCCTTCAAGGAATCGAAGCCTGGGATGAAAGCGTGGAGCGGGTCACAGCGATGGGCTTTTCGATTGCCGTAGATGATCTCGGAGCAGGGTACAGCTCCCTCAGCGTGCTGGCAGAACTTCAACCCAGCTTCATCAAAGTGGACATGAGCATTGTTCGAGGCATTGATTGCGATCCTCGCAAACAACGATTGGTGGATCTGTTGTGCAGGTTTGCCGATGCCACCCAAGCCACTTTGATCGCCGAAGGCGTCGAAACCACCGAAGAAGCGCAGGCACTTCGAGAATGTGGAGCTCACCTTTTGCAGGGCTACCTTTTCGGTAAGCCATCCACCGACCTGCCCGAATCGCTCACCACAGCGTCAGCGTAGGAGGAACTTTGGCACGAATACTGGTGGTAGATGACGATGAGCAGGTCCTCCGTTCGATCGAGCGGGTGCTCAAAAGTGCCGGGCATGACGTCACGACCGACACGCGAGGCAATACCTGCCTCGACACCGCAGCGAGTCAACCTTTCGACGTGGCTTTGGTGGACTATAAATTGCATCAGATGGATGGCCTGGAGGTGCTTCAGCGACTCCGAGAAATTCAGCCCAGATGCGTCCGTATGCTCATGACAGGCGAATTGGTACTGCCCTTGGTGGTGACGGCCGTCAATGTGGGCAAGGTCTCTCGTGTCATCGAAAAACCATTTGATGCCAACACACTCGTAGAGACCGTACTGGAAGCTTTAGCCAACCATGAACGATTAACTTCCATGCTTCAAAACCAGCGTGGTGAGGGTTCCGCACAAGAGCGTCGGCAACTCAACGAGGTCATCACCGGTAGCGGCCTTCGGTTGGCCATACAGCCCATTATTCGCGCATCGACGACGAAGATTTTTGGCTATGAAATGCTCTTGCGTTCCAATCACCCCACGCTCGATGGTCCAGGCCCTGTTTTGGCCGCGGCAGAGCGTCACGGAATGCTTCGTGAGTTGGGATCCGTCGTGGTTGCGCGCGCAGCCGAATGGCTGATGCGTTTACCCGATGACAGCCGTATTTTCATGAACCTTCATCCTCAAGAATTGGTCGATGCCACCGCCTTGAGCACACGAATGGAGGTTCTGCAGCTCTGGTCCAACCGCGTCGTGCTTGAGATCACCGAACGTTCCGAAGTCGGTCAGAACTTTTCATGGGAAGCCGCTCTCGAGCGCGTCAAAGCCATGGGCTTTCAAATCGCAGTCGACGACCTCGGGTCTGGGTATGCCGCCCTGTCCATGTTGGCGGAACTTCAACCCAATTTCATGAAAGTGGACATGAGCATCGTGCGGAATGTGCACGAAGACGATCACAAACGCCGATTGGTCGACCTGTTGTGCAGCTTTGCCGAAGCCACAGGCTCAGAAGTGGTGGCCGAAGGGGTGGAAACCGAGGCCGAAGCATCGGCATTGGCCAATGCCGGAGTCGACCTGATGCAGGGGTATTTGTACGGAGAACCCCGCCTGAATCTTACCGCTTGACCCCCACAAAGGCTTTTTGCGGGATAATCGGCGGCGATGCCTCAAGTCTTTGCCGGTTCAGCAGCTTATTCTTCCGATGATGCCCGTCCGGTACTGACCATCGGTAATTTCGATGGACTCCATCTTGGGCACCGGCATCTGATCGAAAGCCTTGTCGCCACCGCCCAATCTCTAAAAACGGCCTCGGTGGTCTACACCTTCGATCCGCCTCCACGGGTCGTCCTGTCCCCCAACCAGCACGCACCCCGCATCCAAAGTTGGCCAGACAAGGTTCGAATCATGGGAGAGTTGGGCGTCGATCATGTGGTGGTAGAGCGATTTACGCGATCATTTTCTCAACACCCCCCATCGTGGTTTCTGGACGAAGTCATCGGCACTCGAATCCAGCCCCAAGCCCTCGTTGTGGGCTATGACTTTCGATTTGGCCGCCATCGAGCAGGAGATGTCGATACCTTGCGCACCGCATTCCCGAGCCTCCCGGTGACCCAGGTCGAGGCACTTCAAATGGATGGTGACACCGTGAGTTCAAGCCGAATTCGGACATTGGTAAGCGCAGGTGACGTCGCCGAGGCCGCCAGGCTGCTGGGATGTCCGCACCGCATTCGCGGAACCGTCGTCCATGGCGATGCCCGCGGACGGACCATCGGCTTTCCCACCGCAAATCTGCAAACGGACGCCGATCTCAAACCCTCTCGAGGCGTTTATGCCGTCCGAGCCCGGAGTGAACGCGGCGAATGGTATCGAGGTGTCGCGAATCTGGGCACACGGCCCACATTCGATGGACATGGGTTTTTGATCGAAGTTCACATGCTGGATTTCAACGGTGATCTCTATGGGTCCGAAATGGAAGTCGACTTTGTGGAACGATTGCGCGGGGAGCACACCTTTGATGGGCCCGACGCCCTACGCGCCCAAATCCACTTGGATATTGAGCGGGCTCGAGAGGTCTTGAACACGTGAGACACATGCCCATCAGTGGACACACCCGCATTTTTGGCTTGATTGGTCATCCTGTTCGCCACTCGCTCTCACCGGCGATGTACAACGCGCTGTTCGAACGATTCGGAATCGATGCTGTTTATCTTGCTTTTGAGGTGGAGCCGGACCGCGCGCCGGAGGTGGCTCACATTATCCGTGTCATGGGTTTAGAAGGCGTCAACCTCACCGTTCCGTTCAAAGAACGACTGCTGGATCAGATGAATTCGATCTCTGCGGACGCCAAATCTACCGGAGCCATCAACGTCATCCTCCATCGAGCCGATGGGCTGACGGGGCACAATACAGACAGCGAAGGCTTTGTTCGCAGCCTCTCTGAAGACAACGGACCCGACCTCGATGGCATCACTGCGGTCATCCTGGGGGCTGGCGGCGCAGCCAGAGCCGTGGCTTCAGGCCTATTGAGCAAAGGGGCTCGACGCATTCACTTACTCAATCGAACATCCGCGCGCGCCAAAGAAACCGCTGATGCTCTCCTGAGCTGTTTTCCAAACGCATTGATTTCGGTGGATTCGCTGACTGAGGATGCATTCTCCGAACGCGCCAAAGAGGCGCGACTCGTGGTCAACTGCACAAGCGGTGCCGCATCGGAGACGATTTCCCGATTTGATCCGACCCTATTGGCCTCCGATGCCTCTTGGGTCGACATCAACTATTGGATGGCGGCACCCCCCTGCCAAAACGCGTGCAAGGCTGCAGGTGTACGTTTTCATGATGGATTGGGAATGCTCGCTTATCAGGGCGCTTTGGCATTTGAATTGTTCACCGGTCAAGCGGTCGCGGGATCCGAAGTCAAAGCATTGCTGGCGGAACTCCAGTGAAGCCAACGCTGATCATTGTAGAACCCAAAGCCCATCGCCGATTGACGCTTGTGGCTGCCCTTAGCGACTCCTTTAGCGTCGTACCCTTGTCTTCTATCGACGGTGCTTTACGGAAAATTCGGGCGGAACGTCCCCCCATTGTTCTGATTGGAGTGGGTCGACGTACGGGCCCTAGTCTAAGGCTATGTCGACAGATCAAAACCGATGCGGGCTCAGTGTCCTGCGTCGGACTTATGGATTGGGGGCCGAGCCTTTCAAGCCCCGAAAGCGCCATACAAGAGTCCTGCTGTGATGGGGTGTTTATCGGTGTGCCCATCGAACGTGAGGCCGTCACATTTGCTTCGGAACTCAATAAGAAAAACCCCACCATTCATCGCACCGCACGAACAAAAGGGCTTCTTCAGTTTTTAAAACGCTGATTTATCGATCAGTAATATGGAACTCAACCCGTCGATTATTGGCCCGCCCAGAACGGGTTCTGTTCGTGTCGATCGGTTTGTCTTCGCCATAGCCCTTTGAGGTCAGCCGGCCTTCGGCCACACCCTGACTGATGAGGTACTTCCGTACAGACGATGCGCGTCGTTCACTCAGTCGTTGGTTGGTGCTCGCCCCACCTTGAGAGTCTGTATGGCCTTCGATCCGGACCTCTATTTTGGGGTAATCGGCCAGCACAGCGACCACGGCATTGAGAATCCCATGGCTGACGCGCTTGATGGAGGAGCGACCGGTATCAAACAGAATCTTCTCTTTTATGAGGATCTGATCCCGAGCAATATCCACACCACTGGGACCGCTATCGGGGCACCCATCGGTATCGAGGTACCCATTCATGGTCTCCGGTTCATTCGGGCAGCCATCATCCTTGTCCAGGATGCCGTCTCCATCGTTGTCCGTGTCGGGGCAACCGTCTTCGTCCTGGAACTCATCGCGATCTTCAGGCTCATCCGGACAGAGATCTTTGCTGTCTTCAATCAAGTCTTTGTCGCGGTCATAGTCGGGACACCCATCTTCATCGAGATGACCATCGTAGTCTTCAGGCTCATCCGGACACTTGTCTTCATGGTCCCAGATAGCGTCCCCATCTCTGTCTTTAGGTCGACACGCATCGGCCTTAGCCAACGCTTCAGTGGCCGCATTTCGGGCAATCGTCATGTGCTCTGTCGCACGACGCGCATCTCCTTGCTCAAATTCAAGCGCAACGAAGTCTGCATGTGAAATCGTGAGCGCTGTCTCTTTCGGGGCGCATTCCTGGGCCCACTTGTCTTGACCCATCTCGTCCATTTGACGTTTCAGCGTCGCGTGTTCACCGGGCAGCTTTGCCGCCTGAATGCATCCGACCAGCCCCAAAACCGCGAGATAGCGAATCACTACCAGACTCCCGGTGTGGTGGAGGCGTTCCTGGGTGCGGGGGCCTCTTTGGACTGAGACGGAACCGGCTCGGTTCCCCACTTGGAATCCGCTGGCGCCGTTCGAGCGATTTGAATCGCTTCATTCGCCCAAGTCTCGGCTTTTTTCATCAAAGCTTCCGCGGCTTCATAGTCGGAATGACCCCACTCATCTCGAGCCTTCTTCATATAGGAGTCGGCCATGGTCCACGCATAGACAGCATGCCGATGAGCATTGGCCGCCTTGGCTTCTGCCATCTTTTTCTCCACCTTGGTGAGCTCGACTGTGGATTTGGTTGCTGCGTAGCACCCCACCTGACACAAAATCGCACCGTAGGTCAGTATCCTTAGAATCATTTCGCTCCCGACCCAGGCTGATGGGCACTCGTCCGAGCACAGATCAACGCACGGGACCCGAGGCCTGTCAAGGTGTGTCCTGCGTAGCTGATGGAGGGGGTTCAGGTTGAGGTGGGGCTGAACCGGGGCTGTTGTCACCTGGCTGCGGGGGCGTACCCGGTCGTATCTCCGGCAATTCGATGTCTCCCAAGGTCTCTCGCCAGACGCTCAAATCGAAGACCGCCATCATCATACGGCGAGGGATTTGGTCCAACGGAACGCTCACATCTTTACCTGCCATCGGAATCCAAGCCGGTGCGACATCGCGGGTGAGATGGGTATCTTCTTGAATACCGAGACCATGTTCATAAAATTCCTTGGGCACTAAATTCAAGCGCTCACCAATCCGGCGAATGGCGTCCCGGTACAACACGCCCCCCTCGTGCGGATCGAGCAAATAGTATCCACGCTCATGCACAATGAGCCATCGGTAGGAGCCTCCCGCCATGAGCGATGCAATAGAGACGTCATCCACCACACTTAAATCGGCTGTCAACGGCTCCCTTGAGAGCACCAAAAACTGCTCCTCAAGCTCTCCGTGTTGTACTTCACCCTCTGCCAGCCATCGCATTCTGTCACCCGACTCACCGCCCCCTTCCCGACGGAACATCGGAGGCACTGCCGGCGCGCCCGCCCATGACCGATAGAGTTTTTGAGCATGGAAGACCTGATACACACACATCAAGTCTTGCTGTTGCTCAAGGGGCAACTCAATGATGCCCTCCTTTCCATCCGGCTCCAGGTCCAGGTACCACTCGGGAACTTCAAACGGGCTCACAACTCCAGGGATTCTCCATAGAGGGGGCTTCTGAACCCCCTCAGCCACAGGGCCCGTATCAATGTGCCAAAACGGCTGAGCAATGACACCCAGCCCCACCAACCCAGCTCCCAATACTCGCCATCGCCCGCGAATGGCATTCAAGCCCACCGCCAGCAACACCACCGCGGACACCACCATCATGGCGCTCATTCGATACGGCGCAAACATTCGAGACATGCCCGGAATCCACTTGAACATCGCCGTCCAAGGCATCCTCACCACATACTCTCCAAGGAAGATCACATCCGTGGAATCTTTATCGGCGCCTATCTTCAAGAACGGGCCCATGGTGCCCACCCAGAAAAAGACCCACACAATCAACCAAACGCGCGCCCTTTTGAGGAATAAGCACGGCAATACACCGCAAATAAACACCAGGGTAGGAAAGGCCTTGACCCCATGAAACGGATTGATCACGTGGTCCGCAGGCCATGAGCTGACAATCACCCTTCTCAGAGAGCTCAGTACGTTTTCTTCGTAGTTCGTAGGCCGTAGCGGAGCGGATGCCACAGTGTCATAGGCTGGGAAATTCAGGAAGAAGCTCAATTCTGGAAGGTCTGTCATCGACGAGCGCATCGGATCGGATGATCCGGCTGCAAAATAGGGCAACAAGAACAGAATCAACCCAAACAACGCAACGATTGCGGCCACACCAAACCAACGCAAGAAACGACGCCAGGGTGGGCGCTGAGTGATGAACCAGTACCCCACCCATATCAATCCAAAAACGGCGGCGAACAGCCCATAAAACCAGTAAAAAGCGCTGACCAAAGTGAAGAGAATTCCAACCCATATGCCATCGACTATGCGTGCGGTTCGAGTCGCTCTCATCAAACTGACAGGGAATAGAAGAAGCCACCACAGAAGAACCTGTCGAAGTCCCGTTCCGTTGACATCCACAATGACCAGGGGATTCACAACCGCCACACATCCCGCAGCCCAGGCTACCGTCCGACTATCCGTAAATTGCCTCGCCAAAACATAGCCACACAATCCGTTGCCCAGCAGAATCAGCAGCACCTTGAGATTGTGATGCCATGGGAATCCAAACCAAGCATCAAAGGGATAGCTAATCAGCAAAACATCCAAGACGTTACCCGTTTCTGGGTAGCGACCCAATCCCACCAGATGACGCAGCTTCTCAAAGACATCCAAATCCGTGGCAATGAGGGCATCGATCTCCTGGAAATGCCACCAGATACGCCACAACCACCCACCAAACTCTCCGCCACCGACCACTTGACGATCGAGCTCTAGCACCATGGGCCATGTCATCGCCGATGCCACAGCCAAATAGATGACGGAAAGCAAGATTAGCTCACAAAGAATGATCAATAAGCGCCGCATGGTCATCCTCCATTCACAGTGTGTAGACCTGCAAGCCATCACCGACAAACCGCCGTGGAGCACCAAACAGGCCCGTCAAAAGCGCCTCTACCTGACGCCGCTTGAAGGGCGGATAGAGCCGCTCATGCAGCACAATGTATCGATAGCCTTGCTGGGCCAAACCTCGTGAACCCACCACAAGGTCCAATTCGGGTAATGCTGGAGAAAGGGATTGAGAGCGCTGTGCCTCCATTCGGATGAGGGTTGCCGTAAATCGATTTCGAAGCAATTGTTCGGGCATGGGATCATTCAATCCCCATGGCACGGGCCTTCCATGGGCGGTTTGATACCAAACGTAGACCGCTCTCTCCAAGTTTGGAACGGTCAGAGGAAGGTCTAAAACAGCGCCGGTTTCAGGGTCCTGAGCCATGTCCTTATAGGCCTGAGGGATCACCGCGTCCGACGTCGGGACCGGTAAGGTTGCCGGTGAGCCCAAGTGGAATTCAACCAGCGCCAAGCCGCTCAAGGACACCACCAGTAGGGTTTTTCGCACCTGGCCCACGTGGCGCGTCATATGCCTGAGGCCGTGGGCCGCCAACAGACTGATGGCGAGGCTGACCCCGACCACAAACCGAAACGGGTGCGATATCCGCGAAAACAATGGAAGGGCATCAAATAGAGGCAAGAACGGCAGAGGAATACGCCGTCCGTCATATTCCACCATTCCACCATTCATATTCAAATAGGGACCCAGAGAGAAGACAAAGAACAACAACGCCAGCCAGATCCAAGGACCAAATTCTCGATGACGCCGGGTGGCCAGCAGGGCATAGCCAAGCAAAAACAGACCCACCCACCCCAGGTAGATCACGATGACAAGCTCTTCTCCATACAGAGCCAGCAAGTCCGGACTCGGTATTTTGGAAGGCCTAAAGAATGCCACCACGTCCGTAATGTTGTGGTAGAGCAAACTGGCTTCTACGAACTCGGGATCACGGGTCACCAGAGCATCGTTTGCGTCGAGTGATGTTCGAAACAAAATCAGTGCCGGAAAGACCAACACTAAGCCGCACACCGCGGCTCCTCCCAGACGAATCAAACTGCGAACCCACGGCTGCACCCACGGTTGACGAGCCGCTTTCCAAACCACAATGATGGCCGTGGCCATGATGGCGAACAGTCCGTAATACCAACTGGTCAACATCGTGATGGCCATGGAAGCCCCAAGAATCACGGCTCTTCGCCAAGTGGGCCTGTCGAGAAAATTAAGCAGACACCACAGGGCTATCGGCAACCAGCCGGCACAAACGGTCTCTGAAATTCCGTTGTAAGCCTGCCCTAGCAAATGCGGAGAGGCCCCATAAATCACCATCGCCACACCGCTGCAAATCGCATCGCCGGTCAGCCTGTAGGCCAACAACCAGGCCCCCCATGCAGACAGGGCAAAACCCAACATCATGACGACATTGAATGCCATCGCAGGCCCCACTATCCACTGTATCGGTGCACTGAGCACAGCTTGAACCGTATCGATAAAATAGAGCGTTCCACCGTCCGGATAGGCCAACAGCTGGGTCCAAGCCGGCCAAGTTCCTTCTTTCAGTGCCTCCGCAACCCACCAATAGCCCCACACATGGTTCCAGTTGTCGTTTCCAGGGTGACCCATGAGAAGCGTGCTTGGATGAAGCGCAACAGGCCATGTAAGCAGGACACACAATGCCAGTGCCGCGATCGCGGCGATCGCGGCTGGCGGCGTAGATCTGGCTGGCATAGTCGGCATTCGCTGCCTCGCATCTTACAGTAATGGCCCTATGGTTTTCTTTCGCGCGATCAAGACGATTTTATTTATCGTTGGCCTGAGTATGCTGGGATGCACACCGGAGCCTCGTACACTGCCCAGTGAAAAGGCGGTTCAAGATCTGAAAAGAAACCAACAGCCGCCTCTGTACCAACTGCTCTACGACATCCCTGCACTACCTGCTTTTGGCCCGCGAGAGCAGCGGGTAAGAATCCTTATTTGGCTTGAACATATGGGACTCAGCGAAGGCCAGTTGACTCGGCTCGACGAATTGAGAGGCCTGGCCAAAAACCGAAGAGAACGAATTCAGCAAGCGGAAGAAGAAGCCAATCAGCGTTGGGGCAAAGAAGAAGGGCAAGTTTACGAACAGATCTGGAACCATCTCAAAGAAGGAAAGGCCGTCGATGACCCCGATATGGCTGCCTTCACCCATGCCCTAAAAGAAATGCGAACAGGTGGAGAACGCGAGCGGGAATTGCTCAAACTCAGACTCCAAGGAATTCGGGCTGTTTTTGAAGCACAAAGAGAATTTCTCGCCGCTCTGTCTCCACAGCAAGAAGCCTTATTGGCCGATGCCGTCTTTTTCTTACGAAATCGTTTGGATCCCATTGGAAATCCAGGTGACTTTCGCGCGCTGGTGGGCTCCATTTACGACCCTGGCGAATACGCCGTCCTGACCCGCGGGTCTTCAGATTGGGCTCGAGCGCCCCTCAATATCGGCGGATTATGGTCTGATGAGCCCCAACTGGAAGGCGGCGCGCTTCATGAAGCGCGGCGGGAAGTCTTGCTTTATCTCATCCTTTTGGAGCCAAGCCTTGGCGAAGCCATTTCTGCCGCACGCGCCATCCGCTCTACGGAATCGCCCGATCTTTAATATGGTCTTTGATGCCTTCAATAAGGCCCAAAAATCGAGCCGGAGACGCACCTTCCGATAAAACCTGCGCCAGACCTAAACCCACAGCAACACTGCCGCGTAAGCCTCCACCCAAATAGCGAAGATGTCCCGCCATGGCCGCCCGTTGAGCCCAACGGGACCGACGATCGATACTTCCGCCGCCGACGTGATCGCACTCGCTTTCCGGAATGACTCTGAGATGGAGGCCTCGCTGTCTCAGGCGACGGCACAACTCGATGTCTTCAAACCCATGGGCGTAGTGTGGGTCAAAGCGCTCACTGCTTCGAATCAACAAACACGCACCGCTCAACGCTTGTATCGGTTCGGGGTGGCGAAGTAAGCGAGCTCGTCCCCATTTGGACACAGCGATACCGTATACCGAACCGTCTGTTTCATGCAGAACCGGCGCAATAGCACCATCCTTATCGGACCATTCCGAGAGTAAAACATCGATCGAACCTGGACGCATACAGGCATCGTCATTCAATATCAAGGCCAGCGAATTTCCTTGGCGAGCGACTTCTTCCAAGCCCGCGTTAACCGCTCGAGCAAAGCCTTCATGGCCCGACGTCCGAACCACGGTGACCCCCTCAAGCTGGAGGTCACCTTTAAGCGAGTCGTCTACGACGACGGTGGTGAACCCTCGAACTGAGGCCACCGCTTCGAGCAGTGGCGTTCGTTGACTGTGATGTGGAATGACAACGCCCAGCATTATTCACCAAAATCGAGCCCCAGCCCACTGGCCTTACCTTCCTCTTGTAAGGTGATATTCACCGCTTTGGGCACATCATCGAGATGAACAGGATTCCGGCTATACCATCCCACTGCTTCTCCCTTGTCCGGCCGATTGTTCTTATTCGCGTCCAAATACGCACCCAACCAGACTTTACCGACTGACGCAGGTATGGACAGTTCGAAAGGCCCACTCTGGTTGATCTCGTGAACACCGACCACTTTAGGCCGAGGTCCCGATACATTTCTTTGGTCCCCGTCGAACAGATCAATTCGAATCTTTCCGTCCGACGAACCCGAAGAAATAGAGCCGCGAATAATGACATGCGGGCCCTCATCCACCATGCCTCCCTCTTTACCTGGGTGATCCGCCCCTCCAGGTGTTCCAGGAGGCGCCGGTGTCGGCTCCTCTGGTGTGCCGGGTTCGGGTTGACTCGGAACCCCATCTCCTGAAGACGGGGGCTCCGGCATATTTTCGGATCCTGCCGGTGCAGGCTCTGGGTCTTCGGGAATTCCTGGCTCCGGCTCAGCAGGGGTACCCGGCTGCGGCTCAGCGGCAAGGCCGACTTCCATCCCTTCATCTGGGGTCCCCGGAGGGGGTTCTTCGGGGGTGCCGGGCACCATCCCCTCTTCAGCTTGTACTGGTGCACCGTTTACTTTGACGTCTATGTCCATAGACTCCGCGGCCTCAAGAATCGGGTCTTTCGCGCACCCCCACATGCCTCCACATGCAACGAGGGCGCACCAAAACCGCGATCTTTGAATAAGGTGAGTTAGTAGACAGTGACTCATTTACCGTCCATCGTATCGAATATGACATCCATTTTCCGAGCCGCTCTCCGTCCGACCATCATTCATATGGTGGCGAAGGTGTATGTGCCGGTTCTGTTTCCTCTGACCTTCTTGATCGCTTTGATGGCGCTTAAGGTGGATGCAGTATTGGGAGTTGAAGGCGGATTTCTTCCCACTCCTCTCAATTTTATTATTGCCGGTATAAGCTTTGTTTTAGGCGGCATATTGTGGCTTTGGACATACGAACAATTGACCCGCCTTGGGGAGGGATCACCATCACCCACAGCAGGACGAACGACCCGCTTGGCGAGAACCGGTATTTACGCTCACAGCCGCAATCCAAGCCTGTTTGGAAAACTACTTGGTGTCCTATCTGTCGGTTTTGCCTTGAATTCCGTCGCTTTCTGCTTCATTCTGGTACCAGTGCTGTTGGCTGGGTCGTTGCTTGAAAAGGTAGTTCGTCAAGAACCACAGCTCGTCGAAGTTTTCGGCGAGGACTATGAGCGATATAGACGAGAGGTTCCTCTCTTCATTCCCTGGAAATTATTGTTTCCATCTCGGCGCCTATCTTCATGAGGTAAATCATGTCTGGAGTCACCCTAATCAATCCCCCCGAACGTCTCCGAGTATGGGCCGGTATTCCAAAGGCTCATGCACACGGAGTGTATTGTTTCCCTCCTTTGGGACTGATGCATATTCAGGCTGCCGTTGAAAAACGGAGTCATTACATCGCCGAGATCTGTGATCCCGTCGTCGATGATCTGGATTACCCAGAATTCGAGGAGATGCTCAAACGATACCCTCTGGACCTGGTGGGTATCGAAACCTACACCCATTCTCTGCCCGATGTGCAGATGACGATCAACTTGGTTCGGAAGCTCAATCCAAACGCCAAGATCATTCTGGGTGGACCCCATTGTGCGATGTTCCCTGAATATGCCATCCAGTTGGACGGTATCGATGGCATGGTCACCGGTGACGGCGAGGATGCATTCCTCGACATCATCAAGGCTCATGATCAAGGAAAAGACTTCTCAGGCATTTCCGGAGTGTGGTGGTTGAGTGATGGAGAGGTCGTTCGGAATCCCGAATTGCCATCCACAAAAGATCTGACTCGTTATCCGTGGCCAGACCGGAGTCGCTCTCGCTACAAGGACTACTACCTACCGGGCACGAAACAACCCATGGTGACGACTGCGATCACAAGTCGCGGGTGTCCCCACTCCTGCCCCTTCTGTCTGACCTACAAAAAGCAGTATCGAATCCGAGACATCGATCACATCCTTGATGAAATGGAGCACTGCTTAAGCCTCGGCATTACCGAGACCCACTTTATCGATGATCTGTTCACCCCCAATTCCCAATGGGTATTGAAGTTCTGTGACGGCATTGAGCGCCGTGGGCTGAAATTCAATTGGGGCTACAAGACCACGATTGCTGGAACCACCCGCGAACAAATTCGTCGATGCCGAGAGACCGGGTGTACGAAAATCCATTTCGGCGTGGAATCCGCCAATAATGAAGGATTGGATGCCTGGGGCAAGCATTGCGATACCGACGACGTCCACAGAGTCTTCAAATGGTGTCGAGAAGAAGGAGTTCGCTCCGTGGCCTACATCATGCTCGCCGGCCCTCACGAACGGACAATGGATGAAGCGCTGATCAACTTGGACGAGTGCATCAAGCTCGACGCTGACTTTGCTGTATTCGCTGTGTTCAGCCCCTACCCTGGAACGGACAGTTTCGCTGATGGAGCCAAAATGGGCCTCTATGCAGCCGATTGTTGGGACCGCCTCATGAAAGATCCGTTGTGCGGAGTCGAAGTTCCTGTTTGCTGGGAAGAGCATCTCAGTAAGGCCGAAATTTTAGATCTTCTAAAAATCGCGCACCGTCGATTCTATATGCGACCCAAATTTTTGGCTCGACAGGCACTTGGCTTATCCACGACCGCAGAATTTAAGCGTTTAGCATCCGGCGCCTTGTCGTTGCTGAAGCTCGAACTGTTGGACTCCAAGAGTCGCACAGCACCCGTCTAATGCGCCATTTTGTATGGGCGTTTATCAGCCTGGGAATTCCTCAAGCGTCCGCCAACTCACCCGGAAGTAATTCCGGGTGGTCCGTCCGTATGCTGAGAATAGAAGGGGCTGCTGCTGACGTCCGACGAGCCGCTGAAAAGATAGAAATATCTGCAAAAAATGTCAGTGATTTAGGCTATTTAAATAATTTTCCACAGATACATACAGAGCTCCGCGAACTGGCTCGTATGGTCGCTTCTGCCCGCCTTGCCGTCGATGTGGCCAAAGAGGAAGCGGACAAACTGTAGAAATTGCTCCATCAACTCACTTTACTTTCTGAACTACTCTTGCTATGTCAATAGTAGTACCAGACTCCACGTGAGCTCGGGTCGCTCCCCGCTGTGTCCGTTCCCCCGGACGTGTTCCCCCCTCTTCCCCGAGAAATTCCATGTCTACTCTGTCTGTTCTCGCCTTTGACGAGATTCCTCGCGGTCACGGTGGCCGCGGCGCCACCGAGCAGATTGCCCGCTTACTGGACAACTCTGAGATCGATGCGCCATCGAGCCTTTACGATGAAGCGTTGACGCTGGCCAAAGAAGGCCGTTTTGCTCCATCAACAGACCGCCTTCGAATGTTATTGACGCTCGATCCCATCGATTCCGATGCCTCTCTTCTCCTCGGAAAAGTACTGGCAGCGAGAGGACAGTGGCAAGAAGCTTTGCAGCGATTGGATGCCGCACAAGCGAACGGCGCACGCGTGCAAGCCGACCTCCGCGAGCGAGTAGAAAATGCCCTTAGAAATCAGATTCAAGATGCTGAAGAGCAGCGCCTCCGTCTCGCAGCCCGGGAACGGACTGAAATCCGTAATCTGAGAACGGAAGCCAAGCGCCTTCGTTCAGATAATGCCGTACTCGATTCGCAAGTTCAGGCTCTCTACAAACGTGTCCGGCTGTGGTCGAGCGCCACGGCCTTAGTCAGCGGATGTGCAGCCGCACTCCTTCTGGTCGCCATCGTATCTGGAGGCAATGCCGCTCCTAATGATGCCACCGCTATCGACACGCTCCCCACATCGGCCGATGTGACAGAGAAGGCCATGGCTGATGCAGCAAGCATGGCAGCGACGAGCTACAAATACGGCGTCGAGATGCCAGCCGAACCGATTGAGCCCGTTGCAGAAACGACAACCCCTGAAATTCCTACAACGGCGCCTATTGAGCCCACGCCTTCACCCAGTGTTGCGCTACCCACCACCCACACCGTGGTCAGTGGAGATACCCTGGGATCGATGGCTCTGAATTACTACGGAAAGTCCAGTAAGTGGCGCTCCATCCGGGACGCAAATAACGGCACTCTCGGTGGCGGAATCAAACTGAGCCTCGGTATGGAACTCAACATTCCAGCGATTGCTGACTAGACCAATGTCCGCATGAAAAAACGGGCCTTATCGGGCCCGTTTTTGTTGGGTAATACTTATTCTTCTTTGGCTTTTTTGCTCGCCGCCTTGGCTGCCTTGGCTGCTTTAGGGCTTCCAGCAGGAGGAGTCTCCACAGCTTTTGGGGGCGGAGGCGGAGGCGGTGGTGCCGTTTCAGAAGGAGGATTGGCTGCCCTTTCCCGTGCGCGATTAATGGACGATAAGCGCTTTTTAGCACGTTTAAGTTTTCCGATATTCCACGCTTCATTGGCGAGTTTTTCCGCTTCGTCCCAATTTTTCCGACGATAGTAAATCAAACTCTTTTGAAGCAAGGCACGGGCTCTTTCCCGTTTGGAAATATCGAACTCCAAGAACGTATTGACCGACCGTTCCGCCTTGTCCAAAAGCTTCTGGCGAAGATACATCCGCGTCATGAAATAATAGACTCGTCTGTTCTTGGGCGCCACGCTGACCACGCGCTTAAAGTACTTCTCAGATTCTGTATATTTTCGCCTATACATATACAGGCGCCCCAACATCAGGTTGTTGACGACATTGTCTGGATATGCCCGATGATTGAGAAGCGCGCTTTGAGTGGCTCGCTTTAGAGCGCCCTCCTCGAGCCATGTATAGGTCAAAGCGAAAGTGGCGGCCGGACCCAGAAAGATGCCATTGTTCTGCACATATTCCAGCTGTTCGATGCCCTCCATTCGTTTATCCGCGAAGTCAGGCAGTCCTTTTACGTTTCGTGAAATGACGGTACGCCAATAGTTGTACAGACCATCACCAAGCTGTAAATCGGGAAACTCTGGGGCGATTTTCTTGGCACGATTGACTGACTTCATGGCTTCAAGACCACGATTTAGGGCTGTCAGATAATTCCCACGACGCATGCTATGGATGGCATCGATACCCAGGATCCCTCCTAAGATAAAGTGTTCCCAGGCATCATTTCCACGCACTTCAAGTGCTTCCATCAACTGCTGTCTCGCCTGTTTCGCAGCCAGTTCGTACTGTTTCTCGTATGCAAAATCGAGGTTCTCAAGCATGAGAGCCTGGTAAATCAAGACCTTCCCTATCGGTCCTAATGCAGACAGTGGATAGCGTTGTTGTGCTTTCTCAAAAGCTTTCTTCGCCTCGGGATACCGCCTCTGGTAGACCAAATCCACAGCTTCATGGCACGCGGCCACAAACTTGATGTCCATGTTGAGAACACGCGCCCCCTCATAGACTCGATCGGGGTACAGCCGCAGAGAGTTTTCAGTATTGGAAGCCTCTTCAGGAGACTCCGAAACCTCATCGATATCGGCTTGAACCGGTTTTTCCTTTGCGCCTGTAAACGTGGCTTCCTCATAGTCTTCATCCGTTTCCGCCCGGACATATCCAGTAAAACAGAGACCAAAAATTACCATCAACGGTTTCCATCGATTCACGCTGATCCTCCTTTACGCTGGTCTGCCAACTTTCGTTCAACAGCATCGGTAATTTCCACTTCCAATGCCGTACCCATCAGCCGGTTTATCTCCCGAATTCCTGTGGGAGATGTAACGTTGATTTCCGTCATGACAGATCCAATCGTATCGATTCCTACGAACAACAACCCCGACTCCTTCAACCAAGGCCCGATCGTTTCACAAATTAAACGATCGGATTCGGTCAATGTCGTCGACTCAACGGACGCACCCACATGCATATTTCCACGGTGATCGTCAGCTCCAGGAACCCGGTTCATCCATCCCCTGGGCTCGCCATCTATCAAGATGATTCGCTTGTCCCCCTCGCTGATCTCCGGAACAAACTGTTGAACGAGAATATGTGTTTTTTCTTCGTTGGTGAGGACTTCTAGCATAGAGCGCAGGTTCCCATCCCCTTCTTCAGTCACGAGAACACCTCGCCCACCGTTACCATCCCAGGGTTTGAGGACTACTTTTGAGGGCGCTTCTGCTATCCAGTTCATCGCTCTGTTGATGTCTTGTGTCACCAGAGTGGGTGGAACCAGCTCTGGAAAACGAAGGGCCACCATTTTCTCATTGGCGTCCCTGATGGATGCGGGTTCATTGAGTACCAAAGTTCTATCGGGAACCAGGTCCAACATATAGGTCGAAAATACATAGTCGATGTCAAATGGAGGATCTTTACGGAGCCAAACCACATCAAAATCTGCTAGATCCCTGTCCTTCGGTTCATCGGAATCAAAATATGGCGCTTCGCTCGACACTCGAACTGTCGCGCATCGGGCGTGACATCGGCCCGTCAGTGCAAATAAATCCTGCGGAGTGCACCAGGCCACCTCACCCCCGCGGCGGCAACCCTCCAACATCAACATATAAGTGGAGTCACCTTCGACATTGATCCGATCTATCGGATCCATCACGTACAGCGTTTTCACCGCTACCCCCTAGGACAAATAGGATGCCACAGGAGTGAACTCAGAAGCCGAAGGACGACTATTTACCGATGCAAAAACGGCTGAAAAGACGATCCAGTACGGCCTCGCGTGCATCGATTCCTATCAACTCGCCTAATCGTTCTATGGCGTGTACGACCTCCGTCACCGAAACCGCGGGGCCAAGCGCACCCAACAGAGCAAAAGCTGCATCCTTACAATGGGTGGCAATCGAACGATACAAATCATGCTGTCGCTGAGAAAGAACGACTGTTTGTTGAGATCGGCTTGGTACTTGAGCCACCCTTTGCCGAATACTCTGACGCAACGCGTCCACCCCTGTTCCTTCAACATTGCTGATTCGATGATCAGAGTCTGGCGCTTCTGCGTGTTCGGGACGATCCGAAAAGGTACCCACAACGAGTGTGGGAAGCTCCGCTGTTCGTTCCAACAACTCTTTGCATATCGCTGTAGGAGGCCGGTCAAGCGGGATCACAACCAGAATCAAATCTGCAGCCGCACTTAAGGAGCGACCCAATGCTACCCCTGCAGCCTCAATGGGATCATTTGTTCCCCCTTCTCCTGCAGTATCTAAAAAAGTGATGTCCAGGCCGTCGATCAAGACTCCGCGCTCGACGACGTCTCGCGTCGTACCCGGCCGGTCGCTCACTAAGGCACGGGCCGTGCCCACCAAATTATTAAACAGGCTTGATTTGCCGGCATTAACCGGACCGATCAAGGCGACAGATGCACCCTCTTGTCGAATCTTGCTCGCTTCCCATGTGTCCGCCATTTCCGAAGCATTCTTCGCCAAATTTCCAAGGGCTTCGGCAACGGCTTCATCCGACTTCATACTGAGATCATCATCGGGGTGGTCCAACCGAGCTTCGAGTTCGGCTGCGATATCGAGCAAACGCTCTCGCATCCCTGCCGCTGTGGCCTCCAGCGTTCCACCGAGAGCGTCCATAGCGTCACGCGCACCCGCCAAACTTCGCGCATTAATCAATGCAGAGACAGCCTCTGCTTGAAGCAGATCCGTTCGACCATTGATCAAAGATTGGCGCGTAAATTCGCCCGGCCGAGCCGGTCTGGCTCCTGCTTTGACCAACGCGTCTATCAGTGCTGCTAAAACGACCGGATTCCCGTGTCCTGAAAGTTCAACAACATCTTCGCCGGTGTAGCTTTTGGGACCTTTCATCCAGCATGTGATGACCTCATCGATCACCGCACCTGACGGATCCACAGCCCGCCTCAGGGCCACACGTCGATCTGTCCATTCTCGGTTACCCGGACAAACTGTCTTGGCAATAGAGAGCGCTCTGGATCCACTGATGCGAACCATACCGACGCCCGAACGACCCCAAGGAGTCGATAGGGCGACGATCGTATCCATCGCTATGCCTCTGCAGCGGCACCTTCGCCGTTATCGACAAAGATGCGAATCTTCCGGTCACCATCTTGATCGATAGTTTCGGTACCCACACCCTCTATTTCTGCGACTTCTGTGTGGACGATGCGGCGCTCAAATGAGTTCAGAGGCTTCCTGATAATTTCTGACTCACCGCCCTCAGCTACGGCTTCGGCCACGCGGCGAGCCAAGCGTTTGAGGTCTCGAACGTCACGATCTGAACAGCGATCTCTGTCTCTGCCACCTCTATCTCGACCACCACGACGATCCCCACGATCACGGTCACGGCCACCACGACGATCTCCATCCCGGTCACGACGCTCTTCTCTACGACCACCTTGAACATCTATATCGAATGTCCAATCGCTGTATTCCTCTTCCATGGCCACATTCAGCATTTTTTGAATGGACTGAAGTGTGGCGCCTCCGCGCCCGACCAAAAACCGAGCGGATTCCGAATCCACAGCGATAGTGGCTTTACGATCCTTGACATTGCGAGCGGTAATGGTGCCTTCAAAACCCATCTTGGACACAAGGTCTTCAATCCATGCTTTAGCCGCCAGAGCACCCTCTTTGTCGGCTGGATCGGCAGCCCAAGCAATGATTTTGACCGTGTCGACAGGGATGGTCCGGCCTGCTTCATTTCGAAAATGGCTTAAATCCAATTTATGGTCGACTTGTTCTGCAGGAATTCCAAGGACTTCTGCAGCTTTAGCGATGGCTTCAGCAACGTTATTGCCTTCGGTGGTGACTTGATTTTCGCTCATGTGGGTCTCCTGATGCGCGAATGTGCGCAGTAATTATCCGTTTGCTTTTGAGGGGGGACTGGCATCGTCACCCTTTCGATAAATGAACCATTGTTGGGCTATGGTCAGCACGTTGTTCACACTAAAGTACAACACCAGGCCCGCTGGGAAAGTGAACATAAAGATGCCAAATCCTATCGGCATCAGCCTCATCATCTTCTGTTGCATTGGATCCATGCTGCCCATGGGCATCATCTTCTGTTGAAGCACCATGAGAATACTGACGACCAGCGGCAGAGCACCGGTCGGATCCACTTCGGTGAGGTCCTTTAAATACAAGAAAGACGTGCCATAGAGTTCAACGCTGTAGAGCATGACATTGTACAAAGCGAACCACACCGGCATCTGGATGATCATGGGCAAACAGCCGCTCATCGGATTGACTTTGTGTTCCTTGAACAGCTCCATGGTCATCTGCTGTTGGAGCTGCATATTGTCTTTGTATTTGGCCTTGATCTCTTTGAGCTGAGGCTGAATGGCCTGCATCCTCTTTGAGCTTACAAATTGCTTTTGCATCAAAGGAAAGAAGATGGCCTTTACGGTGCAGGTCAACAACAAGATGGCCACACCCCAGTTTCCGACGAGGCCATGGAAAAACTTCAACATAGAAAGCAAGATCTTGGCGAATAGACCAAACCAACCGAATTCGACCGATCGATCGAGATTACCCCCGACATCGACCGTTTTATCCAGGTCTTTTGGTCCCATATACCCGCGAAACCGGACCGTTCTTTTCGCTCCTGCATCCAGTGGTTGAGTCAATCTGAAGAAACTTCCGATACGGCCATCGGGGAGCCGATCAACCACCCACTCACCCGCCGATTCTTCAATAGGAATCAAGACACTCATAAAGTACTTGTTACCCAGCCCAAACCAGTTCACCTGACCATCGAAGCGTTCATATTGATCGCCATCCAAATCACTCAAATCATCCACCCGCTCCACATCGTCAGCGATAAGAGCAAATGGCCTCACTACGTTGGCAAACTGATTGGCATCATCTCCATCTTGGACATCTGCCATCCCAACCCAGAGATCACGAAAAGACTTATCGCTTCGATTGATAAATTCTACTTCTATCTCCATGGATCGAGAATCACTGCCCCGGGCATACCGCTTGGTGACCGAAAGGCCTCCTGAATGCCTCGATTTTGCGACTATGGCGTCTTCTTGAGACTGAACCCAGTGATTGACATCACTGTTAAAGTCACCTGCTCCAGCGAGGAAAAATCCTCCCTCGTCGGTCAACAACTGCTCAAGCTCCTCGCCACCGCTATAGGCTACCCACTCGCCTTTTCGCTCGAACAATAGCCAAGACCACAAGGGCATGACGTCAGGCTGAGCTTTATAATTCTTCAGGTAGACGCTCTTGAACGCCCCTTCTTGCGAGTCGACGGTACCTTCAAATGCATCCGTTTGAAAATCCTTCTGATGGGATGCTATTTTCTCAGCTTTTTCGACAGCGACCGCAGGTTGAGTATCCGCCACTGACGCGTCTTCTGTGGCAGGTATTCCAGGAGGGGCGACTTTGTCTTGGAACTCACCGGAAGCCTCGGTTTCATTTGATGCCGCCAAATCTGCTGCGGTATTCACAGTTTGGGTGGTGTCCATAGGGGGCGCAAAGAACTGCATCCACACCAGGTAGATGAACATGCACAGTCCCACCGCAAGCAGTGTTCGACGTTCTTGATCAGTTTGCACGACGTTCTCCTGAAGGAGCAGGGACCGGGTCAACTCCCCCTGCAAACAAGGGATTACAACGAAGGATTCGGTAAAGGGCCAACACCGCGCCATACACCGCGCCATGGGTTCTCAACGCCTCGATCGCATATTGACTACAAGATGGATGAAACCGACACATGGGGGGCAACAAAGGCGAAATGAGACCTTGGTAACCCTTTATTATCCAGCCCAAAAACAGACTCATTCGGCTACCCGCTCCATCTGTTTCCAAGCGGACTGTAGTTGATCTGAAAGGCCTAAAAATTGCTGATTCACCGACTGAGGATGCGCAATCACTACGATGTCCTTGCCATCGGGAATAGACGATACCTGTTGACGAACAGCTTCCCGCAACCAGCGTTTGACGCGATTTCGGATCACAGCGTTTCCAACCTTTCGAGTCACGGTAAATGCAACCCTGCTCTGAGTATGCTCGCTTGGCGTAAAGAGAATCAGCAAACTGGGCATTCGTATGCGCCTACCCGAGCGCTGAACCCGTTGGATATCCCGGGTCTTCCGCAATCGGTGATCACGGGAAAGTCCCAGCGGACTGCCTTAGCTGCGCTTTGAGGGAACCGTAGGAACCAAACGCTTACGACCTTTTGCTCGACGACGCTTGATGACATTGCGGCCGCTTGTGGTCTTCATCCGAGCTCTAAAGCCATGAGACCGTTTACGCTTAATGTTGCTTGGTTGGTAGGTGCGCTTCATTTGAGCCTCCAGGCGGCCAGTTTGAACCGGCGCAACGCCTGTCCGTTTTCCGTTATCGCGACTGCCTGCCTTGAGGCGCCGCCGTTGAGAGCCCGCTGTCTATGCTGTCAAACAACTCAGGGCAAGAAGGAGATCAGACTTCTTTCTCACGCTCGCGCGCGCGAGAAGGGGTGATCACGAGAAATGTTCCACGTGGAACCCTGTGAAAAACCCTAGGGAGAACCTAAAAAACCAAGTTTAAACCTTGGTCATACTATTGATGAGATCCAAAGATCCCATTGGGAAATATGGAAAAAAATGGGAGTTTTCCATATTAGTTTATATCCAAGTTTAAACCTTCGTTTTACTAATAATTCTCTACGAGACTTCTGACACTTAGAGTACTGGGGGGCCATTGATAATTGTGGGTGATCCTTGTTAACCTCTGGGTGTTCCGGTTCGGTGGGTCCCGGTTCTTTTATTTTCCCCCTTGAAACTGTTTTCTGCGCAAAGCTGCGTTGTGGGTATTAGTGTGCAAAAAGATCAGCTCTGGTCCAAAATTCAAGGATCTTTAAGGGAAAAATTAGGAGCACAGAACTTTGAAATTTGGATTCGACCCATTCAAATGGCCTCGATTTCGAACGATTCTGTAAGCTTAGAAGTACCCAATCGGTACTACAGAGATTGGGTTGCCGCGAACTATGGGCCCACCCTCAACCAAGAATTGGAAGATGCGATAGGCAGGCCTGTCCGACTGCATTTTCATGTGGCCAAACCCACCGACACGCCAAAACCAACACCAGAAGAAAAGTCCAGACCCATCCGAGAGTCCGAACCCATAGCGGGTGTGTCTGTCGATAAGACTTTCGAGAATTTTGTGGTTGGAAAATCCAATGAATTTGCTCATGCTGCGTCACTTGCTGCAGCGGATTCACCTGGAGAGAATCATTACAATCCACTGTTTATCTACGGGGATACTGGGCTCGGAAAAACCCACCTGATTCATGCTATTGGAAATCGGATTCGACAAAGAAATCCCGAAGCTCGAATTCTCTATGTGACCGCCGAACAGTTCACCAACGAACTCATCGATGCTCTACGCTATCGACGAATGCCCGAATTTAGAGATCGATACCGAAAGCAGCCTTCAGTTCTGTTGATTGATGATGTGCAATTTTTGAGTGGTAAAGACAGAACACAAGAAGAACTCTTTCATACCTTTGAATGGCTCAATGAACGGGGCACTCAAATCGTCTTTACTGCCGATGTCTTACCTAAAGAAATCAAAGGTTTCGAGCCGCGCCTACGAACGCGATGCGAATCCGGAATGCTCGCTGATACTCAAGCTCCAGATATGGAAACCCTGACGGCCATTCTCCGACAAAAAGCAGAAAATCAAGGATTGATGATTCCCGATGATGTGGCCCAATGGATAACCGCACGGATCCATGGCAACGTGCGCGAGCTCGAAGGTGCTGTGAACCGTCTCAATGCTGTGATGAGACTACGACCCGGCGCTTTAACTCTTGATGTGGCACGCCAGCATTTATCCAGCATGCTCGACGATATGCCTCAGAGCGTCAATGCCGACGATATTATGGCCACTGTAGCTAACTTCTACAATGTGAAGGTCTCTGACCTCAAAGGGTCGAGAAGACTCAAGCAGTTGGTCCGCCCACGACATGTGGCCATGTACCTAGTTCGCAAGTTCACCAATCATTCTTTTCCAGAGATTGGACGAATATTTGGGAACCGTGATCATGCTACCGTCCAACACGCCGTAAAGAAGATTCGAAGCCAATCTACGCAAGATGTAGACATCCGATCTGCCGTTCAAACTCTTGAAAGAAACATTCATCGAGGCGTTTGATTACCTATGGATAAACCATGGACAATCGGCGGATTGGTTATGCAGTTTCTGCGGAGTTTTTTTCCACCAAAAAATTCCAGGTTTTTTTTCCACTGCTTTCCCAGCAAATTCACAAAATAGTCCACAGATGCTGGATTACTTAAATAGCTGAAAATATTAAACTTTTTAACCCTTTCCACATGTTCACAGGCCCTATGGATCTACTACTGATCCAAAGATCTTAATCTTGATCTCGATCCATAGACAGCCAGACTGGAGCCCCCCATGGACCTCATCATCGACCGAGAAGAACTGATTCGCGGCTTAAGTCGTGTTCAAGGCATTGTTGAGCGTCGAACAACAAATATGGCGTTGGCTCATGTTCTCCTCAGTGCCGAGAACAATACTCTTCGCATGACAGCGACGGACACGATGGTGTCTTTGGTTGCAGATTACGTGGCTCGAGTCGATCAACCGGGAGAAATATCGGTTGATGCCCAAAACTTATTTCAGGTCGCAAAACACCTGCCAGAGCCCACGGTACATCTAAAAGCAGAAGCCGGGAATCGATTGGCTATTCATTCTGGAAAGAGTGAATTCCATTTGGTTGGAATGACAGCTGAAGATTATCCTCCTCTTCCATCCAGAGACGATCAAGCATCGCTCGGCGTGTCGGGAACCACGCTGAATCGCTTGATTGTTGAGACGCTGTATGCCGTTTGTTTAGATGACAGTCGTTATGGCTTGAATGGTGCACATCTCGAAGAAATCACATCAGAATCCGGTGAAGCTCGGGTCCGAATGGTGACCACAGATGGCAGTCGTCTCAGCTATTCAGAGTCACCCTACTCGGGTGAATTCACCATGGGACGACAAATGTTGCTCCCTCGAAAAGCACTTGATGAAGTTCGAAAGCTTTGTGACGGTGATGAAGGTTCTTGGGAAATTTCATTTGGTGAACGGTCGGCCACCTTCCAGACTCAAGCCATCACTTTGATGGTTCGTTTAGTGGATGGCCAATTCCCCGATTATCGTCAGGTATTACCTCAATCCCATAAATGTAGGCTGGTCGTGAATCGGGTTGATTTTACGAATGCGCTCAAGCGAGTTTCAATCGTCGCTTCAGACCGAAACCACTCTGTACGCTTCGGGTTCGAGAGTGACCAGCTGGTATTGTCTGCTCAAAATGTAGACTTAGGGAATGCTCGAGAAGAGATCAGCGCATCGCTCGAAGGAGAACCATTCGAAACTGGATTTAACATTTCCTATTTCTTGGATGTGATGCGACAAACCGTATCGGATGAGCTTGTTTTGGAGATGGACAAAGCTCTGGATCCCTGTGTGGTTCGAATTCCTGGACGAGACGATTGTCAGTTCGTCGTGATGCCCATTCGCTTAGATTAAGTGAGACTTACCGAAATATCGGTTCAGGGTTGGCGAAATTTAAGTGCTGCGACCATCCCATGCGACGCACCTCTCATCGTTATCTATGGAGATAATGGACAAGGTAAGTCCAACCTTCTGGAAGCCGTTCATGTTCTCGGTACGCTTAAGAGCTTCCGTGAAGCCCGAACCAGACGATGGATAAATCATCATGAATCTGGTGCGAGGATTACGGGTAAAATACGTTCAAAATTGGGGACACGAACGCTCAATTGGAAATGGAAAGATAGTCATCGTCATCTGACCATGGACGACAATGCCATTCACGAACTCTCCCAGTGGTTCGATGTTCTTCAAGCTGTCGCTTTTTGTCCGGAAGACGGAAAAATCATCCGAGGTGAACCGGAACAACGACGTCGATTCATGGATAGGGCGGCGTTTAATGCCTTTCCAAATCATTTATCGACTGTGACTGAATATCGACGTCTGCTGGGTCATAAACGAGCGCTATTGCAACAACGTTTTGTAGATCCTCTGCAACTCGATGCTTTTGACGATGCGATTAGTGTTGCAGGAGCGGCTCTCATCACCCGTAGAATCGCTGCAGTAGAAGCCCTTAAATCTGCCTTTAATCATAAGCATGGTGCCATTGCTGGGGCTGGGGCTGTGGATTTAAAAGTTCAAGTTCATGGTGTGGATTTGGAAGAACATGACGATGAATATGGCATTGCAGAAAAACTTAGAAATGCCATTGATCAAAAACGACCGGATGAAATCGAGAAAAAACAAGCGTTAGTCGGTCCACACCGCGATGATTTAACCATTCAAATAGATGGCCAATTGGCTCGAAACTTCGCATCCCAAGGACAAGCAAGAAGTCTTGTTTTGGGGCTCAAACTGGCTCAACTCTGGTATGCACATCAGCAGGGAGCAGTGCCCGTTTTTCTTCTCGATGACCTGACAAGTGAGTTGGACCAGGGTCGAAGAGAACGATTGGTGGACCTCTTGATCAATCTGAAAGGACAAGTGTGGGTGACCACAACAGACCCAAAATACTTGGGAAATTTAGCTCAAGTCGAGCATTTGAAGCTACGCGTTGAATCGGGCGAAGTGGTACAAGAATAATTCCACTAAAAGAAAGGTCCACAATCGATGGCCGGATCCCCGGATCCCCGTTACTCAAAAGGTCAAATTGTAGAGGAATTAGGGCAGTTCAAATTGCCTGCATTCAGACCCTATAAAGTTGGGGTCAGAGAGAGCCTGGATGGAAACGGAAACCACGCCCCAAGAGGGCAAAGATTACGACGCCTCGTCTATCACCGTATTGGAGGGTCTCGAAGCTGTTCGAATGCGCCCGGCCATGTACATTGGTTCAACAGGACCCAATGGACTTCATCACCTTGTATACGAGGTTGTCGATAATTCCATTGATGAAGCGCTTGCAGGTGAATGTACTCATGTCACGGTCACGTTGCTCGAAGATGGGTCATGTGCTGTAGAAGACAATGGCCGAGGTATTCCTGTGGATATTCATCCCAAGGAAGGCAAACCAGCCTGTGAAGTGGCATTGACCACATTGCATGCCGGCGGAAAATTCGACAAAGACAGCTACAAGGTTTCAGGTGGGCTTCACGGGGTAGGCGTTTCCTGTGTCAATGCACTCAGTGAGTGGTTGAAACTCGACATTTTTCGAGATGGTAAACACCACCATCAGAATTTCTCCAGAGGGGATGTTCTGACGGGCCTGGAAGTCAAGGGTTCAAGCGAAGGAAAAAGAGGAACACGAGTTTCGTTTCTTCCGGATGCTGACATCTTCCAAGAGACTGTGAATTTCAGTTTTGATGTTCTGCATTCTCGCCTTCAAGAATTGGCCTTTCTTAATCCGGGTGTCACCATCATTCTCGATGATCAACGTGATGATCGAAAAGTCGAGATGCAGTACGAAGGTGGAATTCGTGAGTTTGTAAAACACTTGAATGAAGCACGGCCTAGTCTTCATGAAGACGTCATCTATATTTCAGGCAGCAAAGAGGGTGTGGACGTAGAACTCGCCATGCAGTGGACGAGTTCCTATTCGGAAAACTTATGCAGTTTTACCAACAATATTCGGACCGTTGAAGGCGGTACACACGTTTCCGGGCTCAAAGCAGCTTTGACGCGAACGGTAAACACATTCGCAGCCTCAAAGAAGCTCATCCGGTCTGACAAAGGAGAGTCCATTTCGGGTGATGATATTCGAGAAGGGCTTACCGTCGTTCTCTCCGTGAAGGTACCCGAACCTCAATTTGAGGGTCAGACGAAGACCAAACTCGGAAATTCCGAGGTCAAAGGTTTAGTGGATTCCCTGGTTTCGGAACATCTGGGTTATTTCCTGGTCGAGAACCCAGGCGTGTCGCGCTCAGTAGTCAGCAAGGCCGTGGATGCGGCACGTGCACGTGAAGCGGCACGAAAAGCACGAGACTTGGCACGTAGAAAGTCAGCATTGGAGGGCTCGGATCTTCCAGGTAAGTTGGCCGATTGCCAAGAAAAGAACCCTGACCTCTGTGAATTGTACCTGGTCGAGGGCGACAGTGCTGGAGGTTCGGCAAAACAAGGCCGAGATCGGAAATATCAAGCGATTCTTCCGCTCCGAGGAAAGATCTTGAACGTTGAAAAAGCCCGCATGGACAGAATGCTCGGCAATCAAGAAATTCTCACGATGATTTCAGCGCTGGGTTGTTCTGTTGGAGTGGATTTTGACGTTGAAAAATTACGCTACAACCGCGTCATCATCATGACGGATGCGGATGTGGATGGATCCCATATTCGGACGTTGTTGTTGACCTTTTTCTTCCGACAAATGCAGACCTTGGTATCGGGTGGTCATCTGTACATTGCTCAGCCGCCTCTTTACAAAGTGAAGCGCGGTAAAAAAGAACGCTACCTGAAAGATGACTCGGCCCTTGATGCTTTTTTGCTTGAACAAGGAGTCAAAGCGCTCAACGTGATCACCGCTTCTGGGACCAATGTGACGGGTGAAGAAGCGTTTGAAATGTTGGGTAAAATACAGACTTATGTTGGCCGCATAGAACGAGCAGAAAGACGAGTACTCCCCGATGTCGGAGATGCCTGGTATTCGATAGGAGCTCATCTTATAGATGGTTCAGATAAAGCCGCGATGGACACCGCAGCTGTAGAGATTCGTCAAGCGCTTGAACACATTAGTCCGGATCTCCATCTGCCCAATATCGAAGTGGTCAAAGATGCTGATTTGGGGACCTACTCTGTGGTTGTTGTGACACTAAGAGATGGTGAAGAAAGACACAGCCGGTTGGGCCTTACGCCGGAAAGTGACATCATGAAGAGCCTGGTTGGAGAACTCGATTCTGTCTTGAAGTTGCCAGTGAAGCTCTCGGAAGATGGTCCTGAAATTCGCTCATGGCGCTCATTGCTTTCCATCATCATGGAAAAAGCACGCAAGGGATATGAAATTCAACGATACAAGGGCTTGGGTGAGATGAATCCGGATCAGTTGTGGGACACCACGATGAATCCAGAAACGCGAACCTTACTCAAGGTGGCCGTAGAAGACATGACCCGAGCAGACCATATCTTCAGTGTGTTGATGGGAGATGCTGTAGACCCCAGACGAAACTTTATTCAAGACAACGCACTCAATGTGCGCAACCTGGACATTTGAGGTGGGCATGCGTGGTGCACGAATCACGGGAATGGGCCATTACGTTCCGGATCGAGTGGTAACAAACGACGATCTGGCCAAGATCATCAATACCTCCAATGAGTGGATTATTCAGCGTACAGGTATTGAAGAAAGGCGTTGGGTGGATGGTGATGTAGGCGCTTCGGATCTCGCTTTCGAGGCGACCAAAGGGGCGCTTGAAGAGGCTGGTATTGCCGCTAAAGATCTGGATATGATCATTTTTGCGACCCTCTCGCCTGATCTAAATTTTCCCGGTTCAAGCTGCATTCTACAAAAGATGTTGGGAATTCCTGGCGTGGCTACGCTGGATATCCGAAACCAATGCACTGGATTTGTTTACGGCCTGTCTATTGCGGACCAGTTCATCAAAACAGGCATGATGGAACATGTGCTGGTCGTGGGTGCAGAGGTTCACAGTAGCGGTCTCGATATGAGCGATAGAGGCCGAGATGTGACGGTACTTTTCGGCGATGGTGCCGGAGTTGCTGTCGTCAGCGCTAGCGAAACGGACAGTCGAATTATCGACTCCAAATTGCATGCTGATGGCACCCATTATGATGTTCTGACTGTAGAAGTACCTGCCAGTCGACTCAATCCTCGACTCACTACTGAAATGATGGATGAGGGTCGCCATTTTCCGAAAATGGATGGCCGTACAGTATTTAAGAACGCTGTGACAGCCATGCCAGCGGTTGTTCATGAGGTGCTGCAACCCCATGGATACACGACAGAGGACATCGATATGATGATTCCTCATCAAGCCAATCTTCGGATCAACCAAATGGTGGCTAGAACGCTGAAGCTAAGGGACGACCAAGTCTTCAATAATATTATGCGCTATGGAAACACCACAGCTGCATCCATACCCATAGCGCTTCATGAGGCGATTCAAGCAGGTAAGGTCAATCAAGGCGATTTAGTCGTTTTGACAGCCTTCGGTGCAGGACTCACCTGGGGTGCGAATTTAATTCGTTGGTAGGGTGAAACTCCAAGATTTTACGTCGCGCCGCTTGCTGATGCTCACGGGAAAAGGGGGTACCGGCAAGACTAGGGTGGCTGCTGCTTTGGCATTAGCCTCTGGCGAACACAATCGCCGGGTGTTGGTGGTCGAAGTCGACTCCCAACGGTCAGCCTTGGAAGAAGCATACGGCATTCAAATTGGCTACGAACCCACCCCTGTGGCGGACCATGTATGGGCCGCAAATATTACGTTTCAACCTGCGCTGAAGGACTGGCTCAAACGAACGGTCCGTGTGTCACGAATTGTGGGGCTAATTCTCAGTAATCCCATGGTTCAAGTCTTCTTGGATGTCACACCGGGTGCCCGTGAAATCGTGGTCCTGTCTGCCATAGTGGGGCATCTGGAAAACTTTGACCAAGTCATTGTGGATATGCCGGCATCCGGTCATGCCGTCAGTATGCTCAAGATTCCAGATACCGCACATAAGCTGATGCGTACGGGACCGATTCATGACCGAGCCGGCGAAATAATGTCCGTTCTTCGCGGTTCTGACACGGCGATGGGCATCGTGGCTCTCCCGGAAGAAATGGTGGTTAATGAGACGGTGGAGCTGTACGAAAATTTAGGAAAAATTCTTCCAGACTTGAGTGTCCCGTTGGTCTTTCTGAACCGATGTGCGGCCCCAACGATGACGGATGATGAGCACAAGCTACTGGCTCGGTTGTCGGCGCGAGAAGACCTCACGGACGAAGGTCGCGAATTGTTGTTGGCTGGGCGTTGGGACGCACAATTAGAGAAAGCCACAGCGGATAGCCTGGGTCGTTTACATTCCGAAATTGGTGTCACCGTCGTTCCATTTCCCCGTTTAGGTATTTTAGGCGGGTATGAAGGCGGGCCCGTCAAAGTGACTCAGCAGATGCGAGGCGCACTTCGTCGGCGAATGCTGTCTGAAGCTCGGAAAGGAAGCCCTGCATGAGCCTTAAAGCCTTGCTCAAATCCAATCGACTCATCATTTGCGTCGGGTCGGGAGGCGTCGGAAAAACGACGACGGCCGCAGCCATGGGTTTGCATGCAGCAAAACAAGGGTCGCGTGTTCTTGTTTTGACCATTGATCCGGCGCGACGTCTGGCCAATTCACTCGGGCTGAATCAATTCGGTAATGAGGAAACTCGAATCGAACTGGATGAAGCTGTCGAGGGCGAACTTTGGGCGATGATGTTGGATACCCGGAGTACCTTTGATGCGCTCATTAAGCGTGTCAGTCCAGATCAGGAGACTCGCGATCGGATTCTCAATAATCGAGTGTACCGCCATATTTCAGACTCCTTTGGTGGTAGCCAAGAGTACATGGCCACAGAGCAACTGTATGAGGTCGTCAATTCGGGGCGATATGATTTGGTTGTACTCGATACACCACCGGTCAAGAATGCTCTGGACTTTTTAGAGTCCCCGGGGCGGCTGGTTCAATTTCTCGACAAGCGAATCTTGTCTTGGTTTTTGGCTCCCTATGAAGAAGACAAGGTTTTCGGTCGACTATTTCGAGGCACCAGCGCCGTAATTTTTAAGTTGCTGGGCTATATTTTTGGTCGGGAATTTTTGGATGAACTCGCCGAGTTTCTATTTATTTTTAGAGATCTTTATGGTGGCTTCAGAGAGCGTCATGAAGCGGTGATGGCATTGTTCAACCGAAAAGACACGGTGTTTACGGTTGTCTGTGCACCCAATGAGCCTTCGATCGCTGTAGCGCGGTACTTTTTGATAGAACTGGCGGATCGCAAGATGCCCTGTGCAGGTGTTCTATTGAACCAGATGCATCCGACGCTCGGCCGCTCAATTGATCCCGATTCTGTTTTTGGAGAAATTTCGGCTGCTATGTCCGATGATTTGGCTGATCACACCGCATCACAACTGATGGCGCGATTGGGCGCTAATCACCGGCGCTTGATCGGACTATCAAAGGCGGAACAACGACTGGGGACGCTTTTGCGACCCTTGCTCGGAGAAGATCGAACGATGTGGCAGATCCCGCGATTGGAGGGTGAGGTTCACGACATTGAAGCCTTAGGAAGGGTTTTCGAAAATGCGCGATCGGTAAAGTGGTCGTGAACGATTTCTGTTTTAGTTCCACTTCAACATAGTTCAACATAGAATGTTGAAAATGGAGACCTCATCATGCTGCGAGCAATGCTCTTTGCTGGATTACTTTTGCCAGGCTTGGCCAATGCGGGTCTGAAAAGACAGGCTCAAAATAGGCTGCATGTTGGGACGGCATGGACACCGGGCAGTACACATGCTGTGGTCGGCTTAGATTCGCGTATGAGTCAGTCCATTTTTGTGGATGTGGGCGCCTTCATGTCACCCACCGAACCGGAGAAACCTGGGGGTACGAATGCATGGACCCTCAGGCATGGAATTTATGTCGATCCTGGATTTCGGGTTCCGCATAGAAACAAGAGTGAATTTAAATGGGACATCATTCTACGCGGCGGGTTTGCACCGGTCTGGATGGCCGATAGCGAAGCCCAATTCAAGTTGCAGATTATGCCTGCTCTAAATGGCGGCGGCGATTTGATGTTTCGCTATAAGGACTGGGGTATCAGATTCGAAGCTCGAATGTGGTACATGAAGCCCATTAGTGAGTATCAGAAAATAGCCATATCGACGACTAAGCCGCAGATTGGCACATCATTGCTCTACCAGTTCTGATTATTGAGTGGCGATGCTGCCATCTTGAGCAACCAGAACACCGGTTTCGGGAAAATCGGAGGCGGATAGCATTCGAATCATGTCGGAGGCCGCTGCTGTAGGGTCCATGACAGCTGTTCCGGCCCCTTCTTGTTTTGTCGGAATGATTTGTCCGCCTACAAAGCGTCCATCTGCCGCCATGGTGGCTTCTAGAATGACGCCTAGACCGTTGGGTCCACGGAGGTTGAAACGTCCGTAGGTGGCAAAATTACCGAGAGAATAGGCAATGAGCCGGCCCTTGTAGATCTCCATGGCGCGGAGAACGTGAGGGCCATGGCCCAGCACCAAATCCGCTCCGGCATCGACTACAGCATGGGTGAACTTTCGGAGGTTGCCTCGATTTTCACCATAAAAGGTCTCTGTGCCATGGGGGACATGAATGGCTCGAGACCCTTCGGCGCCTCCATGAAAGCTGACGATGACAATATCGTGGCTTCCGGTCAATGATTGGACCAAAGATGCCGCTGTTTCAATATCCCGAACGTCGTGCGTAGCCGCGGAGGTGTGAAATCCGACCATCGCGACTTTGAGGCCATTGGATTCAACGGAAGCGATGTTGCCCGGACGGCCTGAATGTGCGATTTTCTGTTCATCCAACAGCGTTTCTGTCTGTTCTCGACAAAACGCACCGAAATCGCCAGAGTGGTTGTTTGCGGTACTCAGCAAGTCGAAGCCAGCGTCTTTGAAATAGGGCGCGTAGTGGGCAGGCATTCGGAAGGCATAGCAAGAGCCAGCGGGAGCCCCTGGCTTACATTTTGATGTTTTCCCGCCATCACAGAGAGGGCCCTCCAGATTTCCAAATGTCAGGTCGGCATCGGAAAGCGCTTCTTTGACGGCGTCAAAAGAAAGGCGTCCATCGTTTTTTGGGAGAACGCCGGCGGGGAAGTCTGTGCCGATCATCAGGTCACCAACGGCCCTGATCCGAAGTGTTGTTCCCTCTGGAACATCGGAACGAAAACTTTCTACTGCACCCGAACGACCTTGTTTTATTTGCTCCCGTAGTGCCTTTTGGCTTCGGGCCTGTGAGAGGTACCTGTTGAGATCTTCGCGCTCAGGGTCATGCTCTGCGACTTCTTCCCAATGGGCGACGACTTTATCCCAATCGCTCTTTAACCAATAGGCCCAGCCGATTTCCCAATGGCAATCGGGATGATTGGGTTCGCTTTCTAAACAGCGCTCAAAGCTTGTAATGGCAGGATCCACCAGCTTGTCGGATAGAAATGCACGGCCTGCTTCGAGATCGTCGTTCGCGAATGCTGAAGCACAAAAGAGTAGGAAAAACCAAGTGATCATGGCGGAGGCCTAACGGGTTCAACATTGAATGTGCATGCTGAAGAGAAAAAGGCTTCTCGCGTACGCGTGCGCGCGTGCGCGTGAGGGCGTCTTCCGTTAGGGATAGAGGTCGCGTCGGCTGAGTCGGCTCGAGTTGAAAGCCCATCAGGGCTCAGCCTCAAAGAAGTTTGGAGAGCAAGTGGACACCATCGCCAATGCGTTGATTCCCATAGACATTGAAGATGAGATGCGGAATTCGTATCTCGACTATTCGATGTCCGTCATTATCGGTCGCGCCCTTCCTGACGTTCGGGATGGACTCAAGCCGGTTCATCGACGAATACTGTATGCCATGTTCAGAGAGGGGAACCTCTCGACCCGGCGATACAGCAAATGCGCAGGTGTCGTTGGAGAGGTTCTTAAGAAATATCACCCTCATGGAGACTCGGCCGTATACGACGCCTTGGTCCGCATGGCTCAGCCATGGAATATGAGGCTTCCTCTCGTGGATGGCCAAGGAAACTTCGGTTCCATCGATGGCGATCCTGCCGCGGCCTATCGATACACAGAGTGTCGAATGACGAAAGTGGCGGAAGAGCTGCTCTCGGACATCGATAAGGACACCGTTCGCTTTTCGCCGAACTTTGATGGTTCAAATGAGGAACCTGAAGTCCTTCCTGCCGCATATCCAAACCTTTTGGTGAATGGTTCGGATGGAATTGCAGTCGGAATGGCCACCAAGATTCCACCGCACAATCTGGGTGAGATTATCAATGGCGTGATTGCGCTCATCAACAATCCTGACATTGCGGTAGAAGAGCTTATCGAAATCATTCCTGGACCAGACTTCCCCACAGCGGGGACCATTTATGGTCGAAGTGGCGTCTTTGAAGCGTATCGAACCGGACGCGGGCGCGTCGTGATGCGGGGTCGGGCGGATTTCGAAGAGACCGCTACCGGAGGAAACGCCATCATCATCGATGAGCTTCCGTATCAAGTGAACAAGGCTCGCCTTGTAGAGCAGATTGCCGATCTGGTCCGAAACAAGAAGATTGACGGGATTCGGGAACTTCGGGATGAGTCCGATCGCCAGGGTATGCGGGTCGTTATTGAACTGAAGAGAGACGCGGTCAAAGAAATCGTGCTCAACCACCTGTTTAAGCACACCGCTTTACAGAGCACTTTTGGTGTGAACTTGTTGGCCATTGTGCATGGCCAACCCATGCTGCTCACGCTCAAGGAAATGTTGTCTCACTACCTGAGCCATCGGCGCGACGTGACCATTCGGCGTTGTCGATATGAGCTCCGTAAAGCGGAAGAGCGCAAGCACATTTTGGAGGGTTACCTCATAGCCCTCGATAACCTGGACGAGGTCATTGCTCTGATTCGCGCCTCAGCTACCCCAGAGATCGCTCGAAGAGGATTGATGGAGCGATTTGAACTCTCTGAAGTTCAGGCGCAAGCCATCCTCGATATGCGTCTTCAGCGCCTCACGGGCATGGAACGCGAAAAAATCGAAGCAGAATACAAGGAGCTGGAAGAGAAAATCGCCTATCTCAAAGCCATTTTGGGTTCGGAGTCTCGCCTGCTGGAAGTCATTTCGGAAGAATTGATAGCGATCCGAGACAAGTATGCGGATGAACGCCGTACGCGTTTCGAAGAGGCGACAGGTGACCTCACTATTCTCGATTTGATTGCGGACGAGGAACAGGTCATCACATTGAGCGTGACCGGATACATCAAGCGAACCGGCCACTCTGAGTATTCGATGCAGCGCCGAGGCGGATTCGGCAAGAAAGGCATGAAGACTCGCCAAGAAGATCAGGTCAGTGAGCTGTTTACAGCATCCACGCACAGCCATTTGCTGATTTTTACGACAAAGGGGCAGGTCTTTAAGGTTCCCGTATAC
>Ga0163180_10000018_pt1 | contig 86344 bp, 85 predicted proteins | sample AtlANTMetagenome_2_FD_109647 | JGI IMG/M metagenome (GOLD analysis project Ga0163180, IMG submission 109647) | Marine eukaryotic phytoplankton communities from the Atlantic Ocean - Atlantic ANT 4 Metagenome | ecosystem: Environmental > Aquatic > Marine > Oceanic | place: North Atlantic Ocean...
TCGGGTGGAAGCTCCAGTGGCGATGCGAGCGAATAATGGCGACCTTCATTGACGGAAAGGTGGTGGCTAAAGCCACGTTGTTGGCACTCCGGCCACGGATTGACGCGCTTGCTCGACCTCCGGGAATTGCGGTCGTTCGGGTGGGAGAGGATCCGGCCAGCAAGGTGTATGTGGGGCGTAAGACAGCGCGCGCGGAGCGACTTGGGTTTCGCCATGAAGAAGTCCACCTGGATGGGGCTGTGTCTCAGGGCGCTTTGGAAGCTGAGATTGATCGGCTCAATGGAGACGACGAAATCGATGGCATTTTGGTTCAGCTCCCTCTTCCTTCTGGATTGGATGCAACGGCGATTTTGGACCGTATTGACCCGGCCAAAGACGTGGATGGTTTTCACCCTGACAACGCCGGGCGTTTGTCTCAAGGGCGTCCTCGGTTTGTGCCCTGCACACCGTTTGGTGTGATGGAGTTGTTGAATCATTCAGGTGTATCCCTCTCGGGAAAACGGGCTGTCGTGGTTGGACGGAGCAACATCGTGGGACGGCCGATGAGCATGTTGCTCGAACAGGCGAATGCCACGGTGACTGTGGCTCACAGTCGAACTCAAAACCTTGCGGAACTGCTTGCTGAGGCGGATATTGTTGTCGCCGCGGTGGGCCGGCCACACTTTGTAAAGGGTGAATGGCTGAAGCCGGGCGCGGTCGTCATAGATGTGGGTATCAACCGTCTCGATGACGGTCGGTTAGTGGGCGATGTGGATACCGACTCAGCCGCGTCCCGAGTCGCTGCCATCACACCTGTGCCGGGTGGCGTGGGCCCCATGACGATTGCGATGTTGATGGCCAATACAGTGAAGGCCGCTGAGCAGCGCTTAGCCTAAGCGTCGAGGTCTTCTTCTCCCCATGCGGGGCAGGAGCAGATCAAGTTTCGGTCGCCGTATGCGTCATCGATGCGTCCTACTGGAGGCCAGTACTTGTGATCCCGGAGGCTCTGAGCGGGCCATCCGGCTTGGCTGCGGCTGTAAGGGTGAGCCCAGTCATCGCCTCCGACTTCTCGCGCGGTGTGGGGTGCGTTGCGGAGCACATTGTCCTCCGTGTCCGCCTGGCCGTTTTCGATGGCTCGAATCTCGTTCCGAATGGCGATCATGGCATCACAGAAGCGGTCGATTTCGACTTTCGACTCACTCTCTGTGGGCTCTACCATCAAGGTGCCGACGACCGGCCACGACATCGTGGGCGCATGGAAACCGTAGTCCATGAGCCGTTTGGCGATGTCCACGGCCTGAATACCAGAAGTGGCTTTGAAGTCTCGGCAGTCCAAGATGCATTCGTGGGCGACGCGTCCGTGTGCTCCGGTGTAGAGCACGGTGAAGTGACCATCGAGCCGACTGGCGATGTAGTTGGCATTGAGGATGGCCACTTTGGAGGCGTCCGTCAGGCTGGGGCCTCCCATCATCGCAATGTATGCCCAGGTGATGGGCAGGATGCTGGGGCTTCCCCAGGGGGCTGCACTCACGGGTCCGAGCGCCTGATCCGAGCCCATGTCCACCAGAGGGTGCCCCGGTAGATAAGGGGCCAAGTGCTTCGCGACACCGATGGGTCCCATACCAGGTCCGCCCCCGCCGTGGGGGATGCAGAAGGTCTTGTGGAGATTGAGATGGCAAACATCCGCACCCAAGTCGCCGGGGCGGCAGAGCCCGACCATGGCGTTGAGATTAGCGCCGTCCATATAGACCTGTCCGCCGTGGTCGTGCACGATAGAGCAGATGTCTCGGATGGTTTCTTCAAAGACACCATGTGTAGACGGGTAGGTGATCATCAGTGCGGCAAGGTTGTCTGTGTGGGCCTCAGCCTTGGACCTCAGGTCGGCCACGTCGATGTTTCCCTGATCGTCGCATGCGATAGCGACCACTTTCATACCGGCCATAATGGCGCTGGCAGGGTTGGTGCCGTGAGCGCTGGTTGGAATGAGGCAGATATTCCTGTGGGGTTCGCCTTTGCCTTCCAGGTGTCTTCGGATGGTGAGCAGCCCTGCGTATTCACCTTGAGAGCCGGCATTGGGCTGGAGGCTTACTGCATGGAATCCAGTGATCTCTGCAAGCCAGCCTTCCAGGTCATCGAAGAGTTGTCGGTACCCCTTGGCTTGCTCGGTGGGTACAAAGGGGTGGATGCCGCCGAAGCCGCGCCAGGTGACGGGAATCATTTCGGTCGTGGCATTGAGCTTCATCGTGCAACTGCCGAGCGGAATCATGGCGGTTGTCAGTGAGAGGTCTTTGCTTTCCAAACGATGCAGGTAGCGAAGCATCTCTGTTTCAGAGCGGTACTTGTGGAAGGTCGGGTGGGTGAGAAAGTCAGTCTTGCGGACCAGATCTGTGGGGATGTTGTCCGCGCTAGGGACTGACACTTCGGATGTCGTCCCCAATACCTCGGCCAGATCAGAGAGATCCTGCTCTTCAAACCGTTCATCCAGCGCGATCACGATGTCGGTGTCATTGAAACGACGCAGGTTGATGTTTTTGGACTGTGCTCTGCTCAGCACGCTATCCATCTGGTCACCAACGGTGATTCGGATCGTGTCGAAGAAGCTACTGTTGACCAAAGAAAAGCCTGCTTCAGCCGCGCACGCTGCCACATGTTTTGTGAATCCGTGGATCCGTCCCGCAATGCGACGAAGGCCTTCGGGTCCGTGCCACACGGTGTACATCCCGGCGCAGACCGCCAAGAGAACCTGGGCAGTGCAGATATTGGAGGTGGCTCGATCTCTGCGGATGTGCTGCTCTCGGGTTTGGAGCGCCATGCGGAGCGCAATGTTGCCGTGCCTGTCCTTGGAAACACCGATGATTCGACCGGGCATTTGTCGTTTGTGTTTTTCGAGGGTGGCCATGAACGCGGCATGAGGTCCGCCGTAGCCGAGCGGTACGCCCAGTCTCTGACTATTGCCCACCGCGATGTCCGCTCCGAGTTGCCCGGGGGCCTCCATCATGGTGAGTGCCAGGAGGTCGGTCGCTACGGTGATGATTCCTTTTTGAGCGTGTACGGCTTCGCTGATCGCGCGGAAATCTGGAATCGCACCGTCTGTCCCTGGGTATTGAATCAAGGCTCCAAAGCACGGTGTGTCTGTATCAAACGCATCCAATGGCGAGACCACAACGTCGATACCGAGGGGTTCGGCACGGGTCTGAATGACAGCGATGGTTTGAGGATGGCAGTTGGCATCGACAAGGAAGCGGTTGTTCTTTCCTCGATTGATCCGGTGCGACATTGTCATCGCTTCAGCCGCTGCGGTGGCTTCATCCAGCATGCTGGCATTCGCAATCTCGAGGCCTGTGAGATCTTGCACCATCGTTTGGTAATTCAACAGCGCTTCCAGTCGGCCCTGTGAGATTTCAGCCTGGTACGGCGTGTAGGCGGTGTACCAGCCTGGGTTTTCCAGGATGTTTCGGAGGATCACCGGTGGGGTGATCGTGTCGTGATAGCCAAACCCGAGGTAGCTGCGCGCGACGATATTCATCTCCGCCATTTTGGCCATCGCCTCCAAGGCGACGTGTTCGGGCAAGCCGTCCTCAATCTTCAGCGCCTCATGGGAACGGATCGATTGGGGTACAGCTTGCGCGATGAGTTCATCAAGACTCGATGTGCCAACGACTTCCAGCATGGCTTCGATTTGATCGCTGCTGGGGCCGATATGACGTGTGGCGAAAGCATCCCGTTGTGATGGCGCGGTTGACATTCGATAGACCTCGGTGTGCGGGCGCGATCTATTCAGTTCACTTGCACTTGTCGGACCCTTTTTTTCCCGTGGCGGGATATGGGGACGGAGTGCTGTCACAGGTCTGTGGAGGGAACATCCTATGGGGCTCAAACAAACGCCGTTTTTTGAACATCACAAGGCTGCTGGCGGCCGCCTTATCGATTTTGGCGGCTGGGAGCTTCCGGTGTCCTATAGTGGGATCATCGAAGAGCATAAACAGGTACGCGGCTCCGTTGGCCTGTTTGATGTGTCCCATATGGGAGAGGTCTTTCTCCGTGGCCCTTCCGCGCTTAAAGCCATCCGGCACCTGATCACCAACAATTTAGAAATCCCTAATGGGCACGCTCAATACACGGCGATGTGTAATGAAGACGGCGGAATTGTGGATGATCTGATCGTGTATCGGTTGTCCGATGAGGAAATTTTGGTTTGTGTCAATGCGTCCAATCGAGAGAAAGATTTCTCATGGATCCGCGACAACAATCCCTTTGATGACGTCTCCGTGGTTGATGAGTCGGATGATTGGGCACAGATTGCCGTTCAGGGTCGCCATGCGGAGACGGTGCTTAATGGCATCACGGATGTGGACCTGGCTCAGGTGGCGTCTTTTGGGGTGGTGACCGCTTCGGTTGCGGGCGTGTCGGGCTGTATTATCGCTCGCACTGGCTACACCGGAGAGGATGGCTTTGAGGTGTTTCTCCCAGTTTCTGGAGCCGACCAAGTGTGGCCTGCTGTGTTGGAGGCAGGGGCTGGGTTTGGGATCCAACCCATCGGTTTAGGGGCCCGCGATACCCTGCGGCTCGAAGCCAAACTGATGCTTTATGGGAACGATATCAGCGATGACACCACACCCTTAGAGGCGGGTCTGGGGTGGGTGACCAAATTCGATAAGCCGGATTTTATTGGCAAAAAAGCGCTGGCGACGCAGAAAGAGCAAGGCCTAAAACGCCGCCTGGTTTGTATTGTTGTCGAGAAGCGTATTGCCCGACCTCATTGTCCGATTCTGGTGGATGGGGATCCAGTGGGAGAAATAACGAGTGGAACCAAGTCTCCTTCTGTTGAGGCCAACATTGCGCTTGGTTACGTCAAGAGAGAGTTCGCTCGTCCGGGGACTCGGCTACAAGTCGACATCCGAGGGAGAATTGCTGAAGCTGAAGTTGTTAAAGCCCCTTTCTACAAGCGTCCATATTAAGGAGACGTCGGATGTCTTACCCTACAGATATCAAGTACACGAAATCCCATGAGTGGATTCGTATCGGAAGTTCACATGTCGTCTTGGGTGTGAGTTGGTTTGCTCAGGACTCTATGGGGGACGTGGTGCATGTCGAGTTGCCCCAACTGGGAGACACGGTCAATGCCGGTGAGGCCGTCTGCGAAATCGAGAGCGTGAAGGCGGTCTCCGATGTCTACAGTCCGGTCTCCGGTGAAGTGATCGAGGTGAACGAGGCTTTGGAAGATAGCCCGGAGTTGGTGAATTCGGCGCCCTATGGCAATGGCTGGCTCTGCAAGATTGAGGTTCAAGAGGGCATCGACGACGACGACTTCATGGACGCGTCGGGCTACAAAGAACACTGCGGATAGTTATTCGGGTCGGGGCCCGAACTGGATGGCCCCCTCAGGCAGGAAGTACAGGATGCCCATTCGGCCGCCTGTCACAGTAGGGACGTGCCATGAACCGGGAGGAAGGACCAGCCAGCCTTCGGGCTGTCCGTCGAACTTGGGATCCCCATCGAGTGCGAAGCTCAGGTCGAATTCCCCGTGAGGGTGCAGGTGACCGGGCCCGGGGCCATGCATGTCGACGGCATCAATGGAGAAATTCTCCGTGGCGCTTGTTGGTTTTGCGACCCGGCCAAATCGGACGCCCCCGGCTTCCTTGGGCGCGAGCCAGCCATTGTCCAAACCGTCGATGACGAGTTTTCGGGCCGCTTGAACGCGAGGGTCCGTGAGGGGCAGAAGCTTTTTAAGCGTATCGGTTGCATCAGGAGCGGACGCATCGATGTTTTTTAGGACATCGATAATCGGCAGCAGCACTTGCGTAGCAGTTTCTCTATTGGACATGGGGCCTCCGTCCAGAAACTGCCTATCTTCTTGGGCCGAACAGGCCAAGACGGGAGGGCCGACTCAGAAGAACTGGAAAACCAGTACTCCATCGGGCCGCGCAAAGAGCCGACCCCCCCCAGGAAGTTGCTAGGCCACGAAGGCTGAGAGCGCTGTGCTCCGCTTAGCGTGTCGCAGTTTACGAATCGCTTTAAGTTCAATTTGGCGGATGCGTTCTCGGGTCAGATTGAAACGGTGTCCGATTTCTTCGAGCGAGTATTGGGTCGGCTCTCCGATGCCGTACCGCATACGAACCACTTTTTCTTCTCTTGGACTGAGGGAGGCTAGCGCGTCGTCGACCTGTTCCCGTAGAGAGGCATTGTCGAACGCATCTCCAGGGCTGGCAGCTCCTTCGTCTTCGATGAAATCTTGAATTTTGCTGTCGGACTCAGTCGTGACCGGCGCGTCCAAACTGGTGGGCTCGCGGGTGAGACGCATGAGCGCTGCGAGTTTGCTTGGGTCTTCCCCTAAACGCTCGGCAACCTCGTGAAGGTTGGGCTCGCGGCCGAACTCTTGGTACAGCGCTTTTTGGGTGTAGTGGACTTGATTGACAATCTCAAGCTTGTAAATCGGGATTCGAATGGTCCTGACCTGACTCTCAATGGCTCGAATGATGCTTTGGCGAATCCACCATGATGCGTAGGTGGAAAACTTGAAACCTCGGGTGTAGTCGAATTTTTCGACAGCCTTCATCAGCCCCAGATTGCCTTCTTGAATGAGGTCTGGGAGTGGTAGTCCGCGGTACGAATACTGCTTAGCGATGCTGACCACGAGACGAAGGTTCGAGTTGATCAGTGTCTGTTTTGCAATCTCTGAATCCGCACCGTTCAGTGCGATGAGCCGAGCGACTTCAACTTCGTCGGCTCGTTTCAAGAGGGGAATGGCTCCCATACATTTCAGGTACTGATTCAAGAGAGGGTTTCCAGGGCCGGTGTTTCGGGATGCTGCTCTTGCCATGGGCTTCCTCCATTAGGATGTCCCAATTGAAAGCAAGGTGCGTGCCAAGTGGATCGGATCGGATGGCAATGTGCATTAATCTGGGCACGATCGCAGCCACGTCAACGGGTTGGCTGAACAAATCTGGCCCCTCAGAGATGGGACGGATCGGTGGACAGATGAAAAGCGTAAAGAAGTTTTCTATACAGTCGTAAAGAAAACTTTACTTTGTGGTCTCTTCAGCAGCGGCTTTTAGGGCCTTGAATGGATCCTTTTGTCCTTTCGTGATCTGTTCGATGGACTTCATAAATGTTAGCAGATCGCCGCCGTCACGATCGTATAAGGAACGAAAGTAGTCTCGATTATGATTGTAGGTTTTGTACTGGACCATCCGAGCGTTGTTCCAAGTGCCTTTTTCAATGGCGCGCTTGAAACGATCGGGGCTGTTGAACCCGGCCATGTCGACTTTTTCAGGCAGGGAGCTGAACAAGGCAGACTTTCGGTTTCGCTTTTCGATGTCACTGAGTGAATCGTTTTCGTAGACAGATTGAAGCTCCTGATACAGCTGTCTGAGGACGGCCCGCCACTTCTGGAGGTCAGCGTGGTTTCCTCGGGCCTTTTTGACGGTTTCGGAATCGGGCCCGAATCGATGTTCAAGATATTGAAAGGCCGCGACCTCTCCGACGAAATTGGCGAAGCTCTCATTGAATTTCACGCTGCCTTTGATCCAGAGCGTGGCGTGGGCCAACTCGTGGAGGACCGTGTCGGCCAATCGATAGTCGTTCCATTTCAACATTCCGGGAAGGACCGGGTCTTTGAACCATCCCAGAGTGCTGTAGGCTCCGGCTGTTCGAATGTATGTTTCGTAGCCTTTCTTTTCGAGCCGTTTAATCCACGGATCCGCATCTTCTCTTCGGAAAAAACCCAGGTAGGGGATGCGTCCGACCACAGGAAAGGTCCATCTTTTGGGTTTGAATGCGAGTTCTTCGCAGGCAGAAAGATTCCAAATTTTACGATCCCAGTTGTTGGCGAAGGTCTCGTAGTTATCGGTGGCTTTTAGGCCGATCTCAGCCCCGTATTCTTTGACATCGTGGATGCGATCCAGTGCGCTCAACTCTTTGGGCTGGAAATGATCGGCTGTCCTTAATTCCTCGATCGGCTCACGCTTACCCAGCAGTTCGGCCTGGAAATAAGCCGACCGAACGACGTATCCGACACTGCATCCGGGGAAGAATGCGCTCAGTGTGATCAGGCCGAACAGGCCGATCAATCCCCGAAAGAAAAACGATCGAAGTGGTTTGGAGTTGGTTGTTCTCATGTCTGAATGCTAATCCAACAGAGTTGAACCGACTTTATAGGCTAGCGAGAAATGAGGAGATAATCAGTGGTTGAGCTGTTGATATCGGGGGGACCTGTCATGATCCCCATCGGAATAGCCAGTGTGATTGGCTTAGCTGTCCTTTTGGAGAGGATCTTCTCTCTCCGGCCCGAACGCGTCATCCCGGGACCTCTCGTCATTGAGGTCGATGAGCTTTTGAAACAAGAACGATGGGGCGATGTCGTGGCTGTAGCGCGCAAACACGACAGTGCTGCAGCGCGAGTCGTGCTGACAGCCCTTGATGTCCGTGGGCGATCTCGTTCCGATATCAAGGAGCGCTTGGAGGAGGTGGGACGTCGCGAGTCCGCGGAGTTGGAACGCTACAGCGCGGTATTGGGAACGGTGGCGAGCATTGCCCCTTTACTGGGGCTGCTGGGAACTGTGTGGGGCATGATTCTGACTTTTGAAGTCATTCAGTCTCAAGGAATGGGCGTCGTCGCCAACCTTGCAGGCGGAATCTCCCAAGCTTTGATTTCGACCATGGCAGGCTTGAGTGTTGGGATTCCAGCGCTGGTCGCGCACCGTTGGGTGCTGGCGAGGGCGGATCGGCTGATTCTCGGGCTTGAAGATCTGGGCTCAATGCTCATCGAACACCTGGGTGCGGACGGGGCCGCAGAGTGAATTTCTCTCGTGCCCGGCGCGTCGATCCCGTGGTGGATGTCACCCCTTTGATCGACATCATTTTCCAACTGGTTCTTTTCTTCATGGTGTCGACCACCTTTGTGAGCGCGCCAGGTATTGAGGTCGATCTTCCGCGTTCGAGTTCGGACACTGTGCTCCAAGATACCGATGACCTCAACATATGGATTGCAGGCGATGGTGCTGTTTACGTGGATGAGGAACCCGTCGACTTTGCGGGTCTCAAGGCAGCACTCAATCGCGCGGCAAAAAATAATCCAAGCACGCTGATTGTTCTTAAAGCAGACCGGGCTGTGGACCACGGACGTGTCGTGGCGGTGATGGATGCCGCCAGAAGTCGAGGTTTGACTCAGTTGGCGATCGCGACAGAGATCAATGGTTCCGACGAAGTCAGGGCCGAGCCTTGACGTGAGAATAGATTTTGATGGTGATACGCCCCGACCTCAGCGCCCCACTATTCGAAATTAATACCATTGATCGTAAAAAAAACGCAGATCGACCCCAATGGTCTGGAAGCCGCCTCGATCCATCTTTTTCGCGAAATAGGTCGATGGGAGTATCCCCTTTCAGGCCTGAACATTTGTGACAGATATCAGCTAGTTAGATACACTCTGATAGGCGTTACCCCATCGTTTCCATTGGCATGTCAATGCACACAACAAGTCTGACCAATCCCCGGATCAGAACGACTGCCGGCACCCTCACGGTTGTTCGGCGGTTGGTTTGGAATGTGTTGCCGGTTTTGATGCTGCTCGGCGCCGTCAAGATGACGCTGTTGGGGGACGAGGGGATGCTGAATCGGCATCAAATCAAACGCCGCCTTCATGCGACTCAAGTGAAGGTTGAACAGGTGCAGGCGGAAAATGCGGCACTAAAATCCCGGATACGATTGCTCAGAGAAGACCCAAGATTCGTCAAGCGCGCAGCAGCCGAAACGTTGCTGATGGCCGAAAAAGCAAGCACTATCTATCGATTCGACGGCCCAATTCGCTAAGAGCGGTAGACGGTTGGTCGGGGTGGGAGTAGGCTGGCGGCGGTAAGGAGTCGCTGTGACCGTCTATCGGTGGGATCTCGATAAAACCTACTTGGATACGAATTTCGAATCCTTCCGAGGCTTGGTCCGGGCTGCGACCGAACCTGCCCACGCAAAGCGTGCACTCCCCGGGGCCGCAGTCTTGTTGCGGGCTTTGGGAAAAGACCCTGAGAATGTCATTAGCGTGGTGTCGGGTTCACCCACCCAGATGCGAAGTGTGATTTCGGAAAAGCTTCGCTTGGATGGCATCCGATTTGATGACCTGGTGCTGAAAGACAATGTGGGGAATGTGAAGCGAGGTCGTTTTCGCGCGGTACGCGGTCAGCTCGGATACAAACTCCCCGCGCTATTACGGGCTCGAAATCGTGTGGATGCACATCATGCCGAGGTGTTGTTTGGGGATGATGTAGAGGCGGATGCATTGGTTTACTCGCTTTATGCGGATGCGATCGCAGGGAGGATTGGTGCGGCGGGTGTCTCGAGGGTCATGGAGCGCGCTGGTGCCTATGACGATGAGATTGATGCGGCCCTAGAAGCCCTTTCAACGGTCTCGCGCCATGATGCTGTGGAGCGGATCATCATTCGTACAGAACGAGGTGTTCCTGCGAAACGAATGGCCGATTTAGGTCCTCGGGTGGTCCCCATTCGCTCGTGGTGGCAGGCTGCACTGGTGCTCATGCAGATGGGCCACCTGGATAAGAACGCTGTCGAGAAGGTTTTGCTGAGTGTCTATGAAGGCGAGCAGCGTGACCCATGGGTAGTGGGTGCGTTGGCTCAGGATATTGTTCGCCGAGGGTGGGTATCGGCAGATGTCTTGAAAGGCCTCGATGCGCCGAAGCCACTGCAACACGCCATTTGTTCCGCGGTCGATGGGCTGAACGGGCGTGGAATTCATGAAGTGCGGCCGCTTGTGGATCCCATCGATTACTTGGCCTTGTTGGACAGTGGCGCATGGAACAAGAGGGGTCGGGCCGATACAAGGGGATAGAATCCTCTTCAGGCTTTTAAATTATGCTTCTTTTCCTTCTGACCCAGCTTTGTTTCGCGGACCCAGTTGTTTCGGCGACCCTCGCAGCCGATGGCCAGTACACAGTTCGGATTACACCCGATATTTCCTGGAGCTCAGCTGAACTGCAGGTGTTGGGAGGGGAAACGACGGATATTGGTCCGACGACCGCCGGTGAGACGGTATCGGTTGAAGGGTGGACGGATCAGCAGCAGTCGCTTCGGTTGACGCTCTCCGCAGCCGGTACGGATGGACACGGCAGCACTTGGATGTTTGATGTGGAGCCATTTCGCGTTCCTGCATCCACACCGTCATTGACCCCGCGCAAGAAGCGCTGGCCTTTTGGAAAGAAGGCGGATTAGCGTCGTGAGTACAGAGATAGACTGGGCGGCTCGGTGGCGTGAGGGGCGAATTGGCTTTCACCAGGACGCCATCAATGATCTTCTTGTTGAGCATTGGCCCACGGTCACACCGGACGCCACCTGCCGGGTTCTCGTCCCGCTGTGCGGTAAATCGAAGGACATGTTGTGGCTTTTGGGCAGAGGTCCCTCTGTATTAGGGGTAGAACTCAGCCCAATTGCGGTCGACTCATTCTTTGTCGAGAACGGCTTGGAGTACGTGATTGAGAAACGCGGTGCATACCAGGCCTTTGTGGGTACTGGTGCCGCTACGGGATTGACCCTTATCGTGGGCGATTTTTTTGGCTTGAGTCCTGAAGTTTTGGGCGGGCGTTTCGATGCGGTCTACGATCGAGCAGCGATTGTGGCGCTTCCTCCCGATAAGTGGGCGATGTACGCCCAGGTGGTCAGCCAACTGATGGCACCAAGATCAGCCGGTTTTATGCTGACCTTTGACTACCCCCAAAACGAACGGAACGGCCCACCATTTTCTGTCGGATTCCATGACGTGAAAGGCTGCTTTGAGCCCGGCTGGGCTGTCGAACTGATCGATACGATGGAACTGACTTCTGGAAATCGCTGGGAACTGAGCCGACTTCAAGAGCCTGTCATACACCTCAGCCGCGGATAAGTCTTTTCGCGAGGCAATCGGCCAAATATTGATATTGCTCAGGCCGGTTCGTGGCGGCGAAGCCCGATATTCGCACCCATAAGCGGTTTTGCCATGGAATGATCGGTACTTCAATTTGGTCTTCATGTCTGAGCTGGTCAAAGAGTTCGGGGCCCTTTTCGATTGGGCATGGAAGGGGTATCGTCGCCATTGAACCGTACAGGTCAGGCCGGTCGGGGTGAGGGAGTTCGACCCCCAGTGCATTGGCAATCACAGAACGGCCTTCTCGGACCAATTCGTGATGAGCTGCTCGAAATGCTGCTCCACCCTGAGCCTGGTGCAGCTCGATGGCTAATGGCGCACAAAACCATGCCGTAGGATCCGCAGTTCCAATCCATCCAAATTCAGCGTGTAGACCTTTTTTATATCCATGAGAGATGGTGCCTGGATGAATGGTTTTGCGCCATGGCTTGGCGACATAGAGGACCGCACAGCCTTTGGGGGCGCAGAGCCATTTGTGCAGATTGCCGACCCAGAAGTCAGGGTCCAGCTTCGTCACGTCCACATCAAGTTGACCCGGAGCATGAGCACCGTCGATCAGTGTTGCAATACCGTGTTTTTTAGCCAAGCGAACGATGTCGTGGACAGGGAAATGGAGTGCAGTGGGCGAGGTGATCTGGTCGATGACCAACATTCGTGTTTGGGGAGTGATCGCCTTGGCAATGGCGTCTACGATTTGTTCGGGCGTTTCTATGGGGAAGGGGACCACCGCTTCTACGACGGTCGCGCCAACTTTTTGAGCCATATGGTCGAGCGTGTTTCGAACCGCATCATAACGATGGTTTGTCGTCAGGATCTCGTCCCCAGGCTGCCAAGGAAAGGAGTCAATGACTGCGTTTACACCACTGGTGGCATTGTGGACGAAAACCGTTCCTTCAGGATCGGATTTGAGGAATCGCGCCACTTCCGCAATCGAATCCTGCCAACGACTCTCGATTTCTCGAGCCAAAAAGTCGACCGGTTCGCGCTCCATTTGGATGCGCATGGCGTGCTGAGCATCGATGAGCTCCTTGGGCGTGGCACCAAAGCTTCCATGATTCAGAAAGCAAACATCTGGATCCAGTAGATACGTAGCCATGAGGCATCCTATCAGGCGTGCAGAGGCCGCCCACGGACGATTGTAGACGCCTTTACGGCTTCATCAAACAACGCCCTTAAACTGTCCCCGGATTCGCCGCCTTCGAGCTTGTCGAGGACGGCCGCCACCGCCTCGATCGTGGAGACAAAGCCTGGAGAGGGAGGCGTCCTCAAGCGCACGCGAGGTTGTGCCGTGGGCTGGATGGTAAAGCGAGGCAGCGATTTCAGGCCCGGAATTCGATTGACCAATTTTCGAGCTTGAGACCAACTCCCATCCATAATGATGATCTGGTCCGGATCTTCGATGGCCGGAGCCGAGTCATCGGGGAAAAGGAGGGCTGGTCTTGTGATGTCCAGAACGCTTGGATCCCAGGGCTCGCCGGGTGCGCCATAGTCAATGAGTTTGAGTGCGGGAATGGCATGACTGGCCAAGCGGGCGGTATTGGAGGGTTTGAGTCGTTCCTTCCAGTGGCGAATGATGATGAGTTCAACAGAGGTATTGAGCGTGGGGATGTGGGAGCAAATGCACACCTGTGTTTGCATAAAACACCGTGTGCAACGGCCCCAAAGGTCTGGGTTCTTCTTCTTTCTCACGGGCTTCCATCCCTTCCCATGGCCTTCAATCCGCTCGACACTGTGTGCATGAGAGCTGTGCCTTAAGGTCTATGATAGCGCGAGACTTTCGCGCTATCATGGCGGCATGGGGGCTATGGCAGTGCAAGAAACGCGTCGTTATCGCCGGTGGATGGCACCTGTGAACGTGGAGTTGTGGGTCGGTTGCGTGTGGGGTGATCCAGGGGCTGGCGTGGGGCTTTTTTATTGTGCGTCTGGGCAGGGCTGCTGAATGCGTTTTACAGTGTTTTCTTCTCTGATCGCCGTTGCTTTTGGACTGGGGTGTGGGGCATCGGACAAGTCTGAGGTGGGGCCGCCCATAAACATGGGCGACTCCGATGACGGTGATCCCGGTGGAACGGGTGTCGATTCGGGCGAGGCGGTAGACGGTGACAGCGGTCAGCCTTCGGACGCGGATGCCGACGCAGATGCAGATACAGATGCAGATGCAGACACCGACGCGGATGCCGACGCAGACACTGACGCCGACGCGGACGCCGACGCGGATAGCGATATCGACGTCAGCCCAACGTACAATTTGGCCGTCTTTCGAAGCACGCACAACAGTTACTCCGGTGAAGAGCGCGGGACCATCGCCGCTCAGTTGGACGCCGGTGTGCGGCAGATCGAACTGGATTTTCATGACAACGATTACGCCACCTGGGGCTTTCGAGTGGGACATGGATCCCCGGGTTCCGAAGTGGACCATACAGCGCCGAACCCAACCTCCAATGCGCTTGAAGACTGGATGACCGTGGTGAGAGACTGGTCAGTCCTCAATGAAGGGCATGCCCCCATTCATTTGTTGTTGAACATCAAAGACGACATGACGGACAATCGGCACACCTCGGAAGGGAGCTTGGCGGCGCTGAACGGCTTGGTGCTCGAGGTCTTTGGAGACCGGCTTTTTTGGGCGCGCAATTGGGTCGCTGAGTGGCCGACGGTGTGGGAATTGTCCAACAAGGTCATTGTAGGGCTGACCGGTGTTGAGACGATGACATCGCGTGAAGCGTATGTCCGTGACCGGGGGATTCATCCGAGGGTCGCCATCAATGATCACGGGCAGATCATTGAAGTCCATAAATCGGAAGTCCACAGCAAGCTTTGGTATTGGACGGGGCAACTTCAGCCCGATGGCACCGTGATTTGGTGGCACCATGGGCGCTACGATGACGGACGAAACCCATCGATTGCACTCAATAACCACGGTATGTTTGTTGAAGTCCACCGGTCCCATACGGATGATGATTTGTGGTACTCAACGGGTCGAATTGGAGACGATGGAGACCTCGAATTCCTGTCCAACGAGGAGTATTCCAACGGGCAAGAGCCTGGGATTGAATTCACGGATCTCGATGCCTATACGGTCCGCGAAATTCATCGCTCAGGAAGCGGCCGGCGGGCTTTGGATGGTGTGATCGATGCGGAAGATGGGTCGATTGATTGGGAGTCCGAGATGGACACGTCCGAAGGGCTGTTTTCGGGAGACGAAGCGACCTCTGCCGCTGGGTCCATTGCGGTGTGGTCGGACCGCTACGGCCCATCGATCACGTCGGACATCTTGCAGTACGAAACCAGCTACGGTGTATCCGGGTTGATTCGCTATGCGCAGATAGCCTTTATCGATACGAGCTGGGGAGACCCGGCACTCGTGACAGACACCAGCCCATTCCGGAGCTTCCCCTCAGGCCAGCATTCCGAGATCACGTCCTGGATGGAGGATGACGGCATCGGGCGGATGTGGAGTTTTTCGGAATCGGATGCCGAAGCCTTATCCATCCCGCCCAACTTTGCCGCGACAGACGAACCTCACGCTGCTTGGTACGACGCCTGGGCGCTCGAATCGGGGACCTGGGAGTAGGCCTAAAAGACGGCGTAGATAAATGGTGCCACGTACTGCACTGCTTGGAGCCCAGAAAGCGCGAGTCCGAGCAAGACCAGGATGGTCAACATGGGGATCATCCACCATCGCCGAGTCCGCTTCAGCATTTGAAAAATTTGCCGAACGGTTCCCATTCGGATGGCCATATTGCTGGGGCTGTTCTTGTCCGACACGATTGAACTCCCGGTGGAGTGTTGAATTTACGCTTCTTGTCGTCGCGAGTCTACCCGTATGCTCAAAGCTCAGCCATTGCACTGCTGTCTTGGACTCGCGCCAATCCGCGCATATCCGCTTTGTCGATTCGGAATGAGTCGATGTAGAGAACATCCAATCCGCAGCGCATGAACGTCGCGAGTGCGGAAATGGGGGAGTTGACGATGGGCTCACCCTTCAGATTGAAACTGGTGTTGAGCACAATCGGGTGGCCTGTTTTTTGACCCAGCGCACCCAAAAGCTTGTGGTAGCGAGGGTTCGCCTCTTCCTCGACCACATGGATGCGTGCGGTGCCATCGATATGGGTGATGGCAGGCATCGCACTGCGCTGGTCTTCTTTGACGGGCACGACCATAAGCATCCATCGAATGGGTTGATCCGACCCCTCAGGAATCTCGAAATAGCGTTCTTCACTCCCGGCTTGAACACTGGGGGCGAAAGGACGAAAGCGTTCTCTGAATTTGACCTTCTCATTGACCCTATCTTGCATGTCCGGATCACGAGGGTTGGCAAGTATAGACCGATGTCCGAGCGCTCGAGGGCCCCATTCGAAGCCGCCTTGCAGCCAGCCGATGACTTTGCCGTCTGCGATATCTGCCGCTGCGGATTCGTAAAACTCATCGCCCAAATCCGTGTGGGCAATCTTGAGGTCCTCAAGGAGTTCTGCAATATCGTCGTGCGACCAGGCTTGACCGAGTCCAGGTGTGGTGACGGGCGTGTTTCGCGGATGGCCTAAGACCTCATTCCATACCCAAAGGGCTGCGCCTACAGCGCCGCCGGCATCTCCTGCCGCAGGATGGACAGACAGTGTCTTGAAGGGTGTGCGGGCCAGAATCTCTGTATTGGCGACCGAGTTCAATGCGACGCCACCGGCCATGCACAGATGGTCGAGATCAGTCTCCTTGTGCAGACGATTTGCTAGGGCGACTAAACAATCCTCGGTGACCTTTTGGATGCTGGCTGCAATATCGGCGAACCGTTTGCCCTCCGGTGTGGTGGGATCGAATGGGCTACCCGGAAAGCGGGGTTCGCCAAAGAGTTCCACAAAGGCTTCGGTATACGAGTCCGTCGCACTGTAGTGGTAGCTCAGGTAGCGGGTATCGATAGAAAAGGAACCGTCCTCTTCAGGCCAGATGACCTTGCGAACCTGTTCTTCATAGATGGGGTCGCCGTATGCGGCCATACCCATGACTTTGTATTCGCCGTTGTTGACTCGGAAGCCGAGAAAGGCTGTGAATGCCGAATAGATCAAACCAATAGAGTTGGGAAAGTTGATTTCGAGAATGGGTTTGATGCCATCGGAATCGCCTTTCCACAGCCCGGTTGTGGCCCATTCACCTACGCCGTCGACGGTGAGGATGGCCGCTTCTTCCAGGTCAGTACCGTAAAAGACGCTGGCTGCGTGGGAGAGGTGATGCTCGCACCAAAGAATTTTGTCGGGATGCACATCCAATTGTTTGACTAATGCATTTCGAACCCAGAGTTTGTCCGTCAGCCAGACCATGCTGCTGCGCTGAAAGGCTTTAAAACTTTTTGGGAAGTGGAGGAGTTGGTTGATGATCACGCGCTCGAATTTCTTCAGAGGCTTTTCGTAGAAGACGACGTGGTCAACCTCATCAGTCGTGATGCCGGCATGCTGGATGCACCAGCGCGCTGCTCGAACGGGAATGGAGGCGTCGTGTTTGAGCCGGCTGAAGCGTTCTTCGCTAGCGGCAGCAATCACCACTCCGTCGCGAATCAATGCTGCGGCAGAGTCGTGATACTGGGCAGAAATTCCGAGAATTGTGATCGACATGACAGGCGGCGTAACTCAGCCTTGGAACTGTGCCCGTTCGAGAATGTCCTCATCGGGAACATCCGGGACCACAAAACCTTTGGATTGCTTCTCTGATATGCGAGCGAAAATAGATGAGGGGCCGATAACGAGGATGTACAACAAACCCAGCCAGAGCTTGGACATAAAATCGCCCAAAACCACGCTGAATCGCAGCCATGCTTCAAGCCAGCGTCGGCGTTTCACACGACTCACAGCCGCTTTCACTTCCTTGGCTTCGCCTCGCGCCTCGTACCGATCCAATTCGGCGCGGCTGTAGGCGATATGGAAGCGCTCGTCGTCAGCGATCTCAGCGAACATTTTGCACGAGTCTTCATCGTCTTTCATGAGATCGGAGTAGACGTCGAATTGCTGAGCACCGCGTCGTTCGGCGATCCAAACGAAGGCCAGAAACTCGATCTCGCCCATTTGGGAAAACAGAGAGTCGGCTTGATTGATCCCGTGCTCACGAATGAAATTGGCATCATCGAGAACGGCATGAGTCCGGCTCTGGGTGGCGTTTGAAAGCGCCAGGGCACGTTCTTTAAAAAGACGTGCATGCTTGAGTTCGTCCAGGGCATGTCGAAAATACTTGGCCCGCATATCGCGACGGTCGGTTTCCTCGGTGGCGGCCAGCATGTCCAAGCCCGAGCCCGCCTCAGTATGGGAAAAGCCCGCCATCTTCGCGGATCCGCGCCCTGGTATCCGCCAGACGACGTTGCTGATTACCCACAAAAGCCAGTCTCGACGTTCTAGGATCATGGTATCGGAACTCCCCAGCCTAGCTTAGGTCGAATGGTGAATGGAGTCAACGGATAGGGATGGCCGTGATGCTGGCCTTTCCGCCTTTGACCTTGACCTTGAATTTCACGTCTTTACAGGACTCTTTGTGCTGGATGGAACGTGCCTGGTTTCGGAGTGCAGCGCGAACATCGCGATAATTCATATCTGCACCTTGACCGCATTCCTTACGCGCTTTCACATAGTCATTGAAGAGTGTGCGCATTTGCGACTCTTCAGCCTCGGCTCGAGCGCGTGCGGTGCGCTGGGCCTCCAAACGTGCGGTGGCTGCGGAATCATCGGAACCTTGGCCTCGCGCTCGCGCCCGGTTTTCGGCCCTAAATTTCATTTTTGGGTGGGTGCCACGCTCGATCATGACCAGGTTGCGTTGCCAGTAATTCTCGAGAGAGGACATCCGGGCACGGACAGAACGCCAACGATACTTCTCCCGTGTGGAGTTCATTTGGGTGCGATCGATCTCACGCATGTCCCGTTTTAGAGACTCCCGTTCTTTGAGAGGCTCAATCGGCTCGTTCCCAGAAAAGTACTGCTCGTACACCAGTTTGAGCACGTTCATACGTTGCTCTACTGTAGCCATACGCTGCATGAGTACGCGATCGACCTTCTCCCGACGGGCCACCAAAACCTCCACAAGGCTATACAAGTCTACCACTGGAGCAGGGAGTTCTGGGTAAATGAGCGAATTGAATCCGTCAGATCAGCGTTTTGTGGACCAGGCGATCCGCCGGCAAACCCTGTTTTTGAGGTTGTCCATCGTGAGTGTATTCGTGGGCCTCATCACCTTAGCGCTGGCCGGTTGGCGGTACGTTCAAGGTGACCCTTGGGGATCGAGTTTTGTGATCTCCATTCTGATCTTGCTCAATGGACGGCAGAATCTTCGGCAGCACAAATACGCGCGCGCATTGCGAGCACTCGGCGCCGGTTCAGTCGACCTCAAAACGGGCGACCACGGGTAGATGGTCGGACGGGGGTGCATCCATTTGGGGCACTTCAGCGGAGACTAACTTGAGTCCAGCCCCGTGAAAGATGTAGTCCAGGCGTCGATTGGGTTTGTGGGCGGGGAAGGTAAACCATTGCCGTTCATCGGCAGCGTAGACATCCTTGGGAACGACTTCGTCCATACCAGGAATCCCTCGTAAAAGGTCGATCGTGTTGTCCGTGGACATGTCGGTTTCCGGTTCATCCGGGAAGGCGCGTCGAAGTTTGGCTTCGGGAGGGGTGCAATTCATGTCGCCCAACAGCACGGTGAGCGGGTCGGCTTGATCGAGGAGAGCCAGGGTGCGGTTCGCCTGAGCAATTCGATTGGCGTCATCGAAGGCCTCAAGATGCGCATTAACGATGCGTAGACGCAACCCTTCCCCCAGGGCTGCATGAACATCCGTCAGATGACGATGAAGATAGAACTGGTTGTAGATCGTCCCGTTCGATTCGGGTTGATCCAGTCGAATGTGTTGGTCTTCTGAGAGAGGGAATCGAGACAGTACGACTTGACCCGAGTGCACACGTCCGATGTGTTTTGAAGGTCGTAAACCGGGATGAGGTACCCAACGGGCATCCCACGTTGGAGTCCACACGGCATGGTTCAGCCCAGTGGCCTCCTGAAGCCATTTCATTTGGTCGATATCGAAGGAGCGGATGGCGGCTCGGTCGACTTCCTGTAAGGCAACGATGTCGGCGTTCCATGTCCGAATGTGTGCAGCGATTTCATCGAGGTAACGGATCACCTCCTCGCGTGTCTGCCCACGTCCCCGTTCTAGGGTGGGGCCTCCGCCGTAGTGGATGTTCCAACTGACCACTGTGATTTGGTCTCCAGACTGGACGCCTGCTGTGGCATCCGTCCCGTTGACGATTTCTCCACCTTTAGGGACTTTTCCGCCAGCCAGCCCTATGAATGCTGCCAATACGCCGGAAATTCCTGTGGCCATGAGCGCGATCCTCCATCGATTCATCGTTTTATGTTCCCTTTTGCGACACCGCAGTGACAAAAGTGGTGTTGTCACTTGGATGCGAGGCCTATTTGAGCTATCCGCAGGCCCATGAATCTGTCTAACGTTCTTGAGAGCGAACTATTACCGCGTGTTGAAAAGCCCAGTCGCTATCTGGGCAGTGAGATCAATGCAGTCCATAAACCCGACGCACGGGTGCGTCTGGCCTTGGCATTTCCGGATCTGTACGACCTGGGGCTGGGAAATCTTGGCCTCCACATTCTGTACGCGGTTTTAAATGGAATTGAGGGCATATCGGCCGAACGGGTCTATGCCCCGGCTGTCGATATGGAGGCGCTTCTGCGGGAGAGGGGACTGCCGGTATTCGCCCTGGAGAGCAAGGACAGTTTGGATCAGTTCGATGGCATTGGCTTTACGCTTCAGTCCGAGTTGACCTTCACTAATATTCTCAACCTCATCGATCTCGCGGGCATGCCGCTTCGTACCCGTGACCGGCGCGAAGACGATCCACTGACCTTCGCGGGCGGACCCGCTGTCTTCAATCCGGAACCATTGGCTCCATTCATGGACTTTTTCGTGATCGGAGATGGTGAGGATGTGGTCATCGAGATCGCCCAGGTTTTCGACACCGTACAAGGGCGAGAGGCGCGCCTCGATGCTTTGGCTAAACTCGAGGGCGTTTATGTGCCGGCCCGATATGAGATGGACGTCCTGGAGGATGGTCGAGTCCTCCCGCCGATTGATGGGCCGAAAATCCGGAAACGGATCACGAGAGACCTGAACGGGTCCACGTTTCCGGTGGACTACATCGTGCCGTTCACCCAACAGGTTCATGACCGCATTTCATTAGAAGTTCTTCGGGGATGCACCCAGGGCTGTCGTTTCTGCCAAGCCGGCATGACCACACGCCCGGTCCGTGAGCGCACCATCGAAAACGTGAATGATTTGATGGATAGAACACTGAAAACCACGGGGTACGAAGAAGTCTCGTTGGTGTCGTTATCGACCTGCGACTACAGCAATGTCCGTCAGATGGTGGATAGTGTCGTTCGTCGTGCTGCCCCCGAGCGCATTGGTGTCTCGTTGCCGTCTCTACGGCTCGACTCCTTTTCGGTTGAGCTGGCGGATATGGTGGCAGGTATTCGTCGAACAGGTCTAACTTTCGCCCCTGAGGCGGCCTCTCCGCGACTTCGAGCAGTCATCAATAAGTGGATTCCTGATGAGGACTTGCTCAATATGAGTAGCGAGGCGTACAAGCGCGGCTGGGATCACGTGAAATTGTACTTTATGATTGGACTTCCCACTGAGCGGGATGATGACATTGAGGCAATTGCTGATCTCACGCTTCGGACACTCGGCGTCGGCAAAGAATGGAACCCCAAGGCGAAAGTCAATACCGGTGTGTCCACCTTTGTTCCCAAGCCGTTCACGCCATTTCAGTGGGCCGAGCAACTGTCTCTCGAGGAGACCAAGCGTCGACAGGGTTTGCTCCTGGAACGTTTTCGGCGTGCCAATGGGGTCAAATTTGGGCGTCATGACCCCGCCGAGACCTGGCTAGAAGGTCTGGTTTCGCGAACGGATCGCCGAGCGGGCGATCTGTTGGAGGCAGCTTGGCGTTTAGGGTGTCGTTTCGACGCCTGGGATGAGCACAGGGACCTATCGAAATGGATGCAGGCCATTGAAGAAACGGGTTTCGATGTGGAAGATGCGCTGCGCGCCAGGAATCTGGACGAGCGTCTGCCATGGGACCATATCGATATTTTGATTCCCAAATCTTGGTTTCAAGAAGATTGGCATCGAGCCGAAAAGCTACAGCATGCAGAGGATTGTCGGCACTCAAAGTGCCACCGATGCGGCGTGATCGATCAAGAGCGTCCGCTGTGTGCCCATATGTTGAGAAATAGCATTGAAGGTCGCAAGTCAGAGAAGGAATGGGTCCGCCCTCCGGCGCCAGTTGAAATGGGGATGAAGCCTCCAAGGCCGGGATTACCTCCGGTTCGTCCCCCCGAACCCCCTCCACTGCAACGACTCATTTTTCGGATTGGGACCGTCGGAGGGGCTCGCTATCTGAGTCACCTCGAGACGATGAATGCGTGGCTGCGGTCGCTACGGCGAGCCGAGGTGCCCATGGTCTACTCTCAAGGCTTTCATCCGCATCCAAAGGTGGCATTCTCTTCTGCGCGCCCCGTCGCTGAGGCTTCGCTGGGCGAGTACATGGACATCACGCTCAACAAGCGAGTGGATCCCCAAGCGTTGCTTACTCGGCTCAGTGAAATCGTACCGGTCGGTTTTCGTGTCTTTGGGGTCGCCGAGGTTGGATTAAAGGCGCCGTCACTGATGAGTGCCGTCGCCGGTATGGACTATGTCGTCATCGTTCCGGGTGACATCGATCGCTGGCAGCCTGCTGTCGCTGGTCTTCTGGTCAGAGATGAGATTCTCGTTGAACGTCGGAAAAAGAAAAAAGCCCGCAGGCGAGGTCCGCCCACCCGATCCGTGGATATTCGGCCCAATATCGAGTCTGTTGAGGTCGAGGCGTTGAGCGACGAGCAATCGCTGATTCGGATTCGATTGAAGACCATCGAGAAACGTGGCGCGAAGATTCGTGAGGTGCTGGCCGCGATGCAGACCGATTTTGCCGATGCGCAGGTGGTTCGTGTCAATACGCACTTTACCGATGAGTTGAACCTGGGCCCCATGGCCACTGGTTCCGGAGAGAAGGTCGCATTGGCGCTCGCCAACCGTCCAGCCGGGGACGCTTTCGCATAGTCTGGCTGCCTTGAGGGCATTGGGGGGTTAGCCGAATGCCATCGAAGGAAAGCGTATGTTTGAACTGAACGAAGAACAGTCGGCCCTAAAAGAGGCTGCTGCTGAGGCAGCCCAAGCCATTCTTGGGGATACTTTAAAGGACGACGACGAGTCGGAAACCTTTCGTCCAGAATTCCTCCATGCCCTGGGCGAAGCGGGCCTGTGTGGAGCGCAGTCCCCGGAAGAGTACGGAGGCTTGGGCCTGGGATACAGGGAATACGCTGTCATTTTGGAAGAGATTGCGCGGGTCAGCGCCAGTTACGCCGTGAGCGTGGCAGTCACGGGCTTACCACAGGTGATTTTGTCCACATTCGGTACGGAAGCACAGAAGGAAAAATACCTTCCGGCTTTGGCTGGAGGGGAGACCATTGGAGCCTTCGCGCTTTCTGAGCCGGATTCGGGTTCCGATGCGGCGAGCCTTCAAACGACGGCGGTTCGAGAAGGGGACCACTACAGATTGAATGGGACCAAGTTCTGGATCACCCATGGCGGTTTCGCGGATCTTTATGTCGTCATGGCGCGAACGGGTGGCGATGGCCCCAAGGGTGTGAGCGCGTTCTTGGTGGAAGGCAGTACTCCCGGCCTCTCATTCGGCAAGAAAGAGGAAAAGATGGGCTTGCGCGCATCACCGACTGTGGAGGTTGTGCTTCGGGATGTACTCATTCCCATAGAGAACCTGCTGGGTAGCGAGGGCGATGGATTCAAAGTAGCGATGAGCGCCCTGGATTCGGGACGGATCACGATTGGCGCGATTTCGGTCGGCATCGCCCAAGCTGCGTTGGATACATCCGCGGCCTATGCTTGCCAGCGTAAACAATTCAAGAAGGCCATCATCGACTTTCAGGGAGTGGGTTTTATGTTGGCCGATATGGCCTGCAAAATAGAGTCTGCGCGACTCTTGGTGCATAAGGCAGCGTCGCTCCGTGATGATTCTAAACCGTATAGTCACATCGCTGCGATGGCGAAATGTGTGGCTACGGACGCGTCTATAGAAGTCGCCACCGACGCGGTACAAGTGCTCGGTGGATACGGCTACACGCGCGAATATCCGGTCGAACGGTACATGCGGGATGCAAAGGTCATGCAAATCGTTGAGGGCACAAATCAAGTGCAACGGTTGGTGATATCCCGCCATCTTAAGCGTCTTTACGGCGATTCCTGATAGGAATCTCTCGGCTTTTTTCTTCAAGTAGAGCGCGATTCCTTCCGGTTCCGGTATACTTCCGACCCGTGGGGGCGAGAATACGTTTCGCCCGGCTTACGAGGACAGATGAAGCAATGCCCGGCCTGCCTATCGACCTTTGATGACAAGGTGGATTTTTGCTTTTCGGACGGCACGCCACTGGTGGCGATGGATGCCGGTGCCGATCCGACTGCGCTCCCCGGTGCGGCTGATGCGGCCACAGCGGAGAGCATATCCGACGCCACGACTCAGGTGGTTCCAAAACCGAAGCGTGCGAAACGCGGAATGTTTGGACGCCCCTCTGTGGCGGACATGTTGTCTGTTCCTGTTTCAGCTTCAGTGCCTCCCGCTGGAGGTCATCGTGTGGGGCCCGCCCCATCGGAGGATCCTCAGGAGTCACAAACGGCTCCAACGCCAGCGCCAGTGGAGGCGCCCGCGGAGACTCAGCCTTCGCCAGTGGAGCCGATCGAAGACACTACGGTGGTCGAAGCCGTCGTTGATTTGCCCGACATGGGCGGTGATGACTCGGTCGTCTCGGAACCTGTTGCGGCCTTGGATGCGCCGACGCCCAGTATTGAAGTGCCTGTCTCTCCCGCGGTGGTAGAACTGCCGGAGACGGGGGATGCTCAGGAAGAGCCGACACAGGCGCCGCCGGGTTTCGACGCCGAAGAAACGGCGCTGGACGACTCTTGGTTCAGTGATGGAATTGAATCCGACCTCAACGAGGATACGCAGCCTCTACCCGAAGAGCCGGTCGAAGATCCTGGCTTTGCAGATGTTTCGGACAGCTCTGGTGGGGATGCCATAGGATTCGATGACTCCTCATGGTCGGCGGGTGGTGCTGTCAAGACATCGGCCCCGGTTCCCAAGAAACTCATGCTCGGCGGCATGGTGGTACTGGCCGCCTGCGTCATGCTGACCGTATTGTTTTCGGATGACGATCCGGAGCCCGTTTCACGTGTAGTGGCCACCACTCCGGCCCCGAAGGCACCGCCGGTGGAACCTCCAGCCCCAGTGGAAGAGGCAGTCGAAGAAGAGGCCCCTGAAGAGGTGGAGGCGGAACTGGAAGAGGGTGTTGAAGAGGCCGTCCCAGTTGAGGCGATTGAGGAAGAAGCGGCGGATGAAGAGCCTGCGGCACCGGTACCCGTTCCGGTCCCGACTCCGGCACCGACTGAAAGTAAACCCCCGCCAGAGGCTGCCCGAACGGCTGAAGCGCCGAAAGCGGAGAAGGCCGCGCCCCCTGAGGCCATCCCATCGCCGTGGACGGGAGCTCCTGCAGCGGAGACCCCTGCACCGGCAGCATCGAATCCGTGGGGTGCGCCGACCGAGACACCGTCTCGCGGTCGCCTCACCATTACGACAGAGCCTGCTGGGGCGATGGTTTTTGTGGATGACCGGCGTATCGGGAAGAGTCCGACCCGCACCGAAGTCGACTATGGCACCCACAAGATTCGGGTCGAATTGGCAGACTATAAAGGAACCTCCAGAGTGGTGAATGTTCGAGCTTCCGAGGTCTCAGTACCCTTCCGCCTGGAGTCGGAACGATTGATTGGGAAATGCATTCTACTAGGGGCGCCTGGCTCTCAAGTGGTGATGAATGGTCGAAGTATTGGGGCTATACCCGTGACTGTCGATTGCGAGCCCGGTTCACATAGTTTCAAGGTGACACCTCCCGGGGGAGCCAGCTTCACCGCATCTCGTTCCGTTTCGTTTGCTCGGTCGGGTGAGACGGCAAATGTGTTTCTGACGCCTTAAAGCGGCGTGGCTCGTTACTTCTTTAGAAGCAGATGATTCACGAATACAGTGAGACCGTAGCTGGTCAGTGTGGTCATCGCGATCATTTGGGGCGCGGAGTAGGTGGCATGTCCGGCCATATAGACCGATGTTGCTGTTCCCGCTCCGACCACGCCCATGGCGGCAGCAAATCCGGCCATATTGTTTTGTTTGATGGCCGTGATTCCGGGCACCGGCGTCCACGCTATCTTCGATAGGTCTGGACTGCGCGGGGCCGGTTCTTGTATGGGCGTTTTTTGGACGGGAGCCAGCGTGATGAGTTCGGTCTTTTCCGGAGGGGACAGAAAAAGGCTGCTGTAGAGCTTTTCGGTGATTTCCTTTCGCTTGTCAATCAGGCTGGTCGTATACGGGATCTCAGCCCTTTTTCGGGCTGCTGGCGAATCGACAAATACGGCTCCGAGAGTCAAGACCCGCTTCTCTAGTGCCGGATCAATCCGCCCCATGACCACCACGTCCACGTTGGCGTCGGCGCCATGCCGGGTCGCACATTGCAGGTTCGTTCCGCATGTGGACAGGGCGCTCTTGGTACTTTCGCGCACACTGTCTGAGAGGTCACGGACGCTCAGTGGGTTGATGGCCTGGATATCTTTAAGCACCCGCATCGAGTAAAGTTCGCCAAATTTTCTATCTTCTGTGTCGTTGGTTTCACCACCGAAAGGCAGAACCAGGACCCTCCATGGAGGCAAGGCATTGTAGGCCTCGTTGCTCATAGGGGCCATGTCACGCAACTCACTCGGCGAGATGATGAGTTCTCCTTGAGGCGTCTTCAGCACCATCTCGGTGGCAGTAATGCTTTTGATCTCTGCTGGAACCACTCGCCCATTGGCCAATGTGATGGAGCGGTATTCCGCAGCATGCGCACCATACGAGGTGGCAAACAAGCACAGGCCAAGTAGTAGGCGGCTCATAAGGGCTCCGGACACAGTGCGTCTGCATCACCCGCAGTCGATGGAACCAGCGCTAATTGAAGGGTCCAGTTCAGTTCAATATCACCGGCATCGGGCCAAAAACCGGCGATGGCGACACCCAGAGGACGGTCCGCTTCGACCGAGATGGCCCAATTGAAGGACCCAGCTTTTCGGTTCGAACCCAGAGGGGATCCGGTGTCTGGATTAATAAATAGGGCTGTGGGATCTCCACATGAGTCCAATGTGTAAAGAACGGCATCCAAGCGAGCATCGAATTCATCAGTCTGAATGTGCATGCACAAAACGCCGTTCTCGGTGGGCTCGAATGCGATCCAGTCCACATCTCCTGTGTAGCCGCCCGGTCCATCGGGAGGGAAGGCGAGGGTTTCACCGCAGCTGGAGGCGCGGTCGATCACTTTTTCTGAATCCCATCCGAGGCCGTTCAACACGCCATCGACGATCAATCCCTCTTTAAGGTCGATCTCGATCGAGTCGGTAGGGTGATCGTTGGGTTCGGTCTCCGCCATGGGTTCGGACCATTCCAAATTGAGACCTGTACCCGGGTCGCTGCCTGGAGTGAGTGCATTGTTATTAATGGCAGGCTTGTTCTTATAACGAGGCCAATCTCCACATCCGCCCAGCAGTCCTGTAGCGATCATCACGAACATTGAGGCCGTGGGTGGCGAGTATGGACGGTTGATTAAAGCCATGTGGATCCATATCAGTTGCGAGACGATTCTGAAACCCATGACAACTGAGGCTGGTCGGATGCCGTCAACGGGATAGGAGCATGGGTCTTAGATTTAGGAGGTGCGCTGTGGCCAACCGAAAGGAACGCCGCGCAGCTGCGCGCAATAAAGGAAAAAGTGAGAATGAGGGCGATGCCATAGCCCCGGATGCCGTCCTCGACGGCGGTGCAGACGGTCCGCCTTCTGCCGATCCGTTCGGTGATTCGGTGCCATTTCCCGACCATGAAGAGGATGTGCTTTTCAAGACTCAAATGAAGGTCTTGAATTTGCTCCTCGGTCATTGGAAGACCGGCCTCATGATTGGTGGTGCCATTCTCTTGGGTGTGTTGGCCGTGGGTGAGTATCAAGCGTACAAGACCACTGAGCAGCGTGAATTCCAAGGCCAGATTGCAGATATTGATCGCAGAATGCCGGCCATGACACCGGCTGAGGCTCTCGGCGGTAAAGGGGCAGGTGTCCCACCGGAGTTGATGGCGAACGTGGAAGAAGGTGCCCGGCGATATGAAGCCGTTGGTGCTTCTGCAAATGGTACCGCGGCCGTGATGGCATGGCTCCGTGCAGGGAATGCCTGGGAGCGTTCGGGTGACGACGAGAAAGCGAAACAGGCTTACGCGTCGGCCCATTCTGTCGGCGCAAGTGGTGTTGTGGGTTGGTCTGCTGCAAGTCAGTACGCCACTTTACAAGCATCTGCAGGGGATGCAGATGGCGCCATGGCCACGCTGAAATCTGTTAGTGGCAAGGTGACAGGGTTGGAGGCTGAGCAGGCGGAGTTGAGCTTGGCGATTGTCCTCGAAGATGCGGATCGTACAGCTGAAAGCAAAGCTGCTTATGAAGCGTTTAAGACGGCTCACCCGACCTCTGCACTCCTCCCGCAAGCCCTCGATGGCTTGCGCCGGCTTGGAGAGGCTGCTGAATGAGTACAGGGGCTGCGCTTGCCGCTGTGCTGGGACTGAGCCCAGCACCCGAAGTGGGCACACAGTCCCTGGAGGGCGCTTTTGATGGGGCCCCTGCGCTGTTGTGGGAAAGAGATTTACCCGGCCCTCTAGTACAGGCCGCCAAACATGTAGAACTTGGTACACCCCTGATCGTGGGTGACGAAGTGTTGTTGGGGGGCGTGGGTCAGAAAGGATTGTTTGTTCTCGATCGCTATAGCGGTACGCACATCCATACCTACCCCTCGGTGGGCTCTGTGCAGTCTCAGCCTCGAGTGGATGGGGACGCTGTCGTTTTCACAGACGCTGCTGGGTATACATTTCGCTACGCACGAGGCGCGACGGAGCCAGAATGGAAGCATTATGGCGGGGCGCCTATTGTTTCTTCACCCCTGCTGGACAAGGGCATCGTTTATGTCGCGAATGTGGCGGGTACCGTCTATTCCTTGAATCAGACGGATGGGGCTCTGCGCTGGCGCTACGTTCATGAAAAAGATGTGGCGCGTTCGGTTGCCTTGGAACTTTATGGTGCTCCAGAACCGGTGGCCCATGAGGACAACGTCCTTGTGGGCTTTCACGATGGAACCTTGGTTGCGCTCAGCATGGAACTGGGTGAGCGGAAATGGCAACGGTCAGTCGGAGAGGGTCGGTACACGGATGTGATCGGTCGTCCAGCGATTGTGGGAGAAGATGTCATTGTGAGCGGGTTTTCTTCGCCGCTTCTTTCGATCAAGCTGGATTCGCGTAATGTGCGATGGCGGATCGATACGGGTGGGGCCACCGATGTTGTGGTTGCGGATGGCACAGGATTTCACGGCGGAAGTGACGGAAAACTTCTGGCTTTTGACCTCATTAATGGCTCCGAAGAGTGGTCTTGGGAGTCGCCCAAGGAGGCCTCGCTGACCTCTCCACTCATTACGGAAGCGGGCATTTTTGTCGGTACTAATAATGGTGGTTTGTATTTGCTTGATATCGAGACGGGTAAGGAAAGTTGGCGCTATACGGCGGGTAAGACCATCGCTGGATTTACGGCTGGCATGCACAGTCAGGGCCGACAGCTTGTTGCGGTGACGAACTCGGGGCGAGTCCTGAGTTTTGTTCATGTGGACGACGAGTCATCATTCGTGAAAGGTGTGGGTCAGCTTCCAAGGGAGCTCGCGGATGAGTAGTGACGATACCAACCGGCCACGCGAGCCTCGTCTAAGAGATTTCGCTAGGCGATTGTTGTCGGACGACGACGATAAAGGCATCAGCCCCAGAGAGGTGTTGGGTGCTGTTATCGATGGCGGGGACAAGGCTAAAACAGAGTTGGTTCGAATGGTCGCTCGTGAGGTTCGAACCTACCTGGAGGGCTTGGGCCTTCACGAGGATGTTCGCCACCTCATGACCCACTACTCATTGGACGTCAACGCCAGTTTTCGTTTGCGGCCTCTGCATTCATCCGACGAGCCGTCGGAGCCAGAAGAATAGGGCTATTTCTCTTCCGTCTCGGCGGGGTCCACTTCCGACTCTTTGAAGCGCACAAGGATGCCCTCTTCCCGCAAGAGCCGACGGAGTTCCCATTTGTCGATTTCCGAAAGGTTGTCGAGTACGACTTCGATTTTCTCGGTCGAACGTTCAAGACGCTTCATCAGGGCATGACTGTCTTTGACCATGGCGCGCGCATCGGCCACCATATTTTCAACGTCGGTCGTGATCTTGGGCAGGTTTTCTGTCGCGGTATCCACTCGACCCATGATCCGATGGGTTCGCTCCAACATCGGCCGCGTGTCATCGGCAACTTGACGGACGGATGAAAGGGTTGAACGGGTGTCGGTGACCAGTCCTCCGATGGAATCGCTGGCGGCAGCCCCATTGGCGATGAGTGTGTCGACATTCTGTAGCATACGAGCGATTTGGTCTGGGTCCTTCTCAAGCGCATCGCCGAGCTTGCCCATGGCATCGTGCATGACCTCGGCATCAATCGCCGACACCAAGGGGCCGAGACTGTTGACCAACTCGTCGATTTCCGTTTGGGGCGTGGTCACAGCCAGCTTTGTCCCGGTCTGAACGAGAGGCGCATCGGTGGATATCGGTGTGATCTCCAAATACTTCTCGCCCAAAATCGACCGGGCTCTCACTTGCACTTTGGCGTCGTCCCGGATCTGCGCGGACTTGGCGATCGAGATCTGTAATTGAGCTTGATCGTGGGCCACTCCCATGGTGTCGACCTGCCCGACCTGAACACCTGCGACTCGGACGGCTGCGCCCTCAGTGAGCCCTGCGGCATCACCCAAGGTCACCTCCAACTGAATCTGGTCGCCCACGTTGCTCAGCGCACCCACCTTTATTGACATAAAGGCGAGCAAAGCCCCGGCGATGATGACCAACAGGCCGACGCCGATTTCTTGTTTTCTAGACGTATTCATGGGGTCCTCCTACTCAAGCCCTGGCAGGCGGGCCACATCATTCGGTCCCTCGGGTAAAATTAGATTTCTTCCTAGGAATTTTCGAATAATGGGGTGGTCCAACTGAACGAACTCTTTTGTGGGTTTGAAAGCGATAAGGTTCCCGCCGTACAGCATGGCGATGTGGTCGGCGACGTTGATGGTTCCGACGATATCGTGACTGATGACGATAAATGTGATGCCGAGTGCTTCTTTCATTTCCGAAATAAGCGCATCGATGGCATCTGAGGTGATGGGATCTAGACCCGAATTGGGTTCATCGAATAGAACGACTTCAGGCTCAGTGACGATGGCTCTGGCTAAGCCCACTCGCTTTCGCTGCCCTCCAGATAGTGAACTGGTGGGTCGGTCGTAAATGCCAGGTAATCCAACCAGGGCCAGTTTTTCCTCTACCTTTTCTCGGCGTTGAGCCTCTGTCATTTCAGGCGCATGGTGCACCAGTGGGAAGCTAATGTTGGCGCCGACGCTCATAGAATCAAAGAGAGCGCCGTCTTGAAAAAGCATCCCGAAACGTCTGCGAACCTTGTACAGGTCGGCCTCGGGAGCGGAGGCCATGTCGGTACCGAAGCAAAGCACTTGTCCCGAGTCGGGCCTGAGGAGACCCACGATGTGCTTGAGCGTAACGCTCTTGCCTGTGCCGGATGGGCCGATGATGGCCGTGGTTTGGCCGGCCGGTATGGCCAGTGAGATGTCTCTGAGAATGGTGTTTTCACCGAAAGATTTTGAGACGTTTCGGAGCTCGATCACAGCGCACCTCCGTACAGCAATTCACTGAGGAAGTAGTTCAGAATGATGCAGAGGACGCTTGACGTCACAACCGCGCGGTTTGTGGCTTGTCCCACACCCTCGGGACCCTTGCCGCAGTTGAATCCAAAAAAGCAACTGATCGTACAGATAATCAACCCGAAAATCATGGCCTTGATGGCGCCATAAAGAAAGTCGATGGGCTCTATAGATTCTTGTGCGAACTGGATGAATTCGTGGCCAGCGAGCCCGAGTTGATACACGCTGACCGTATACGCGGCGGATAGCATGACAAAAATCGCGATGATGGTGAGGGCGGGCAGCATGAGCATGATGCCGATCATGCGTGGAGCCACGAGGTAAGCGAGTGGGTTGACGGCCATGACCTCAAGGGCATCGACTTGCTCGCGAATCTTCATGACCCCAATCTGACTCGCCATCTCCGTGCCGGCCTTTGCTGCGATCATTGCTGCTGCAATGATGGGGGCCAGTTCACGAACGCCCGCGAGCGAGACGAACATGCCCACCAGGCGTTGTCCGCCCAATGGCTTGAATGCGTTGTAGCCTTGGAGGGCCAGGTTGGTTCCGACAAACCCTGAAATGATGAGCAAGATCGGAAGGCTTTTGATGCCAATCCTGAATGCTTCATTGAGGGTTTGGCCTTTGGGTGGTCCGTGAATGACGACGGCTCGACAGAAGTCTCGGACCCAAAACCCGTATTGCCCGATTCCGGCGAGCGCTTGAGAGACTGCCTTCATGGAGCCACCGAACCGAAGAGCGCGGAGGTGAGGAAATAATTCAGGCTAATAAAGGCGACGACGCCATGAACGACGGTGTCGTTCACGGCTTTCCCGACGCCGGCTGCGCCACCGGTCGCTCGGTAGCCGTGGTAGCAGCTGATGAGGCCAATGGTGAGGCCAAATAGTGTGGTTTTGATCAGGCCACCGTAGATGTCCATCGGGCCCATAAAGGCCCATAACTCTGCCAAAAATATGCCACCGGATTCGCCCTTGACGTGGACCGCGGTGAAATAGCCGCCGGCTACGCCTGCAATAGAACCGGCGATGTTGAGGAGAGGGCAAGCGACGGTCATCGCAATCACTCTGGGAACGACATGGTATTTCAAAGAATCCACGGCCATGACTTCTGTGGCATCGAGTTCTTCTTTGATTCGCATGGCACCTAGGGATGCTGCGCAACTTGAGCCGCCTTGAGCCGCCACCAAGACGCTGGCCAATACAGGAGACAATTCTCTGAGCGTGGCGATGCTAATGAGGGATGAAAGCATCCGTTCGGCACCGAAAATTCGGAATATCTCTAGCCCTTGAAGGGCAAATACCATCCCGAATGGAAAGGTGACGGCGATGACGGGGAGGAAACACCGGATCGTCGTGGTCCAAAGCTGCGCGATGACTTCGCGAAGAAATAAAGGACGGCGGATCATTCGGGTCGCCACGCCACCCGCGAAGTTTCCGAACTGACCAATGGTTGCCAAGGTGTTCAACATTGTGCGCCACCTTAGCTCATATTCGTCAATCCGGGGAGGCTATCGGCGTCGGATCCAGGGCTTCTGGAATCCTGTAAACCGTGAATCCCCGGATGGGGTTTGGCGAATCCATCCGCCACGCAGTAATCAGTTCCGGTCCTTGAACCGAATCGGCATTCAAGACGTGTAGAGCACAAATCGTGGCGGGCCGTCCGAGGAGTGTTCTTGCCACGGGTCGACCATGCATCCACAGTTCTACTTTGGGGTGCATGGCGTCGCCCGCTGCGACTGCTTCAATCGCCACACCCCCAAATTGACCCTCGCCACGGGGTGTCTTTTCGCAGGTTTCACCGATTGCTGTCCACGCACTCAGATTGGTGGGGAGTTGTATAGGGCTGTGCCCTTGCAAGGGTCGTTGACCGGGTCGTCCAGGCTCTGAGGGTAGACCAATCAGAAGGTCGCCATCTTTCCAGAAGGCCTGGAGGTCTGGTCTGGCGACATCGGCCGCCACCACCAGCGGTGGGAGAGCTAAGGCATGGGTACTCAGGCAGAACGGAAAAACAAACCCAAGCATCCAATGAATGCTGCTGCCAGAGATAGTTCGACCAGAATTTCGACCATAGTCAATCTCCGATGACTGTACTGTCGCCGGATCTTCGGGCAGTCGCCACATAAACTGGCCTCGATAAGCCTTGTGGCTACACGGTGTCACAAGCGGAGTATGGGCGAGCGGACGGCGAGTCATGACATTCGATAACGGACGAAAACTTGTCCTGCCGCTTTCTTGAGTGACGTGATAATCCTGGCGGGTGACGACCCTCTTCTCTCGTGATGTCCAAGTAGCCGTCCTTTCTTCCGGTTCGAAGGGGAACTGTACCTACGTGGGTGATGGCACCAGTGGTGTGTTGATCGACTGTGGTCCATCGACAAAGCAGATCTTGGCCCGTTTAGACGCAGTCGGATTGTCAGATGCTCCCATCGATGCTGTATTGGTGACTCATGAGCATTCGGATCATGCCGGTGCGTGTCGGATTCTATGCAATCGTTTGGAGAAAGACAGAGGCAAGCCCGTCCCTTTTCATATGACGCCTGGGACCGCTTGTGCGCTCAAACCGCAGATGACTCCGGCGCATCTCACCCTCATCGAAGCGGGGCGAGAATACAGGGTTGGACATCTTGTGGTTGATCCCTTTCGGATTCCCCATGACACCGCCGACCCGGTCGCTTTTCGCATTGGTGTGGGTGAGCGGTGGGTGGGGGTGATTACCGACCTGGGTCGACCCACCACCTTAGTGAGCCAAAAATTAGCTTCGTTGTCGGTTGCCGTCCTCGAGTTCAACCATGATGTTGAGATGCTCCTGGATGGGCCATATGCGTGGCCTATTAAACAGCGGATCCGGTCGTCTCATGGACACTTGTCGAACGAGCAAGCGGGGACCTTGCTTGCAGAGAGCGTTGGCCCCGATTTAGAACACGTGATCCTCGCTCATTTGTCCGAGGAGAACAACTCTCCGGAAAAAGCACTACAGAGTGCCGCGCAAGCGATACATAGCGCCCAGGCCACCGATCGAGTGACCCTTCATCTCGCCCTACAAGACAAACCGCTGGCCCCGATTGGGGTCGGCTTACGCCACTGGTAAACCCAGGAGTCTGTCGTGATTGATCGTTACACTAAACCCGAAATGGCACAGATATGGTCTGAGCAACGCAAGGCTGCCATCATGCTCGAAGTGGAGCTGTTGGCCTGTGAAGCCATGGAAGAAATGGGTACGGTGCCTGCCGGTACATCGGCTGCTTGCCGAAAGGGCGCTGCGTCGATGTTGCCTGAGAATTTTCCATTAGACCGAATCGATGAGTTGGACCGCACACTCAAACACGATGTGATCGCGTTTTTGACGGGAGTCGGCGAAGTGATCGGTGAGCCTGCTCGTCACCTGCATAAGGGGATGACGAGTTCGGATGTCCTCGACACCACCCTGGCTGTCCAATTGAAGCAATCGGGGGAATTGATCATCCAGACCTTGGACACGGTTTTGGATACGGTGGAACGCCGAAGTCGTGAGCATGCGCATACGTTGTGTATGGGTCGTTCTCATGGCATTCACGCCGAGCCGACGACCTTCGGTATAAAGCTGGCGATCTTGTGGGATGAACTCAGGCGGAGTCGGGTTCGGATTGAACGCGCCATTGACGAAGTGGCTGTGGGTCAGATTTCTGGAGCTGTGGGTACTTTTGCCCACCTCGACCCGTCTGTTGAGGCTCACGTCTGCGCGAACCTGGGCCTGACGCCTGCTCCGGCCTCCAATCAAGTGGTTCAGCGCGATAGGCACGCGCATTATTTTCATTGCTTGGCCTTGTTGGCCACGACAGTGGAGAAGATTGCCGTTGAGGTTCGGCATCTGCAACGGACCGAAGTGCTTGAAGCCCAGGAGTTCTTTACCAAGGGGCAAAAAGGATCCAGTGCGATGCCTCACAAGAAGAACCCGATTCTGAGTGAGAACCTCACCGGGCAAGCTCGGATGGCCCGAGGCTATGCCAATATGGCCATGGACAACGTCGTCCTCTGGCACGAGAGGGACATTTCGCACTCGTCAGTCGAGCGTGTGGCGGGACCGGATGCCAACGTTTGCGTCCACTTTATGCTGTCTCGCCTGCGCGGACTCATGGATGGCCTGATTGTTTACCCGGACACCATGCGGGCCAATATGGATAAGACGGGCGGCTTGTTTTATGCGCAGCGCGTCATGCTGGGCCTGGTCGAGTCGGGTTTGAGTCGTGAAGAGAGCTATTCGCTGGTCCAACGGAACGCGTTGAAGGGCTGGGAAGAAGGACAGCCCTTATTGACGTTGCTCAAGGCGGATGAAGACGTCTCGGTACGCCTTTCCGATGAACAGCTGGATAGCCTGGCGGATCCTACTTGGTATATCCGACGCGCGGATATCATTTTGGAGCGCGTCTTTAGCGCCAAACCACAAGCTTAGTCCAAGAAGAACGAACGCTGTTCACTGGGGACGAGCGGACATGCTTGATCGGTATGGCCGAACCAGCGGAACCGGCGTTTTGCAATAAAGTCGTAGGTCAGGTCTCGAAGGAATCGCGGCACAGCGTGAGCCAAAATGGCGAGCAGTCGCCAACCCCCGCCCAGGTCTTTCCCTAATCGTATGGCAGCGTTGCCACGAGTCAGCAGTTGTCCAGATTCATCTTTGACCACCATACTGTCGAAGGTCTGCGCCGATTCACCCAACGCTTCCGACGCTGTGGTGCCCTGCAAGGGCGCATACCGAAAACGATGTCCTTCGGGATCTCGAGCCAGAAGGAACTGGACTGACCGGTGACACAGGCCGCACGTTCCGTCGTAAAAAATCGTGATCACTGTAGATTTCCTGGAGGTTGTCGAAGACTCATCGTGCTGAACTCGGAAACCGGGTTCATGCCACAGAGTGATATCCCTAACTTTTGGCTTGCGGTATGGGTGTAAGAGGCGTCAGAATGAGGGTATCCTCATGTTTCTTCTCTTTTCTCTCGCATGTATGCACTCCCAGGCCGTTTGGGAGAGCGCACCAAGGCCGTCAGTAGAAGCGCCGTTGGCTAAGGTCTCTGTCGTGGCGAGCGATAAGCGTTGCCAGGATTTTGCCAACGCGCTTGCGATCGAGTTTTCGATGCGGAGCGGAATCGAAGTGGTGCCTCAAGCGCCCACACGTTTGCTCTTGAACCTTTGTCGTGTAGAACTCAGCACTGAAATCGATGTGACCCAAACCTACACGTCTGGTGCGTCGAGTCTTATGGAGCAAAGAGATCAGGCTGTTCGAGGGCATGGCATGGCTGTCATGACCATCGAAGTGGATGGCCAACCTTTGGGCATGATCAACAGCGAGTCGAAGCGGGTTCGCATGATTCGAGAGGGGGATCCAAGTCATCTCCATAAGCGGTCGTACATTCGCGATCGGGTGGTGGGCGATATTGCCGATGATCTCGCCCAACAATTGGCGCCGCTTCCTCAAGTTGTCCGTCGTCGTTGGTATCGGAATCCAGAACCCGGAACGGCGAGATCTCTCCATAATCAAGCGGTGGATGCGGAGCGTTCCGGTGACCTGGCCACAGCTGTCCGTTTGGCTGCCGAGGCCGTGAATGCTTCTCGCACACCCCAATCGGTTTCATACCTGAAAGAGTTGGAGGCGCGTCACTCCGGGACGAGATTTGTTGAAAAGGATTCGTCGGTGATCGACTGAACGGGATAGCTCCGGCCCATGAAAGTCTTAACGATTTGTGGTTCTTTGCGGGCAGATTCAACGACGGCGCAGGCACTCATGGTGGCCTGTGCGGGGGCGCAGTCTGCCGGGGCTGAAACTGAAGTGGTCTATTTAGATAGATTAGAACTGCCTTTTTGCGACGGTCGATCGGATGAGATGAGCTACGGTGGTGGGGCGGTTCAATTCATCGAAAAGGTTCGCGCAGCCGATGGTTTGTTGATCGGATCGCCGAACTACCACGGGAGCTTTGCGGGTGTATTGAAGAACGCACTCGATTTGTTGGGTCCCGATGCGATTCGGGACAAGCTGGTGGGCCTGGTCGCGACGGCTAGAGGAGATGCCGGCGCGATGAATACGCTCAATCATTTGCGGCATGTTTGCCGATGGATGAATGGTTGGGTCATCCCTGCTGAGGTCAGCATTCCGAGAGCTCATGAGAGTTTTGGACCCGATGGGGCTGTGATCGATACGAAAATGGATCAGGAACTTCAGAAACTCGGCACGGAACTTGTCCGGTATGCCGGATTGATGGGGCGGTAGTCGGAGTTGGTTTCGTCCAGGTAGGGGAGTGTGTCAGCCCCCGAACTCGATTCCAACGGCGCGGGCAGTCGCGATCAGTGAGTGATCGGGGTCGACCGTCCGGTACGTCGCAACCGCATCACGGATGGGTACGCTACCCACTTGTCCCGCACTGTAGCGAACCATTTCTCCCCAACGTCCGGCGTGAATCAGTTCGACAGCGCGAACGCCAAACCGGGTGGCTAAAACGCGATCGAACGCCACAGGGCCTCCGCCTCTTTGAAGGTGCCCCAGAACGGTGGTTCGCGTTTCGACGTTGATGCGCTCCGTGAGTAGGCGGGCCAGTGTTTCCGCGGCCCCTCCTGTCTTTATGCTGCCCTTGCCATGAGCGACTTCGGAGGGAAGTTTGTCGCCCTGCTTTGGAGTGGCTCCTTCTGCGACGACGATGAGCGTGAAGTGTCGCCCTTTGAGTCGACGTTCTTTGATCTTGGCGGCGAATCGATCTGGATCGTACGGAATTTCAGGGATGGCGATGCAGTCGGCCCCACCAGCCACTCCTGCCCAAAGAGCGATCCACCCCGCATCACGACCCATCACTTCGAGTAGCATGACGCGATCGTGACTCTCTGCTGTGGTGTGCAGCCTGTCGAGCGCGTCCGTGGCGGTCTCGACCGCGGAAATGAATCCGAAGGTGAGGTCGGTGGCACTCAAATCATTATCGATAGTCTTGGGAACGCCCACGACTGGGATTCCGTGCGTGTCCATAAGGCGCAGTCCGATCGCTTGCGTTCCATCTCCGCCGATCACGACCAGCCCTTCAAGCCCTTCGTCTCGGATGGCCTCAGCGATTTCCAAGGAGCGGTCTTTGAATCCACCATTTCCGTCAGGATAGGCGAAGGGGTCGCCTCTGTTGGTGGTTCCGAGGACTGTCCCGCCTCGATGGAGCAGGCCTTGGCAACTCTGCGGAGTAAGGTTCCGTAGTCGTCTGGGTGCTTCCAATAAACCGTTGAATGCGTCTTCGATACCGATGACCTGCCAGTGAAGTTTACCCACGGCATACTTCACGACGGCCCGGATGACTGCGTTGAGGCCAGGTGCGTCTCCACCACCCGTCAAAATTCCAATACGATGCGGTCCCATAGAGGGAGTTTATACCACCGGGTGAGCTCTGCCTGAGGGCTGAGAATTATGGGTGCACAATTTCGCCTGGTTATGGGCTGGACAGCCCATGTGGGCTGAGGCATCGAACATCTGGGCCCGGACTTAAGAACTCGGCTGAGGCGGACTGGCGGGTTGAGTCCAGTGGATTAGTTTCGGTGAAGCTGGAGCATCTGTCATGTCGGATCGGGTGAGTGGACACGGGCTTAAATATAAGGCGCATGTCGGATTTGGAGACGAGGAGCGGCGCACCGCTCAAGTGGTGTCTGTCGATTTCGAAGCGCGTACGGATTGGAAAGATTCGGCCAGACAGGACCGCGCCAAGAGAATTGTGGATTACGCAGAAGTGGATCGCGAGATTTCTGCGCTCTTAGCGGGGCGAGAATGGCGATTGATCGAGGCCATAGCAGAGGAAATTGCACGGTTGATCTGCGTGGGGTTCCCGGTCGATCAGGTGTCGGTCACGGTGATCAAGCATCCTTCAGATATGCCGCATTGCGATGGCGTGAGCGTCAGCTGCAGTCGTACCCCCGCGGACTACCTGTCCTAATGTACGTTTTCTCGAACACCGCAGTCGCTCTCGATGGCCGAATTGGAACCGTGGGCCAAGAACATTTGAATGTGGGTACGGATGAAGACCGGAGACGCATGGGCATTCTCCGAGCGAAAGCCGATGCTGTGTTGATAGGTGGTCGGACCTTCCGAATGGACCCGGATCCGATTGTCGAACCTGAAGCGCTTCAGAATGGAGTCGCTCGGCGCCCCATCATCAACGCCGTTCTGTCGCGCAGTGGTATTGCCCAAAGCATGGATTCATCCTGGGCAGAACCCAGGGTGGCCCTTCATGTTTTTGGACCACCTGATCTGGATGCACCCGCGCATAAAGCGGTGGGTGCGCATCTTCATGTGGCAGAATCTCCGATAGACGTTTTGGACCAACTGGAACAGATGGGCTGTCGAAATGTTCTGGTTGAGGGCGGCGGCGATATAATTTTTAAACTGATTGCCGCGAAACGCATCGACACGATTTTTATGACCTTGGCTCCACGTATTATCGGTGGGGTTGGAGCTCCGACATTGGCGGATGGTCGAGGGTTTAGACCCCATGAAATCGTGGATTTCAGGTTGGCCGATTGTGAGCAAGTCGGGGATGAATTGTTTTTACGCTACGACATGAAGCGATAAAAATACCTCAAGGTTGGCCCGCAGCGTTCGATACGCGAAACATGCAAAAGGACAATCCTATACTGATCGCTTTGAAGGCTGCTCAAACTGCATTTAAGGCGGGTGACCATGCTCAGGCACTGCAATCGTGTCTGAAAGTTTTGGAGCACGTTCCGAACCATCCCATGGCACATTTGATGGCGGGCCTGCTCCAACAGCAGGCAGGCGAATATACCGAGTCTATACGGCACCTGCGGTTTGCTGTGGCCCATGATCCAAAGGATATGGAGGCCCGGGATGCGCTCGCGATGTGTTTGCTGGCGATGTCACGTCACGCTGAGGCATTACCTCATCTTCGTCAGGTCGTTGCTGCTCAGCCAGACAACGCGAATGCCCGATACAACTTAGGCCGATGCCTTCTTGATTTACGCAATTTCGTTGAAGCCGAGCGAGTGTATCAAGACCACGTGGAACTCAATCCGGGTGATGCGGAAGCGTTCAACCATTTGGGTCTGGCTCGACTGGCGAAGGGCGATCCCATCGCCGCAGAACAATGCTTTAGGACCGCCATCCGCTTGAATGACCAGGACCCGCTCTTTCATGCCAATTTGGCTCAGTCCCTGGCGCATCGAGACCATCAAACGGATGCTGACGCCAGCTATGAGCGAGCCATTGAATTGGCACCGCATCATGCGGGATTTCGAGTTCAGCATGGCTGGTTTTTAGTGTCGGCCGGTGAGCACGAAAAAGCGGAGGATCGCTTTCGAGAAGCGCTACAGCGCGAGCCCGAAAATGAAAATGCGAATGCTGGGCTAGCCGCTGTTTTAGATAGGCGTAGAGAAGTCGATGTGGGATTGGTGGTGCTCCGTCCGTTTATCTCTGCGGTTCATCCTCACTCGAAAGTGGCCATTAGTTATGCAGGTTTGAGTCGTCGGAAGGGTCGCCCTGGTCAAGCTCTTCCTGTGGTTCGCCGAGCGATTCGCCCGGGTGTGCCCAAATCAGAAGAGGCCTCGCTGCGGTTTGCAGAGGGTGATCTCTTGGATGCAATGGGTCAGGTTGACGAAGCCTTTGATGCATACCAAAGAGCCAATATTGCGCAGGGTATGCGATACGATGCCGATGCTCACAAGGCCTTTGTGGATGCTCTCATTGAGGTTTTCACCCCAGAGCTTTTTGCTTCCATGCCACGCCCAGAAATTGACACGAGTGCGAGCGTCTTGGTGTGTGGCATGCCACGGTCAGGAACGTCTTTGGTCGAGCAGATTTTGGCGACTCATCCAGACGTGCATGGTGCGGGCGAGTTGGATGATTTGCCGACGATTGCTCAAGGAATACGCCATTATGTGGAGGGTGAGGGGAGCTACCCTGAACTCGTTCAACACCTGACACCGGATTTGGTGGCTCAGTTGGCGCAGGCGAGAATGGAAAGTCTGCGGCGGACATCTGACCTACCGGTGGTGGTCGATAAGTTGCCTCATAATTTCCTGCATCTTGGCTTAGCCGCCATTTTGACACCCGATGCAAAGGTCATCCATTGCGTTCGCGATCCGGTGGACACCTGCCTGTCTTGCTACTTCCAGCACTTTGGCGGGTCCACGTTTGCATTTACAAATCGATTGGATGCGCTCAGTAATTTCTATGCTCAGTATCATCGATTGATGAAGCATTGGGAGTCTGTCCTTCCGCTGGAAGTGTTGACTGTTCGATATGAAGACCTGGTGGCCGAAACGGAGCATGTGTCGCATCAAATGCTGACTTTTCTGGGTCGTCCGTGGGATGAGGGTGTGCTGGAGTTCCATAAGAATGAGCGAATCTGTGCGACTGCTTCATATGCTCAAGTCCGGGAACCCATTTACTCATCGAGTATAGGGAAGGCCGAACGTTATCGGCATCGGATTGGCGAATTGGTCGCAGTGGCTGAACTGACTCAGTAGGCTGTTGTGGCCCCCTTGCTTCCTTTCGGATAGCTCCGAAGCTCAAGGAGGCTCGGATGCCCGAACAGACTCAATGGATCAAAGATACAGAAACCCGCCGCTCACGAGTGGATATTAGTGGTGAGGGCGTTCTGGTGGCCAGCACCTGCGGTCCAGAAGGCCAAGAGGTAGGTGCCGTGGTTTCTCACAAAGATTTTTTGGATGGCAAATACCAAGATGTCATTCGCAAAGTCTATGGAGTGGAGGTCTTGGAAAAGATGATTGCGGGTTGTAAAGAGATCGTGGAGACCCGCCAGGGGGCCTGAACTCATGCTCCGTCTCGCGGCAGCTAGCCGTTCGGATTGGATCGATGGTGCGCTCGCCAACGTGAATATGATTGTTTTGGATCATGCGCACTGCGAGAAGAAAGCGGCTTCTGTCGCTCTAAATATGATCTTTCGGTATCACTACCGGCCAGAACTGATGATTCCCTTGTCTGAGTTGGCACGAGAAGAATTACGTCATTTCGAATTGGTCCTTCGCATCCTACAGAAGAGAGGGATCGCGTTCGAGAAGCTCGAGCCATCGACCTACGGTCAACGGCTTCACAAAATCATCCGGCAGACGGAGCCAGAGCGGTTTTTGGATACGATGATCTGCTGTGCATTCATCGAGGCTCGCAGCTGCGAACGCATGCAAATCTTGTCCGAGTCCTTAGAGGACAAAGAGTTGAGAGATCTGTACGCCGGCTTGTTGAAGAGCGAAGCCCGTCACCATCAAACCTATTTGGACCTTGCAGCCACGGGAGTAGCCGAGAAAATCGTCTATGACCGCTTGGAGGAAATCGCTGCCCACGAGGCTGCGGTTATCGGTGTGCCGGACCCCTTTGTTCGTTTACACTCTTAGCGGCCCGTAGCCCAGGCGCCGCCTGGCTCTGGATGGAATCGTTCTCCGTCAAATCGCAGGCGTTCGACATCCATCAATTGGCCATCTTCGACCGTGTATATACAGAGGTGTGAGGTCCGATCTTGCTGTGGCAAAAATGCGTAGCCACTGGCCCCTGGGTTGAGCACCGTGACAGGGCCATTGGGGCCCGCAATCTCAGTACGAAAACCATGATGCTCGTGCCCATGGACAATGGCGTTAATGCCTGGGGTTGCAGCGACCCAGTCCCGAACGAGCTCCCCATTTGAAAGAGCACGAGTGGATGGGCCGTAGGGTTCTCCTCTTCGTCCGACCAGCGGGTAATGGATACAGAGAAAGGTATATGCTGGACTCGAATTCGCGAGTAACTCCGCAGCTTTGTCGAGCTGTTCGGCCGGCGTGACGCCGCTGGATAGTGGGTGGCACCGGCATGTCTCGAGAGTCAGAAATTGCACTTCATCATGAGTGATCAAGTCGGGCATATCTCCGCCCATCCATTTTCCGAACAATTCTCGCATGCGATCGCCCGGAGTCTCTTCGCGAACATAGGTGTCGTGGTTCCCTGGAATCATGACCGTGGGAAACCGAGTCAATATCGGGTCCAAAAGTGCTCGAGCTGCCGAAAATTCAGCATCCAGTGCCTGCGCTGTGAGATCGCCTGTGAACACGACGACGTCGGGGCTGATTTCGAGTACGGCCTCAACTGCTGCTTTTTGGGCGGCCTCGGAGAACTTGGATTTTCGACCCAGAACATAGAGGTTTGCCGTGCCTAAAAGACGCTTTCCGGTCATCTCGTTCAAGCGCGGAGGCGCTTGAACGTGAATGTCTGTAATATGGGCAATCTTCAAGGATACCTCCTATTCACAAAGCTCTCATAGCCAACAAAGGGCTGTCACCCCAATCATCGGATACAGGGTATCAGTATGGATCCCCGACGAATACTCGAAGACGCCGCTCAGCATCGCCAGGCCTGTGAAATTCAGGTCCGTGGTGAGGGGTGGATCCGTGGACAAGTGATTCGAGTGGAGCGAGCCGGACTGGTGGTGACTACAGCGGATCGTCGCTTTGTCGGAGGTGAGGATCTTCGCGTATGGCTGGCGGTAGACGCCAAGCACTACACCTTTCAAGCTTCGGTTATTCGTTCGGGTGTGCCCGTTCCTGAGCGGAGCCAAGATGGTTTGCTGCTGGGATTTATCGACAATTGGGCGGAGAAAACGGAGAGTCAAAGCGGCCATTCCGCAGACCACACCCTGGATGTCGTGCCCGCCAATGGGCCGGCCATTTCGTTGTTGAGCTCCCCCGTGCGGTTGGTTGAACTCGCGATTGATGGGCTGAGCTTTAGTGTTCCCGATGACTTCAAACTGATCTTTGTAGAAAGTGGGGCGATTACGGTCCGGTTGGGGGCAGCAGGATCCGCTCCTATCGAGGTGGCCGCCCGCGTCGGTGACTTATCGGCTGGCGAGGGGTATCGCCTATATGGTCTACAGTTTGAAGGGGTCGAAGACCCTGAAGTGCATCGAAAATTAGTGGATGCGTTGGCGCCTTAAACGGGGCTCACAGTGTTCCAATCTCGTCCATGGACTGCCGACCAAGGATGTGTTTTTCGTCGCCCTCGATGTAAACCATCTCTTCAAAACACATGGCTTTTCCGTCGCTCACTACCCGTGGACTGATGGCGTAAATACCGATCACGCGTCTTGGGTTGAGAAAGTGAACTTGGCATCGACGAAGGAATACGGCTGCCCGTGCTGTCTTGGGCCACGCCGCTGCGAATGGGCCTTCACATAGGGGAACCATGTGGCCAATCGAACGCGCGCCGCCAAGACTGACTCGATGATTATTCGCCCAGCTTTCTGCAAAAACATACAACTCGCCCACCGTCTTGAAGCGGCTGGCGAAGCCACAAACGGCCCGGCATGCCTCGCGGGCCTCGTGAACAATGGTGGGCTCAACCTGGGCATCAAAACAAATACCGACACCAAAATCGCCAAAGGCCTTTTCGGTGGAGGGAGCCAGATCAATTTCGACTAGGGTTCCGCGTTTGAGCCGTCTCGATTTGGACGGACGGTGAAAGATTGAACGCGCACCGTCAAACCGAACCTCGGGTTTGGCAAACCAATCGGTGAAACCGAAGGCGCCTGCTTGAGCGATGGCAAGGTCGTATACGTCCCGTTCGCTCATGCCTTCTTCGAGACTGTCGACCACAGTGCGCATGAGGTCGATGGTCATCCGCTGTGCATGATCGAAGGCTGCAATTTCGGGTGGAAGATTACTCATGGTATGGGCCGCGACGAATCAGAAGTAGGGGAAGGAGGCTGATCCAGAATATGGATGTGCTTCCTGATGACTGGGAGCAACTACAGCCGCTTCCGTCTATCTCGTACGGTGACTCGGTGTCATCTTCGTCGGTGTCCAAGTCGTCTTCGTCCCGGTCAACGGGCTCTTCAGGAGTCCCGCTGTCGGGAGGTTCGCCGGTGTCTTCAGGTTCCTGAGTGTCGACTGGACCGCCTGAATCCTCTTCGCATCCTTCGTCTATGGTGCCATCGCAATTATTATCGATGTCGTCCCAGCAGACCTCCTCAGCATCAGGATTCACCTCGGGGTCGGAATCGTCGCAGTCGTAGCCAGGTTCGGAACCTGGGCTGAAGCCATCACCATCGTTGTCTTCAAAGGGCGGCGCTTCAGTGACACCAAATGCACCGATATTGGACCTGTCTCCAGACTCTGTCAGGATGTCGGGGTCTCCGGCACCCAAACACGGACTGTCAGAGAGGATTCCAAGATCGTCATTATCGAAATCCCGGTCGGCGGAGAAAGCACCAAAAAGTGGGTCTTCAGAAATATTTCCAACGAACTCTGGAGGGTCTACGGTTCCATTGTAGTTTCCACCCTCGTTACCCCAGACATCGTTGTATGCCACGGTGAAGGGAGTTTCGGCTGGGGATTGGATATCCAGGCCGAAGCCCACTCGACCGTGCGAAATAATGTTGTTCGTGAGATTGAAAGGGGTAGGACCCGTCAATGTAAGCTGTGCTACTGCGAGCTCGCCGGAAGAGAGCGTTTCGTTGGCAACGAAATTATTATTGGTGATGGTCGTGGCCGTCTCGCTCATGCCAGAAATGAATGCACCACCCGCTGAAAATACAGCTTCGTTCTCCTGTAAGACCGAACCTTTCATCAGGAATTGGTCGGACATGGTGGCGTGAATCCCTCCTCCGTACTGGGCTGTATTGCGTTGGAATCGAGATCCCTCGACCTGTAAGTCAGTGCCATCAAATAGAAGGCCACCACCGTTCCCACCCGTACTCTCATTCCACAAAAACCCGACATGGGTGAGGTGCGTTTCTGTGTCGTCTGTGGACAGCCCTCCACCTCCACTGATGCCCGCGTTGCGTTCAAATTCGGAGTCGCTAAAGTGCGCCAGACCATCATGGTGATGCCACGCACCGCCATAGGCGTTCGCTTCATTGAGATTAAAAACTGTCATATCGACGAAGGCTTCAGAGTCGATAGCGAGAACCGCTCCTCCATCTCCGCTGGACTCGTTTCCGGAGAACGTGGCTGTGGATAGAGTGAGAATGGATTGATTCAGGGCGATAGCACCGCCACCGGAGGATTCTTCGATGGATACATTTCCATCGAGCGCTGTGTCTTCGATAAACAGTTCAGAGACATTGTGGGCCGATATGGCACCCCCGAACAGCCAGGCATCGTTGTTCTGAAATGTGGACCCACTGATGAGGACGGCGTCGGAACCATCCACGAGCAGCGCGCCCCCTTCTGACACTGCGGATGTGTTGCCTGAGATCGAATCGATGTCCACCAGTTGTAAGCGTGTGCCATTGATGTAGACCGCCCCACCTCCCAAGGTGGCGCTATTGTTTTCGAGGCGTCCGCCGGTAAAGGTGATGTCCCCGCTCTCTGCCCAAATTCCGCCGCCGTTGCCTAGGGTGGACTGGTTGTCGTCAAACGCGGTGTCGTCCAGGCTGACGATGGAGTTCGTGATGTGAACGGCCCCGCCAGCCTCTGCCGAATTGTTCGTGAATGTGCACGAGTCGAGGCTTGGCTCAGATTCGTCCGTGATGTACAGGGCGCCTCCGAGTTGAGCCTGATTGCTGCTGAACACAACGTAGTCGAATGACGGTGCACCGCCCGAAATGGAAACGCCGCCCCCAGAGGACACCGATGAGTCGCCACAGTTCTCGATCATCAACTCTGAGAAGCGGGGACTAGAACCCTCTGTTTGGATGCAGGTGTGCCCCGACCCGCGAACGGTGAAGCCAATCAGTTGGGACGCTCGCGTCTCTTCCGACAAGGCGGTGACAGTGACGGTTCCATTACCGGTAATGATGGTGGATTCCCATCCCTCTGTAGACCGTATCGTGACGGGCTTTCCGTTGAATTCGACGCTCTCAGCGTAAGTGCCGGGTTCGACTTCGATGGTATCGCCACCCGAAGCGGCAACGATCGCAGCGCCGATGGTGCTGTAAACGGCATCCGGGCCCACACTGAGGGTGTCCGCTGAAGATGTAGGAATAAGGAGCAGGGCCAAGAGCATGGCGACAGTCTACCCTCAGTTCGATGCGCGGCCGACCTTATGATTGTGCTTTGTCCAATCGGGAGGTGCCTGGGCTGGACCCCGAATCACGCGGTATGCCTGATAAGTACCGAGGACTCGCTTGACGTAGTGGCGCGTTTCGCGGAACGGAATGTGCTCGACGAACTCATCGGATGGGACCGGCCCGAAGCGTGCGACCCACCGACCCACATTTCCTTCGCCGGCGTTGTAGGCTCCCACGGCTAGGAATGGATTGCCGTTGAAATAACCGAACAAGTAATTCAGGTATCGGCTGCCGATGGCCAAGTTCAGTTCCGGATCTTTGATGTTGGCGCTGGATACGGATTTTCCGAGCCATTTGGCCACACGCCTTGCGGTGGCTGGCATCAGTTGGGAGAGTCCCTTGGCTCCGGCCCACGAACGGATGTTCTTGTTGAAACTGCTTTCTTCTCGAACCAAGGCATGAAAAATACGCGGGTCGTAGCTGTAGTCACTCGCCACGGATTGGAGCAGGTCCCAATAGTGGTCGGGGTAGGCCTGGTCGAGAATTCGGTCGCGGTCGACTCCCAGCGTGGATGGGGGGTGATGGTGCAGGTACTTGTGGAGTTTGTCGTGGGCCGTAAAGGGTGCCACTTGCGAGCGAATCCCTTCGACGAGCGCTTTTTCGGAAGGGGTCAGATTTTTGCCCAGGGAGCGCAGCTCTGTCAGGGACTCCTGCACCAGTCCCAATCGGTTGAGGGCCAGAGCGCGCTGAGCGGCGGGATGATCGGTGAACACCTGACGAATCATCCAGGTCTTCCGCGGCTCGACAGGAGAGGCATGAGACAAGGCCTTGAAGGTGTCGGGAGCCAATTCCCTCAGTCGATTCGCGGCATGGAGGCTGTAAAAGCTCAACGGGTGTTCGGTGTAGAGCGCGGCCAATGCCGTCAGCCCTTCGGTGACCGCTTCGGTATCGGGGTTTTTCTGGGTTGGGTTTCGAACATCGGGGTAGATGCGCCACCGGGCTGCCCAGTATTTGGCGCCGACCACGTGAACCGGATCGACAGTGATCGGCACTTCGCGAACCATGCGCTCGGCCCAGTCGATGGCGGTGTGCGGTTCGCCGGCCAAATAGGACGACCAGGCCAGGCGCCAGAAGCCTTCTCCAGCCATATCGCCTGTGGGGTACGCATCGGCTTGCCGGGCCCAGAGGGCGCGTGCCGCCTTGGGTTGCCCGGCTTCCGTCCATGCGATGCCACCGAGTGTGTATCCGTCGTCCGCCATCGTATGGTTTGGGTACAGCTCAGGAATTCGCGCATACACGGCGGCGGCGTTGGCCCATTCTTTTTTGCGTTCGAGTGACTTCCCGGCAATGTAGAACGCTTTCGGCCCATTGGTGTCATCGAGCCCTTGGCATTTTTCGCCGACGGGCTTCAAGACTTGAGAGGCGATGGTGACTTGATTGCGTTTGAACTGGGAACGGCCGTAGGCGTAGCGCACGCGGCATGACAGTTCGGAAGTGAGCGGGTAGTCGCCCAGTCGAGACTGCACGCTGTCGACGACGGACCGCCATGCACCCAGTTCCATGAGTCGGTAAATCCGCTCTCCGCGATCTTGCTTGCGGACGCCTCCTGCCACTGTCTTGAGTGCCGCCGAAGCCTTTTTTCCGGCCTGGGTCAAGGGGTAGTAGCTGTACAGTCGCCGCAGATGGGGAAGTGAGGCCGGGTTGCTCTGACCTTGCCGCGCGACCAGGGCCCACAGTGCGATGTCATTGCCTTCGGAGGGGTCGGGTCGGTCTTTGAGTTGTTTGTAGATATCGATGGCTGCTTTGGTTGCGCCCGCTTCTTGGTGTGCGGCGGCCAATTGAAGTTGAGCTCGGGCAAATAGGGCACTGTCGGCATCGATCGATTGAAAGGCTTGACCTGCCTGGATGGGGTCATCTGCGGCCAGATGGATTTCGCCGAGGGTGAGTTGCCGGTAATCGGTGGGGGCGGACTCGTTGGCGGCCACGTGGTCCACAAAGGCAACCGCCTTCTCAGGCGTGTCGGTCCTCAGCCAGGACCATGCCAACAAAAAGCGCTGGTCAGCGACCTCGCGGCCGGAAAGCGATGGGGAGTCGATGGCGTTCAGCGCGGCAATGGCTTGTTTATGGTCGCGTTCAGCGAGTGCGGTTTGGAGGGCTTCGTCCATCGGCAGCCGATGTTCAAATACGACGTTGCCCAGCAGCCGGGTTCGGTCCTCCGCAGTGGGTTCTGGAAGGGGTTGGGCCCATGCTGAACAGATCAAAAGAAATAGGGACAGCACTGACATTCTCCATGGCAAAGGCACTCGAAATGCGTAACCCGTGGATCGGCGCGTGCAGAACCCGATATGATGGCGTTGGGTTTTATTGGAGGCACTATGTGGGTCGGACTGATGTTGAGTGTGTTGTCGGGGCCAGTTCACGCGGAAACTGAATTGGTTCGCTACGACAGCTACGCGGACGACGGCGAACACATTTGGGGCGGATATTTTTCGGATGGCGACAGTGGTTTTGGAAAAAACAACTGCATGGCCATGGTGTACTCGTTTGAAGAAGAGCAGTTCCCGCTGCTTCCGACTGGCTTGAATATCTTCTGGGCGGGTGAGGGGTCCGGCGAGACCAAAGAAGCCATGATGCGGATGTATGTGGAGTGGTACGAAGGCACCGCGGACGAATTCATCATGGCTGGCGGAGGATTGACGACCCGGCTCGAGCAAGAGCGATTTTTGGTGGCAGGCATCGATCTGGAAGGCACCTGGCAAGAGTTGAATTTTGTGGAAGAAGGCATTGTCATCGATTTTGAGGACGACGTGCCCGGCGTACAGCCCATCACCTACGGTTCGCTGGTGGTGAGCATCTGCTACGTCAATGAGCAGATGTTTCCCGAGATTGCCATGGACAACGATGGCTTTGCGGATGAAGACCCACTGCCTGGCGGTGAAGCGTTTCCCACCGGTCAAGAAACCTCGCGATTTCGGAGTCTGATTTATTGGAATGGCCTTTGGACCACGTCGGATGAATACCTTCGAAACAGCTATGGGTTCGAAGGGGCCGGCGACTTCATTATGCGTCTACTCATCGATACCAATGTGGGTGTGTCGGACGACCCGTCGGGCTGTGTCGATTCTGATGATTGGAGTCCAAGCACCATTGACCCCCCCCGGTCGACAGTCGGAGAACGGCAGGCCGTGCGCATTTCGGGGGACACCAACTTTCCCGCAGATTCAACGGTCAGCCTGGGCTCGCACAGCATGGTGGATGTGTCTGTGAACTCCAGTTGCGGAATCGAGGCTTTTGTGGACCCTTCCACGCCAGCTGGCAGATACGACGTCATCGTGAGTTCTTGGGGTACCCAGCGTGCAATCGAGAGCGGGTTTACCGTTGAGGCTAGCGGTGATGGGGACTGGGATTCTGAAGACGATTGGAGTTCGAGCGCCAAAGAAGATGAGTCTTCATGCGCGAGTGCGCGACATCAACCGGCGGCTCTCTTGGCCCTCCTGGCGCTCATCGCTGTGCCTATTCGGTCGAGGCGAAGGCGTTCCTGAACGACCAAGCGGCTGACGATCAAGAAGCAGGAGTCAGATGGCACCGTCCCGGATATGATGTCTGTGGACTTTTTGAGGAGACACTATGTTTGCCACACCAATTCTTAGTCTTGGGCTGTTGTCGGGCGTCGCTCAGGCCGACCCGGCCATGATTCGCTACGACAGCTATGCGGATGACGGCGAACACATTTGGGGTGGATATTTTCCCGATGCGGACAGCGGTTTTGGAAAAAACAACTGCATGGCCATGGTGTACTCCTTTGAAGAAGAGCACTTCCCGCTGCTTCCGACGGGCCTGAATATTTTTTGGGCGGGTGAGGGGGCCGGCGAGACCAAAGAAGCCATGATGAGGATGTATGTGGAGTGGTACGAAGGCACCGCGGACGAATTCATCATGGCTGGCGGAGGATTGACGACCCGGCTCGAGCAAGAGCGCTTTTTGGTGGCGGGCATCGATTTGGAAGGCACCTGGCAAGAACTTGATTTTGAGGAAGAAGGCATTGTCATCGATTTTGAGGACGACGTGCCCGGCGTACAGCCCATCACATACGGTTCGCTTGTGGTGAGCATTTGCTACGTCAATGAGCAGATGCTGCCTGAGATTGCCATGGACAACAATGGCTTTCAAGATGAAGACCCACTGCCCGATGGAGAGGCCTTCCCCGTCGGTCAAGAAACCTCGCGCTTTCGGAGTCTGATTTATTGGAATGGCCTTTGGACGACCTCCGATGAATACCTTCGAAACACCTTTGGGTTCGAAGGGGCCGGCGACTTTGTTATGCGTCTACTCATCGATACCAAAGTGGGTGTGTCGGATGACCCGTCGGGTTGTTTAGATTCTGATGAATGGAATCCGACCACCGTGAATCCATCCAGTACGACAGAAGGCACCCGCCAGCGCGTGCTGATTTTGGGCGACACCAATTTCCCATCCGATTCAACGGTCACTTTGGGGTCACAGGCCATGCTGGATGTGTCCGTGAATGCCAGTTGCGGAGTCGAGGCCTTTGTGGACACCGCAACGCCTCCTGGAACCTACGATGTCATCGTCAGTTCCGGGGGTACTCAGCGTGCGATTGAAAGCGGGTTTACCGTAGAGAAGGAAAAGGGTGGATGCGCCGCCGTCGGTGATTCTGCTCAACATCTTCCTTGGATACTGCCCTTGCTCGGACTCGGGCTGTGGATTCGCCGCAGAGATTAATCCTGCTGCATTTCAAGTTGTTTTAGAACGTGCGCGAGGGCGACCCACCCGCTTTGGCCGTTCCAGCAGAGCAGTAAGTCCGGTCCGGATTGGGGTGCAATTTCCGATGCGCGAAGGGGGCCAATGACGACGCCTTCATGTAGAAGAAACCAGTGTTTGCGGGTGAAGTCGGAACGCCAACGTTCGGTGAGCCGAGACACGGCATCCGCATAAGCGGCCCGCTCGTTATCATCCCAGACACCGTTATCGTTGGCATCCCAATAGGTCAGAGTCGTCGCATCGATGGCGACCCGTTCGCGCTGTGCTGCGCAGGCCTCTATGTCCGTGGCGACGGTCTGAAGTGCCGTAGCCTCCGATGCCAAGCCCGCATTGTTGAGGCGGTCCACCTCTTGGGTCAGTTGTTCGATCAGGTGGGCTTCTCGCCATCGACTGGGCATGAACCCGAGACGATGAAGCAGCCACGGTGTCATCATGCTGCTCCCAGGAATGGGGATGACCGCATTGGCGACAGCGATAAATGCCGCTGGAACCACTCGAATCATGTCGAATATTTGTGTTCGCACCTTGTCCGCATCGGCTTCCGAAACGACTTCACCGGGTGTCATCGCTTGTCGAACGATGGCCATCGCTTCGGCACTCTCTTCGAGCTCTCCTACAATGTGAGCCCACTGCTGTTTGGCCGTTTCGGCGACCCGTGTCGTCATTCGACTCCACATGCCGGGGACGGCGTTCAGGCCATCGAGCTCATCTTGAAGCTCATGAAGAACAGCCGCGTCGTAGCCGTTGGCTTCGGCTCTAAGGGCGACATCTTCGATGGGTCCTTGACGCATACCCACAGTGTAGCGCTTGTGTGGACCCGAAGACTGATTCACCCAGGGTGCTGGAGTGAGACGCCAAGCGCTTGAAACTAAAACAGCCGGATAAACCGGATGTCTCGGGTTGCGCGATTGACCATCTAATCGCGCTCGATAACGGTCCAATTCGCGGGAACAGCCGCTTCGATCGGTGCTTGGATTTCGGCCAAATCACCGACCACAACAATGATGGCATTGTCGATGGGGCTCTCTTTGACGGCTGCGTTCACGGCTTCAACCGTGGACGCTTGTGCTCTGTCTAAGGAGTCTCGTAGTGTAGTTCGAGGAAGCCCCAGGACGGCATAGTTCGAAAATGTATTGGCAATCGCGCGACGTGATGCCATGCCTTCCACGACATCTGTCTGCCAGGAACCGACGGCTTTAGTGAGTTCGGCTTTATCGATACCGCTCTGATACCGCTTCAGTTCGTTGATGAGGTCGGTCAGTGCCGGGGCCGAGACATCGCGCTGGACATTGGTTCGGGCGAACAAATATCCATAGTTCGATTTCCCACCGTAGCTGGCTCGCGCTCCGTAGGTATATCCCTTCTCCTCGCGCAGCAGTCGGTTGAGACGACTGGTGAAGGTCCCACCCAGGACGATGGAGCCGAGCTCTGCGGGTTCCGACGCCGGGCTGGTCGCCTCAGGAGCGGGCATGATGACCATCAGGGCGGTTTGGGAGGTTCCGGTCTTGTGGACAAAGATGTGCCGGCCATCGCCCTCGTGTTTCGGCGGGGCAGGTATCTCGACCTTGTCGGTGCCGGTGGCTTTCCACTCGCCCAGGTGCTGTTCCAGCAGAGGAAGGAGCGTGTCTGCCGTGATGTCACCACTGGCGACCAAGACGGAATGATCTGAAATAAAGCGGCTTTTGTACGACTCTTTTAGCTGTTCTATGGTCAGGCTTTCTACAGTCGGAATGGTGCCCTCAGTCGGGTGAGCAAAGGGGTGCCCTGTGCCGTAGAAGGCTTCGTCGAGAACCCAAGAGGCGATGGTTCTCGCATCGTCACCGGCTTCTGTGAGTGCACCCACACGCAGGCCTTTCAGTCGATCGATGTCGTCCGCCTCAAATTGAGGGCGGAGAATCATGTCTGCGAACAGGCCAAGGCCATCATGGAGTTGGTCCGTATGTGCGTCCAAGTAGACGGTGGATGCGCTGCCTTGTGTGGCGGTGCCCAGATGGAGAGCGAGCCGTTCGACTTCTTGAGCAAAGGCGGTGGAGTCGCGGTCGCCCGCTCCATGATTAAGCAGTTCGTCAGCGAGGCTCGCTGCCCCGAATGCGCCCGCTTCATCGGTAGCCGAGCCTCCTGGGATCATGAGTCTGAGACTGACCAGGGGAAGACCCGGTCGTTCGATAAGCCAGACCTTCACACCATTGCTGAGCGTGTGCTCGGTGGGTACTGGAGGGACGAAGTCAGGAGCCGCAGTCACGGTGGGTGGGGTAGTGATGTCCATCACGGGAGCCTCTGGAGTATGAGCGCATGCAAAAAGAAGCCAAAGGGGGTTCATTGTTCACCGTCCTTCTTTTCTTCTGAGCGCACGCGCAGGATGCATCGATTGTCTCGAGTGAGCGTGGCCGCTGCATTTTGAATGTCGGTGGCCGATAAGGTTCGATAGCGTTCTAAATCTTGATTGACGTAGTCCGGTTGTCCGGTCAGATATCGGTAGCGGTTGAGAGCGGATGCGCGGCGATCGAGACTTTCCAGTTGGCCAATAAACTGAACCTCAAGTTGGTTTTGAACTCGCTCCAACTCTTCCTTTGTCGGCCCCTCTTTGGCGAGCCGGTCGATGTGCGCTTGAAGTTGCTCTTCCAGTTCTTCGATGGTGACGCCATCGGCAGGTTTGCCTGAAACGGCAAAGATACTTCCGAGGAGTTGTGAATATTGCCAAGCGCTGACTTCAAGGGCTTGGCCGTTCTCGGTGATGAGGTCAGCGTAGAGCCGGCTTGAACGCCCTTCTCCGAGAATAGAAGCTACGACATCGAGAGCCGCATCCCCCGCTTCAAATGCAGCCGGCGTGTGCCAGGCGATCATTGTCAGAGGAATCTGGACGTTGTCTGTCGTTTCCACCACGGGCTCTTGAGGGCCCGTTCGCAATTCAGGTTTACTGCGTTCTGGGAGCGTCCCTTTGGGAATGGTGCTGAAGTACTTTTCAACCCAAAGGCGAACCTTTTCTGGGTCAAAATCCCCGGCGACGACCAAGCTCGCATTGTTGGGTACATACCAAGTGTTGAAGAAGCGAACGACGTCCTCCACCGTGGCGGCTTGCAGATCTTCATGCGTACCGATGACGGTATGCCCATAAGGATGATCAGCGGGGTAGAGCGCAGGACTCATGGCCTCCCAGATGATGCCGTAAGGCGTGTCCTCAACGCCCTGGCGCCGCTCGTTACGGACGACGTCTCGCTGAAGGTCCAACTTCTCTTGAGTCATGGCCCGGGCCAGGTCGCGCATGCGGTCGGCTTCCATCCACAGAAAGGTTTCCAGCAGATTGGAAGGCCCCGCCTCGTAGTAGTCGGTCGCATCTTCGGATGTCCACGCATTGTTCCAGCCACCGTGGGCTTCCATCCGCTCATCGAAACCCGAGTCGGGTAGATTGACCGTGCCCATGAACATGAGATGCTCAAACAAATGGGCAAAGCCGGACCGGCCCATTTCTTCATCTTTCGAGCCCACTCCGTACCAGAGATTGACGACCACTTGAGGAAGGCTGTCGTCTTGGTGGAGAATGACATTGAGGCCATTGTCCAGTTGATATTGTTCGTGTGGGATGTCTATAGCTTGAGCGGTCATAGTGGCGGCAATGATGGCGGGTAGCACATGGGCTCCTGGGTTCGACCACGGGTATCCTGTCTTTTACGCTTCCGCTGGTATGGATTGGCGGTTGATGCGCGGGCTGCAGGTTGAAGCATGAGGGCACGCTCGAAACCGAGGGCTGAGGCGGGTCGTTCAGCGGAAAGCCCCGGACCTTTTGTGGCGAGTCCGCCCGGTTCTATTCCTCAGTGGGGTCGATCACGTCGACTTTTTCTCCCTCATTGAGTGGCGGATCGTCTTCCGTGCGTTCCGCATCCTCAGGCAGTTCGTCTTCAGTGGGGTCTTCACTCTCTGAATCGGGTACCGTCTCTGGTGCTTCTGAAGGTTCTTCTACGGTGTCTTCAACAGCGGGAGACTCTTCGACATCCTGCGATTTTTTCTTCTGTTTTTTAGAACGTTTGGTCTTGGTGGCCACAGGCGGAGTGTTCAGCTTGTCGAGCATGGCTGTAGCGCGTTCAAATTCATCCGCTTTGAGCATCTCGGGAGTCATCGCACGCTCGATGCTGATGTTCTCGATTCGATCGCTGGGAAGGAGCGCCCTCGCCACTTGGATACCGTGAACGACTTTTCCAAAGACCGTATATTTGTAATCCAAGTGAGGTTGAGGAGAGAGGGTCATGAACCACTGGCTTCCTCCCGTGTCGGGCCCAGAAAGGGCCATCCCCATAGTGCCTTCCTCGTATTTCATGGGACTGAACTCATCGAGAATCGTATGTCCCGGTCCACCGAAACCGTCCCCCCGAGGGTCGCCACCTTGGGCTACGAAGTCGGGGATGACTCGATGGAAACGAAGGCCGTCATAGAACCCCGTATCCGCCAGCTTGGCGAAGTTGTGGACGGTCATTGGGGCGTGCTCTGGGTACAACTCTACGACGATGTCACCGTGTGCTGTGCTAATGACTGCCGATCGAATTTCCCTGACACTGCCGATGTTGACCTTGGGGCCATTGTGGGGTTCAAAGGAGGGCCAAGAGCGGACGCATTTGGCGAGCTCCACTCCCGCGGATCGGACACCTGGGTCTCCATGCCCGAGAAATTTGGGGAGCAAAAGGGAAGCTCCCTGGCTCCCCCGTTTCGTACTGGGTTTTGATTGACACAGCGCGGTGAGCGCGGACACGGCACTCTGCGCCAATTGAGGTGTCTTTCCATCCCGAGCCAAGTTCAGAAGAGCGGCTTCAGTTCGAGGATTTGGATTGTCGACGAGCCAGTCTGCGACGGATGCCAGAACCATTTCATCTTCGGCGTTAAATAGGGAGAGCGCTCGATAGATACCGATTCCATCCCCGAGTATGCGGTTGGCAGCCGCGGTTCGGACCGATTCGCTTGGGTCGGACATCGCGAGGCGCAATAGATTCTCAGGATCGGCTGCGATCGCGGTGGCTGCTGCGCGGATCAGAGGGTCTCGTTCTTCGGACATGTATTGGGTGAGACTGGGCTTCAAGCCCGCTTGAACCCGGTTGTAGCGAGCAGTATCGTTTTCCCACCAAATCTGAGGGATATCGAGGGAGCGCAGCGCTTCTATAGCGGCGGCGAACTTTGGATCCGCTTGCTCTCCGTCACTCTCTGGAGCAGTCAGGTCGGCGCCAGCATTAACGATGGGTCCCAGAAGATTGATCCGATCGAGTGTGGGCATCCGTCCCACTGCCTCGATGGCTGCGATTTGAACGGGAGGTTCTGGATCGTTGAGAAGGGTGGTGACTCCAGCCCAGTTGGCATCCACAGCTGCGCGCGCGGCAGCGATGCGGAGTTCGATAGACGTGTGTTTAGCTGCTTTCCGAAGGGCTTCATCGGCTCCAGGGAACCGACTGGCCGCTCGGAGCAGGAGGGCTTTGGTGGGAACGTCGAACTCATCGATGGCGGCTTGGATAATCTCGTCACCGACCCCGGAGGCTCCTGTTCTTGGCCGAATTCGAGCCAACGCAAAGGCCGCTTTATATCGAATACTCGTTTGAATCCGTCGGGTTTGGTGGCTCAAAACTCGAACGACACGATCGATGCCGACGGTAGAGATCCCTCGAACAGCCATCTGTCCCAACGCGTATGCGGCGGAACCGATTTCTTCAGCGCGGTGCTCCCTGTCCACGGGTTGTTGCAGAAGATCTGTCAGCGTATCGATATCCCACGCATTGCCCTGCATGCCTAAGGCTCGCACTAAGGCGGCTCGGACGTGGGAGGACGATTCGCTAGTCAAGCGTTGATTGATGAGTTGTCGACTGCCGGGGATCTGGCCCAGGGCAAAGGCTGCCGACAACCGGACATCTTCGTTGGGATCGTTCACCAGAGCCCGTAGGGGCCCCAAGTTGGCCGGATGTCGGGTCCGTGCCAGCGCTATGGCTGCACGGATACGGACTTCGGGATCTTCGTCTGTGACAAAGGGCGCCAGCTCTCCGGGTTGAACCCTGAGGTTTTCCATGCGCACGAACATCGCTTCCGTTCCCTTTGGAACGGCGGCAAGCGCGGCAGATACGAGCAAGGTCATCAACACCATGTCATCCTATCGGACGTGGACCAAAAGATGTTGACAGAACAGCTTGCGAATGTGCGCTCAAGAGGCGAAGTCAAGGCCCTTGGCCGGGTCTTGGACAGAAATCCGGATGCTCGGGAGGCAGCGGAGCGTCTTGCTGCCCTTCGCGGTATTGGCGCGGTAGGCGAAATGGATGGCAAGCGCTTGGTCAAGGCTCTGCTCGACCGTGAATCCTCGGCACAAGTTCGAACGAACCCGATTCATCGGGACGAAGCTTTTTCCTGTGTTCACTGTGGCGAAGCCGTATCGCCTGGAGGCGCCCAGGTTCGAGACCATTGTCCATATTGTCTACATGGAAGGCACGTGGATAATGTGCCGGGCGATCGAGCTGCTCAGTGTGGGGGGCTGCTGATGCCCGTGGACTTTTCTTTAGAGGGGCGTGCGGGTGTGGTGATCGGGTACCGTTGCCGGGATTGTCAATACCAGTTCAGGGTGCGTTCGCACCCTGATGACCGTCTTCCGAAGGGGCTAAGGTTGGGCCATGACTGATTCAGTTCGAACGCTTCAACGTCGGGTTGTAGAGCATATACAGGTAGAGTCTCTGTGGACTCCAGGCCAGTCTGTGCTTGTGGCCGTCTCCGGTGGAGTCGACAGCACAGCGCTTCTCCACCTGTTGCATCGGACTCAAGGCGCGCACAAGGCAGACCTAAAGGTGATGAGTATCGACCACGGCCTTCGCTCGGAATCGGAGAAAGAGGTCCAAAAGGTGGAAGCCCACTGCAAGACGCTCGGGGTGCCGTTTGAATCACGTCGGCTGGACATCGAGGTGGGGCCGAATCTCGCGGAGCGGGCGAGAGATGCCCGTCGAGAGGCATTGTTGTCGGTGGGGGCGGACCGCATTGCCACCGGTCATCACCAGGATGATCAGGCTGAGACGGTGCTTTACCATTTGCTGAGGGGCTCTGGATTAAGGGGATTGCAGGGCATGCAGCCTCGAAACGGGCCATGGGTTCGACCGCTTTTGCGTGAGCCCCGGTCGGTGTTGTCGGGTTGGGCTGAGCGAGAAGGGCTTTCATGGGTGGAAGATCCCTCGAACGCCGTGTCCCAGCGAGGACGGATTCGGAGTTTAATGCCCTCTTTGGATACCCTGCACGGTGGCGCGTCTGCTGCCCTGGCACGCACCGCTAGGCTCTTGGCCCGTGAGGATGAACTCTTGGCTCAATTGGAAGATTCGGCATGGTCGAAACTCGTTGTGGATGGTCGCCTAAATCGGCAATCCCTAGCGGAACAACATCCAGCGATTCAACTCCGTTTACTTCGACGATTCGTGGGCGATGGACGGGTTCGTGCCGACATGTTGGAAGCGGTGGTGCAGGGGTCTTTGATGACCCGCGGGCAATTGGATCTTGGGCATGGCCTTCGATTGGTGTGCTCCCGCGGTGAACTGAGCGTGGAGTGCGCATGAGCCTCTGGTGGTTAGCGATGGCGTGTACTCCTCAGACTGAAAAACGCTCGGTTTTACTGATGATGGTCGAGCAGGTTCGGGCCGATCAAGTGGGAGCCTATGGCTCTTTACCGACCGATACGCCAAACGTGGATGCTTTGGCCAAAAACGGGACGCTTTTTTCTCGGGCTTATGCGACATCCACTTTGTCGGGCCCGGCTCGAAGCAGCATCTTGACGGGTGAGGTGCCTCCTGTGCATGGGCATCGACTCGATCGGCCGCCGGCAGATGTTGAAGGCCGGGGCTGGATTCGGCAGTTGAACGCACAAGGCTGGGATCGCTGTGACATCCAAATCGACGCTTCAAATTTAGAAAAATCCTCTACAAAAGTGAAAGAATGCGCTCAAATGGGATCCGTTGTTGTCGTGGTCAACATCGCGGCAGGACAGATGGCGGATGTTGACCAAGCCATAGGCCGGGTGTCTCGGGTGTGGAACAAAAGCCAATCGAATGGCCTGGGTATTTTGGTGGGGGTCACGGGAAACATGACCGGAGCCCGCCAGGACGCAGCCATCCTGATTACGGATGATCTTGTGCGCGTTCCGCTGGTGGTGTGGGGACACGGCTGGGAGACCGATTGGGAAGTCTCCGATGTGGTGAGCACCGTTGATATCGGTTCGACCGCCCTCACGGAACTCGAACAATCCACGGCCGGACGAAGTCTCAAAAGCGGAGGCAGTGAGGTGGCGTATCACGAGTCCGTCAGTGGATATCAAGCGTTTGGTGCACGCCCGCTATTTGGGTTCACGTCGGAGTGGGGTCGATATGTAGAGGGTGTGCATGGCCGCTGGTATCCGGCCGGTAAGGGGAAGGTGCGCGCATTTGAGGACCCAGAATCGGAATACTCGGAACATGCCGAACGTTTGGCGGATCTTCAAACGGGGTTTGATCGAAATGTGGGGTTGCCGTCCAAGGTTTTATCGATCGCCGTTGATCCCGTTGAACGGCTTGGGCTGCTGTCTTTGGTCACCAAGGTGGAGCGCTTGATGGACCGTGGGCAGATGGCTGCTGCGGATCGGATTCTGGCGCGGATCTCGGCCAGATCTCCGGACGCGCCAATTTTAGAAACGCTACGCCAGCGACGAAATACTCAGGGCGTCAAACCGTGAAGGGCGTCGATCAGGTCACTTGCTGTTCCGCCTGATGGCATGCGTGTGCTGGCCATACCATGGTCCCATACCGCCACCGCTGAGGCGCGTTCCGGGCTGACCCCCGCGGCCATGGAGCCGGCTATCATCCCCGCCAGAACATCTCCTGTTCCCGCCGTAGCCAGTCGGTTGCATCCGGTGGGATTGACCCACAGGCTGCGGCTTGCGATGAGTGAATGGGGCCCCTTCAATACAGAAACGGCTTTCTGGCTGAGTGCAAAGGCCGCCGCAAATCTGTCTGCCTCCACTTCTGAACGACTGAGCCCGAGTAGACGCGCGGCTTCTGCCGTGTGCGGTGTGATGACCCTGGGTTTGTCGGTGGGGGTGGTGTGAGGGTGTGACGACAGGACTGTGAGTGCATCGGCATCGGCAATCACTCCGCCATCGAAGTTGGACCAGAGATCACAGATGAGATCGACTTTGTCTGTGCCGAGACCTGGACCGACCACGATCACATCGTGTCGTCCAGAGTCGAGCGATTCGATTTCCGCTAGGATGACCTCTGGCCACAAGCCGTGAAAGCTTTCCCACATGGGTTTGGGGGCGAATAGTGTGACCAATCCGGCCCCTCCTCGGAATGCACCGTGAGCGGCCAGGGTGGCTGCGCCCCCTCCGCCGATGATCCCAACATGCCCCCTGTCCCATTTTGCCTCGCTGTTTCCGACTTGAGGGCGCCATCGTTCGATATCCGACTCCTCGAGCAGGAGAGCAACGGGGTTCATCAAGTGGGGGTCGACTGTATGGGCGAGGTCGAGTCCAATATCCACACAGTAGATGTCGCCGGCATGTTCACAGCCTGGGGCTGCGAGCAGACCGGGTTTCCAGCGCCCCAAAGTGACAGTCAGATCGGCCTGGACTGCGACACCCATCACGGCGCCTGTGTTGGCGTGAATACCCGTGGGAATATCAACGGAGACGACGTGGTCGGCTTGATTGATGGAGTGAATGACTTGAGCAATGGCTTCGCTGGGCTCACGGTTCGCACCGGTACCGAGGAGCGCGTCGACACCAATGTGGGCGCCCAGCAGCGCATCGTCTACGCTGAGTATGGGTATGCCCAGGCGTTCACATAGGGTTCGGTTGACCGCAGCATCGTCGGTTTTGCATGGGGGTCCGGATAAGCGGACGGTTCGACCCCACTGCACAAGCCAACGGGCCGCGACATAGCCATCGCCACCGTTGTTTCCCGGGCCGCACAGAATGGCCAACTCCCCGGTCGGAAACCGTTCGTGAATGATTTCTGCGAGGCTACGCCCTGCGATTTCCATCAATGTCCGGCCAGGGATACCTGCACCCTGGATGACGGCATCATCTAAGGCACGCGTTTGTTCTGCTGTACAGACCGGTATCATCCCTGAATCATGGCACAGAGATCCCTGACGGCGGTGTCCAGTCCGACAAATACAGCACGTCCAATGATGCTGTGGCCAATGTTGTATTCCATGATTTCAGGGACTTCTTCCACCAATAGAGGAAGGTTGTGGTGGGTGAGTCCGTGACCGGCGGCCACCTCGATGTCGAGATGCATAGCGGCTTGGCCGGCGTCGATTATTCGTTCGATTTCCTTGGGTCCTTCCTCTGCATATTTGGCTGTGTTCAGTTCGATCATGTCGATGCCATCGATTCGGCTGGCTTCGATCTGGGCGAGTTCAGGGTCGACAAACAGACTGACGAGGATGCCGGCATCCACGAGGCGTTGGGTCGTAGATGTGATCAACTCTTTATGAGATACGACATCTAAGCCGCCTTCGGTGGTGACTTCTCCCGGACGCTCTGGAACGAGCGTGACTCGGTGCAGTCGGCCTCCCGATGCGCCGTTTCCAAGAACCTTTATGGCGATTTCAATCATCTCCTCCGTGGCGGCCATTTCGACGTTGAGTTGGGTTTGCACGGCATCGCGTAGGCGAGGGAGGTCGGCATCTTGAATGTGCCGTCTGTCTCCACGGATATGACATGTGATTTGGTCTGCACCGGCCATTTCTGCAACCATAGCTGCGGCGACCGGATCGGGGTATGGCGCCTGTCGCGCCTGTCGGAGCGTAGCGACGTGGTCAATGTTCACACCGAGTCTGCGTGGCATCGTGTTCCTCTCGTTTTGGAGGCTCGATGTATCCCGCTTCCTAGTCGCTGGCCCTTGGAAGTGTATCTGCGATCCTGGCGGCCCATTGTTCGGCTTCGGGACCCTCGACCATGACGCGGACCACAGGTTCGGTACCGGATGCTCTGACCAATACGCGATGAGCGGCGTTGCGAGCTTCCGTGATGGCGGGAAGATCAGGCTGAACACTCACATGACGAACGCTGCGATTCACTTGGGGTAGACGAGTCCACCCGTCTACAGGGAGCTGTCCACATGGAGCCGTCTCTAATACTCGCAAAGCGGTGTAGATGCCGTCCGATGTGGGCATGCCCCCTTTGATCATGATGTGTCCTGAGGGCTCGCCCCCGACAGGGGCTTGTGAGCGAAGCATTTCTGCGTGGACCTTGGCATCGCCGACGCCGGTACGGACAAGGCGCCCATTAAGCGCAGCCTCTAACCCTCCGTTCGCCATCACTGTACCAATGACCGGTCCGGTGGTTCGTTGAGCCAGCATCCATAGAATATCGTCGCCATCCAATACACCGTGTTTCGGATCGATGAGCACCAATCTGTCGCCATCGCCATCGAGACAGATTCCAATGTCACAGCCATGAAGTTCCGTGGGCGGGTGCATGGCGCCTACCCCTTCATTGATGTTGCGCCCATTGGGCTCGCTGGCCACGGCCAAGACTTCCGCACCGGTGGTTGAAAGGGCTAAACGGCCCGCCTCAAAGGCTGCCCCATGGGCACCATCAAACAAGATTTTGAGCCCGGTAAGGTTGATTTGTGGCAGTGCATCTCTCCAGGGTCCCAGTGGATCGTCATGTTTTGAGACGCTCCCGGGTGACTGTTCGACAGGCTCGGAGAACCGCGCTGTGAGGTCGGTGGTGTCGGTGAGCTTTTCCCCGCTGGCATCCAGGACCTTGATGCCGTTGTCGTGCCAAGCGTTGTGGCTCGCGGTGAGCATGACACCCGCGTTCACACTGGGGTGCGCCGCTGCAAAACAGGAGACAGCTGCGGTGGGCACGACACCCAGATCGATAACGGTAGACCCGCCCTTTATCAGGCCCTGGACCAATGCCTGAGACAGGGCCGGGCCGCTTTCTCTTGTGTCCCTACCGAGACAAACAGTGCCACCACCGGACCATGAAGCAACGCCAAGACCGATGATTTCGGCACCCTCTTCAGTGATGGGCCACTGCCCGGCCATGCCCCGGACTCCATCGGTACCAAAACGTATGGGTCGAGTCATCGAGCCCGTTCCAGTACCACCTCGCCGGGGTCGATTCCGACGATCTCAATACCCTTTGTGCCTTGATGGACAATTTCCAGGCCGGAACTCTGGTTCTCTGGATCATACTGAACAGTCAAAGGCGTCCCGACAGGTGTGGGGTTGGGAAGATGCGCTTGAACGCTGATCCGGTCCGCCGTGAGTTCTCTCAGGTCCGCAGTGGGGCCCGATAGGGTAATGATCGCGGTAGCGGGAGACGTTCTCCAGCCCTCTGACCGGGCCATAATCGGCACATCGTTGAAGGTTTTCCGAGCGATGATGGGTTCGACTTTAGCGGTGACAGTGTAGGCGTTGTCTTCGACAGCTCGTACGGTTCGTGCCTTGGGAGCCAGAGCTAAGGAGAAGGTTTTATCTTCGGTCAAGCCAGCGACATCAATGACGTCGGTGCTGATTTCGGAAATCACTCTGACCAGTGAACGTGGACCTGAGATTCTAGCCGTCGTGGGCGAGATGGTGACTTCGGTCAACTTGTAATCACTGGCGACCTCACCCACGGTGGCTGCCTTCACGCGGACGGTCCGTTCCAGGCGACTGTCCAGTTCGATATCCACACCAGGCGGAGACACTTGCACCACCTCGACACCTTCTGGAATACCCTTAAAGGTTCGGCTGCTGAAGTCGACGCTCATCGGGCCTCGTTCCGCATCACTGAGATCCAGATCGTAGCGAAGAGTTCGCTTCTTCACATTGCGGACCAACCCTTGTGGTCCCTTGATGGTAATGACCAGTGATTTCGGTACGGGGTCGACCCAGGTGAGTGACTCGGGGACTGTCCATCGCACGTCGGCACGGGTTCTCTGAGTGACGATCTGCTGAGTTTGTACCCAAGCCCAAATCATCAGTGCAAACATGAGGGACAAAGCTTTGAAAGGGACCTCGCGTGTCAGCGAGCGCTTGAGCCACCCTTGTATCCGAGCGAAATAATTCCCCATCATTTACGCCTCGGTCGGTTGGGGCTCAGCTTCTCGAGAAGCTTCGGGAATGACTTCGAAGATCTCCTGGAACTGTTCGCGAAGCTCGTTTGCATTGGCTGTGGGAATAATCTTCCCGTCCAGAACTAAGCTGACTGAGCCGCGTTCTTCGGAGACGATGACCGCAACCGCATCGGTTTCTTCGGTCAGACCAATGGCGGCACGATGGCGCGTGCCGAAAAATCGAGAAATCTCTTTGCTGAGCGATAGGGGAAAGAAAGCTTGCGCACCCGCAATTCGATTCTTTTGAATCACCACCGCCCCATCATGGAGCGGACTTGTCGGATGAAAAATTGCGCTCAGAAGCTCGTGGGAGACCTCGGCATCGATGATGGTGGCCCGTTCGACATAGTCATCGAGATCGGCAGAACGCTCGATAGCGATCAATGCTCCCACCCGTCGACTGGCGAGCGCAAAACATGCCTTAATGAGCTCCTCTCTCATGCTGGCATTTCCGGTATCGGAGCGAATCCCCACAAAAAGGCGTCCGCCCGCACGGGCGAGTCCGCGACGAATGTCTCGTTGAAACAGGATGACGACGGCCAGAACGATGTAGACGAGGAATTTTTCGAGTAGCCAGTGCACACTGACGAGTTCGAAATGCGTGGCAAATAAGTACAGAGCCAAAATTCCGAGTAAGCCCACCAAACTTTGAAGGGCTCGCGTGCCCTTCAAAATGAGAAGCGCCCGATAGATCAGGAAAGACATGATGGTGATGTCCAGGACATCGTTCCAATGTAGAGATTCCCACAGCCAGCTGAGCATTTGTTTTCCGCAGTTGAGCTGTCCTTAGGGTAGCTGTCTCAGGCCAATTATGCAGCCTCTTCTATTGCATACAGCAGGTCGAGCAGCTGTCGAGTGCTGTGAACGTCGTGCACTCGAAAGGCTTGTGCGCCCTTAGACCAGGCCGTGGCTACTGCGGCTAGGCTCCCGCCAAGCCTGTCGTCCGGATTGTCGATGCCAAGCGTTTTCCCGATGAAACTCTTACGAGAAGCTCCGATCAGAACAGGGAGGCCAGTGGCGACGAGATGGTCGGTGTGTGCCAGTAATGCAAGACTCTGTTCTGCTGTTTTGGCGAAGCCGATTCCGGGGTCGATCCAGACGCCTTCGGAGCGAACGAGACTGGCGCGTTTCACCAACCAGTCACCGACTTCATCGATGATGTCTTTGTAGTCGGTCAAGCCACTCATGGTCTGAGGAGTGCCTCGCATATGCATTAAGACAGTTTGTTCTGCGTCGGCTGTGACGGCGGCCATCTTGGGGTCTGAGAGGGCCGTGACGTCATTGATAATTTGTGCTCCAGCCCGAAGTGCTTTGGCCGCCACCTCGGCTTTACTGGTGTCGATACTGACCACAGCCTCATGAGCAAAAGCTTCAATGACAGGTTGGACTCTGTTCCATTCGGTATCGGGGTCCACCGCGGGGGCTCCAGGGCGTGTGGACTCGCCGCCGACATCGATCCAGTCCGCGCCTTCCTCCAGCAAGGCTTCCGCGTGAGCGACCCCATTGCCGTACCTGCCTCCATCAAAAAATGAGTCTGGAGTCACATTGACGATGCCCATCACGATGGGTCGTTCGCGGTGAGGCATTAGGCCGTCTCAGGAACGGGATAGACGGGCTTGAGGGCATCGACGATGGTTTCGAAGGAATCGCCCTCGACGGTCTCTTCTTCCAGCAGAACTTGGGCCAGCCGTTCAAGGATGTGCTGATTGGTCTGCAGAATCGTGGTGGCCAAGGACTCGCCCGCTCGGGTCATGCGATCGATCTCTTCATCCGCTTTCTTGCTGGTGGCTTCAGAGTAGTTGTTGACCTTTCCGTAGTCTCGTCCCAAAAACACTTCGCTGTCTCCGCTCAGTGTTCGGGGACCAATCAATTCGGACATACCAAACCGGGTCACTGCATTACTGGAGAGCTTGGTGGCGCGATCGAGGTCGTTTTGGGCGCCGGTAGAAAAGTCGTTGAAGATGATGCGTTCCGCGACCCGTCCACCCATCAAAATGGCAATCTGAGTCTTGATTTGGGTGTATGTGAGCCCAAACTGGTCCTCTTCGGGCAACATCTGGGTCAGCCCCAGCGCTCGACCTCTGGGAACAATGGTGACTTTGTGTACGGCATCCGCACCCTGGTCAGCCAAGATCCGAGCGACGATAGCGTGACCGGCCTCGTGATACGCGGTCCGTCGACGCTCTTTGTCGGGGATCACCATTGAGCGTCGCTCGGGTCCCATGGACACCTTGTCTTTGGCGTGCTCGAACGATGCCATATCGACTTTTTCGAGTTCGTTCCGTGCAGCGATAAGGGCCGCCTCATTCACCAGGTTCTCCAGGTCCGCACCGGAAAATCCGGGTGAACCTTTGGCCAGGATGTCCAAGTCTACGGAATCGTCGGTGGGAATCCGTTTTGTGTGGACATCCAAAATACCCCGACGTCCTTTGACGTCAGGATTGCCGACGACCACGCGGCGGTCAAAGCGACCGGGCCGCAGGAGCGCAGGGTCGAGCACATCGGGACGGTTGGTCGCCGCCATCAAGATGACGCCTTCGTTGGACTCAAAACCATCCATTTCCACCAACAAAGCATTGAGCGTTTGTTCGCGCTCATCGTGGCCGCCGCCCATGCCGGCCCCTCGGTGACGACCGACGGCATCGATCTCGTCGACGAAAATAATACAGGGTGCGTTCTTCTTTCCTTGTTCGAAAAGATCGCGGACGCGACTCGCGCCCACACCCACAAACATCTCGACGAAGTCTGAACCGGAGATGGAGAAGAAAGGAACGGCCGCTTCTCCCGCCACGGCCCGCGCGAGGAGTGTTTTTCCTGTTCCAGGAGGGCCCATCAGTAGAACCCCCTTTGGTATTCGGCCACCCAAGCGGGTGAACTTACGGGGTTCCTTCAGGAAGTGGATAATCTCGGCCAACTCTTCTTTGGCCTCATCGCAGCCTGCGACGTCATCGAAGGTCACTTTTCGAGTGGACTCGTTCAGCATTTTGGCGCGCGATTTACCAAAGCTCATGGCTTTGCCGCCACCGGATTGCAGTTGTCGCATAAATAAGAGAAATAGGATGAAAATGAGGACCAGCGGCAGAGCGGTCGAGAAGAAGGTCATCATCCCGTCGTCGGGCTCACGTTCAAAGTTGGGGATGATGTCATTTTCCGCCAGCTGTTTGACGAGGAAGTCGGAATTCACTGGGCCCACCGCCCGGAAGGTGGTTCCGTCTTCCAGGGTACCGGTCAGATCCTGGCCCTTGACTGAGATTTCCTTGATCTGGTGCTGTCGTGCATGTTGAACGACTTGAGGGAAGGTGAGTTCAGCCTGCTTGCGTCGTGCATCTTGGCCCACCAATGTGAATGCCAACATGACCACGAGTGCCAAGAAAACCCAAAGGAATAAACCGCGGCTGTAGCTCTTCATGAAATCCTCAACACGGGCTGAACCCGTCCACTTCCAGCTTATCTCGGCCCAGACCGGTCGTCACCGTGATACAGCGCTCAAGTTGAATGGGAGACGGTTCATGCAGAAAACCGTGGTTCTTGCGGGTGGTGGGACAGGTGGCCACGTATATCCGGCATTGGCGATGGGTGAGGCCCTTCAGGATGCGGGACATGTATTGAAATACATGGGCGACGCCCGTCGTTTGGAAGGCCGAGTCGTTCCTCAAACGGACATCGAATTTTTCGCCATCCCTGCGGTTCAGTATCCACGGGGAGGTGTGGTGGGTAAGTTTGGATTTGCGATCGGCTTGCTCAAGGCGATTTTACAGAGCAGGTCGATGCTGAAGCGTTTGAATGCTGATTTTGTCTTGGGTGTGGGGGGCTACATTTCAGCGCCACCTGTCTTGGCTGCATGGACGCTGGGGGTTCCTCGGGCCATTCATGAAGCGAACGTGACGCCCGGTTTGGCCAATCGCCTCTGTGCGCGGGTCGCCAACCTGATTTTACTGACCTACGAAGCGACGGCGCGACGACTTCCAGGTTCGGCGCCGCGTGAAACCGTAGGCTGCCCAGTCAATCCGAAGGTTTTGTTGGGCGATCGTGATCAAGCTGCAGCCCGGTATGGTTTGGATCCAGCCACTCCGATCTTGTTGGTAGTGGGGGGATCGCTGGGGGCGGAGACGATCAATCGGATTGCGGTCGCAGCTGCTCAGTGGGACCAGAGGCGCTTCCAAGTGCTACACGTCACGGGCCCGAAGTACCACGAAGCCATATCGCAGCAATTGAACCCTCTGCCGGATGGAGTGAAGCTCGTAGACTATGAAAATAGGATGGCGGATGCCTATGCGGTAGCCGATCTCGTTCTATGCAGGGCGGGGTCTTCCACATTGGCCGAGTTGACGGCCATTGGTAAACCGTCTGTTTTGGTGCCGTCTCCGAACGTGACGGACAATCACCAAGAGGGCAATGCGCGCGGCCTGGAGGAGGTCGGTGCGGCTGTCGTGATGGTCGAACGTGATCTCGATATCGACAGTGCTGTGGCCCAGATCGGATCGTTACTCGCCGATGAAGGGACGCTTTCCAGAATGAGTACGAGTGCGAAGGGGCAGGGACACTTGGATACAGCCAAGCAAGTGGCCGCTTTGTTGGGACAACGCTTTTTAGGGACGGACCAAGCATGATTGTTGTCCTTTCAGGTTTGGTTGCGGGCAGTATCCATGTGGTGTCGGGTCCAGATCATCTGGTGGCCATGGCTCCCATTGCGGTGGATGACAGTAAACGGGCGGCTCGCGTAGGTGCGATTTGGGGCTTGGGGCACGGGATAGGTGTGGCCCTAGTGGCCGGTATGGGCATGGCTGCTCGAAGTGTTGTCGACGTGCAGGTCATGAGCGCGTGGTCTGAGTTCTTAGTGGGTATCGCTTTGGTGGCTCTCGGTGTTTGGGCCATTCACAAAGCGACAAAGGTGACGATTCATCGCCACGGTCACGAGCACGACCATGCTGAAGCCGAGCTTCATGAGCACTATCATGTGCACGTAGGAGGGGAGCACAATGCGGAGGCACACCAGGGCCATTCGCATTTGGCTCTCGGTGTTGGCATGTTGCACGGTGCGACTGGGACGGGCCATGTGCTGTGTGTGCTGCCAGCATTAGCATTACCGCCGTCGGCTGCGGTGGCCTATGTGGTGGCCTACCTTTCTGCGGCGGTGCTTTCCATGGCTGTATTTGCGGGCATATTGAGCCGTTTTCTTCAGCGAGCGGGTGCGACCGGTCTGCGTCGAGTCATGATGGGAAGCGGCGTGTTCGCGCTAGCCTTGGGCGTCGTCTGGTCGGTGAATGGGTGGCCCTTCACATCGTAGACGTCACGGTCGATATCAGATGAACCCATGGAATAAGCCCAAAGCTCTCTGAGTCGGTGCTGGCACCTGGATTGTCGCCAGCGACCTGAAGACCTTCGGCTTCAATCTTTATGGCTCGTTTGATGATGATTTTGTTCTTCACGTATGGGTGACGACAAATCACGATATCGTGGGGTTGGGCGCGGTGGGCGGGTCTGGCCAGTATGTAGTCGCCATCATTGAGTGTGGGTTCCATGCTTTGCCCTTCCACCCTGTACCGTTTTCGGCGCTGAACCAGCCAAAGGAAGAGCTCTTTTGGGCCCGCACGAAAAACGGGCGGCCAACTGGTGTCGGACGCCCGTTTTACCATTGATATCAAGGACTAGGAGGCGGTGTAGTAAGCTACATCGCGTCCCTTTGTGGCCCAGAAGATGTTGTGAATCTTCTCGATGGTTTCCATCATTTCCTCGGCATGGGCCAAGTTGACCTCGACCTTGACCGCACTGCAAAGCTTTGCGGCTTTCCAGAAGGTGTCATGGAGATCGGGGTAGGCTTCAAGGTGATGCGGCTTGAAGTAGTCTGTCCACAGCACAAGCAGTTCTTCCTTGGCGATGTGGGTCTGCTCTTCTTTGATGGCGACGTAACGGCTCAGCGTGTTCAGGTAGGCTGCCCAGGCTGCTCCATCGTTGTTGTCGGGTGGCTCCAGAGCAAGAATCTTCTTGGTCATGGAAAGGCCGGCTTCAGCAGAAATACGAGCCGAGGCTGGGTCATACACGCCGCAAGGGCCATCGCAGTGTGCCTCTGCGCCGGTTGCAGGAAGCTTTTGGTTCAGAATCTTGAGAGCTGTCTCGAGCATGTTCGACTCCACGTCGGTTGGTAATTGGAAATCATTCCTACTCGGTTTTAGAAGAACGTTCAATATCTGACGCTAGGCTAATTGCGGAATTCAGGACGCGATCAAAATCGGCCACAGTGAGTCGCCCGGTTTGGGTATTGAGCGGAGAGGGGTGATAGCTATCGAATAAAGCGATTCCGTGGAGCTGATGCTTCTTGCCGTGGCCGAATCGGTGTTGGCTTAATGGGAGATCGTGCGCACGGAGCACGGCATCATGAGCAATGGAACCCAGTGCGAGCACAACGTTGGGCTGGGCGAATTCTGTAGCAGTCCACTTTTTGACGCATCGTTTGATTTCGCGGATGGTGGGCCGATTGCCGGGAGGAAGACATTTGACTGCATTCGATATTCGGACATTGAGCGGTCTTCCGGATGCATCCAGACAGCCGGCAGACTGTAGGCGGTCGCACAGCCATTGAGATGATTTGTCGCCGACAAAGGGAATGCCAGTACGGTTGGCACCCGCTCGACCGGGGGCCAGACCCAGAATGAGTAGGGGTGCATCCGCAGGCCCAATGCTGGGCACAGGTTTGTTGTGCCAGTCAGGGTGGATGGCACGCAGTCGGTCCAGATTTGCGGTGAGTCGGCGACATGAACGACATTCCGTCAATGTGCTCACGTCAGTGCTCCTCCACAGCTTGATCCCGCGCCCGCTGTGCAGGCAAAACAATGGGTGTCGGTGGAGATGGGGGCGCCAAATAATTCATCGAACGAATCCAGATCCCAAATGCTTTGGCGTGCGTTTTGGATCGGGAGGTCTACCATTTGATTGAAGTCGCAATCATAGAGATGTCCAGTCCAACTGACACTAATGAGATCCCGACACATGACATTTGGAACGGTGTCTACATTGAAATTGTCGATCAGGAGCTTCAGATAGGTGTCCAGTTGGCCGTCGGCTTGCAGTTGGCTCTTGAACCTAGAAATCGGCATATTGGTGATCGTGTGCAGCGCGTTGAAATAGACGCCAAAGTTCTCCAATAGGTGCTGTTTGTAGTCTTTCTCCAGAGTCTGTTGCGCAGGCGGGAGGGATGCGCCCAGTGGGTTGTAGACCAGATTCAGGAGGAGTCCTGTCCCCGGCCGCCCATAGCCCAATGCGTTGAGGGTCCTAAGCCCTTGAATGCTGGCTTTGAACACTCCGATGCCGCGTTGAGCGTCTACATTCTCTGGTCCATAGCAGGGCAGTGAGGCAAAGATTTCGACTTGATTCATCGCCAAAAAGTGGGCGGTCTCTTCATGGCCAGGTTCCGACAATATGGTCAGATTACACCGGTCCATGACGTGGACCTTCAGTCGCTTCAAGGACGTGACTAAATGCCGGAAATGAGGATGCATTTCGGGTGCGCCGCCGGTGATATCAATCGTCTTGATGCCTTCGCTCTGTTCGAGAAGAAAGAGGACTTGGTCGATGGCGGTTTTTGACATCTCCTCTGTGCGTGCAGGCCCCGCGTTGACATGGCAATGTCGACACGCTTGGTTGCAACGTTTGCCAAGGTTCAATTGAACGGTCTTAGCGGTATTTCGCTGTAGCGGGTGCAATCCGTGTGCGCTGAGTTCTCCACTGAAGTTCATGCCACCCATCATGAGGACCTGTGACCCAAAACCATGGGTTCAATGGCACGAAGTGCAGAAATAGGGTGCATGCTGACCATGGCTCGGCAGTCCTCCATGGCTTTTCTAACCAGTCCGTGCCATGGCGAACGTGGACGACGCTACATCGTTAGCTAGCGCAGACCATATTGCCGCCATTCCGGCCGCTGTGTCTTGCTGCTTGATCGGCCCGGGTGATGACTGGGCTCATGTCTTCTCGCTCGTGCCGAGTAGAGCAGCCCACTTTTACAGTGAGACGAAATCGACCTTCGCGTGATTTGAATACCATCTTCTCAATCGATGCCCGAAGGCGTTCGCCGACCGCGTGTGCATCTTCTTCGATGGCGAGGGGCAGCATGGCTACAAATCGGTCCGCGCCTTCCCTTGCAACGACATCATCCCATCTGAGGCAGCGTTCGATTTCGTTGTGAACGGCCGTGAGGACAGCATCGCCAGCATCGCGACCAATGGCATCGTTAACCTTTCTGAAGCCATCGATATCGATGTACAGCAGACTCACTGGGTCACCTTCTTCCATCCAGTCGTATGCCATTGAGAGGCATCGCATATTGGCGCCTCCAGTCACGGGGTCACGAAGCGCAGCTTGCCGCAAACGGCACAGTTCCTTTTCTTGATATTCAATTTGCTCTTGGAGTCGTTCTTCAGTCGTGCGTCCTTTTTTGGGCGCAAGATGGCTTTGAACGATTCGGAAATTCAGTGCGCTCATGGAAACCTCTCAGGCGGTTCTTAGAGGAACGGAATTTCGAGTGATGAACATAAGGGGTGGCCAATAAAAAAGGCCGTTCCGGAGTGGAACGGCCTTCATTACCCAGTGTGGGCCCTAAGAAGCAGCGGCCTTCACTTCGTCGTAGTTGGGTTCAGTTCCCAGGTTGGGAGCAATCCATTCATAGGTGACAGTACCGTTCTCATCGACGACAAAAACGGAACGGTTGGCGGCCACATATCCGGCCATTCCTGCAAAGTTGTCGAACGGAATTCCATAGGCGTTCGTTGTGCTCCTCGAGTAGTCGCTCAGAACTTTGAAATTGAGTTCGTTCTTCGTCGCGAATTCACCATTTGCAAAAGGTGAGTCGACACAGATGCCCAGTACAGTGGTGCCCAGGTCATTGAACTGTGCCAAGGCGTCTCGGAAGGCGCACATTTCTTTCGTGCATACCCCTGTGAATGCGCCGGGGAAGAAGGCCAATACGACTTTGCCACCGCGGAGGTCGCTGAGCGTCGTGGCTTCACGGCCCGTGTCCAGTAGAGTGAAATTGGGAGCAGTTTGACCGAGTAGACTCATGGTTTCTCCTTCAAGAGTTGAGCGATTGGAGAGGGACTACTCCACAACGTTCAAGTTTGCATCCAGGAATGTCGTCAATCTTATGTTTTGGAGTTCGACTGAAGGAGGGGCTGGGATGTTCTGTCTTGACGTTCTGTGCGTCGGAGAGCCATGAAAAAGGCGAGGAAGAACAACCCGAATGGGCTTGTTCTGTGCGTGTGACTACACCCTGGTTGGGTGGACGGGCGATTGTCCCGAACCTCAAGAGAAGAGCCCGTCAAAATGCGGTTTCCTTCGTCGACTGTGATGGGATGATCACCAATGGGAGCATTGCCGGAGACCACGATCTTCACGTCTAATCCCGTACTTCTTCGGACCACACTCTCCACATAGACGCCCTCGCCCAGGTCGACCGTGGGTTCGATAGAGCTATCGATTTGCCCATTCACGAGGTCGATGAATATGGTCGTTTCTGCTCCTTGACGGACATGAGGGGGTTTGACAGCCAGAACGCGCGGCTGATTCTCGGAGCTCAATACGGTAAAGGGCGGAGAGTAGATCTCTTCTGTGTCACCGATGGTTAATTTGAGCAGTCGAGTGCCTGGCTCTGCCATTTCGTCGATTCTCAGAATCGCTCGGGCGTGGTTCGCATCGATGACATCCACAGAGTCGACGATGATGTTTTGGTCTACAGATAAGTCCAGGTCGTCGGGGCTCAGGTATAGATGGTCCCCAAAGAGGTCCACCCGCATTTGGTCGCCAGGCCAGCCATAGTCAGGGTCTATGAGGTGGATGGTGGGTATGGCGGCATGAATCATGAGCGGTTCGGACGCTTCTCCAGGGATGACGCCGAATGATGTCTCATACCGAGCGTATACCTCGAAAATTTGCTGTCCCTGGAGCAGGGGAACGGTGGCTTGTGTGTCGTTCGTTCTGAAGATTTCGATCCCGTCTCGATAGATCTCAAAGTCTTGGACTGGCTTGACCGCTTCGGGCGATTCCCAGGTGAGGTCAATGGTCGAGGCAGCAATCCTATTGTCCCCATGAAGGTCAGCACCCGAGAGTTCGGTGGGTGGCGGGAGCGAGACATGGAAGCTCGCCCGTCCTTCGTTAGGGAAGGTGGAGCTGTTTTCCTCATCAGATGCGACGATCCACCAACTCACTGTCGTTCCGGATGGCACGCCATCGATGTCGCCAGCGAAGTGACTGTCGCCGAGCGGGGTCATCGAGACGCTGGATATTGGGCCTTCGTTCGCGGACCAATACAGGACCAGGCCGGGGTAGGTCAGATCATCAATAGCGCTGGCCATGACCGTGTAGGGGCCGTCGACGTCCGATGTGTCTTGCGGTTCGTAGACATCGAAGATGACAGGTGGGATGGGGTCGCCGTCCCAAAGTTCAATGGTATTGATTTGCCAGCCCGGGTAACTGACGCGTTCTCCTGAGAAGAACCGCAGCCGAAGTTGGGGTGTCGAGCCCAAGCCGCTCAGGTCGAACGCATCGTTTTGCCAGGTGTCGCTTAGGCCTGAGAAGCCCGAATCGGATGGGTACCCATATACCGGTTCCAAGCGTAGCCACTCCTCTTCGACTCGCGCCTCTATCCACGCGGCATCGCCTTCAGGTCCGTCCTCGATGGCGAACCAGTGTTCCAGTATCAAAACCGGTCGGGCCGCCGTACCCAAATCAACAGAGGGAAAGCTTAGGACATCGACTGCATCATTGAGGTAATGACTATTCAGTCGCGTAGCCCAGCCGCAGCAGTCGCCGTTCGGAGGGGGTTCCTCCAAGAATTCGCCCCATTCGAATTGGAGACCTATGTCGTTATCAAAACTTTGAGGTCCCGTTTCGAAGTCCCATGATTCCAATGGACTTCCATACGCTAATCCCAGCCAGAACCACGCGACCATCAGCTCGTCACCTCATACCGTACCGTGATTGTCGCTCCGTAGTGGGGGGGGGGCGAGAACAGAATGGCGTCTCCGTCGACTGTCCAGCCATCGTCCATTCGGTCCCCATCGATAGCGACTCGAACCGTTCCGAGTAATGGTGTCCCTTGAAGCGTAAAGCGGGTGGGAAGGGAGACGCTGACATCGGTCACGTCTTCGGCGATTCTTCTGAGGTTAGGGTGGCATATGGAACGGGTGGATCCACCTGTCCGTTCGGCCACTTCGATGTACCGCGCTCCCGCGGTCGCTCCGCCATTGGCATTGATGCATCCACCGGGTGTGGGCCCGACGACGGCGCTCAATACGGCCGGTAACCCTGTTCGGAGTTCTTCTTGTTGCAGTAGCTGAATCATGGTGCTGACCGGATCAGAGCCCAGGAGCGAATCACTTTGGTCGTCTCCATCGGAGTAGACCACGACATGAAGTGCGGCATTGTCCCGTCGAAAGCCCATATTGGCTGTGCTGGTCAGTGGTTCGGTGAGCGCGCTCGTGATCGCGGCAAGGCCGGATTGAGGTAGCGTTCCGTCGAGCCCGACATTGATCGTTTGAGCGAGGGTTTCGGACGATGAGGTTTCGGTGGTGAGTATCCAAGGATTGCCCTCTAAGATTCCATCACCATCGGGTGTGATGACGCCGATATGCCAGGAAATATTATAGCCGTCCAGGTTGTCGACAAAGGTCTCGATATTGGCGATGAGATGAGCTTGCTCTGTCTCCATAGAGGACGTGTTGTCCATCATCCATAGGAGGTCCACTCGAGGGTTGGCGTCTTGGAGAAAGGTCTCCTCAACAATCGCCGAATCCACAGCCCCTTTGTCTGCATCCTCGATGGAGAAATCGGAGCAGGCCATGGATAGACTACAGATAAGACTTATTGTCGTTCGCGTGGCAACCACCGCCAGACCTCTACATTCGTGACCTTCTCAGCATCCCTACCGACGCGTTTCATGCGGATTCTTCGAAAGTCCCATGCATTGTTAATCCGGTACTCTCGACTCGTTCGAATGACGCCTCCGGTAAAGGGAGGAAAGCCCAACTTCTGGAGCGCTTCTCTTCGGTAAAGTGGCTCATTCAGGGGAACGCTCATCATGTATACGGTGCCATCTTGCACCCGAATTCGGCCTCGGGTGTATTGTACTTCACGGCCGTGATTGCCGTTCAGGCTCCGTTCGCTTTGTTTCGTTCCAAGTTGTTCATGCAGTTGTGTTTTGACGGCCGCCAAGCGTTTGCCGCAGATGTACCGAACATCGATATCGACGTCATCTGCTTTGACATAGACCCGAGGTGCTTGGGGTGGTTTGGGCTTTTCCTCGACTTGCTCTTCCAGGATGGGCTGTCCCGGGATTCCGCTCAGGACGGGCTCCGGGGGTTCACATCCGAATGTGGATACAGCAAGAAAGAGAAAAATACTCATGTCTGGATTGTATTCGTCACGGGGTTAGTTCGCTCGAATGCTTATTCTTGTTCGACATTTTGCTGTCTTGAGAGAACGGCGAGGAAAGGAGGAAGAGACGGTGGACGTGGAAAGCGGTCTCAGTGTCGGAGGCCTGTACGAACAACTGTTTTCAGCCTCTTCATTAGGCGCATTACCCGTGATGTATGCCGTTAATCAGCAATACGTTGATCACGAGTATGTTTTGAAAGCGGGTGACGAAGTCGCATTTATTCCACCCCTTGGGGGCGGCTGATGATTGGGTTGACTCATGAGGTGATTGATCCCACCGCGGTTGCAGCCGCAGTGCGGCGCCCCGAAGCGGGCGCAGTGATTGTGTTTGAGGGGGTGACCCGGAATCACCATGATGGTCGGTCGGTCCTGCGTCTGGAATATGAAGCTTATGTTGAAATGGCAGAGAGGGAGCTGGCGGCCATTGTTCGGCTGGCTTCGGATCAGTGGCCGGATATCCGTGCTGCCGTAGTGCATCGCTTAGGGGTGGTGAGTTTAGGGGAGGCGAGTGTCGTCATCGCCATTAGCGCTCCCCACCGTGACATGGCATATGCCGCAAGCCGGTTTTTGATAGATACGTTGAAGGCTAAGGTTCCCATATGGAAAAAAGAGGTCTACAGCGATGGATCCACATGGAAGGCGAATGCGGAGATGAACGGTGAAACGTAGTCCAGATGGTCCCTTTCGATTTCGCGGAAAGAAGCCCAGCGAGTATGCGCTGCCAGATCTGAATCCGCATATGAAATTGCACTATGAGTTGGTGCCGCCTGTTGTGGTGGCTGAAGAAGCGCCTCAGTTTAGAGGTCAGTGGGGCAGTGCATTCTCCAATACGGATGCACCCCTTCATCTGGAAATCGGACCCGGCAATGGCTTTTATCTTGCAGGGATGGCGGAGCGGCACCCGGAGTTCAATTGGCTAGGCGTTGAAATTCGATTCAAACGCGTGGTGCTGGTGGCCAAGAAAATCCTGTCTGCAGGTGTCGAGAATGCTCGGATTGCTCGGTACGATGCGTGGCAACTCGATGATTTGTTCGCTCCGGGAGAATTGGGTGGACTGCACATCAATTTTCCCGACCCCTGGAAGAGAGACATCAATGCCAAGCACAGACTGATTTGCCCTGAATTGGTCGAATGGGCCTCTCAGGCGCTGGCTCCGGGTTCCGAAGTGCGAGTCAAGAGCGACCATCGACCCAATGTGGCTCGTTTTGTTGATGCCGCGCGTGAACTGCCCTTCGAGTTGGTGGATTTCCGGGATGATATTCAACACCATGGCGCGCCCTGGCCAGACGACTTGGTCACCAACTATCAGTCCAAGTTCATCAAACGCGGCGAGCCTGTTTACGCGGCTTTGCTTCGGCGCGCCGACGACTAAAGGCCACTGCCAATAGTGCCCACCAAAATGCCCCTGAGCGAGTATCGGTAGCGCTGCACGCACAGCCCTGTTCCGTGAACCATTCGACATCGGCAACCTGCGGATTGGTGCGGTAGCGGAACTCAGTCAGATTATTCAGGCCATCTGAGTCGGGGTCCTCCGTCGAATCGTCACGGTCTAAATCGAGCCCGTACCGGGCTTCCCAGCGGTCTGACATCGCGTCGTGGTCATTGTCCCTGGCCATCACGAGGTGGACTGTTTCGGGAGCCGTTGTTGTGGTCGTATAAAAGTGTTGGGCCATGGCGGGGTCGGACTCGTCAGGCCAGTATGTGATGACGTGTCCTGGATCGGATGGGCATAAGGGGTTTGACTGCGCTGCAATGGTCCATTTGCCGGCCTGAACACCGACGAGGGCAAACTCCCCATTTTCATTGGATGTGCCCACGATGAACGGTAAGTTCGCATTCGATTCTGACGCTGAAGCTGGCGCCGGTTTGAATATAATCGATGCATCGGCGATCGGATGGCCGAAATCATCTTGGATGGTGCCTTCTATCGTGATGGCCGGGGCCAGTTCGAGAGTAATGGGGCCAGTGTCCGATTCACCTTGAACGGCTATCTGAATCGCCTCTCCGTCGGGGTGTCGCAGCCAGTCATTGGGGTGTCCTGCATCACTCGCGTAGGCGAACACGGTGTAATCACCGCTATGCAGGCCGAAGAACTCGGCGAAGCCATTCTCGTCGGTTTGAGCGCTTCGACCGATGGTCTGGTTGTCGTTGTATAGGACGACTGGGATACCCGACAGGTCGCCCTCGGTACGCGGAGCGGCGCCTGTCAATTGGACCACCAGAATGGCTTCGGTCGGCAGAAATAGATTGATATCATCTGCCCATTCGCCTTCCTCGCTGATGCTCACATATTCGGTAGGCCGGTCATGGTCGGGCAGGTAGGTTGTCGCGAAACCGTCGGCTGAAGCCCATGCGATAGCGTCACCAGGGGGAAGCCCCGTTGCGCTATACAAGCCTTGGTCGTCGGTGGTGGCTTGGACGAGCTGCCCGCTTGAATATATCCGGACCGATGCGCTGGAAATTAGGCCTTCGGGGCCCTCTACGGATCCGGATAGCCCGATGCCGTCCAACACCGGCCAGGCGCCCAAGGATGGGGTTTCGGCCGGATCGACCCAGAGGGCCTCTCCCTGTCCATAAGCATCGCCGAACCATTGAATTGGAAACCCAGATTTGGCGGCTTGAATATTCCAGGTAAATCCCGGCTCGAGACCTGTAATTAAGAAGTGACCGTCTTCCGCCGATGTGGTCTGTCGGGAAAAGGTCACGTCGGGATTGTCGGCCAGGAGACGGGCCCCAGCGATAGGGCTTCCATCCTGTTCGGTCAACTGTCCGCTGATGGATTGACCCAACGGAAGCGTAATGTTGATGTCGGAATGCGAATCGGTGACTTTGATGGGGGTGCCGTTACAAAATGCGCGCTCGCTCGGATAGTGGCGGGCGGCATGCAGATCCTGGTCATTCGGTAGCGCCAGGATGCGGTACAAGCCATTCGGTAGAGCATCAAACTGATAATGCCCGGAACTCCGTGTCCGGGTCTCCGCGGCTTGTCGCCGATTATTGATGGCGTAAACGGTCGCTCCAGAGATGATGGCCCCGTCTTGCCCCACCACGCTACCGGAAACGGATGCGCCCCAGGCAGTCGACAGTAGAGCCGATAAAAGGTTCATTCTGGTCCTGTTGTTGTGGGTCTGACGCGAGCGGGTTCTTGGCCCTCAGTTTGACCTGTATGGTTTGGGCTTGCTCGCATATACGGCAAGACAGTACAGTGGGCTACTAACGGAGTGGTGAAGAAAACGATGCGTTATCGCGGACGAGAGCGGACTGGGTTCGGTGTCAAAGTGGCGATTATTGATAGTGGGATCGACGCTATGGACCCTCGCTTAGCAGGACACAGAGTCCAAGGGTGGAATGTGCGTCTGGGGGCGACAGGGCATGCGCTGATTGGAGCGGAATACTGTGACCTGAACGGCCATGGCACTGCCATGGCCGCAGCGGTATCGACGTTGGCACCGGGGGCGGAGCTATTGAGCGTTCGGATCATGGATGAAAGCCTTCGAACCACTGCTGACCTGATGGCGGCCGGTATAGAAACCGCTTTTCGAAACGGGGCCAGAATTATCAATTTGTCGATGGGTACGCCAAATATGGGCAAGGCGTTGTTGTTGAGAGATACCGCTGCATTGGCGGCAGAAGCCGGAGCTGTAGTGCTCGCAGCGGCCCATCCGCGAGGTGAGCGTGCCTATCCGGCAGATTTGCCCGAGACATTGGGGGTGGCGAGTCATCCCGATTGCGGTTTCGATCGTTTATTTTATTTTGATCCGAATCGATTTGCTGCGGAGCAGTGGGGGAGCCTGTCGGGCAAATTTCTGGCTCATGGGTGTGAGCCTGTCGGCGATGATTCGGGGGCATACCGAGGTTCGGAGTTGGCGACAGCCTATACATCGGGAATGTTGGCTTGCATCGCGGAAGCCATGCCCCATGCGTCTCCTGTTGAGTTGATCGCCGCATTGGAGGCGCGAGCGCTCGTGCCTGTACCTGAGCTTGGATACGCGTCGTGATTGCGGCCGCTGTTGTCCTTGCGGCCTCCATGACTGCTGATGCGGGTTCTGTCGACACTTATGGCTTTGGCGCCGCTTCTATTGGGCGCGGAATGGGTGGCGTCTCGGTAGCGGACGGCTCGATGACGGTGTTCCGCAATCCTGCACTACTTCAGAAATTGGAGTGGGCCGAGGCGAGCGTGGGCTTTGCATTTCAAAGAGGAGCCTTTCCTCAAAGTCCGCCGGTTTATTGGGATACCAACCGGGATGGTTCTATTAATAATTCCGATGAGCCACTCGAACTGATGGCCGCCGGGCAGCAAACGGATGGGTTGACGTTGTCGATTGGTCGCCATGTGGGGCCGAAAGCAGGCATTGCGCTCAATGCGTTTCTTCCAACCGATCAATTCCTTAGGCTTCGAACGACAGAGCCGGCTTTACCGGCATGGGTCATGTACGGCAATCGGAGTCAACGCTTTGAGCTTGGTCTCGGAGTCGGCGTGGAGTTCTACAAAGGACTGAGCTTGGGTGTCGGGACGGAGCTCATCGCTCAGGCCAGGTATCGAATCAATGGCACATTGGACGTCGCGGCAGGGGCGGTCCAGGATGAGACGGACACCGCAGAGGACCTGATCGAGTATGTGCGGGTTGATGTGCACGAGATGACCCTCGACTTGATTCCAAGGTTCGTTCCTGTCGCGGGTTTTCACTGGGATGTGGGCACGCTATTGTCGGCGTTAGATGGTTTCAATCTCGGCATTGCATGGCGAGGTTCAAGTGGTATTCCCGTGAGCGCAGATATCGATCTCCAGCTCAATGGTGCCCTCAATCAATTGGGTGATTTGGGAGACCTGGGCTTGTCCATCGTCATGCCTGTGGAACTGAGTATTTACGATCATTATGTGCCAGAACGCTGGAGCTTCGGGGCGTCGTACGAGGGAGAGGGTTGGCCTCTGATTTATGTCGATCTTCACCGGACACTTTGGTCCGGGATGAAGGTTAATGTCGCTCAGGTCACAGAGTCCGCCATCATGAGTCAGGTTTTTCAAGTGGAGGAGAATCTGGTCGAAGACGAAAACCAATATTCGGTGACCTTCTCGGACCGATGGTCGTTCAATACGGGGACGGAAGTCACGTTGCCGGCCCTCAAGACGGATGGAAAAGCTGGAGATGTGGTTCCGGTTCTGCGTGCGGGCTTTGGTTATTTTCCCAGCCCATTGAGTGAGCAGGGTCGCGGCTCTTCGTTCGTTGATTCGGATCGGATCATGTTTGCGGCGGGTTTGGGGGTTCGTCATCTTGACCCCTTCGGATTGGTGCCCGGGCCGGTGGGGTGGGATCTTTTTTACACCCGTCACGAGTTGGCCGAAGGGTCGTTAACGCCTGAGCCGTCTGAGCATTCGATGGCGGGTATTCCTGTGGATGACGCGTCAATTCCGATAGGTGGGAGCCTCTGGTCCTTTGGTCTTCAGTTTTCGGTGAGTTTCTAATGAGCGCAGTCATGTCATTGGGGGATTGGGGCTCTGGGCTTGACCCCAGAGATATACCCAAGCCCGTTCTTCAGCGTGCTCAGCTTCAGTTGTTGCATATCGCCACACTGATTGATGAGGCTCCGCAAGATGGTTGCTGGACTGGGCTTCGAAAGCTCGGCCCACGTCGTGGAGCGGCCCGCTTAAAGGGCGGTTCCACCACATCATCTGTGGTCAGTGCACGGATTCACGCGAGTCGAGCGGGATGGACGGATCGTCTTGACCATCTGTTGGGCGGTCCGACCGGTGTCGGGGCCGTATGTGCCGCACTTGGATTTGCAAAGGGCGCCACGCTGGAGTCTATGTTGACTGCTGTTGTCGTGGGCAATGAGATCGGTGGTCGGATTGGCGCCGCGATGCTTCTCGGTCCCAATCACGGTGTGGGGTCGGGCTGGGTCTACACCACGTCGGCTGCTGTGTCGGCGGGTAGGATGCTCGGGCTTGGGCCCAAACAAATGAGCCACGCGATTGCCTTGGCTTTGGTGTCGGGCGGCGCGGTGCCCCGTTCTGTGGTTGGAGGCGAGGGTCGGGCGCTGGCGATTGGTAGTTTTGTGGCTGCTGGAGTGGAAGCGGCCCGTTCTGCTCAGGTGGGAGTGCAAGGACCCATCGATATTCTGGATGCTGCGGGAGGGGTATTGGATACCAGTTGCTGGTTACCGCTTCGTCATGCATTTTCGGGTCTCGGTACTGCTTGGTTGACCGAGACTGTGAGCTTTCCGCGGTGGCCCGGGCCGGCGGTGTGGCATTCAGCCTTGGACTGTGTCGATGAGATCCTGGCTCGTCATGTCAAGGCGGCGGACAAGCGCCTCCGAGCAGATCAGACCACGGCAATTCATGTGGAACTGCCGGCTCCTGCTGTGGCATTGGACGGCTGGGCGAGTCGACATGGTTTACGGGTGCCGGAGGGCCTCGGACATGCGTTGAGGCATGCGATTGGTGCATTGGTTGTGGAGCATCAATTGGGCTCTGCAGAGCTTCAAGCCGAACGCTGGTCTGAGCGCGTTGAGCGGTATGGGGATGTGGCGAGTCGAGTCACTGTCACCCACGATTTGGATCTCACACTGGGTTTTATGGGGTCCATGGTTGAGACTGCTGCGCCACTGATTGGTGGAATTACCGAAGCGGAATGGCGAGGCCTGTTGGGTCGATTCGAGGCGCCGGAGGTGGGCTGGCCCACATTGGGAATCAAGGGGCTGCGAAGTGTCATCAAGCATCGGCCGGATCGGTGGATACAGATGATTCGATACGCGCCGGGCGATTTGGCAGAAGCGCGGCTTTCGGATTGGCAACTGCATCTGGGTGCTCGTGTTGAGTTGAGCACGACTCGGGGTGGGGTTTGGCCAGAGAGTCTGACCTTTGCCAAGGGCAGCCCGGGAACGCCCTGGAATCAAGTGGTTCAAGACGTCTCTGCGCGCTTCGCGTCCGGGGATCCGGATCGCCTCATGGTGGTTCAAGAAATCATCGATTCAGGGGCTGAGGTTCCGGTGGAGTCCATCGTCGAAGGACTTCTCTACTGAATCTCGGTTCATTTGTGGTACACCAGGGCCCGTTGGGAACAGTACCCGCTCAATAGCCTTTTAGGAGAAACCGATGGCGAACAGCTTTCCGCCCTGGACCGAGGAACACGACATGATCCGCCGCACAGTTCGGCAGTTTGCAGAGGAGCGGCTGTACCCGTATCGGCAGGAATGGGACAAGCAGGGGAATTGGCCTGCAAGGGAAATGTTTCAGGAAATGGCCGAATTGGGCCTGCTGGGTATAAAAGTGGACGAACAGTACGGTGGTATGGGGCTCGACTGGTGGGCGAATACGGCTTTTGCAGAAGAACTGGGTTGGTCCAGGAATGCGGGCGTTGTCATGTCCATTTTGGTGAACACCGACATGGCTACGGGCGTGATTGCGGAGATTGGTACGCACGAGCAAAAAGAAGAATTCTTGGCCCCTGTCGTCCGCGGTGAAAAGATAGCAGCGCTGGGTGTGACGGAGCCCGGGGCCGGTTCCGATGTGGCCAGCATTGAGACCACGGCTGTGGAAGATGGCGATGACTTTGTCATCAACGGATCGAAGACCTACATCACGAATGGGTCATTTGCGGATTTCATTACCTTGGCGGTCAGGACCGGCGGGCCGGATTCCGGCTTTGGGGGGATTTCGCTTGTGCTTTTCCCTACAGACACACCTGGATTCTCGGTGGGACGGAAGCTGGACAAGCTGGGCACGCGCTCTGTGGACTCCTCAGAACTTCATTTCGACAATTGCCGGATTCCCAAAAGAAACCTTTTGGGCATGCTGAATGGAGGCTTCATCCATATCATGCAGAACTTTCAGGGGGAGCGGATTGTGGGCTCCTTGATGGCGGTCAGTGGGATGGAAATCGCCATCAAAGATGCGCTTCAATATGGTTCAGAACGCAAGGCTTTTGGCCGTCCTTTGACGAAGTTTCAGGTGTGGCGTCATAAGTTTGCCGAGCACCTCACTGCGGTCAAGGCTGCCAAGATGCTGACCTACCATGCTGTCGACAAAATGATGGGGGATGACGACCCGACGCTTGAAGTGTCGATGGCGAAGTTGTTTGCCGCAGATTTGGCCCAAAAGGTCATCTACGATTGTCTCCAATTCCACGGAGGATATGGGTTCATCGAAGAGTACGATATCGCTCGCACGTACAGAGATATGCGCCTTCTGCCCATTGGTGGCGGCACCTCAGAAGTAATGAAAGAAATCATCGCGAAGTACTCGAACGTCTAAAAAAGCCTTTAAAAACAAA
>Ga0163180_10000019_pt1 | contig 84961 bp, 73 predicted proteins | sample AtlANTMetagenome_2_FD_109647 | JGI IMG/M metagenome (GOLD analysis project Ga0163180, IMG submission 109647) | Marine eukaryotic phytoplankton communities from the Atlantic Ocean - Atlantic ANT 4 Metagenome | ecosystem: Environmental > Aquatic > Marine > Oceanic | place: North Atlantic Ocean...
CAAATGGTGCTGTTAATTGGAACTATGTGGATGCTGATGTGTATATGGCAGTAGGTCCTAGGACACATGGGTGTGAGAACACACCAGCAGAGCTCAGTATGATTAACACACACTATGCACTATTTGATGTGCTGGCTAATGCTTATGAGCAGGCTAACGGTGTACAGGAGCAACTGCCCACACTAGTATAACGTTCTGGCAAAAAAGAAATTATCAAGAATAATTTTATTTTTCAGAATTCGGTGGGGGTACCGGCTTACAGCCTGTAAAGGTTGACTTTTGGATTTTGGGCATCGGTGGAAATACCAAAATTATGCACACAACTATGCTCTTCATCGGACCCCCTATAACGAAAAATTTTGCACACAGGTTTTTTGGGATAGCATATAGGCCCTTTAAATGCCCACATAGTTCACACAGTTAAAGTTCTTACTGTATGCACTATTGCACTCTATTGTAACACTATTACCTCTCTATAGCCCAATACGACTGTTATAGTGGTATTAGCATAAACACATGTTGAATTCAACACTACATATACAGTAAATACTACTGTCAACTAGGATTGCAAAGGTTGACTATTTCTGTATATAGTGTATAATATACAGTTCAATATTAAATTCATAGGAGGTTTTTATGAATAGTATAATTGAAACAGTACACTCAGTAGTTGGTGGTTTAACATCAATACTACTAGGTTTACTAGGATTGGGCATAGTTGCTAACATACTGTTTGGAGCAAACATGTTCATAGGAGATGTTATTGGTAACATCACTGGTATCGTTGCTAGTTTAGGCGAGCAAGGATTAGTGGGACTTATCGTGGCAATCATCATTATTCACATTTTGGGTATTGGTGACAAAGCCAAGAAGTAACATTCCGGTTATTGTTAATGCGTATCTTAACGGTACGCATTACCTTAGGTCGTTACGCACCTCTTTACGCATCTTGCGAACGTAACGCATTTTTTTAACTTAACGCAATTTTTACGCATGACCAAAGCAACATACAACGAACAAACTAACAGATACGAAGTTGGAGAACAACTGACCAGCAACTGTATCAGCCATCAAGAGATAGCAAGAGTATTACATTCAGACCACAGCGAATACAAAATGGGTACACTGGTATATGGTACCTATGAAGAAATAGAACAGTGGTGTGATAAAAACGACATGTTTGTGGACAAGTATCTGGACCATGTTAATCCCAGTACCATATACAATACTGCTGAATGGGTAGGCACAGGCATATCAGATCCATTTAGTGTGAGTGTTCCATTTGATTATAGAAAGAACAGAGCAATGGGCACATTCAATACCAGAGGTGTAAACTTGGATAAATGGTAGACTACCAAGTGTGTTGCCAGTGTCTCACAGTATCTTCCCAACTCATATCACCATTCACAGTCACATATACTGCTTCTGTGCTACTGTGTACGTTGTTGTAATGAAAGTTATGGTGTGTGCTTAGTATAAAAGTATCACCTGCACTGATAGTTTTGTAGTGAAACTCATTGTTTCTTGGATCTGTGTAACCCAATTCAGTAGGATTCTCTCCTATGTATATCATCAAACAAGCACGTCTGTCCTTAAATCCACTCCAACTGTGCTTGTGACTCTCCCCTCCACCGCTGATACTCTCTATGTTCACAGTGAATCCTGTGCGTAGTCGTAAGTCTTTTATGACCTTCGGCCCAAAAGCATACACTAGTTCACTGGGTACTGGGTGTACACTACGGTGTATGTTCATGTGATTGGGTGGTAATGGCATGTGTTTGCCACTGTAATCAGTCACAACATCACTAATCTGCTTGACTAATCGCTTGCCTAACATGATTGGTGTCATTGATAATGCTCCTGTATGGTGTTGTCTTTACATCTCCAAGGCTTATGTCCGCCTGTGAACACTATAATTTTTACATCTTTGGGTATTTCACTGGCAGTAATATCTGTTTTTAAACTGACCATGTGGTGTAATCCCTTCTGTAATATGGTGTGTTCATAATTAATTATCCACTCTTTGGGAAAACATTTGCTATTATTGTCCAAATTACTGGTGTATTGTTCGTCACCATGGAAATATTTTCGTTGTATTTGTGCATAATCTGTTTGATAATGTTCCCATATATAAGTAAAGTCCGAAATTCTATATCTAATTACTGAACTGTTGTACTTGTGTCCTACTGCATTTGCATAGAAATCACTCACATTGTACAGTTTTACAGGCTCACCTGGCATGTAATCCCACATACAATCCAAGTTATCCACTACCACACAGTCTAAATCTATGTATAAATTGTCTCCTGTTACTGGTAATTTCGGATTAAAGGTTTCTATTTTCGCCCACCAACCTTCATGTTGTGGTATATCCTGTATGGCTATCAGTTCTATATCACTGGGCATACCTTCTGTTTGGTCTGATATACACACAAAATTATCATATTCACAGCCGTGTCTGTCCAACATGTTCTTCATTATGTTCACATGTTCGCTGGTGTACAGCCTAGTACGTTTAGTTCCACGTTTGCATACTGTGATTATGTTTCTCATTTGTGTCCTATCTGCATGAATCTGGTGTATGCTGGTGTAATCATTTCACCTACATATATAGTGTCCTTGAGTGGATACATCTGTTGCATGTCTTGTATGCTGTCAACAGGATTGATATGACCTGCAAACTCTTCGCTGTTGTTGGTTTGCATTATCACAAGTTGGTCTTCATCTATGCTGTCAAACCATAATGTACTCATATGTTCACAACTGGTATTAATAATCCAATCAGGCTTACAGTTAATAAGTTCTCCGCCTGTTTCAAAATGCATATCACTACAGTCCAACAAGTCAACATCATGTGTAACGCCTTTGTACTTCCATCCGTCTTGCACAAAGTCTCGATTTAATGTTTCACTCTTCTCTATGCTTTCAGGATCTTTGTCTATGCCATATATTCTTTCTATGGTAAAGTGCTGATGTAAACTGTGTACCATAGTGCCTATCCAACAACCTAGTATAGCAACTGTGGGGTCTGATAATCCCACAACACCATTTCTCAGAGAAATTTCGAATGCAGGGTCTACCACACTGGTATTCAATTCTTTTAGTAACCAACTCTTACTGGCTAACTGTCCTTTGCTGAATGCATGTGGTGGATAGTATGTGTTGCGTTGAACTATGTGTTCAAAGTATGTAGGTGCAGGTTGCCAAAACCCTTTGTCTATGTAATTGCTTACTGCCTTCCAACTGTCTAACTTAATTGTTTCCATGTGTTCTCCAACCATTCGTAATCATTAATGTTGTTTAATACATCTGGTTTGTCTTTGTTTTCCAATGCAAACTCTTTACCCATGTTAGCACCTAACATAGCATCATCACAGTAATCGCAATCTGCTAGTGGGTTAAGCCATTTGTTTAATCTTCTGTCTGCATCAGGATCTTTACTTAATGCTAGTTTAACAGTTTCTCTGAATGCACTACGCCATGTGCTGTATGCATCTATGTTAAACTTAGTTGTACAACTTATCTGTGGCATACTTTTAAAACGTGTACTTAATCCTGTTGTGAAGTCCAGTCCCCAACTAGTCGCTTCCCTAACCTGTTGTGTATTAAACAACTTAACACCACCGTAACCATACTGGTCACCTGTAACAGGATTCTCACTTGCCCATACATGCACAACATCTAAATCATATTGGTCAGGTATGTAATCAAAATCAAAGTCATCATTTATCAATGCATCAGCATCCATTACCCAAAACATTTTGCTTTTGCATTTCTCAGCACAGGCTTTGTGTGCCTCAAATATTCCTTCAACACCTCTTATGTGTTGTACATAATGTCCTTTAGTATTAACCAGTTGTATGTTATGTTCAACACTTTTGATATCTTCTTTGTAACTGATACAGTATATTTCAAAAGGTTCTATGCTACTTGCAATAGACTTAACATACTGTAAACTGTTTGCTTTAATTTTATTAAAACGTATTTTATCTGATGTTAAGTCACCCATTGCTGTTTCAGGTGGGTTGGGCCACAATCTAATTCCCCCATAACTATGTACCAACCCTGTTCTCTGATTTGTTCTTTGCCATACATGTGTTTTGTTTACGTTATCCAAATTAGGTGTGTAAGTAAACTTAAACTCTTTATCCACTATAGTATGTTCGTCTACAGTAAAGAAACATTTTAAATGTTTGCTCTCTGCATGGCATCCAAACTGTTCTAACTGAAACTTCAATCCCATACTGCCATGTTCTTTTGCTACTACACCTTGCCCAAAGTAGTATATGGGCCATGCTGTAGGTGTTGTTATTTGTCTGTACACTTGTTTTAAATCTTTAAAACTGTTGTTTACTATTTGTTTTAATGTGTATTGTTTCTTATCAAATGTTCCTTTAGGTACTAGTCTTACACTTCTAAAGTCTTCGTTTGTGTCTTGAAACACATGAACAACTTGTTCTTCCCACTTAGTAGGAATAAAATCCCACTGCCAATCACGTGTAAATGTAACAAAAGGATCAACTATCCAGTACATATTGGTATCACAACCACTGTCAATGTCTGCTAATTGTTGTAATATATCGCCATCTTCTAACAAATAATGCACAGGATATTCCTTTTGTGTACCGCCAACAGCACTTAATATCAACTGTTCTGGTATGCTACATGTGGTAACTTGCTCATCTGTTAGTGAATCTATGTCGTAATTAGTGGGCCAAAGCCTTAATCCACCATGTCCAATTACTAGTCCTTCGCTGTTTGTACGTTGCCAAACGTGTACATTATCTAAAAATTCCTCATGTGGTGTAACTTGTTCCACAGTATCTACATCAATATCTGGGTCTACTGTATATACATATTGCACATCTTTGTGCGAATCTAGTATATCTTTTACACCTTTTACTGTAGTTTCTGTTAATTGTTCTATGGGCCATGTCATATCTTTACTTGCAATAGTGGGCATTTCCTTTAATTTATCGAATGCATTCTGTAATATAGTGTCATGACTTTCAAATTTAATGCCCGTAGGCACTAGTTTTACACCAGTAACTCTGCTTGTTCCATCGTGTTTCCATACATGTACAACCTCTTTATCGTATTGAGTAGGGTAATAACTAAAGTCAAAGTCCTCTTCTAGTTGTACTAAACTGTCAACTATCCACATCATTGTGCTGTTAGATTGTGTTGCTAGACGCTCGTAGACGTCGTCTAAGCCGCACTTGATATCATTTGGCTGTATGTGGTACACTGGAAATTCTCGTTGCTTACAGGCAGGTTCTCGTATGTATTTAGGTCTACCTTTCTTTTCATGTTTATGACGTAATGCAACACCACCATAATCATATTGCTTGTTAGTTATAGGATTTAGTTTTTGCCATACGTGAGCCTTACCTTCATCGAACACATTAGGTTGGAAACTAAAGTCAAATGCATCTAATACATCTACATCTTTATCCACTACCCAGAACCATGGGAACAAACTTTTGTCTTTACCTTCCTCATAAGTTGAAAAGACTTCATATTCTATATCCAATACTACAGGACTAAAGTCATGATTCTTTATTTCGTCATTCCAATCTGCTGGCATCCATTTTAATAATCCATTAGCAAACACATGACATGTTTGTTTTTCAAATACATTAGGTTGCCAAGGCACTACACTAACTACATCTTTAAATGCTGTAGGCACTATCCAACTGTCTTCTGTAGGCACTATGTCTGTATCATCTGTAAATACTATAGGATAAACTTTTCCTCCTACAGGTGATTGGTCCACATACTTGGCATCATCGGTATAGGATACAGGAACAAGTTTAATACCTCCTGCTCTGTTGTCGCTGATATTCGTAATGGCTCTTGGGTATTTGTGTTCCAAGTCATTTGGAAACTTGAATACCTGTATGTATCGTTGGTCATATTGTTGTGGTACATATCTAAACTCCTCGTTAATTTGATGTTCACTGTCTACTAACCAGAACATTTTAGTTCTGCTTTTTCTTGCAGGTGTTTCATAATCGTTTATATCATCTGCATAGAATATATCATAACGTACAGGACATACATCTTCTTGGTATTTGTGTCTTGTTACATCAAACTCTTTATTCATTAATCTAACACCGCCACATCTTATATCCCATGCGTCTGTGTTGTCTAATGGATAACGTTCTTCTAAATGTCCTGGTACTTTAAATACATGTATAAATTCTTCTTCGTGCTTTGCAGGCACATACAATAACTTGCCGTTAAATGTATGTTCTCTGTCTACAATCCAAAACCAATTTGTTTTACTACGTTCTGCATACTCGCTGTATGTGTCAGGTGTAAACTCATCACTGTCTATATAGAACACATCATATGCTTCATCTTCTATTGGACATGCTTTGTGTATTTTAATTTGTGCATCTTTCCAATCCTTTGGTACAAGTCTTATACCTCCCATTTGCATTGGATATTTTTCTTTTAATTGATATGGCATTTTAAATACATGTATGAAGTTATATTCAAATGCATTAGGTACCCAATCAACTGTTTTAACATTAATAGAATAATCTCTGTCTATTAACCAAACATAATCTTCTTCTAGTATATCACGTTGTTGCATATCATTTACATCTTCTACATACAGTATAGGATATGTAACATTTGCATCTAAGAACTTGTGATACTTAGTTTCTGCAGATGACCATTCGCGTGGGTATAACTTAACTCCCCCTTCAAGTTCTGGATACTTGTGTTCAAGTTGTCCACGCAAATGGAAACTGTGGATATAGTCTGGTTCAAAATTCCCTGGTGCCCAATCTATATCATCATTTAGTATGTAGTCTTTATCTACACACCATACGTGAGTTGCATAAGCATTCTGTTCAAAGTAATTCCCTGGTGCTCCTTCAAACAGTATATCAAAGTATTTTTTACAAACAACTTTGTTGTGCCATACTGTTTCCTCACTTCCCCCCTTTGGCGTAAGACTTACTCCGCCATAGTTCTCTTGATTCCATTTCCATACATGCATAAAGTTTTCTGTATGTACGTCTGGTTTAAAATCAAATAGTTCCCAATCAGTAATTTTAGTATTACTGTCCACAAGCCAATACATCTTTGTATTAGACTTTATATCTTTTGTATCATCAATACGAGTTGCAAAAGGTAATCTATCTTTTAGAGATTCATTATCGCCAATGTAAAATATATCGTACATTAATATTCTTGCTCTCTAGTGTTAAAGTATTCTGCTAACTCTTCTGGGTCTAGATGTTCTAGACTAGATGTTCTTTCAAGTTCTCTTTCTATACTGGCAAACGATAACTGTACATCACTAAACGGACAATCATCTTTATGATGTTTAACATCGTATCTACATATATGACACTTGCCTTTTAATTTCCAAATCATTCTTTCTTCATCAGACAATGACTCATCATAGAGCCAAGGTTCTTGACTCATTCTGTGATGCTTTACTACTTGTTTATTATTCATCTTGTACATGGACTGGGACCTTATAGTGAGTTGCAAACTCTTTTGCTTCTTGTTCTGTATTAACGATAGGCTGTCCTTTAATGTTTAAACTTGTATTAAGAACAACTGGACACCCAGACTCGGCATGCCATTGCCTCATAGCATGATATAGTTCTGGATGATTCCTTCTATTAACTGTTTGCACTCTGCTTGTACCATCCCCATGTACTACTGCAGGTATTATATCTGGTTGTTTGCATTTAGCCACAAACTGCATGTAAGGACTATCTATAACTCCGCCAGGCATTTCAAACCAGTCGCTGGCGTGTTCTTCTAAAACTATAGGAGCAAAAGGTCTAAACTTTTGTCTACGTTTTATTTCATTTACTTTATCTTTTATTTCATCACCTCTAGGATCAGCAAACAAACTTCTATTACCCAATGCTCTAGGTCCATACTCTGCTTTGCCATTAGCAACTCCAAATATTTGTCCTTTACGCATACTCTCTAGAAACTTCTCTTTGGGCCATTCGCCTTTTATGTTGTAACCTAAGAACGGTCCTTGCCAATTTACTTTCTCACCTGTTTGTTTGTGATAGGCTAAAGCCGCGGCACCTAAGGCACTTCCGGCATCTCCTGGGTTTGGCATTATGTGAACGTTTTGGTATTGGTCATACAATAAACTGTTAGCGACACAGTTTAATGCACAACCACCCATGAACACTAAGTTCTTGCTCTGTGTATATGTCCAAGCCAATCTAGCATAAGCCATAATTCTTTCTTCACACACTTGTTGGGCACTAGCCGCCAAGTCAAACTGTACTTGTTCATCTTGTAATGCTTCTTCAGTCATAAACTTCTTTGGCAAACCTTTACTCATATTAATTGTGTGTAAACATTCATGCAAGTTATCATCTGCATTTTCATGTTTAAATAGTTCTTTGTTTATTTTATCTGCATACACAGGATTACCATATGCCGCCATACCCATTAAGATGTATTCATCTTCCATAGGTTTTAAACCTACAGCACTTGTAATAGCACTATAGAATAAACCTAAACTGTTAGGATAGTTTGTTTCATGTAGTAACTCCATTTTAGTTTTACCATAGTTGTCGTTACCCCAACGATATATTGTTGATGTTTGATATTCGCCTATAGCATCTATAGTCATTATTACTGCATCTTTAAAATGCTCAGGTGCTGTCATTATACCAGCCGCCGCATGACTTTCGTGATGTAAGCAATTAATAATTGGGATACCTTTCAACTGTGGATAAAACTTTTCAATCCATTCTTCAGCAGTTGGCTCTGTGAATGCCGCTTTGATACTTGCCCAAGTGAATTGTTTTAGTCTACGTTTGTTTTTTAGTTTACTGCTTTCATGTAAAACAATAATGTCTGGTAATCCATACTTTAATGTGTCCTTCATAAGACGTTGATTTAAGTATGCATCGTTTTTGACTCTGCTGTATCTTTCTGAATGACCAGCAAATAATATTTCGCCATCTTCTATGACACATGTACTTGCGTCATGAAACATGCTACTAATTCCTAATATTCTCATCTATATATAAATGGATCGTTCTTTCGAATCTGTTCAAGTTTCTTTTTAAGTAACTCTTCTTCCTCTTCTGATAATTCAACGTCATCTAAGTCTACGTCCACGTCCTTCTGTGTGTTGTCTGTAATCGGATTGCCTTGCAAGTCTCCCATGTCAACGACCTTATCAGGTTCGCCTAATCCGTTCATGTCTTCTTTGTCTTTATTCATTATCTAACCTTTGTTTTATTTTGTTAAAGTATTTTTCATGTACAACTTTATCTGCATGTAGCCAATCTGAAAAATGTTCTTTATGTGTGTCTTTGTATTGGTCAACAAAACTATCATACGGTTCTATAAATGTATCAAATGGAAATGTTTTTAGCATGTGCTCTATATTTAAAAATTCCCATTGCCCTTCATCCATCTTAGCACAATTATTAACTTGAATATATTCTACATTGTTGCTTTTTAAAAAAGCATCTAGTAAAGTAATATTTATTACACGTTTAATTCTACCGAAGTCAAAGTCGGTATGATATAATTGCAATGCTTTAAACCAGTTCTCAAATTTAGGACCTTTACCTTCTTTATAGAAAGGTCTCCAATCACAACCATTGGCCCAATGAAAGTGTTCCATTGTGTTGTTGTTTTCATGTGTAAATTCTATACGTTCGTCTGTAGTCCATCCTATTACTACTGCAAGTTCACTAGGTTCCCTGCCTTGTGTTAGCCATTTGTTTACAAAATGCATTACACTTCTAACCATATACTCATTACTGCCACCTGGCTCTGAATCGTTAATGTAATGTAATCCATAATGCTTTGCTAACAGTCCGGGCCATGCATATTTAATAGACTCGTGTGTTCTAGCAGTATTGCCAAACTCTATAACTTCACTGCCTGCCATATGGCTACAACCTACTGCGTACATATACTTTTTATTTGTTATGTCCAATTTAATCTACTCCATAGTTGTGGCAAACTTTGTTCTATGCTTTGGTCTCTTTTCTCATCTAATAGTAATGTGTACTTTTTAAATATTTCCATTTGTTGTTCTGCATCGTCATTTACATTACTGTCATCTAATGCATTGATTAATCCTAATATACTTTGCTTGTTACGTTCATCATTATCAAAGTATGTGCTTTTGTTTAACCATTGCTGTAAATTTGTTTGTGCTTCAACTCTTATATCCTTAGGCAAGTTTCTTATGTCTAAACATTTAGGATAGTTGTTTAATAAAAAACTAATATCTATTCTACGTCCTGTGTCTGCTAGTATCTGTTCTGCATAGTCAAGTAAGTCTGTTATTGTTAGTATGTTATATATTTGTACAACTGGACTAAACAATATATTACCAACAACATCAGATGTTGCATAGTCTCTGATATGCTTGTCTACAATACTCCAAGTACTTCCACTTCTAATATATTCGTTTGTTGTTCCATAGCCATCAACACTTAAACACATCAACACATCTTTAAACTTGGCTATTAAGTCTAAAAACCTTGGTTGTATGTTTGTCATATTACTATTAAATACTAAATCTATATTATCGTTTATTCCGAGCTCGACGCATTTTTCGAGGATCCAATACACACGTTGGATAATTGTGGGCTCACCCCCTGTGAAGTAAAGCCTGTTGACACTAGGCAACCATGTTTCCACTGTGCTAAGGAACCCAGGATCATCAAACCAAGGCTGAGTGTAATCACTGAAATCATTCCAATGACTTGTTTCCACGATAAACTTTCTTTCTTCTTCATTATATAATTCCTCATCTTTTAATTCTTTATAGATGGCACTACTGTTTTGACTCTGACACATTCTGCAACGCAAGTTACATAATGTTCCTAATCTAAAATCTAAGTACTGTGGTGATTCTTCCACCACATAATCATTGTCAATACTTTTATCAATAATTTGTTGTATTTGTTCTGCATTAGGATGAAAGCCTAACCAGTCCTTTATATAGTTTTCCCTATAACTAGGTATTCCTAAATCTTCTAAATCATAGCAAGGCTCACATCCGTCTACACGTTCGCCTTCTATCATTTGACGTCTTATCTTTTTATAATGATTGTTATTCCAAACTGTGCCTATGTCATCACCTTTGTTTAACATCAATATACTTCCGTCATCATTCTTTATCTGTCCATTAGCAACACAACAAAAGTTTACAGTACTGCTAGGTTGTGTCATTACATGTATCCAAGGATAAGGACAAAACGTTTTACTATATGTCATGTTTGTCTCCATACCTTGTATCAAATTCTATTTTACCATATGCAACTGCTATGTCTGAGTATCTTGCATGACAGTTAGTAATAAATTTTCTTACATTATCATAATCTTCTATTGCGTCCTCATGCTTTATAGACTTCTTGTGTTCTAAATGACTCCAATCTTCTTGTAGTAATTGTTCCATAGTAACATGCTTTATAGATTTCCAAGGAAGAAACTTAGTTACATATTTCATATATGTATTAAAACTCACATGTCTAATTACTTCTCGTTTAATTGTTTGCTTGTCTACTACAATCTTTTCAGGTAAGTCTGCAACTCCATGCCAAACATCTGTGTGATGAGATACAATACTACTACATATTTGGCTAGTAATATTTCCTCTAGTGTTTACAATCAAATCCCAATCCTGTGTTTGTTCTGGTAATTGTTTTAAATGACATTGCACTATAAAATCAAAATCAAATGGAAAGAAACTTTCAGTTATTTGATATTCATATAAGGATTGTTGTTCATGCGTTGCTGTAAAGTAAACTTTATATCCGTCTTGCTCATACTCGTCTAACAGCAAATGCGATCCTGTTCTACCTGATGTTTTTAATAATACTCTACTCATATCCTGTCGTGCTTATCTAATAATTTTATTTCGTCCATAGTACCCATTAGTTCCATAGCATTCTGACTTTCTGCTTTAAAGTATGGCTCCATATATTTCCATAATTCAGGAAACGTATCTGCTAAACTTTCATCTCTATACTTGTCACTGAAACTTGTTTGTCTAACAAACTCATCCATGTATCCGTCATAGTGTTCTTGGTTCATAAAGTTTAATGTACTTTGTATTCTTGGATCATTGTTTCCTCTAAACTTTTCTGTTATAACATTCTTTATATTTTTAGGTAATGCTTTAGGACTTATGTGCTGTGGTACATACACCATATTAAAATGTATCTCACCATCTATGTTATGTTCTGCATCATACTTTAATAATTCATCCATATACATAACATTAAAAATACTTACAGTATAGAAAACATTAGTTCTAATAAAGTTTGTATTCTTAAACTTCCAATAGTTTTCTATTACTTCATCGAACTGTTGTGGATGTCTTATGTAATTAAACCTTTCACCTACTCCGTCTATACTAAAGAACACTTGTACATCTTTAAATTCTTTTAGCAAGTCCATGTGTTGTTTTGGATATATAGAACCATTTGTATTATAACTTAACGTAATATCTTTTGCTCTACCTTTGTCTACAAGTGTTTGTAATATATCAAAGTGTCTTTTTATTAAGAAAGGCTCACCACCAAAAAACTCTAAACTTTCTACTTCTTCAATTTGATTTTCTATGTCGTCCCAAAACTTTTCGTTTAGTTCGGGCCAACGTCCTAGTCTACCCATGAGGTGTGCAAACTGATTAGTTTCACCATCACGTTCTATTTCTTCTGGTACCCATTGACTACTAGCAAAGCCTGTACATATTCTACATTTGGTATTACATATATTTCCTAATTTTAAATCCATGCTCTTAGGCTTTGTATGTTCTAAATTATCTATATGATGAGGAAACTTTTTAAGTTCACGTAATCGTTTACTTTCTATACCTGCTTCTTCTTCGTTCCAGCAGTTATAACATGACTCAGGCTTTTTACCATCTAAAAAGTCTTGCTTAAGATTTGCTAACCATTCGCTATCCCATGCATCTTTTAATGTATGACCATCTGCTAAATTTATCCCTGGTGCTGTTTCTTGCATTACACAGCACACACCAATCTCCCCATTGGTGCGAGCCTCTTGGTTTATCCAAGGCAATATGCAAAAATGTTCTGGTCTAGTCATCTCGTTCCTCATCATACCACGGTCTTAAATCTTCTAATTCAGGAAACACTTGGAACAAGTTCTCTGCTCTAAACCTATCCATCTCTTTTGCTTCTTGTAAACTATCAGATAATAAATGACTATCATCGCCATCCATAAACTGATGTAAACTTTTAAACGTGTCTGTTACACGACCTACGGTATCTCTATCTCCAATCCATTCTAATGTTTCTTCAATATTCTTTTGTACTTGCTTTCTCATGTGTTCAGGTAATACTGTTGCTCTGTGAACATGCTTACCAAGTAAAATGTTTACGCCAAAGTCTTTTGGCTCTATGAATCCTATATCACATAGTTCTCTATAAAAGTTGCATACATCTAAAGCATTAAACATGCTGACAGTACAACTAATATTAAAATCTGTATCGGGCAGTTCTTTTTTCATACGTTCTCTATTAGCAAGTGTTTCATTCCATATGGTACCTTTACGCAGATACTCTCCTCTTTTCCATCCTGCATCTAAACTTGCACCAACACTTACCTCATCAAACTTTTTCCATAACTCTATGGCGTCTTGTTCTTTATAAACTAATTTACTAAAGTTTGTATTATAAAAAATTCTCATAGGAGTATCTTTTTTGGTTCTGCCCATTTCTACTAACTTGTTCATTATATACCAATGCTCGTCCATTATCAATGGCTCACCACCTGCCCAATATATTTTCTCCACAGTATCTAAGTATGGATCAAACTGTTCCATAAATTCTGTATTACCTTTTCTTATTTGCAGTATGGGTGTAGGGTTTGTAGGAGTTCTATTAAACTTACTGTCCGTTGCATCATGGAACCACTGGCTACTTAAATCAGGTCCACATGTTCTACATCTCATGTTACAGATATTACTAAAACGTATGTCCATATAAGTTAAGTGTACTTTGTCTACACTACCATCTACATTTGTTTGTTGTACTATATCTGCTTTACTTTTATGTATGTCAAACTTTTCTGAAATAAATTCACTGTTGCTACGTTTACGCAGAGTGTCATGTCCTATGTCTTCTAACTCCCAACATCTAGAACAGTTGTCTATACGTTTGCCATTTAACATATCAAGTCTAAACTTTTTCATGTTATCACTATTGTAACATTCGTCTAAGTCCATTTCATTTAAGTTACCGATTGGACTATGGTGTTCACTTAAACAACAAGTAAACACTCTGCCATCGGGCCAAGGGTGCATGTGTATCCATGGTAGGATACAAAACGCATCGCCTTTGGCTAACTCTTTAATCTCTTCTATTGTTTTATTAATTTTATTATCCATGCGTTCAAGTCCCACTCCCACCAACGTTCTCCTCCTTGATGCCAAGCACCAGGTTTGTTATGGTGGTTGTTATGCCAACCCTCTCCAAATGTTATTAAGTTTACTAAGTGGTGGTTTACACTTTCATCTTTTGTGTCCCATGTTCTATATCCCAACCACTTTAATCCTTTGCCATGTCCCCATGTGTTAAAGGCACCTGTTGCCCATACACATAAACTTGCTGGCACAAGGTATGCATAAATTATTAGCATAGGATCTATTACTGCTAGTATAGAACAGTATGCCAATATGTATGCAAAGAAATAATGATGTGCATTCATTACATCTTTATTTTTAATCCAGTCTTTTGCATTACGCAAATTCCAACGTCCTGTATCTGTTAAGTCTAATGTCCAACTTTGAAACAGACTCATATGATGTGGGCTATGTGGATCTAACTCTTTGTCAGAGTATTTGTGATGTTCTCTGTGAGTTACTATATAACCAAATACAGAACTTACACTTGCCAACGTTGCACTTACTATTAATATTCGTTCCCAAAACTTATTAGTTTTAAATACTTTATGAGCAAAGTATCTATGTTGCCCAACACTATTACCTATACTTGCAAACCAAAAATATACTGCTAGTGATATCCACCAGTAGTTGCTTGGTCCTAGTACCACAGCCGTAGCAAGTCCTAAATGCATTAAGCATCTAAGTATTACTAACTTAGGTCTAGTAAATGCTAGTATTTCCACTTTCTTCTACCTTGCTTACGAGCTCACTGAATATTTTTCTCCAGTCACTCTTATCATTATTATCCATTAAATCGTTGTAACGACAAAACTGTTCCCACTTCAACTCGTCCCATTCGTCATTATTGAACATGCTTAATAACGTTCCGAGTTTGTGGTCATTACCCAATGCTTCTCTAAATTTTGTATGTATCAACTCTCTCGCCTTAACCGGTATTACCGCAGGACTTAGGTAATCAGGATCATACACGAAGTTCATGTCAACCTCTATCCCAATGCTGTTTGCCCATTCGAAAAACTCAGGTAATGTCGCATAGTTATATGCACTCACAGTTTGTGTTATCCTTAATGTTAATTTATCTTTATTATCTAAAAGTTTACTGACTGTATTATTTACAGCCTGCCAACTTGTTCCAGTTCTTATAAATGCATTACGTTCATGTAAGTCATCTATACTAAGACAAATCCTTGCTTCTTTAAACTCGGGCCATAGTTCCAAAGCAATTGGTGGTAACATTGTGCAATTAATATTATACCATAGTGTAATATTTTTGCTTCTACCACTCTCTACTAACTTTCGTAAGTATTCCCAATGTTGTTTTATTAATGTTGGTTCTCCTCCATTAATATAAAGTACTTCTAAATTTGGAGCAGAGTTATATAAGTCTTCATAAAAATTATCATCCTCTGCCCACTTAAAGTCTTCAGGAAAATTTAATCCTAAGTAACCTTTGTTGATGAAGTCTGCTTTCTCAACAATGTCTTTGTAATCTTCCAACCACTTACTACTACTTGCCGGATTGCAAGTACGACAGCGGACGTTACATACATTACCAAGACGCAACTCAACAAAACGAAGGTCCATAGGAATACTGCCATCTTCCCTAGTAATCCCACTCGCCCAATCAAAGGAGTTTTGTGGAAAAACTGTTTTCTCATGGTCACGTTTGGATTTAATTCCTTTATCTTCTTCATTGTAGCACCTCATACATGCCTTAGGCATCTTATTATTTAACATATCTAAGCGAACTTCTTTATAGTAGTCACTATTCATATGTTCTTCTATCGTTTGTTTATTTAAATCAAAGAATTCGTTGTGTTCCTCCTTATAATTCCTTGCTCGGTTCAAGCCGTCAGTATGGTCACTTATACAACATAGTGTCACGCCACCGTGCGGATGTGTTGCTAAATGTTGCCAAGGTAGTGGGCAAAATGTATCTGGTCTACTCAATTGCTATACTCCCCTTGACTGACAGGCAGGAACCCTGCTGTCGACACAGTTTCATATTCATGAATATAATCAAATGATGATTTAACTAATTCATACAGTTCAGGAAATACCTGAACAAAGTTTTCTTCTCTGTATATATCACCTCCAACTATTTGTGATTTAAAAATTTCCCATTTCTTTTCTATACTACGTTCGTCAAAGAATTTTAATTTACTTTCATCGAACTTATTTCTTAAACTATCTACTACACTAGAACCATTCTCATATAGTGGAGAGTTCATAAAATCTATTAATGCTTGTATCTCACTTTTGTATTGAGGCAACCATTCATGTCTTAATAGTTTGTCTGTAATTATTTTTTTAGCATTAGCCGGCAATACACTTGCACATATCCATTTAGGATAGTGTACAGCATTGTTCCATATCTTAAAGTTTGGATAATGTTGTTTAAAGTAATCGTGAAACTCTGGCAAGTACATTATATTTAATGCACTTACAGTATGTGTAATTTGTACAAATACTGGATACTCACTGTTGTGCAATTCATAATAGTAATCTAAATTTTGTTTTACTTCACTCCAATCACCTGGATGTCGTAAGTATGTGAACCTGTCTTCTATACCATCTATGCTTACACTAAATGCCAAGTCCTTAAAGTTCTTTGCCATCTTATCTAAAAAGTTTTTGTCTGCAATAGTTCCATTAGTGCTAAGTGTGAGTGCTATCTTTTTTGACCTACCTGTTTCAATTAGTATATCTACAAAACGTTTGAACTCTTTCATATAAAAAGGTTCACCGCCCATTATTTCTAAACGTAATACTTCAGAAGTCCACTCGTCCATTGTTTTCCAAAATGCACTATTCTCCATATCGTTCATATGTATCTTTGCTGTAGTTTCCCAAAAAGGAATATTTCTATCTACTGCTTCTTCTTTCCATTTACTGCTATAGTTTGTATTGCAACTTCTACATTTTAAGTTACAAGTGTTATCAAATATTAATTGTGCGTCTATTAATCTATCTGGTTCTTCGTCCCACACTATAGCATCTTTGCCGTACCATTGCTTGTAGTAATCATTGTACTGCATACGTTTAGATACTTTACCATTATCTTCATCTATCCAACATGTTTGACAGTTGCCTATGTCTTGTCCATTCCTGATTTGATTTCTGTACTCTCGCATAGTATCGCTTTTTAAAATATCAAGCATACCATGTTCTCCCAAGTTAAAATCTTGTCCTTGGTTATCTTTAATTCTTTCTGTAGCAATACAACAAGTTCTTACAGTACCGCCCGGCTCATTACTGATATGACTCCACAGCAAGGCACAGTACTTGTAGTCTGGATCAAAAAGTTGCTTTTCTTCGTGTGCCTGATATTGGAACCCGAATCTATTTTGCTTGGCTGTTGTCATAATTTTCTTTAACAAATTTACTTAAACAGAGCCTTGTTGTTAAATTTCCTCTGTTTATATCTTTATATTTTGCATTGCGACTGAGTGCCCACAGAACACTATTAGTGATTAACAAATCGTGTGCAGAACATAAATCATAGTATGCATCGTAATATTTATGTGGTATGTAGTCTGGAGTCCAGTTGTTCATACAATGTACACCTATTTTACATGCGAAGTTATTTACTATACCGTTTTGATTTCCAAAGGTTACAGGATCATCTACTAATGTTTTCTGGTATCTTATACCTGCTCTTGCTCCAATAATAGGAAATGTTTTACCTAAACTAAAACAAATTTCTTCTATAGCAGGATATCTTTCTGTATCAATATCTATGTTTACACATGTACCAAAGTATGCCATGTCTAGTAAAACTGGAACCTCACACTGGTTTGCTAAGTCCATCCAACGGTCAAAGTCATCTGGGAACCTTGCAGTATCACTGAAAGGACAACTTACTATTAAAGCATCTCCATATTCTATTGTTCCGTTATCATCTATCCATTCCCAATCCACATCTGCAACATTACTTGCAACTTTATGCATCATAAAATCACCTTGAAAGAATTTGAATCTTCTTTGATTGTGTCTAAGCATAAACATTGTAAATGCTTCAGATGTTCCGTTTGTAATAGAAGCAAAATTTAGATTATCAAATTTCACATTGTTAAGTGTGCTACTGTAAATCCATCTTTTAAATATTTCTCTGAATTCATCTTGTATAGGATGTACTCCATTTGCTACAAAAAAGCCATCCCAATTTGTTGACCTCATATAGTCAACAAGTTCTTTTGTTACATACTCATCTTGAATAGCATAGCCACCTTTAAATGCTTCTGCTGGAACATCTGCTATATCAAGTGTTTGAAAGCCTGTTTCTTTTACTTCGTCAGAGTGGAGTGGATTATTATAGCCATGCATCCACCAATTGTTGTTTGGGTTAAGAGTCTTTATCATCTAAATTTCCATGTCCGTATTCTGAATCTACATGGTATGGCTGATTCTTATCTTTGTCATACCAATATAAACTTTTGTGTGGTGGGTCTCGCCAATCGTGAATACTATCACTGATGTAATAGAATAACCTAAAGCCTACTCTAAATTTGTCATCAGGACAGTCAATTGGATTTGGGTGTCCATGGAAGCCACGTTTATGATATTTCCATACAACTACATTGCCCATCATTGGTGGGTAACTTGTTATTCTTTTCTTTTTATCAAAATCCCAAAACTGTAAGTCACCATGCCAATCCTTTTCCCATTCTGGTGTAAAGTATAGTATTAAACTTAATGCTCTGTGTGTTTGACATTCTTCGTTCCAATTAAAGTCTGTATGTATTTTTAAACTATCACCTTTGTAACTTTTCATGTATCCCGCCCCCACAAGATACGGATCAGGAAGTAGATGTTGTACGTCACATATTTTGCTTAACCATTTTAAAAATGGTTTACTATGCATTGCACTTACAACTGCTCGGGCAACTGGTGCCTCTTCTAAATCCTTGCACTCTTCCATATAACTACCTGCTCTAGTAAAGGTTGACCAATACTGTTTGGGTATAGTTAAACTTTCTTCGTAAAGTGCTTGTGATACTTTTTCAGGAATAAAATCTTCTAGATGCAAAGTAGGATAAGGAGGGGTATAGCGATACTGTTCATTTAACTGACGCATCTCTTCTTTCTTACCCCACTTAGCAAAGATATAATCTAGTATTTCCTGATCCGTAATCATATCTTATCTATTCCTTGTGTTACCGTAATGTATTACAGTTATTCCTGGCGCTTCTGGAGTTTTTCTCCATGGGTCTATGATAACACTTCCTTCAGCAAAACCTAAGTTGCTACCATTAGCAGTTGTAATAAAACTGGCTTCCTCACCTGTTGTAGTATGATTACCATACCACCCAGGTACAGTATCTAACTGTTCACCATATGTGACTTGAGGATTATGTGCTAGTAAATATACTGCTGGTTGACTTAGTACTTCTACTGGAGGTATGTCACCTGTTTGCTCATCGTAGTAATATAGTGTACCACCTAACTCCTGGACATAATGTCCTACAAGCATACTACTTGAACCTGCTTCATAAGGAACCATTGGCTTATATGCTTTACCTACAATAATTATAGGTTTGCTAGTATAAGTAACTCCCTCCTTCATAAAGCCTGAAGTATGTTTGACTAATTCCTTAGCCATGTTCTCTGCTTGTACTTCTCTACTACGCATTACCGCATCAAATAAGTCGTAACCTAATCCAAGTTCTTCTGCCATAAAACGTAAAGCAATGTTGTCTCTAGGGTGACAAGCACCACCATCGCCCATACCTGGCTTCATATAACCTGGTCCCATAATACGTCTGTCGCTGTTAGCAAGAGCATCACATACAACTTCTGCATTGATGTTGCCTTGCTTTTCTGCTACGTCTTGTATCATGTTTACTAAACTTACTTTTGCACTAATAAAAGTATTGTAAAAGACTTTGATACATTCTACTTCGTCCCATGTACCTATTACATAGTTGGGTTCGTTTTGCATAATGGTATCATAAAAGTCTCTTAATTGTTTGGCATCTCCAGTTTCTGAACCGTCTTCGGTTCCTATCATTACCATCTCTGGATTAACCATGTCCCACTTAACTGTACCCATAGCAATTAAGTATGGGTTGTAGACAAATCTTGCATTGCCTATAAGTTGAACAAATTCACGTCTTACTGTACCTGGTAAGACAGTTGATATAAGGACTACTAGTTGTTCTTTTGTCGCCACAGCATTTACCTGGCTAAGAACATTTTTTACAGTATTGTAATCGAAGTCCTTGTTTGGTAAATGGCTGGTAGGTGCCTTTCCATCATATTGTGGATCATGTGGAGTTTGAACTGCAACAAAGACTATGTCTTTACCTTTTACAGCATCTTCCATTTTATTAACCATTGCAAAGTTTTCAGGCTCTACAGGGTTAATATCATACCCAACAACATCATGTACCTCGGCGACCATTTCAGCACAGGCTTGTCCTAACTTGCCTACGCCGATAAATCCGATTGAGGCCATTTTTATCTCCTAATTTAGTTTGTTGTGTGTGTAGAATTAACTACTAGTATATTTATCATCTAAAATAAACATAGTATTTAAGTTGTGATTTGTTATTAAATGCTTATTTCTACTTGATTCCTAAACTCGTCACTTTGCAAATGTAAAAAATTAGCGGCCCGGCGTTGTGCTGTATTATGATATATGTCCATAATATTATCGTTAAGTCGCTCGATTTCTTGTACGCACATTGTAATACGTTTTACTAAGTCCTGTTCTTCATCATATGAATGGTCAATGAAGTCTCTAAAAACATCAAAACCAAAATGTTCTAATTTTTTTATAGAGCCTGGTGCATTTATAGACAGAAATAATTGTTTTGCATATATAGGCTTCCATGTTTTCTCTGTAAAAAAGAGTCGAGTAAACGAACTTTCTGTTATAACATGTAGTGCTGTTTGATTGTATGCAGGACTGCTCACGGTGTGGTCATTGAGGTATGGGTTTCTGTCAGCATTGTCATCTATAGTAATAGGACAAATATGCTTGAGTGTATTAGAAAAATAATTGTATTCATCAGCATAATTTATAATATCTTGTTTCCAATAATCTGTTTTCAAGTGATTCCTATTATGCTCCTGCTTATCCCAAAGGAAACTATGTAACACAGAATCTTGTAGATTATACTGATAAATTTTGTTAAGTGTAATCAGTCTGTGTATTTTAGGTACAGAATTAAGACAGGAAAATTTTTGTGTTATAGGCTTTTCTTCAAAAGGATAAACTGCTCGACTGTACCGCAAGTGAAAATAAGATGTATAATGTTTCTCATTAGCATCATCGCTGAGTACTATTACTTTTTTACTGCTATGCTTATCAACAAAAGACTGCACTAACTCCAGGTGTCCTACTGAGTCTACAGGGTTGTGACTCATGTCTAACACTATAGTATCGAACTGTTCGAGTTCTGGCAGTTCTTGAGTATAAAGGTTGTCGTTTACTATAATGTAGTTATCGCTGATACCTAACTTGTTGGATATCCATGGTATGAGATATTTTCTACTAACAGTTCCAGTTTTATATACTTCTGCTAAGTCTACAATATTTTTATCTGTTATGTGCATATCTGTTGTAAGATACTTTCAAAATATTTTTTCTTATCCCATTCTTGCAAAGTAAGTATATTTTGTTTTGCTATTTCTCTTATCCTATGCCAATCGTATGAATCAATCTTTTTAATTATTTCCACAATGTTGTTATTAGTTGTCTTGTAATCTTCGTCTATGTAGTTGCCAAAAATTTCTTTATAAGAATTATATCCCATATCTTCTAAAGCATCCAATGTATGTATTGTACCATGTATTAAGAAAGGCATGCCATAACGTATAGGCTTAAATGTTTTTTCTGTAATTTGTGTTATTGGATATATTCCATTTTGCTGTTCCGGAAAAGATTCTAATGCAATCCAAACTTTAGATTTTTCTATCCATTGTCTTTTTATAATTCTATCTTTTTCTTGATCCGGCTCGTCTTCATACTTAGGATTAATAATATGCTTTGCCCAACTGCCTACAATATTATGTTCTACTAAACTGTTGTTAATTAGTTTAAACCAAAAGTCTAGTCTGTGTGGTTTTTCTTTTCCTATTAAACATGTAAAGTCATGTTCTTTGTTATTATGTGTATTAGTATCTATGAATGCATTCATGTCTACATGTTCTATAAAAGGTGCTCTAATAATTGAACTAGCATCAGTAAAACTTAAAAAGGCTTCGCTGTGCCACATGTTAGGACATACCCAGTTTATATTTGGATAACGTTCTTTTAACCTTGGGTCCATATTGTCGAGTACAAATGTAAAACTTTTTGCTGTGTCTACACAATCAAACAATGTGGGATCATCAAAAACTCTAGGCATCATATCTAATTGGTCGTCAAATGGAATACCAATTATCCAAGGTTCATACATGTTTGTTACAATAATATTTTTATCTTTAATCCAACTTCTGTCTTTTAATGCAAAAAATTGAAACGTAGACATCTCAAAGTATGCTGTATTACGCATTAGGTTTACGTCTTTGAACTCAACTACATCTGGTACTCCATCTGTTAGTTGTGCATATACACTAAAGATATCGTGTACCGACTCCATTGCTTTTGGATCATTTAAAAATCTTCTTTGGAAATTAGACGCATGATTATATCTAGTATCTTCGAAGTCTTCTCTTTTAAACTTTATAGATTTAATACTAATAGCCATACTTCACCTTTAATGCTGAACGACTAAATGGATCTTGTTTTGCAGTATTTAAAAATAAATTTTTATTGATTTCTATTTTTTCTTGAACTTCTTTACTCCAAAATATGTCATGTATTTCTTCAATTGGCTTTTCTAAAAATTTTGATATCTCACGTTTAATTAATTCTAAACGAACAGCATCGTCCTCAACTGTATCAAATGACTCGTCCCAAAACTCTGGAAACGTTGCATAGCCTAAACTTCTTAAATGATTGTAAGTCCTAGGTAATCCTACAACAAGCACAGGCAGTTCATAATAATATGCTTTGAATGTTTTTTCTGTAACAAAGCCTTCTATTATTTGTAATTGGTCATTATATGTTCCCCAACCGTTAGGACTTTCAGAACCTACAGGATCATGACTGCCATAAAATAAAGTTTCGTTTGCTATCCAACTATATGTGTTTGATATAATTCTCCATGGAACAGAATCTTGATTACGCATAAAATTATGGTCAAACAGTCGTTTAAATTTTGGAGTTATTTCTTTTTCTAAGTATATTTCTTTTTCTCTGTACGAATAGTATATGTCATCTTTAAAATTTTCTATGCAATCAACAATTTCACTTCTATGTCTCTTCTCAAAATTATTTAAACAAATGGTTTTCTTTTTTCTTATTTTGTTTTTAGTTTTTTCTACAATACGTTTAGGTAAATTCTTTTTGCCTGGACTGTCAAATATTCTAGCATGATATATTGTATAGTATTGTACATCTGCATTTGGAAATGCTCTTCTGTATTTACGCACAATTTTATTATTGCACATTAAAAACTTTAATTTTTCTTCGGGCCAATTTCTAAAACAATGTTTAAACTTTTCAAGTCTATCAAAATCAAGATATGTGTCTGTGTACATGTCCCAACCATTTACAAAACAAAAATGTATGTTATCACAATCAAGTTCTACAATTTGTTCTATTATGTTTTCATATGAAACATTTTTATCATTTAAAGGAAATGTAGATATGCCCGTGGTAAAATAAAATGTTTTGTCTGGATATGTTTCACATAATTTTTTAAGGTCTAAAAGTTTGTGGTCTTCCGACATTAATATTCTTGCTACAAAGACATTTGTAAAATTGCCTTCTGCTATGTATGGACTTATACTCACTAACTGATTATTGTCTGCAAGTATTCTGCTATGGTCACTGGATAGTCCACCCATATCGTCACCTGTAGCCAATGTTGATACAACAAAGAATTCATCTATTTTGTCTATTGTGTCTTTATACTTTAATGACTTAGTGCTTAGTATTTCGTTTATTCTCCAAACTAATGCGTCATTGTATGTTACATAGTCTAACATGTTTACCTGCTGTTGTGTTTCGGGTCTGTGCGACTCCACCAGTCCCAAAGTTCTGGGTCCGCACTATATATTTCTTCTATTGTAATACTGTTACCTGGGTAACCGTCCTCTCTAATTCTTGCTATTTCTCTTTGCCATTGCCTACCATTGAAGAACTGATCCTCTGCTGTATCAGGAAACTGTTCTTGAAACGTAGGTGTATTTAATATTTGATTAAGTTGATTAATTACTGTTTGCTGTTTGGGTGTTATAATAGGTGTAAGGTCTTCTATTAGTTTACGCACAATCCTATCTAATATGTGTCTGGGCCAACTCATAAAACTAAACACAATGTCAGGATGGAATGCAAACATATTCTTTGTTTCTATTTTAACATCTAGTTCTAATGCATAGTTTACAAAATCACGTAAGCCAAATAGCCCTGGTCCTGTTAGTGTTAGATCCATTAGCATTTTATCGTTGCCGCCTGGTAATGCTACACCTTCTCTAAAGTTTTGGTCCCACTCTTCCCAATCAAGTCCTGTTCTAATAAACTCTCCTATACGTCCTATACCGTCTATACTTGCACACATAGTCCAGTCTTTTGCTTGTGGTAACCAATCATATAAGTAATGCTTTCCATAACGCACTCTGCTTAAATTACTATTGTATCTTAAATGAACTTTGTTTAAATTATTATCTTCAGCAAGTCTATTCATTGCTCGCCAATGTATATCGTACATTAAAGGTTCACCACCTACCCAATAAATTTCTTCTACAATACCTCTGCAAATGCTATCCCAAAACTCTTCTTCCACAACTTCCTTTTGAAACTTTTCTATAATCTTTTTATTTTCCGGAACCATGAACGGTTGATTCTCAGGAGTCCAATGGTCATGTTTTCTTTTCTCAGCCTCCCAAGAAGAACTTAGTTGCTCTCCACACATTCTACATTTAAAGTTACATAAGTTGCTTACACGATAATCAAAACTGATAGGCTCCATTGTAGTATAGCCGTTTTCATCTGTACTATCAAAGCATTGGTCTATTTTGTCATTAAACAAGAATCCTGTAAACCATTGTCTGTAATTACTTTGACTTAACAAATTATCGTTACACACATCACATTGTGGAATCTTTTCACCTGCCATAAGTTTCTTTCTTATATCCATCATGTATGGACTGTTCCAATGTTCTTTAAGTGTAACAACATGTTGCTTATAATCTTCTATAGTACCAGACTCTTTTACAGCACCATACTTTGCATCATTACTGGCATCTATATATTGTTTTTGGAATTTGTGTTCTTCTCTACTAGCACAACACATACGTCTTTCTGATTGTGGACTGATATAGGTATGGGTCCAAGGTGCTGTACAAAACACTTTGTTTTCTGAATCAGGATGAACGTTTCCGTGTTCCCATTTTGGTTTAATTTTTTTCATATATTCCTGACCAACAATTATGTTTACTTTTTTCCCAGCCTGTTAAATCTATATCATTGTAAGATTCATTTAATATTTTTTGTGTATATCCTACACTTTCTAAAAGCCTAGTAATTTCCTTTTCGTTCAATCTAAAATTAAATTGAAAAGGATTACTTATACCTCTATCACTAAATGCATTACCTGGTAAATTAAATTCTTCTTCATCTATGCTTAATATACAATGTATAGATTCTATGATTAACGTTTTAGGTTCGCTTATATTAATTATCTGTTCTAGTAAATGTATTGGGCTATGTAAATGATACAATAAACCCATACACACTACAACATCATATTTCCCGTGGCTATTTTTATAAAAGTCGTTTGCTGTACCTACAAATGTATTTGCATTTAAAGGTGCTACATCTGTGTTAGGCTCTACACTTAACACTTTTTTAGGTTTGTGTTTTAATATTTCTTTAGTAAAGTGTCCAGCAAAACTTCCAAGTTCTAAAACTGTTTTGTCTTCACAATGTGCAAATAATGTATCCAGTACGTCACTATATTTCTTCATCTACTGTTCCGCCTAATCCATCAACTTCTGTGTCCCAGCCTATACTACTGCCTGCCTTACGTTTTATATTTGGATTATAATCTGGGTCGTCTTTATATTTTTCATCATCATAGTCATCATCACTTTCACCTGTTTGGCGTCCACGCACTTTCATTTCTACAACTTTTACTTCACCATCTTCTGTTACAATACGTTTAGCATATAATGTATTAGTTACACCAACACTATCTGGTGCTTGTATATCATTTATTTCATCGTCTGATATATCTTTTACTTCAATACTATCATACCATTCTGTTAATCTTGGAAATGTTTCTCTGAAATTAAATCCACGTCTTGCATCATATTGTTCATAAAATACTTTAAAGTCATGGTGTAATAAATCTTGTTCTGCTGTATTTCTATGAGGAGTCTTAACAACATCTAAATATTCTATTAGTCTACTAATTTGATCCTGCTCCCATGGTTGCAATAACTCTGCACCTGTTATCTCAGACTTTTCACCTTTGTCCCTTACTGCTTGTAGCCAATCACTTATCTCATCATGATACATTTTTCTTAAATGGTCTGGTAATGTTAGTGGACTTTGGAAACTTGGAAAACGTAATATGTTTACACTAATGCCTGGAACATGATGTCCATATTTACGTTTCATGTCTAAGCACCAATCCCAAAACTCTGTAATACTATCTAAGCACAATGCATTAATAGTCATCATCATATGTACGCCTTCGTATCTTGCCTCTGTGGCAAAACGTTCAAACTGGCTAGTCCATATTTCCCAATCTAATCCATCTCTAATATATTCTGCTTGTGGACCCTTTGCTTCACAACTAGTATATACATGGAAGTGGTCTATGTGTTGTGTAGCATCTATAAACTTATTAAGTAAACCTTCTTTAGCCATTAAGTTACTGTTGATAGCAAGACGCATGTTTTTTGCATTGGGTTCATCTGTTTCTTTAAACCAATCAAACAATTTGTATATGCTAGGAGTCATTAATGGCTCTCCACCTGTAACTCTTATCTCTTCTAGTTCTTTACTTAGTTCGGGCCACCATCTCCAAAAAGCATCCACATAAGGATTATCTTCTCCTTGGTCAAAAGGTTCGGCGTATGGTGCGTCATCAATAAAGTGTCCACGTGCATCACTCTTAATACCTTGATAGCCTCCGTTAGTACGAATATCTTTTACCCATGTGCTACTAAATGCTGGATTACAATAACTACATGCTAACTGACATGTTCTATCAAATGCAACTTCACATGTTTTTAAATTTACATCTTCGTTAGGATCTGCTGTTGCGGCCCATTCTAAATCTCTATCTTCATATATAACTGTTTTATATACTCTGTCTGACACAGGTACATTACCATCTGCGTCTTTACCCATGTCCTCAATCTTCCAACAATACTCACACTCTTTAGGACGTGAACCTGTTTGCATCATGTCACGCATTTTCTTTTTGTGTCTACTATTGTGTATAGCACTAGGATTTGTTTTTATCTCTTCTAAATCTATTTGGTGTGCAGGAGGGTGATGGCAACTAGTTGTTCCACCATGTCCTAACCATATTGTAGCATTGTACCATTTAGCACCACAAAAACTTTCAGAGACGGAATCAATCATCCTCTCTTTAAATTCTCTATGTGACTCTCCTACTTTTCTAACCATCGAAATTTCCTACGTCAAAACTTAAAGTTCTCATTTGAGTGTTATCCTCTAATTCAATTACCCATTCAATCATTTCTGCTACACTATCAGCAGTCATCATTATATCTTCTATGTTATTTACACCTTTTAGCCATGCAGTACTGTCTGTGTCTACCATTCCAGGTTTAATCATAGTTACTCTACACATACCAGGTTTAAACTGATTTGCTAACTGTAAACATGCCCAATCCAATCTTGCTTTGTCACTTACATAAGGTGTCCAGTCTTTATTGTAACCCATTTGTGCAAAGTTACTAATACTATCGCTACTAATAGCACCCATATTAATAATTAACTTAGGTGTGTTTACCCATTGTTCATACATTGTATATAACAGTCTTACTTGATTGTCCGGCACATAAGCATTGTTTACCAATACATCGGCATCCCATTCCAAGCACTCATTAACAACTTTCTTTACTGTGCTTACACGTTGCAAGTTGTATCCTGTACTTTGACTAAAGCCTTTTACTTCATAGTTGTCTTGGTCTAGTCTATCTACTAATGCTTTACCAATGCCTCTTGTATGTCCTGTTATTGCTATCTTTTTCATATTAAATTTCTATCATATCAAAGTCATCTTTGCCTACGCCACATTCCGGGCAATACCAATCATCTGGTACATCTTCCCATTTAGTGCCTGGCTCAATACCATCTTCAGGAACTCCATGCTCCTCATAGTATATCCATCCACAAACAATACATTCATATGTTTTAAATTCCATTTACTCAATGACTTCCTCTAGTATGCCTAACAGTTCTGCTAATAATAAACTAATTGCTAATACTACTATACTCATTGACGCCCATGCCCAAATACATCCGCCAATTCTGATAGCACTTTTAACCATGCTTATTTTATAATGCATGTTGCCTGGGTCTTTTCCTATACTCATATAATTCTCCGCTATTTGACTACCAGGCAAATCTTCTCGCCTCTTAGGTAATCTGTCTAAATGTCTTTTTAAACTTTGTTCCATATTCTTTCGTGTATATAATAAATTACCATCTTAGCAAAAAATTCTATGCCTCCAATGGCTAATGCTACACTTACATCTCCAATAATAAAATATGCTATTCCAATTGTCGTGAGTGTTGCTGTAATTCTCCATGTAAATGTTTTTAGTAAACTTCTAAGTTTGCTTTCCTTCATTCCTTATTTTAGTTGCACTAATTTCTTCTATGCTTTTATCAAAGTGTTCTTGTTCTATTTTATACCCTACATCTCTTCCGTATGTTATATTCACGATGTTTGGTACCACTTTAATCTGCAACTTTCCTGCATAGTGTACTAATTCAAATTTTAGTTTTTGTGCTATGTCTTGTGCTAGATATGGATTACTTTCATCAGTAGCCATGTTTCTAATCATTAAACATACTTGTCCATGTTTTGCCATTGCACGTTCTAACAATGCTTGATGTCCTTCATGCCATGGCTGAAATCTACCAAGCATTTGTGTTGTGGGAGCCTGTTCATCCCACATAAACACATTACCTAAACTCCATGCTATGTTCATAGCATCTTTATCATTCTTAGTTTTTATTCTGTAATCGTAGTTATCATCTTTCTCAAAAACTTTATTAGTATCTTCAAATCTTCCTTTTTTAATTGTGTCTACAAATATATTATAGTCTGCATTAAAATCTTTCCTAGCAGATTTAAATGGACAAACAAAATCTGCTAATGCAATTTTTCCTTGTGCTTCTACTTGTTCACATTTACGTTGCATTCTAATTTTTTGTCTTAGCCTTCCGTCATCTGAAAAGTCCCAATCATTTGCTTCTTCTCTAACTTTGTCTGCATTTATCCATGCAACTTTGTCTCCCAAATACTCGCAAAGTTTTTCTGCTAAAAAACTTTTACCTGCACCAGGTAATCCATAAATTAAAACTTTCATTTCACAAATAAGCCTTTAATGCTTTTCCCTTTACCCATGTCACCGTTAAAAGTCATTTGTCCTTTTAACACTAATGACATTGGATTTGCACCTTTTGTAAACATGTCTATCATTACATCTTTGTTTACAAAGCCTACTGTAATGTCAGCATTATCTAAGTTGCCTTCTTCTAGTGTTACTGAAGAGTCATGTACTTGCACATTAAACTTTCCATTGTCCTCATTTATTACATTTACATTTATGTCTATGTCTATTCCTTCAGATTTTACTTCGTTTAAATTAGTTGTTAGTGTGTTTCTTATACTGTCTATGTCTAGCATACTGTCTCCTTTGGATAACCTAAGTACCATTCTTTTATTGTGTTTACTCTTACATCACGCCACGCATCAACATCTAAGCCGTAACAGACTATTGTGTCGTTACTGCTATAGTTTTTGAATATCATTTGTTGTCCTGATATATCATTGTTCAACGTGCATGGCATAGTTCGAATTTCTTTTGTGTCTATCTTTTCAAATACAATAGTTACTACTTCTTTTTTAAGTGCATTAATTAATTCTTTTGTATTCACGTTCATTGTAATGCCTCTGCTTCTTCGCACATAAAATAGAATTGACTCATTTCAGGAAATGTTGCTAAAAAATCTGTGCCTCTTCTAGCATCATGTTCATTAAAAAATTTACTGAAGTCTGCTCTATCTCTTAATAATTTGTCTCTAGGTAATTCTTTTTTCATATGTTCTAAATTTCTTTTTACCTTTTCTATTTCAAAATCTTTAAAACCTTCGTAGTCTACAAATTCTTCATTTGCTTTATTACGTTCCATAAACTGTATTGCTTCAACTAAATACTCCTGATAATCCTCAGGAAGTATTTGTATGCTTTGCCAAGCAGGATTACGCAATAACGGTATGTCAAACCATATACGTTGTTCTGGTGTCTCCCAACCTAATGCATATTGTGTTTGCTTGTTCCATCTTTTTCTTAATGTTAATACACCTTCTAAAAATTCTTTTAAACTTGGTAAACTCATACAATTAAATGTGTTAATAAAATTAATACTAGTATGATGTGTTTCATCTAAAAATCTATTTACATTGCTCCACACTTTGTTAAAATCCATACCATGTCTTATATATTCTGCTTGTTGTCCCCAGCCATCTAAACTTACGAACACACTAAAGTTATGATATGCTTTGTCTTGATATTTGTATTCATATGTATAACTGTTGTCACCTTGTTCTTCACATTGTCCTATTTGTAAAAATGTTTGTTTAATTTCATCTCGTTCTATACTAGGCAAATCACTGTCATGATAACGTTTTGCATCTGCACCAATTATATAGTGGTCCCATGTTTGCCAATCTGTGCCGTCGTATGGATCTGGCACATATACTTCTGCACTATGCTCTACATTGTCTAATTTTTTAATCAACGTCATAAATCTATCAAACAATGCTGGTACTATAGGACACATGTTTGTTGTTATACTTAATTCTAAATCTTTGTTTGGATTTTCTAATACATACTCCATTACCTTAAATGTATTTTTATCCATTAGTGGTTCACCACCTGTCATACGAAAAACTCTTAATGTTTTAAACATTTCGGGCCACCATTTCCAAAATGCATTGACATATGGATTATCATCTTGCGATACTTTTAATGGCATAAGATTTTTATTTCTTAAACTGTCTATGTTATTATGTGGAGCAGTAGTTGGGTATTCTCCAAACTCGTCTATCTCTTCTTGCCATGCTGTACTTAGATGTGGACTGCAATAACTACATTTGAAATTACATGCTTGATTAAAATTTACTTCTACATAACGTGGATTTATATTACCACTAGCACCAGCATCCATTATATCTTCTTTACTTTCCTGTGCCCAATATTCTCCACTTCGATATATTCTGTCGCTTCTGTCACCTTGGTCTTCTATGTTCCAGCAATAACTACACCCATCTGGTCTTTCTCCTTTTAACATTAATCTACGTTGTTCTTTCTTTTCTTCTGTGTTGTGTAGTGCTGTAGGATTGTTTTCTAATTCTTCTAAAGGTACTTTATGAGTAGGTGGGTGGTAACAACTATGCGTCATGCCATTAGTCAAATGCATGGATACCTGGCTCCATTTGGCATAACACATTGATGGACTTATCTTGTCCAGTTGTTCTTGCGCCTTGTCGGCGTCTTTATCGTATATACTCATTACCAATTATGTACTATATTTGTCATAATAAAAAATGCACAAACAACGTTGACTAGTACAACAAATGTTCTTATAATTGTAACATAGTCATCATACTCTGCTGTTTTGTCGTCACTGAATGAACCTATGGCATATTTCCATATAGTCCAAATTTTCTTCATTGTATCAATCCTTTCTCTAACAAATCTTGTATTTGTTTTTCACGTATCATTACACCCCAACGCCTAGGATTAACGTATGTCTTTTTAAAGAACTTACACATTTGTTCGTTAGGATCAAACAACATCATTTCATTTATTGTGTCGTTTAGTTCTACACCTAAGTCTTGTATTCCTATGTATAGCATTTCTTTATTCCAATTTACTTTTGTATATCTACAAACTTCGTCTCCTGGAAAACGTGGGAGTACGTCATTATTAAAAAATTCTTTAAACCAATCATAGTCTGATATTAAATTAGTATCCCAATCACTTAACACGGTCATCTTACATCCTAACCTTGCTCCGAAGATAGCCCATAAGCCATTCTCGACATCACTGCCTATGTTACACCATGTTTGTAATCGATTGTAATTTTGCCACCATACTCTGTCTTTGAATTCATCAGGTTTAATTCTATCACCTTGGTCTAAACTCATCTTAACACCCTCACGGAAGCCAGCTCTAAAGGCTTGGAATGGACTGGCTGTTTGATGTACTTCTGAGAACGTATCGTTCAGTTGTATGTAGTTAAGTTTCCAACAAAACTCCATACCTTCACCGTCAGTAGCGGCTTCGTGAGTGTTAATTGATTTAGTGTACTCTGTAGGCCAACACTTTAGTCCGCCATTGCCATAAACTAAACCATTTAAAATATTTTTACCATTCCAACTAAAGATACTTTCAGCAATATTATTGCCGTCGTGGTCTGTGTCTGGAATGTCTAAACTTTGTTCGAAAAAATCATCCATAACAATATTATCACCATCTACTGTGATAAATCTATCTGTTTCGGATTGGTTTGCACATTCTTTATGTGCGGCGTCGAAACCTTTTACTCCGTGAACACGTTTTGCCCAAGGTACTTTGTTAAGTAGGTCGGACCAATGTTCTTCGCAGTTGGGTTCGTCGTATGAAATGTAAAAAATATCTAGTTCTGTAACGTCTAGTTTAGCCATATGTGCGTCCTGTTGTGTTTAACTACGCACATATTTATCTTAATTTCTTGAGTATTTGTCGAAATTCTTGTGAGTGTATATACTGAACTTTTCCGGTATATCGTTTTTTCTTTTCAAAAGCACTACATTATCATTAGCAAATTCTTCTAAAGGTACTGCAACACGTTCTAAAAGTATGTGAGGTTCTTTTTCAGGTGTAACATAAAAGTTCATCTGTTGCTTAATCTTAGTTCCTTCTTTTACTGATATTACCCAATCATCTTTTGTAAAACTAAATTTTACATCGTAATCATCATCTGTACTTGTAATCTCAGACAAAAAATCTCTACTTGCTTTTATCTTTGTTGTTTCTAAAGTTTTTAATTTAATATGACACACATCATGTTCATCTTCTTCTATGATAAACTCCGCCATACTTTTGCCTTGTGTGTCTATAATTTTTACATCTGAAGTTTTAAATTTATACATTTTACATTTTTTATAACTTCTCATGTCTGGCTTTTGTAAACCTTTACTAATAATATTTCCGTCCTCATCATACACAATGTATGTGTGACTTATCATTTCTGCTTGGGCTTCTTTTAATCCGCCTTTTTGTTCTTTTAATAGTGCCAGACGTTCGCCTGGTGTTAAATTATCCATCTGCATACCTATGATTTACTTTACTGTGATGCATTTCGTCTGCTCTAACTTTTACAATTAAATCAGATAATTTTGCATCCTTTTTCATTTTATAATAATCAATTGCTAACTGAGGAGCAGGAACATTTTCAACTTGTCCGCTTTCTACTAATTCTAAATAGTCTGTATAACTCTTTACTGCTTCTTCCTCAAAGTATGCAATCATTCTATGTGCTAATTTATAACTGATAACATATAGTATAAAATAATATATCATAAATGTTATTTGTGCGATTAACACTAAGGCTCTTTCTAACACATTGGGTTGAGCAATCTCAATAAAGAACATTAAATGCATTCTTTCATTTTCTGCTTCTGCCAACATTTCTCTTATGTCTGCTCCGTAGCCTGTTCGCATTTTTCTTAAACTTTTAAAATGCAACCACATACCTGCTACCATGCCAGGTACTCCTGCTACTGTTTCTAGTACAACTGCTCTGTGTCCATATCTTTTTGCAAAAAATGTGTCTGCAAAAAATCTAAAGAATTTAGCCATGCCTTTTGCTATTCTGTCTCTCATCTATTGACCTCTAATTCCATCTGTTGTATCTTGTCTTTCGACATCCATTCTTTTTGTACATAATGGAATGGTTGTGTAATTTGAAAATTACCTATTTTAAAATCATTATAGTTTTTATAATATGTTGGAATACTTTTTGTCCAATCATCTTCTATTTCACTAGTAGGAATATTTTGTACAAAACTTTTCATATGAATAAAAGTAGGCATATCTTCTATATGATCCATTGTGCATTCATCTTCTATACCTAAAAGTTGTATTGCTAAACTAAATGCCACATCAGCACTTAACCATTCTGGTTTGCCTTTTGGCATATATTTAAAATAAAACCTTTGCCAATTTTCAAAAATGATTTGAATCATTTTAAATAATTCTGTTGCAGTATCGCTTTTCTTAAAATAAAAAAATGCTGTATATACATTAGGCATTTTATTTCTTTTCATATGTAAACGATAATGTAAATCTTCTACTTTCTCTCCTCTAAATGTTTTAACATTTGTACATGCCCAAACATCTTTAGTACTGAGATGTTCCCACCAATTACTTATGTCAAAAGGAAATATCATATCTGTATCTAGTATTACTGTTTCATCGTATGGAGTCATATAATAATATTTCCACTTGTTATTAATTTTCCAGTCGGCATCAGTGGCTTCATCATTCCAAGGTATGTCAACTATTTTATCAAACATTTTTTTGTGTTTTGGTTGTATTAACGACTTTGTCTTTTTGTCTACACATACTGTTAGATTGCTTACAGTACTCTGCGTTAGTTTTAAATTCATAGCAAGAGCATACGCCTGTTCAAGATAATCAACAGTATCGTTATTTTGTGCTATTACTATATAACCTTTACTCATTATTGTCAACTGTATTTTGTGTTTTGTTATTACTATATAACTTTAACCACTCCCTATAAGACATTGGGTTTCTTTGTCTGTCGGCATATTTTTTATACTTCTCTTTATGTTCTTTTGATTTGTTCATTGTAGCAACCCAACCATCGGAATTATTTTGCCAAGACTTACTGTTTGTCCATCCTTTAGTCATACTTTGCTATTACATACATATTATGAACTATTACTGTACCTGTAATGTAATTCATAACTACTATTTGTGGTTGATTACTATTTTGATATATAGGTATTGTTAATAATTTATTTGTAATTAATGCACGATTAGTTGGATCATCACTTAAAAATATATTACCTTCCTTAACGTTATCTCGATTGTTTAATGCCCATATAGTCATGCCAACATCTATAGCATGTAAAATATAAAATGTTCTACGTTCTTGTTGAGTAGGGTATTTGTCTATTTCAACAAATTGTAATCGTCTTTCTCTTTCTCTAAACAATAAAGTTTTATATGCTTCTGCATCTTTGCTAATTTGTTCAAAGTCAAAAGGTGTATTTTGTACATGCTGTTTTATTTCATCTTTTGTTAGTGCATTTGCTTTACTTGGTAAAAACAATAATATTGCTAAACCAATTACTGCTCCCCACATTATTATTTTTTCTTTCATATTATCTCCAAGGTAACATTGTCATACCAAGTTGATTCAAACCCAACTCTAATAATATGAATACTAATAGACATGGGCCTAATTGCCATGCCCACCATTGCCAACCTTCTAAACTATCTACCCATTGTCTGAGTTTACTGTTTCGTGCTTTATCATATGCACCACTCTTTTCACCTATTCTGTTTGCCCAATAGTTTGGGTCAACCCAATCTTTTAATTTTTTTAAAAACTTAACTATCATCTATATGTTTCCAATCTTCTCTAAACAAACAGAAGCGAGTATTGCCATCTCCAGTTTCATATACAAACTGCATTCCTAATAGTTGTACAACTGTGCCTTGGAATGTTCCGTTTAATCTACATGTATGCTCTATTAGGTCTCCTAATTCAGGTTGACGTTTTTTCTTACTAGGCATTAACATACTCCATTAATTTGTTACTAACTCTATTTATCGCCCATTTGTTCATAACATGGATATCCAGCCCACGCCACCTGCATAACATAAAGTCGCCTAAACTTTTTGGTTTCTCAAGATAAAAAATGATTTCATTTTGCGCCGGAGCACTATGTATATCATCTGTATCAAAAGTTTTATACAAATGGGGGACTGGAAGTTGTGGTATACCTTTATCAACAAATCCACTCATCATGTGTGCGGCTACACTGAAACTGTAGTCGTTTCTGTATAAGTTGCCGGGCCACTTGTAGACATCTTGATAAAATTCTCTATTGTCTCTTACGTGAGCAACTGTCTTAAAAAATTGTTCTGCAAATGCAGACTTTTTAAAATATACGACAGTTGCCCAGTACATCGTAATTCCTGTGCCACTTAATCTTTTAAGTGTTGGGTCATCTCTTTCAGACATTATATCTTGGTACGACCAGTTCATCATAAATTCGTTTTCATGTCCCCAACAACTATTTAATGTGTTACTTAAAATTAAATAATCAGCGTCTATAAGCAACGTTTCATCGTATGGTGACAAATTGTATGCATCACATCTATCAACGTTGTAGAAGGGCAATGGCTTGCTTGTATGACTGGTATCTTTGTATAGTCTGGTATTAATGTTTTTAAAGTGCTTGTCTTTCTCTGTTATGATTATATTTGATATAGCATTGTTTACAAACTCCTCTCCTAGTTCAGAAGTTGTATAATCATAACTTGCTTGGTTTGTTACAACTGTAACATCTTTTATATTACAATTTTGTTTTATAAGTAAAGCATTAACCACAGCAAGTTTGAGATAGTCTATCTCATTATTGTTGTGGGCAAACATGATAAATCCTTTACTCATTTGATAATAATGTCCTTGTTTCTTTCCAATCTTTTACAGCAAATACTTGATGTGGTTGTAAAAGTTTTGCTAATGGATAATCGTTTCCTGCAGGATCTGTCCTGTCACCATAAAATTTAATTCTATTTGTATTACTGAACTCATTTAAAATTTGTGCTTTGTTACAGCCTTTTTTAAATATATCTATACCTGTTTCTCCACCTACGTCTGCTAGTAAGTCAGGATACTTTTCATTAAATGCTGTAGCAATTTTTTCTCTTTCTTTTGTTTTACAATCGTATTCATAATATTCTTTACGTTGTTCTTGATTTGCATTACGACCTACTACACTAAAATTACACATGCCTGTTCTATCTTCAAAGTGTAACCCTGTGCGTAACGGAAAAGGACTGTGTTCTAATTTGAAATTTAACCATTGCTTTGCATCTAAAGGCAGTTCCCAATCGTTGTAGTATAATTCTTTATCTCTTATCCATCGACTGTTACCACTACAGTTGTAAACTCGCATACATGCATTGTAAATTGTTTCACCTACTTGCTCTACAGTTTTATCTCTGTCACTGCCTGTGACTAAAAATACTCTGTGTGTATGACAAAATTTTAAAAACTCTTTTTCAAATGCAGAGTCTATTTTTCCTCTACTTGGAGTTAAAGTTCCGTCTACGTCAAATATATAATCATGTATCATCGATATCTAAATCAATCAACTTATGTACTTTTCTAGCCTTCTTTAATTTAGTGTACTCTGCATGATATTCGTTTACGGCTTCAAAGTATCGTGATAAGATTTCCTCTAAAAATTTTTCTAAATCATCTATCTTTATTGGATTGTTGTAAACATCTAACAAAACTGCATTAGAATATTCTTTTTCCATTAATAATTTTACAAATGAAATAAGTTCTTGTGAAATCTCGAATGTGCCACCATTTATGCTGTAACTTAATAATGTTTGTACTTTTGCCTTTAAGGCATTGTGCTGTACATTCAAAGTCGTGCGATAATTAGCGAACTCGAGTGCTTTTGTTAGTTTAGACGACATGTTACATATTTATTAGTCATAAAAAAAGCCAGTGTTACTAACTGGCTTTCTTTAATTTGTTTATTCTTATAATCCGTCTGAAGAAGCATAAGTTGGTGCTGTAACTACAACACCGTTGTTTGCCCTTTTTGTTTGAACAACACTTGATATTGTGCCGTCTACACCGTCAACGTATCCGTCGCTGTCATCTGCGTTACCGTCAATACCGTCTGGTCCAATACCGTCACCTAATGCGTGGTCATCTCGCATAATAACTTTAAATGTTACTACTGTTGGATTTGTTGTGCTATTTACTGCCGCCTCTATTTTATAATAGTTACTTGCATAAGAACCTGAACCATATTTAATATACAGTTGTTGGTAACTTGTTGTTAATTCGTAAAAACCTTTGTTAGCACTTGTACCTGTACTTGCTGAACTTGTGGTGTTGTTTAAGTTAAAAGTAATAGTACCCATTCCACTTAATAAGTTTGTCCAGTTAGTATTTTGTGAGCCTATAGTTCCTGCACTACTGCCTGAAGTACCACCACTTCTTGAACCTGTAAATAGTACTTCACCACCTGCATTGAAAAATGCTCTTGCATGTGCCTCACTACTAAATGTCGTTGTAAATACATGTGTAATTTCTGGAGTTGCTGAACTACCCCAACCAGTTGTTCTTGAACTTGTACCTGCGGAGTCTGTTGTTAAACTTGCACTTGGTACAGTTAGTCTAGCATCAAAAACGTCTTTTACATCGTCCATCAAGTTGCTCCAGTCAGTTGCTGTAATACTATCACCTGAACTGCTGTCTGAACTACTTGAACTGTTTAATGAATGTCCTAAGAAAGTAGCAAGAGATTGTACCTCGTCCTGTAAGTTTTTATAACCGTTATCAGTACTGCTGGCATTAATGGTTTCACCTGTTGCCGCATCTAAACTACCAGTTGACTGATTATAACCATATGTAGTACTTGCTGAGTATGTACCTAATGTTATATCATTCGGTGTACCAAGTTGTCTATAAACATTGGCAACCATATTGTCATAATCTGCTGATGCAATAGTATCACCTGCAACGACTTGAACCATATTAGTTCCGCCTGTTACTGTTAAAGTTGATCCACTTGCCATAATATTATCTCCTACTTAATAAGTGTATTTACCTTATTTAACTCCAATGACTGCTTCTATAATACCTGCGTCACCATCTTCTTTATCTTGTAATGCTCTACCAATTACTGCTCTTGCATCATACTCATCTGAGCCTAATGCCCAAGCAACACCTGGAACATCTGAACTTACAAGTCTTTCACCTTTTGCAACTTTACCAATTACTTTTACAGGAACTCTTCCTGCTAGTGCTATTGGTAGACCTTCTGCTTCTGCGTTCATTAAGTATGCTGGACTTGTTGAAACAACACCAAACACATCTACATCTGCATGTGATTCTGTTTGTGTAATTTCCGCTGATCCACCAATTTTAACAACCGTTCCTGCTTCGTAGTCTTCATCTGAGGAATACACCTCAGCCATATCCGCATATTGGGCCGCTGTTGCTGTTCCAACAAAGAAGTTACCAGTAATGTTACCTGATGCTGTAACTGTTGTTGCACCAGTAATAGCACCTGCTGTAGAACTTAATGTTCCATCAGTCAATGTACCACCTTGTACTGTACCTGATAATGTTGCAGAAGCACCTGCTACGTTACCGTTAAATGTAACAGCATTTGCTTGTCCTGTTAATACTGCATCAACACCACTAAATGTTGAACTGTGAACAGTACCAAATTTTGTTCCTGCATTACCAATGTTTATACTGTTGTCTGTTGCAAGTATGTGGCTACCAAATGTTTTGTTTGACATTGTAGCAACACCTGTAGTTGTTAAAACTGCATCACCACTTACATCAACAACAATATTTCCTGTTGCTGGATTTCTTAAGTCTCCGTAGAATCCTAAGTTGTTTACCCAAACGTTTCCTTCATTAACTGTTACATTAGAAATAAATGCTTGGTCAATAGGTGCCGCATTAGAACCAAAACTTTCAACGTTTAGTCCACTAATACCACCACCGTTTGCTAATGTTACGTTTGTAACATATAAGTTATCAATTGGAGCATCGCTCTCACCAATATCTAAAACAACACTGGTTGAACCACCTGTTTTTGCTTTCTTAATATATTGTGCTGAACTTGATGCTGGGTCACCAACAAAAATTGTATCAATGTGCAATTCACTAAATCTAGATCCTGCATCACCTAACTTCTCTTGGTCTGTTGTTGTAGGAACATAACTACGTCCTACATGAATAATATTGTTTGCATCTACGTTACCACTACCTGTTTGTATAGCATTTGCAATGTTGGCTTCTAATGCCACGTTTGCCAATGCAATAGCAGTACCTGAATATTTTTGTCTTAAGTTCATACCAGGTTTAATTTTGTTACCAATACCTGAAGTATCTGTAAACTCTGTGTATAAACTTACATCTGCTAAACCTTCAATTTCCCAAGCCGCTGTTGAATCAATTTCAAACTCAGTATGGTCACTGAATATTGCCATTACACTTTCACCACTAGTGGCTCCAGCATAAGCATTAACACCGTTGTTCACATACATTAATGCTAGTACGGCACGTTTGATTCCATCGTTACCTGGAACATACATGGTTCTAATTCTAGTACCATATAAACTTGGACTACCTACGTCGGTAATACCACTGAAAGTATTTGTTACTTTACCTGCATAACTGGCATCTACAAACGCCGTTCCATTATGCACTTTTAATTTGTCATCTTTTGTATCATAGTAAGCAGTACCTGTGTTCACACCGCCGCTTGGTGCCGCCGCACTTACTGTAATACTCATTCTTTGCCAACCACTACCATCGTAAACTCTCATTACGTCTTCATTCTTGTCGTACCAAATCTGACCTGTTAATAAAATGTCATCACTTGGTGCTGAGCTACTGGCAAAGTTTTCTAAATGTCTTACTGAGTTTTGAACAAAGTATTGTCCATAACCAGAAACATTTCTACCGACCAATGCAACACTGAAAGAAGAGTTTACCTGACTAGCGGCTACGTTAATGGTTCTTGAACCATCTGTATTTTGTACTGAATAAGTCATTTTTTATCCTCTATTAATTTAACTGTACTCTCACAGTATATATAATTTCAATTGTTCTGTTTGCACTTTTTTGAACTGGGTGAAATATTACATGTGTTAGCAATTTACTATCAGTAGGGTCTGTTGCATAACTGAGCAAACCAAGTTCATCAAAAACGTATGTGCCTTCATTAGTTGTACTACTATCAAAGTCGTCTTGTCCTGCAGGTTGGTTATAACCTAATGTACAAGTCATCTTTAAATCTGTAAAACTAGTTCCTGTGATTATTTCAATCTTATCTGTAGTTGTATTGTTGCTTATGACTTTTTCATAAGTTCTACTATACAGAGTTGCACTATTTTCAAAAGACTCGCTCACACGTGGTGCTTTGTAAATTACTTTACCTGCTGAGTCTACACTTGTTGCTCCGTTACCAAAAGCCATATAATGGATATACGCACCAGCCTGATTTGTTAAAGCATTTGCAATAATGTTCGCCATGTTACCATAGTGAATTGCGTTTCGCTTATTAACAAACTCTTCTTTAGTTTCTGCATCTCTAATCAGGATGTGACCTGACATTTTGATACCAGCATTTTCGTCGACTGGTTTAGTCTTGTCCATTTCTTTCTCTGCTTTGTCATTGCTAACGTTCATATTCTTATTTATCACTTTTTGTTAAAATATGTTTTAATTCTTAATCGAAATTGTGCAAGAAGTCGATTATACTTGTATTGGCTTGCAATACAGTACCTTTATCTGTTAAACTTCCTGCCTCTTTAAGGGTTTTATCACCCGAATCCCAACCTGTGTTTTCGTCTACATCAAAGGATGGGAGTGTATAATTTTCTACACCACCAGATGTTGGTTTGAATGAACCCACGCCGTCCCAACTAGAGTCAAATCCAAATGTAACATTTCCTGCATCAACATCATATGGTAGGTCACCTACAATACCTGCTGTGGTCATTACATTGTTTTGGAATCCTGTTAGAGCACCTGAGCCATCCCAATCATCATCAAATGGTATAGTATCATCAAATATTTCTACTGGTTTAATCCAGTTAAAGTCCTCAGGATCTCTTAATAAGTTGCCATTGGCATCTCTTAATCTTATATTCTCAGATTCTTCTCCGTTGAATATACCTTCTCCTGATGTAATAACTGTATTAGGTGTAGTACCTTTTGTTCCTCTTGTGATACCTTTTAATTTATTGTTTACTGTATCACGTAATTCGTATTCTATTCTTTCACCGTTGATCCAAACAACTGCTGTGTCTTGTATAGATGCTCTTGGCAATTTACTTGCATCTGCAACACTAATTTCGTTATCCCAAATATTTACATCTGCTGTTGTTGTAGTCAATGCATTGATAGTTCTTCTGTAGTATTCGCTTTGTCCAAATATATCTAAGAATACCAAGTAACGTACATCAGTACTATCTGAACTAATTTGTGTATTACCTTTAGTGTAAACATCCATAGTTAATGTTTCTAGTGGCTGTACTACTGCAAGTTCTTCTGGTCTGTCTGGACCATATCTATGTTTTAAGAATGTTGTTGCATCAAAACCGTAAACAGTTTCATCGTTCACTCTGTAATTAACATTACCTGATGCTGTTTCACTGAATATGCCAACAAAGTTATCAACTTCTGTTTCTCTGTCAAACAATCCATCGTCCCAACCATATGTGTCAAAACCTCTAGTGTCTGTGTAGAAGTTTGATGGATGTGTTCCAGGTACAACATCTGTAAACACATTAGCATCTAATGTTTCACCTTGGAATGTTGCATGTACTTTACTCTTAATTAAGTCTAGTGCAGATTTTAAGTTACCGTCTGCAACCATATTAGTCATTATAGAAACATTAGTTGTAATTGTTGTATTTGAACCTGAACCTACACCATATGCTGTATCAAACGCATTGGTAATAGCAGTTCTTACATCAGGATCAAACTTCCAAAGTCTTTCTGGTGCTGTCCATTTTAGTTCTACATTAGAAATGTTTATATTACTATTTGATTCTATTGCTACTAAGTTTTTGGCAATAGACACATTCATAGTTTCTAATGTTGGATCAAATCCGTCTATGTATTTGAACTCAATTTTATCACCATTGTTTGGTACACCAATTCTATTATTAGTGTTTGCAGTATCTGTGAAACTTATAAATGAGTTGCCAACATCAACAGTATAGTTTGTAACATTGCCACTATCTGATGTTTTGGAAATTTTTTCACCATTTACAAAAACTTCTAATCTATTTTCGTCTTCTACAGTAAAGTTAAAGTTGAATATAGTTGAAGTTCCATCTGCTATAATTTGTTGTGTAGAGCCACCAGACGTATTTTCATACATGTCGCCTTTGACTCTATCAAAAATAATTCTTTGGTCAAACGTTCTTATTTTATCACTGTTGCTTATGAATCCTGCATAATCTTTATTTGAATTCAATATAGTATTATCTGCGGCTACTCCGGCATTTAATATTCTTACACTATAATTGTCTTCGTCATAGTATGGAGGTCTATCAAAGTCTGATGTACTTCCTGACAATATTTCTACAGGTGCCTTTTTAATATCACTATAGTTTCTAATCTTACTACTGTAAGGTTTAACTTCGTTAAAGTAATCAATTGCTTTATCAAAGTTATCTACTTTAAATCCTTTAAATGGTATAAGGTCTGTTTCTTCTTTTACAACTTTTAAGTATGTTGTCTTAAATGCCCAGTCAAGTTCACCTTGTTCTGCATAAGCATATTTTAACATTTCAAAGAAGAATTTATTCCAATGCACTTCGTATGTGTTAGTGAATACTTTTTCATATAATGCTATAAGAATATTTCTTATTTCCATTCCTCTCAGTAAAGTTTGAGAATCTTTATGTACACCTTCAATCCATTTAACAGTTTCATTTTCCATTGCAATTAGATTAAATGTATTAGTTTTCTTGTCGTATTCATATAGTCTGTATCGTTCACTATCATTTTTCTGTACTTGAATAATACTTTTATCTAATACATTTTCTAATAATCCAAACTGTTTTGTATCTGTAACTTTTCTTAATGGCTTAAATGTGTTGTCATAATATACAGTACTGTTGTCTATTTTATTAACTCTTTGCTTTTCATACCAGTTAGTATCTTGTAACAATGTGTACCCTGTTGGCAAATTATCTTTCCAATCAATAAATGATGTTTCCATTTTAAGGTCTCTGAATATTTCATTCATCACAGAAAACATTTGCTTTCTTGCTTTTTTAATATCCTTAAACATTGTTTGTCTAGGTCTAAATTTAGAACCAAATCTTTCTGATAAACTTAATCCAGTACCTGGTACTATTTGTTGTATAGCATTATATCCTGCTAAACTGTCTATTAGTTTAATACTTAAATTTCTAGGTATAGCACCATCAATATCATTTTCACCTGCTAAGTTCCAACTAGTATGTTTTTGTGATGCTTCAGTTTCTTTACGTTTAAAGTTTACACTTAAGATACTATCTTCTGTTTTAATTAAATCGCCTAAAGTGTTGACAACAAGTGCGTCAGGTGATATAATACCTGTGTAAGCAACTCTTTCACCGTCAATATTTTGTAGCAATCTAGTAATGTCTCTTGTATTTCTTTCTTTACCGTAATTAATTCTTGCTCTATCTGAAATCTCATTTAATTCTGTTGCCCAGAAATAATAATGTGTTAATGGCTTACCTGTTTTATCAGGATGAGATTCTACAATAAAGTTTCCATCTGGATGTGGTGTACCCAACGTATATGATGAAGGAGGCGTTAAACTTTCTACCCATTCATAGATATTAATTTGGCTTCCAGGGAACATGTTACCCCAATTGATAGTACGTTCATAATTGTTAAATCCATTAGCACCGTAGTTGCCACTACCTTGCTCGTACCATTCATATCTTACATTAGTGGTATCCCACCATCTTAATCCAACTTGCTTTCTTCCATATCTTGTTTTTCTTCCATCATAAACAATTGGATCTCTTAAAGTTTTTAAGTCTATTTCTTTGTCTATAAATCCTGGCAATATGCCTTTGAACGGATCATATAAATCTATATCAAATTCTTTTTCTGCTGTTTCATTATCGTATGTGAATACATCTCTTATAAATCTAGTATTAACTAAATCTTCTTGTTGTCTTATAATTGTATTACTTTCTAAGTATGCCCATTTTCCAGTACCTGCATAATTATCAATCCAAACATTGGAAATGTTTGCCATATCTAATCCGGTTTCTGTAGCATGTCTTACACTTTCTAATGCAAGAGCATCAACATGTATTGCATTAACATTTTGTGCAGTCATTTGTATTGGTGAGTTGCCATCTAGTCTTCTCAGTTCGTATTTGTATAATCCATTCTGCATGATGTAATCACCAATGTCGCCGTGAATACCAAATGGATGTCTACTAGAGAATCTGATTCCTTTACCTCTATCAGGTCCGCCTGTTCCGCCTGTGCCATCTCCTGATGCTGGGCTACCATCTACTAAATTAACATGTGGTGGTATTTCAGGAATATATGCACCTGGGTCTATATTAAATGATTCCAAGTCTCCAGGTCTTCCGCCACTGAGCTCAACTCCGTCTCCACTATCACTACCTATTCTTATTTTAGGCAAGCCGCCATTGTTATCTAGACCAGCTCTAAAGTAAGGATTACCATTAGGATCTAATGTTGAGTTATCGTTAATAAAGTCAATTATATGTTCTGGAAGTCCGCCTTTCCCTACAGGTCCTTCTGCTAGACCCATGTCTTGTAGTGCAGAACCTTTTTGTCTACAGTCACCAATTAATCTTGCAGTCATAAACACACGACCACCTTTACCAGATCCAGTTGAACCTGTTGGTGTTGAACCTATACTTGCTGTTACTGGTTTTCCATCTGGACCAGGTCCAGTTTTTGCTGTGTGATATTCTAATGGAATACCTGAGTTTAAGTCTCCTGGGAAAGTTTCATACAATCCTCTGTTAAGTATTTTTAATGCTCTAATCTGACCTTCGTCTCCAACAGATGTAACTTTATAAACAGCAACTTCTTCTTTCTTAGAAGCAGAACCGCCAAGTCCCCATTCTATTTCAAATCTTGCACCTATGCCTGTTCCTGTAATATTAATAACAGGAGGATCATTTTTAACATATTTTTCTCCTGTTAATCCAGGTATTGCAGGAAGTCCTCTACCGCCTGTTCCAAAAATAGGATCATAGTTACATGTTAAAGCACCTGTAATAGGATCTACATCTAACCCAAATAAATCAGGTTCAAATCCGTATCCTGGAGTACCTGGTCCGCCAACAGTTATTTTTACTGTTGTAGGATCAAATCTAAATTCTCCTACTTCATTGTTCCAATATCCATAACCACTTCCGCCTCTTACAAGTTTTAATCCTGCAATGGTTTGTGTTGGCATACTTTGTCTTGATACTGCTGTTCCACCTACTGCTCTTAATATGTCGCCAACTGCATAGCCTGAACCATTGTGTCCTACACTAATAGTTGTAGGAGCATCTCTATTTCTTCTATCTTCAGCAGTAATTGTGTTTGTTATAAAATCTGTTCCTGTAGCAGTGGTTGTTACACGACCTACTTCAACATCAGCCGTGTTTGCGTCTGCATCAGTATCAGCATTTACATAAGTGGTTGTCTGTTGTGTATTTGTTCTTGAACCTGCTGTTACAGTTGTTTCGCTGTATGACCTATCTTCTTTGTTGTTTACTGTAAAGTCTAATACTTCTTTTAGTATGCCACCTTTACAACCATTTCTTAAAATAGGAACTCCTGCACTTGTGTCTCTAAATGCTACTCTTACACACTTAGTTCCATCATCATTTGTAACAACATTAACATTTACTTTGTCGCCCATTTGTTTTCTAATCTCAGCCGCCATGTCTGTAGCACTACCAACTCCTACTGTGGATATTTGTGTAGTGCCTACCCAAAAAGTATCACCTTCTCTAATTTTATATTGGCTATGGTCTATTGATAAACTGCCTTCTGAATTGGCCCCTGAACCATCTACTCCTTGTGGATTTATCCACTCATTAGAAGCACAGAAACTAACTTTAGGTCTAATACAATATTCTTCTAGAGGAATTTCTAATTCTACAGGACTTCCGCCACCTATCTTAGGTATGTAAACGCCTGTTTTAGTTTTCTCTAGCAATTTCAATTTCATTGTTCTTGCTCTAGGCTTCATAGGAGCACTTTCAGGATTAAATGCACTATTATCTGGTATAGGTGTATCTGCTCTATCAGTTATTCCACCTAATTGATTTTGGAAACTAGGTCTGCCATCCAATGGCTTAGTTCCTTTGTAATCCATATTACTGAAATCGCTTGGTGTGGCTACTATACTTCCTCTTGCAAATCCTGGATCAGGTGCAAAAGTTTTCTTTCTAACCCTAGCACTTGGTACAGTACTGCCTGAAGGCTTAGTACCAAATCCAGGTCCATTACCATGCTGGGAGTATGAGCCATAACTATTATAACCAGCCATGCCTAAGTTTATATGTAAACCAATTGGATTTGACGGCATCATTGGCACATTACCAAAGTTTGGTATTCCTAATGGAATAGGAGTAATTGGTCCTATATTATATGACGGTGCTGGTGTAGTTACTACAGGATTGACATTGAATGATGCCTGAGATTTTGCTGTAGTGTGACCACCTTGATGTCCGCCTTCTTTTTCAAAGTACCAAGGATTCTCTCCTTGATTAATACATACTGCTCCCCACCATCTAAATACAACACTACCACTGCTTGTATTTCTGTCTGTTACAACTGTGAGATATCTACCGTTACCTGCATTGTATGTAACTGGTATAACACCAGCATATGGTCTACCTCCAGCACTATCAGGCGACCCCATATCTGTAAAAGTGTCACCACCTGCTTGATAGTTAGCATCATTGGCACTTAGTATAACTTTCTTAAATGCGTTCTTTTCTGCCGCTGTCATATTTCTTGCACTACCACCTGAGTGAGTGCCACCGAGCAAAGTTGTTTTACCATACTTGGTATGACTTTGATAAATCTTCATTCCATCATTTGCACTATACATATCAAAGTGGAATTTCATTTCATGATTTTTACTTGTGTCTGCTGTACATAAGAAACTGGTTGTTTCTGGATCAGGTCCACTTCTATGATATAAGAAATAGTCCACACATTCATATGGCGGTACAGGAGATAAAGAATCATCTGTTATTGTTGCTGTAACCGAATTTGGTAATCCTGCACTAGCACCGTTACTGTCTGTACTTGCTAACGTAACAGTTAATGATTCGTTACCTTCTGTGGTAACATCTGCAATAGCACCTATTCGTTTTGTGTCTGACACATATACATTTCCGCCTTGGTCAGACATTGTAAATGTCATTTGTAAACTGCTGTTTAAGTCACTGCCGGCAGTAAAGTCGCTTCTCGTAATACCTGAACCACTTACTGTTGCAACAATAGTTGCTCCATTAGTTAAGTGTTCGCCTGTAACTTGTAATTCTACCATACCACCATTTTCATTCAGTGTGTTACTGCTAATGGTAATATTGTTATATGTTGGTACTGGGTCTAAACTTGTGTCGTTAATATTTAATTGAGCTCGTCTTTGCCCTGTTGGGTTATTGTCACTATCATATTCTGCTAATGTAAAGATTAATGTTTCTGTACCTTCTGTTGTTGCATCTGCAGTGAAGTTAATAGTTTTAGTTGCTTTCTGATTTTGTATAGTCAGTTCGAAACTAGTTGTAGTTCCTAAATCACTATCTGCCAATGAAGCAGTACCACTTACATTGACTTGTACTTTTGTTCCGTTTCTTACATGCTTATCTGTTTTAACTGTGTAAACTGTAGAAGCACCTTCATTAACTGATGATGCACTAAACTGAGCACTTGTATATCCACCATAAGGTTGAATACATTCTGCAACACCAGTTTCCTCAAAAATAACTTTACCATTTGAAGCGGCATGTTCACAGCCTGAATCGTTACCTTTGTTGTTTACATGTGTCATACATTGTTTAGTAACGTGTCTTTTTCCTTCTGGGTTTCTTCCATTTGCATCTAAAACACAGACATTTGAAATTTCTTTGAAATCATGCGTATGAGGAATTAACGTTTCACAAGCCGCATCTGCATGTTGAATTGTTAGATAAGGATCTTTGCCGCCAGCAGAACTTGTAAGACTTGTAGTAGAAGTACCAGTTCCACTTCCTCCACCTCCAAGTCCACTGTAATCTTGATTAGGTCCAAACCCTGGAGTATAGTTTTTATTAAATAAGGCAAGTTTTGCTCTTAATTGTGGATCTGCCTTTTTCCTTCCTTCTTCAGTTAATCCTGTAAGTCCATAATCTCCACCTGGGCCTTCGCCAGCACCTGTTAATCCATCTGAAGCAATTCTAGTTCCTGTTGTACCCCATATAGTACCATCACTACCATGTATAGTACCATCTCCCATCATTGTGTATTCTACATCACCTTGTGTCCACTTAGAACCTGAAGGTACACTATCCCATTGACCTGTTTCGTAATTGTAAACCATTTCAGATGAGCCATAGGATTGGTCACCTGGTCCATACTCTGTACCTGTTCCAGTGTTTCTAGGTCCACCTACTGAATAACCACCACCTGATTGTGTGCCTTGTTGTTCAACATAAACTTGTGCTTGTGGCTTGACAATCTCTTGCTGATGTGGTAAAATATTAGTTGCTTGGAAATCCATCTGAGCCAGTAATGCCTGTGCCGCAATTTGTTGCGGAGATAAAGTAGGCTTTTGAGGCTCTTCAACAATCTTTTGAGGAGGACAAACAATAATTGGCGGATCTTCTATAATATTCTGTTGCGCCTGTCTAGCCGCCTCCATGTCCATTTGCTGTTGCATCAAACCATTTGATGTGTTTTGCATGTATTGTAATTCTTGCTGTATTTGAGCCTGTTGCATTTGACCAAAGTCGGGTCCTGCCGCCGCAACTGTATTAATTCCAAGTGTAGGATCATATATTTGTGTTCCTTTATACATTGGGAAAGTATCAAATCCTGGATAAGATGTTGAACCTGTATCCATAATTTTATAAGACATGTTCATACCAACATCAATAAATGGTATATCAAATGCAAACGAACCTTTCTTAGATATCATTGCCGCTTTGTTATACATTTGGTCAGCAATATCATTTGCATATTGTTCAACACTATGGAATGGGAAAGCATTTGTTACAACATTTGCTCCGTTAATTTGAATATTACCTAAGTGATTTGCAATAAAGAATGGAGTCCAACCTACATTACCTGTTACTCCAGGTGCTTCGTCACCATATATCTCATAATCAAATCTAGATATGTATGTGTTACCACTTACTGTATGTGGATGAGAAAATGCTGGGAAGTCAACAACTATTGTGTTTGCTGTTGGAATGTCCACAACTTTCATACTGTCATTGTAATAATCTGGATACATCATATACACTTGAACATTACTGCCAAGCAGTTTGTCTGAGCCATCTATAGCAAAAGAGTGATCCTCTTTTGTTGTAATGACTGTGTTCGAAGTCATAAATGTTGCATCTTGGAATGTTGTTCTGTATATCTGTATAACATCATCTTCTGATACTGTAACATTATTTGTTACTGTAAATGCTGAAGGACCTATAACATTTGCAATTTTAGTATTTGTAGGTATTCCTGTACCTTCTACTTGCATACCTGGTGCAATTATTTCTGCTGTATCTCTAATTGTGATAGTTGTGTTTGAACTTACATTTGCATTTACTATGTAATCAAATTTAGGTTCTTCTAAAACTGTTTGCAATACTGTGAATGTATTAGCACTAGCATCTACTTTTAATGTTCTTTGATATGTATCATAAACTGCACCTGCATTAATCTTCACCATAGTACCAACCGGAACACTACTTAAATCTACGTCTGTTGTATATTTTGTTCCTTCATTGATTGTGTAAGATAAATTTGCTTCACTTAAATCACTACCTGTATAAGTTGTTGGCTCAATGTCAAAAAAGACAACTTCACGTTCAAACTCTGGACCATTAAATTCAGGTATTTCATATTGAGCTCTTGTAAAGTCAACTCTGGTGTTTGTATCAAGTGTTACATTAGATGCTAATAATACGTTTGCAACTTTACCATCACCGTCATGTCTGAATTTTAATGCTTCATCGCTTCTAATTGATATGCCATTTGCTAAATTAATATTAAATGTACTAAAGTCATCATTAACGATTGTAGTACCTTCTGGTGTACCCGATGGTGGAGTTAGTATAGTAGTTTTTGATGTTATGTTTTCTGATAATGTAATATTAGATCCTGAAATACTTGCAACTGTAATGTTTGATGAAGGATCTATAACACCTGAAACTAATACTTTATCTCCTACACTAATACCGTCTGTGTTTGAAATAGTAATTACGTTTGCTGTTGCATTAGCATCTCTAATAATTCTTACAGGTTCGTTACCAACATTACTTAGGTCAAATCTTACTTCTTTAACTTCTACTGGATCTGTTAAAGTATCTGTCCACATGTACATACCAGGTGATACAGGATCAAGTAATGTAACTTGCCCTTCTAGTTCTGTATCTTTTACTGGTACAACTTTACTGTTGGACACACTACTTTCAACAACTTTTAAAATAGGTGCTGTAACATTTGCAAAATTACCTACTACATCTGTAATTTGGTCAATAGTTGTAGTTTCTGTTCTCACATTTCTTATTAAGAATGAGTTGTTGTTTAATTCTGTTCCAGAAGTATCAAAAAACTTAACACTTAAACCATCAAATAATGATTCACCTAATGGGAAACTTCCACCCATTGTAGATATATCGTTAGGTACTGCTGTAATTTTAATTCTTGTATTTGCATGTGAAAGTGTTGCAGTATCTGTTATAACATTTAATGCTGTATTAGTTCCATAGTATGCTGAATCTAAAAAGAAAGTATTTGGACTTCTTTGTTCTTTAACTACAAATTTGGTTCCTGCTGATCCACCTAAGTTGTCTACATTAAATACGAGATTTTCTCTTTCTCTAAATTCATGTCCTCTTGCAAATACCTGTACAGAATAATCTATGTTTGCATTTGCAAATCTGTTTTTACCAAAGTTTACAAAACTTAATGTATCTTTGCTTATTAATGATGTCATTCCATTTAATACTGTTGCATTTGCATATAAAGATATTTTACCTTCTGGTTTTATAGTAGCAACTTGGAATACATTTCCGTTTAGGTTTGAACTGTTAGTGTCTGTGAATTTTAAGAAGTCACCAATCTGTACACCTTCTATTTCTCCGTTTCCTATATCAAATGTTAATTGGTTGTTAAATTTAATTTGTGTGTTAGGATCTGCGTCTACATTTCTGAAAATAGAAATATTAGATGTAGTAGTAACAACGTTTGCTCTTGCAAACTGTTTCATGTTTTGTACTGGTACAGATTCTGTGCTTACAATATTACCACTTAATTGTGGAACTATGCTTTCAATACTTTTAACGTCTGGTACTGTATGCGTAATGTTACCCATTTCAACATAAGAATCTAAAACTTTTTCTTCGCTAGTAAATCTTGTAACAGGATGATCCACTTCTAATTGGTCTGTTACATAAACTGGATTGCCTTCCATTGTTTTTAATGCTTTGTTATATGGATCTACAATGTATTTTCCTTTTAGTGCTAACACATAATCATACCATTTTGTGTGGTCATAACTTGCACTACTATTTGATAATTCATTACCATCTAAAATTATATTGGACAGACTGTTGTCTGTGTATAAAAATGTTGTTCCAGCACTATCATCGTATTCAATATAAGATACATTTGAACTTGTATTAGAAAGTCTATACACATCAAATTCTTCATGTTCACCTTTTGCAAAATGAACTACATTACCTTCTTTGGGTAATTGTGTTGCACTATCTAATTTTGTTACGTCAAATAGATTTTCAAAATCAAATATATCAAATGCTTGATATTGTACGTTGTATCTTGAAACATAACCTGCATTTGGCAATGTGTTATATTTAGAATCTACAATACCTAAATAACTAACACTAGATGTCTTGGGCCATAAACCTTTCTCTGCCATGTCTGTTGGTCTAACAGGTAATCTTTCTGCATCATCTACGTCAATTAATAGTGTAGCATCGCCTTTAGCATCTGGATAAATTTCAAATGTTCTCATTTGCTCCAACTTAGCCGCTAAAGCATCATTGGCAAATACTTTAATGTTCATTGAACTTCCAGGTAGGTCACCTTGATAAGTGTCTTCTAAGTCAATGGTTGCTCTTTCAATAATTTGTATTTTTGAATTTGGTTGTATGGGTGCACCTGGAATAGCACCAACATCTAAAAAGTTAATTGTAGATGTATTTGCAGAAGCATTACTTGTTATAGTATATAATGCTTCTTCGCTTGTCTCTGGTAATTTTAATCCGTTGATTTCAACATCAATATGTGGGTAACTACCGTTAATTATTGTTAAGTTATCTGTTGCAATAGAATCTGTTGCAGTTTCACCGTCTGAAACACTGATAGGACTAAATGTAAATGATTGTGATACATTACCTGATAGCAACGAATTAGTTACAATAGTTGTTCTACTGCCAGGATCAAATGCCCAATCAGTATTTGCTGTTGTGGCATTACCATCAACTGTGACTACAACATCACTCGCTGATGTGCTGTTAGCAGTTTCAAAACTGTAACGTTGTCTAGGTTGATAACGTTTGCTTTCTATGTTTACTACATTTGCTAAAGTATTTCCAGCACCTTCTTCTGCTAGTGTAAAATCATCACCTTTAATAGTTAAGTAAAAACTTTCTGCATTTCCAGTTATTGTCCTTGTAAAGGATGCTACAATATTTGCATTTACTCCTGCTGTAGTATTAATTACATTTGCAACATCTTCTGTTGTAGATACATTGCTTAAATCAATTATAGTATTCGTATTAGCACTGAAGTGGTCTGTAATTAAAATATTACTTGCATTTGCCAATGCACTAACATCTACATTAGATGTTGATACTGCATATGGTTTTAAGAATTGTGTTGTAATATTTGCAGTCAATAATTGAGCGGCAATAACTGTTACTGACGGATTAATAGTATAACCATATCCTGGTTCAGTAACTGTAACATCTGAAATTCTACCATCAGTACCAATGTTCACAGTTGCCTGTGCTGTAGTACCTCCACCATATTCAAAACTTCCTGGAATCTCTGCAGGTGGTGGTTCAATTTCTAAGAATGGTCTTTGATAAAATTTTGTTGTTCTATCTAATACTTCAACTTCTTTTACTTTACTTACAATATCTTCTGGATATGCAATTTGTATTAATTGTTTTTCATCTGTAATTTCTGAATCAGTAATCTTCATGTCAATTGTTTGGAAATTCTCTACATCACCAAACTCACCTGACTTCAATGCCCATTCATCATAAACATTAACACTACCTGGTACTAAAACTTTATCACTGTTTAACAATACTTCTAAACTGTTCTTAGTACCTTTACTTCTTATCATACCAACATAAAAATCATATTGGTCATCTTGTGTTAATTCAAATTCTCTTAAATATTTTCTTTCATTGTAACCATACTGTCTTCTACTTGCTTCATAAACTTGTTTTTCAACAGGCACATGTCCAATCTCATTGTATTTGCCCATGTCACCTGCAAGAGTATCAAAGTTTGGTTTCAATCCATCTGTGGTAATAACATAACCTTCGGCTGTTAGTGTTCCGTTCCAGTTCTTTGTTCTTTTACCTTTTATTTTTAATCTTCTTTGTCTTTGGTTTAAAACATCATTGTAAATTGTGTCGCCAAATATTGTTTTGTTTGAAACTACCATTGCATGTTCAATTTCATTTGTGTACAATATTAAGCCATAAATTTGTTTTCCTTCTGGAGGTCTAATTTCTAAATTCTGTCCGTCTCTTATAATCTCACATTCTGTGGCTTTGATGTTTTTGCCTTCTTCATCTAATATGCTATACTGACTTTGGTCAACGTCTATAATTTTACTAACTCTACCCATAGGTGCAGTAAACTTAATACCACCTGCCGCTGGACTTAAATTAATTGTATTACCTGAACTCCAATTACCTATACTCCAGAACAGCATTTGTCTACCGCTGTATAGCCAATCGTTCACATCATTTATTTCTGAATTAAATTCTCCAAAATTATATCCCATTTTGGCTTGTTTTCTTCCTAAACTAATTAAAAAGTCAAATAGTTCATTTGCAGTATCATAAACTGTGCCGTATTCTACTCTTATAGTTTTTCCTGTGCCATCTAGATATAAAGTTGCTTCTGCGGCATTTACTTGTGGCAATGTAGAAAGTCTTTGCCATGTAGTTGTGTCAGTTACGCCTGTGCCTTTAGCCGCAAATTTTAATGCTTGGAAAAAATTAAATCCAGATTTGACTATTGTTCCTTGTTGATAATTTGCTTGGTTATCAAAGTTAGTGAAGTCAGCAGGTTCACCACCGACACTTACTTCTGTAAGTCTACCATTTACTTTGTTACTTTCTTCAATTTCAAAAAATCTTTTTACACTATTGTAACCTTCTACTTTGTATTTTTTATCTTCTGTTAGAGTAATTAATACACCAGTAAAATCATTTGTTGTGCTGTAAGGTCCAACATGTACATCTACTTGAATATCTTCTTGTGGAAGAATCAAACTAGAACTGTTACCTGTTGAACTATAACTGTCACTAAACACAGTCATTGTATCTTTGTCTACATAGCCAGCAAATTTATGTCCAAGTTTACTGTTTACACTTCTAAATGGTTTCACAAATTCTTTATTTGTGTTAAGTCCTTGGAATTTGAGGAATGAATCTACGAATTGTGTATATCCTACTGTATATACTGTTTCTTCGTTTGCATTTACTTCACCATGTATTGCAACATTTTTGCCTTTAATTCTTCTGCCTGTGTCTTTGTCAAGCAATTGGTTGGTGTTTGCTGAACTTCGAACAATTTTTCTAGGATCAGCAAACACACTGGCAAACTTACCTGGCTTGGCAAGTAAAAGTGATTGAACTACAGCAAAAGGATATCCTTCTGATATCTTCCATGCATTTTCTACAGGAGCATTATCGCTGTATTTCCAATCTTTATTCGTTAAGGAACTGTTAGCATTAAATGTTGTTGTTAAGGTACTTGTTAAACTGTATGTTGCAGTACCAGTATCTAATGTAGTTGTACCTGTATTATTTGTTGTTACGTCTATAGGTGTATCTGCAAAACTTGTACCCACAGTATATGGATATGCTGGTGTAGTATCAGCATTTCTTGTTGCTACATAGTAGTAAGTACCCAACGGAAACTCTGGTGTTACACCATAACGACCATTGTATTGGTCAAGTCCATGTGAGTTAGATGCATACACATAATCTTCTATAAATTCGCCTGTTGGTAAACCACCTGGGCCTGTTGCTATGGTATCTCTGTTTACAGTTTTTAAACTATATCCACTTTCTATTCTTACTATACTACTACTTGCATTTGCTCTATCTTCGTAACTGTATGGTCCATATATTGGAAAACCGTCAAACGACCAACCAATAATAGGTGAATGTTCTGTTGTTGAATAGTCTGTTACTCCTGTAACTTTTGCAGTAGGTTGAACATAACCGTAAATATTATTACTGTCTGGATTACCGCCTGCATTATCTCTGCTTACATCATTTCTGTAAAGTGCGTTGTAGTGCCAACTAGTACTATCACTGTGAGTTACACCTGTGTTTGCATTTGTAATCAATGCTCCGTTGACTGCAATACCTATTGCAGAACTACCTGTTGTGGTTGCATTTGCATATGAACCAGTTGCAGGATTATATTGGTCTGCTTGTAAACGTACTTTGTACTTTAATTCTTTATCTTCGATAAAGTTAGTATTATCTGTTGTTGGGAAAGTACCTGTAGTATGATTAATTATGTTATTGGTTGTAATATTAATATTTGAACCAACTTCATTTACAGATAAACCGTCAGTGATAATAAATGTATTTGCACTTGCAGTTCCTGTACCACTTGTTGTTTCTACCCAACTAATTGTTTTTGTAGTTGATGTTGTGCTAATAATATTTGCTGGTGCAACTAAATTACCACTTGCATCTACAGGTATTTCAAATTTTAATCCTATTCTTCTGTAAGGATTATTTTCTTTATATCTATCATTGGTTACATTTTCTCTTGTACCTTCTCTGATAATACCTTCTTCTAAATCTTTCCACATTACTTTGTTACTTGGGTAACTGTAATCGGTGCCGTATTGTGTTTCCCACCATGTTGGCTTTCTAATAAAGCCTAGCATTTCCCATGGATGAGTATGTGGTCTTTGTGTATCATAGCAGGATTCAAATATTCCTCTCCAATGACCTGGCTTATCTGTGCCATGGTTATAATTCCAAGTGAATAAATTATTTGCTTGATAAAATTCGTTTTTAACAAAATCAACTTCATTTCTAGTAATGTAGAAGTTAAAATTATTTCTTAACAATCCGTAAAATTCGTCTCTAGTTCTACCTGTATTTCTAAATCTTCCTGGTCTTACATCAGTTACATTTAAATCAGGTAAACTATCATTATTTCTAAATTGCTGTAATGTGCTATTGTAAACACGTTTTTCAAATTCTAATAAAATGTAATCATGTACATCACCCACTGCAACACTCTTACTGCCATCATGTCCTTGTACCATTTTAATAGATTCTACAAATGAAGTATCATCTATAATCTCTGGATAGTATAGTGGATATAATCCTAATGCACTAGGTGTTGGAGGTGTTTGACAACTTTCTCTATTAACATCATATAATCTAACTTTAATTGTATTTCCTAATGTCAAAGTATAACTAGGATCAAATGTTACTGTTACTACACCGTTTGTACTTGTAATGCTGTAGTCTACGTCAACGCATAACAGTTTTTCTATATTGTTTGCATCATGGTCATAAACAAAAATGGTGTTTTCAATTTTGTCTAAATCTAAATAATTTGTTAATACATATTCTTTTTTCAGTACATTGTTTATAACAATTTTTTCTTCTGTGTACTGGTCACCAAACGCCGCCATAAATGTATTATCGAATACATTTTTACCTTGATTATATGATATAACATTTTCTAAAACAAGTTCCAATATGTCGCCATACGACATATTGCTGTAGTCGTTGTTGTCAACATATTTTACAATTTCTTTCTTTAATCTGTTTTTGTATTTTACATATTCTTCTGCACAAAAATCTATACTGTCTTTTAAATTAAATTTATCATTACTAAACAAGAATGCAGACAACTGTAAATCATCATCAGATTGAATTAACGTGTCAGCATATTTTACATCTTTTGTGATATTATCAAAGTTATTTCCACCTAACGGATCACCTGTAATATCTTCTTGGTCTTTTACATAGTTGTTAAAATGCTCTAAGTATTCAGGCTGAGAAAGTGTTAATAAATCAGCATTGTTTAAATTACTGTGCCAACTTTTTGCAACATTATATCTACCATTTGTTTTTGTACTTTCAAAAAATCCTGATACTGTTTCTGTAAAAATATCAATTATGTCTAGTTTGCTAAATGTAAAAGAAGCAAATCTAACAGCAATTTGATTTGCATCATAACTAAAGTCAGTTTTGCGTACACCATTTACATAGACTCTTATACTTTTTTCTACTAGTCCTAATTCTGAACTATCACTATTTTTTGGAACTGCTGATATATGATAAAGTGTTTTTTCGTTTGTTACATCTTCATCTTTAATTACATATCTGTCTTCTACTTTTTGTTTTAAATCTTCTTTAAATGGACGCCATGCAGTATCGTATGTGGTCGTGCCACTTTGGTTATTCTTTTTGTAATACAAATAACCAGTAATTTGTTTTTTAGTTGTGCCACCAAAAGGAACATAAGAATAGTAATAATCATCTAGATTATTAGTAAAAGAAATCTCACTAAAATTATTAAAGTTTTTATATTCTAATGCAAATCCTAAAACAGGATCATTTGTTGTGTTTACAGTTGCTTTTGTGTAGCCAAATATTTCATTACCTACAAATGTACTGCTAGGGTAAACACTATCGCTATCTACTGCAACTTTGTTTTTGTCATACAAGTTAAATAAGATAGGTGTATTAATTTTAGATTTTTGTTGTCCTTTTGTCCAATCTGTACCTGTCCAATAATATTCTATACCTGTGTACCTGGCACCAAATTTTACAGTTACAACATCGCCTAATGTTGCTGTGTAGGCTACAAAGTTTGAATCACCGTCAACTGCTCCAACAGGATTATTGTCTGCAGGTTTTCTTGTAAGTGTTACATTATCACTACCGTCTGTGCCAATTAAGTAAACATGTTGTGCAACATTTGTTTCTTCTCCTGGGAACATGATAAAGTTACCTACTTGCAAAGTAACATCATCTATAGTTGCTCCGTTTGGTCTGCCTAATACTTCTGCTTTACTAGAACCTTCTGCACTAATTTCAACAGCAAATTTTCCTGTAGTACCAAAATTATATAATTCTATATCTCTGTCAAATTCTATAATAGGTCTAACAGCACGTTTATCTTTTGCTGGTAGTTGGTCTCCTGCATCTAAGAAATTTTGTTTGTGATGCCAAAAGTTAATTCTACTCCAAACGTTATTGTCTTTAGAACCACGTTGCATAACAATATAGTCTGTGTTTTCTTGAGTGTTGTCACTGTCATATGGACCTATGTCAAAAGCACCTACGCCGCCAGCAACATATTTTAATGCTGTTCCTACTGTAGCAACATATCCATCCCATAACGGTTTTCCAGTTGTAGCATCTACTTGGTCTGGTGTATAATCTGGTGTGGGCCATGTGCCGTCTGAAGAAACATAATTTTCTACACCAACTAATCCGCCACTTAAAAACTTTGTATCACTGATTAATGTATCATTGTTAGGATCTATAATTGTTTGGTCATAAGGAATATAATCTTCAGTACTGAAAACTGTTGCAAAGTTTTGTTCTTTATCATACAGAATGATACCTTCGCCTACACCTTCTACAACAAATCTTTTTTCATCTTTATATCTTGATGGTATTACATAGTCGCCACTAAATGTAACAACCATACCATTTTTTAATGTTGTGCCTGACGGTGTCGTATAAGTCTTTTTACCTTCAATATCTTTTTCAATATTAATAGGATTTGTACTTGTTCCTGAAATTATTGTAGCCGTAGGTCCTGCAGGACTCCAAAAGTATTCTTGATAGTTAATAAACTTATCAATATTAATCGGAGGTAAAAATGTATATGCTCTCGTATCAAAAATATTATTTTGATTTAATGTATCTACACCATAACTTTTTAATACATTGATGTAATCTTCATAAAACATCAAATTGGTGTTCACACCTGTATCTTGGTCTATGCTGTTTACTACAGGTTCTAAACTGAATTTATCTCTGTCAGCAGTAGGTTGCAAAATATATGTGTCTGTTGCAGTAAATAGGTTTTCATCTTTTTTACCTATGTATGCAGAAACAGTTTCAATATTTGCTTTGCTAAACAGTTGCTCAACTGTGGTATCAAAAAAGTTTTTGATTACAGGAGTCTGATGCGTAACTGGTAACTTTGTATATTTTTTGTCAGCCATTAGTCTTAATATCCACTACCGCCGCCTCCGCCACCGGATCCGCTACCGCCTGATCCGGAAGAGCCGCTTGTTGCACTTGTACCTGAAATAGTATTATTGGTTACATCTGAAGTTGAGGTTGTTGAACTTGGAGTTGTACCTGTTTCTTCTGTGTAGTTTCCATGGAAGAAAGTAATACCATTTGGCATATAAAACGTTTTCCCAAAGAAGTCATGTTCGTGACTGGTTCCATTACCTGCAAAGTCCGCCGCTTCTTTTGTTGGATATAATGGATAGTATCCATTAATTGCAAAAGGTCCAACTTCTGCTGTTGGGTTTTTATACGATGTAAATGTAGGTGTTGCTGAGTTAGGTTTAATATTCTCTTTTGTAATTTTATCTACAATGTCAATATCAGTAACTGATGCTGTACTTAAGAATAATTCATCACTATCACATTTAACTTGGAATAAATCTCCGAATACTCCGTTTGCTTTTTTAGGAACAATAACTATACTTCCTATTGTGTTTCCTATTTCCTGATGTATATAACTACTGAGTTCTGTGAAGTAAAAAGTATCACCGAACTCCCAATTTTCAATGTTAAAATATTTATTAATTGCTTTAACAATATTTGTTTTGATTTCGTTATCGCTTATGCTTGTACCTGGCAGTCTTACAACTTTAAATCTTGCTTGTAATTCTGCAGGTGCATCATCACCGAATAACAATTTAAATCTACCACTTTTAAATAACAGTTGGTCACTTGCTGATTTAAAAGTTTCTAAATTTTGAAATTCTGTTTCAAGTTCTAGTGTACTTGGTTCTTCTGGGAACGGTGTACCTGGAACATTAAGATATGCTTTTACTTGGTCATAGTATGAACTTGTAAGTACGAACATTTCATGTACATTACTAATACTAGGATCAATACGTTGGTCATTGTTTGCAATGTGAGTCCACTTAAACAATACATTATCTACTTTATCTTCTTTTGTATTCTGTGTAAAACTCTTACCAATTTTTGCTCTGTGTGTTGAACTCTCATAGTGGTTCACTACGTTTAAATTTGTACTACTATAGGACATTAGATATACTTTGCCTGTATCTGCCGCATAAACTTTTTTATTGTGCAACTTACCAGCAACGTTGTCGAAGCCGCCATTAGCACCTATAACACTTTCAGTTTTAACTAAAAAGTATTCGTAATCAGCAACATTATAATATGTACCAGTTAATGCACTTGCATCACCTGTTGAGTTTCCTGCAATTCTATCATATGTGCCACTAAAGTTTACACCGTCTTCTCTTCTTAAATCCAATATACCTGCTTTAACAGGTTTTGTATATGTGTATCCATCGAAACTATTAAAGTCTTCAAATAATACAATATCTTGAGGACCAACAAAATCATTAAATTGTGTTGGATTGTCTGGGCTGTCATCATTTGTTGAATTAAATGGAGTTACTTGTACTTTTCTTGCATCAGTATGTCCGTCTGCGTATGTAAAGTTTTTCACTGCCGCCCATGTAATAGACTTGTCTAATTTATCTTTTGCTCTAATATAATTGATGTTTAAAACATCTTTACTTGATAGTCCACTACTATCAATTGCATAGTGTCTGTTAGTATCAAAGTTTGTTACAACTAATGTACCTGTTCCTGCAGATACATTTGCATTAGCAACATAAATGTGTCCGCCTTGCATGTTTGATACATTACCAACGTCATTATAAACAGTATTATTATGCTTGTAACTAATATGTCCATTTGCATTCATTATGCTATGACCAAATGTACTAGAAGTAAAGTCAACATTTAAACTGTCAGGTAAACTGTGAATTTGACCTGTGTTGTTTGAAATTGTAACGTTGATATTACTTGTTAAATCTGAGGTGTCAAAGTTTGTTCCTAATGCAATATTATAATTGTTTACAAAACTATTACCTGTAGAATCTCCATTTTTAAATAGTCCAAAGTTAGTTGTAACATCTATTTCAACTTGGTCAAAACGTATGTTTCTAGTTTTCAAAGGAATATCTGTGAATGTAACACCATCACCTGTAGAGTACCACTTGTCTCCAATAAAGTCTGGAGTTGTTGAAGTATCTCTCCATTCGAATGTTTCTACACTACTTCCTTTTGTATTAAGTGTTGGTAATTCTAAAGTATCATATTTTGCTCTACCTGTAAAACTATCTACTATTCTGTTTTCATTAATGTTGTAAAATCTTACATCTTCAAAACTTTCGAAAATGTATCTTGTACCACGCAATTCGACATTATATCTGTAAGACAATGTATCAATTGATTCATATACAAATTTAATGATCCAACTTCTGTCCCTTTGATTACCTGATGTATCTTTTGCGTTACCTGTATCAAATGTACTTTTTAAATCTATATTATTGTTGTTGATTACATAAAACAAATCTGCTGTTGCGTCATAACCTAAACCAAAAGTTTTCTTACTGTCAATTGCGGCTTTAATTCTTGCTTGTTCAACTTCATAAAATCTAGTTCTTAATGTTGTAATAATTTCTTTACCTAGCCAACCGTCTTTTACATTCTCACTTAATCTAAAAGGCCCATTTGCAGTTGTACTTGAACTTACACGTCTGCCGTTGTCTCTGATAGAAACAATTTTTACCCATTGTTGTATGGTTATGTCGTTAGGGTCTACAAATTTTATTAAGTGACCTGGTTGTATTAATGCTAGGTTACTATTTGCTATATTAACATCACTAACAGTTCCTACGTTAGTAAATGTTTCTGTTAAAAATCCTGTGTCGTTAAGGTCAGTTTTAGGCAATGTATTCCATTTAATGCCATACTGATCCAATAAAAATTTATTTGGTTGTGCTTGTTTCCATTTATCTCTAAAATCACTATAAACAAAATCTTGTAATTCTAGATTTTTAAGATAAAGTGGAAGTACTTTTTCAATCTGCTCAGTAGCAGTATTATTGTTGTCAATTATAAAAGAACCTGATCCTGCAACACTTTCTTTATAAAGTGCTCCGTCTTCTGCAATAGAAGTTGTTGTTTGGAATGTTGATGTAGGATCTGTGATATCAATATACCTACTGTGACCAGCATGTGTTCTATTAGTAACTTTTAATTTTTCGATGTTTGTGCTTTTTGCTAAAGGCAGTACTTGATAATCTTGTGCCGATACCATTCTGTCTTGTGCATAAAAACTTTGTGGTGCTCTTTCTTTAATACCTGCCAATGTTTCTTCAGGCAATGCATTGTTAATTGCTACTTGCAATCTAGATGTAATTGTTAAGACATAACTTTCACCTCTTTGATTTATGTAAGGTACAGTTGTTACTACATCACCGACGTCGTCTGGCTGTATGCTGTATCTTTCATTTGCACTTACTCTATAAAATGCTCTGTAGTTTCCAACTGGAACATTTGCAAAGTTTCCATCTGCAAATTGAAGTTCAATACCGTCTGTTCCTACATTCTGTATTGCATACAACAAAGGACTACTTTTTGCTAATGTGTTAAACTGCAAAGTTTGTCCAACTGTGTTTGGAATTTTTTTCCATTTTGTAAGCACTACATTGTTATCATTTATTTGTTGGAAATAAACGTCCGTTTCATTTATTCCCTCTGCACCAATTACTTGTCTTCTATTTTCTACAGGCTCTTCAAAATTATAAGTTACTGAGTTTAATGTTCCTTGTTTGAACATTAAGAAGAATCCGTTATTTGTGCTTGATAGTCCTAATCCATCATTCCTGTGTATTATTCCAAAGTTATTTGTTGGGTCAGGATGTTTTTCGTAAAAATGACTGTTGTCTTCAAAATCTGCATTTACAATTTCGAAGTCTCTGCTAACACCGTTTATATTCTTTTTATACTTGTAAACAAATGGCTGATTTATTCCTGTATTAATTTCATATAAATCGGTAATAATTTTATTAATAGAACCTGTCTTTACAGGTTTACTGAATCTGTTGACGTTACCAAATGCACTATTCATTATTGTAATGAATTGTTCGTATGCGTCTGGATTGTTAGCATCGTTCCATGTAACAGTTCTATTTCCAATTTCTGTACTGGCACTATCTGTTAATGGCTCTGTTGTTGAAATACTTACTACTTTTAGCAAGCCACTAGCCGCAATATTTCTTTTTGGATTGTATCCTAATTGTCTTGCTAGTTTGAATACTGAGTCTCTTCTTTCTGCAGTTTCTAAAAAGTTCTCTCTAGTATTAACATCCATTCTGAATGCAATACTTTGAGCCAAATATGCTAACAATTCTATAATAGCAATGAACTCTGAACTTTCAATGTAGTCGTTGAAGTTTTCTGGGAAGTTAGTCCTAATGTAGTCAATCATTGCAGTACGAATTGTTTCAAAATCGTATGCCTGAAAGTTTACTTGGCTATATGCCTGATAGGCTACGTCCCAATCTTCTGCCGCGAATAAATTGTTCTGTCTGTTGCTCAACGCCATGTTTAAATCTCTTTGCTATCTTGTGTATATTCTATAAACAAGGTATCTTCATCTAAAAACGGCTTTAATAATAATTGTACTTGTACCCTAATTGTGTGGTCTATTACTTGCGTAAATACACTCTCAATTTCAACTCTAGGATCTTTTAAACAAATACGTTGAACTTCTTCTCTAATTTCTTGTTCAACATAATCATCTAAAGGATTCATTATTAAGTCGTAAATTTTAGTACCATAGTTAGGACGCATTACACGTTCACCTCTTCTGGTAGACAACTCGTTGAGTAGGTCATTTTTCACAGCCTCACCATTTGTTAGTGTGTATGGTGGTCTGATCCTGTCCTTTGTACTAAAGCCTTTGTAAATGTTTGCCATATCAATATTTATCTATGTCAGTTAAAACACGTTTTAATATAGCCAAAAAAAAGGTTGACTTTGGGTTACTTTTACTACATAATACTGAGAGCATAAGAAATTATGCGTGTTTTTGTTATACATAGGAAAACAAATGAAAAACATTTTAGAAAAGTTTAACAATATTGTTGAGCAGGCCCATAAAGCCAATAAACTTATTGCGGCAAACGGATATAAGTGGACTACCGGATATGGTCCTAGATTCCGTAAAATGATGCACTTCCGTAATAAAAGAGTGCATTCCATCGGTATTTTTGACTACCACACCAAGAAATATGTACTATTTGAAATGGTCAATATGGTGGGTCAGCCTAAAAACTCCATTCCCTCAGAACTTTTAGACATGGAGAAATTAATACTAGATGCAGAACTTACCTAATGTAGCATTCATTCATGGCTCGGGACAGAGCGGACACAGTTTTAATTACTTAGAAATCTTTCTGCCTGAGCACAACTTAATAGAATTAGAATATCAAACTCAAGAAGATCCAGAGACAATTCTCAAACGATTTGAAATGCAAACTCATGCAAAGTTTGGCGTTGAGCCTTTCTTTATAATTTCTCATAGTTATGGAGGACTACTAGCATCTCTGTTTGCAAGTAACAATGACAAAATACAAAACATTGTAACATTAAGTTCTCCTTGGAACGGCAGTAGAACTGCAGGTTGGCTTAGTATGGTATTTAGACAAAGTAAATTGTTTATGAATATGAAGCCTAACAGTAATTTTATAAAAGAAATTCAACAAATGGAATTAGATATTCCAATACTTAATGTTGTAACTACTGGAGCAGAAGGTGGGTCTGGAAATGATTTGGCAGGCATGGGAGCCGCTAATGATGGACTGCTAACTTTATTAACTCAAAGGTCAGTACCTGAAGGATTTTCAAATTGTAAAACAATTGAAGTTCCTTTGAGCCATAACGAAGTACTCTTATGTTATGACACGGTAAATATAATTAAACATCACACCTTTGGAGTTGTAAGTGAGTAACGTTAATACATCTTTAAATAATACCCTGGAAGAAGAACTTAGAGTAATGCTAGTACAAGCAAATAATAATTTGAGAGCATTACAGCAAGAAAACGATTTTCTAAGAGATGCAGTAAAAGAAGAACAAGACGGCAAATACAGAGCCTATGTTAGACTTTCTGATTTAGAAAAAGAATTAAGATTGTTAAAACAAGAAATTAATTGTAAGGTCTGAGTCTTTTTACTTGTCTATGTAGGTCTAAAAGTTCGTAGGCTTTTAAATCATAATCACCATTTTTAGCCAAAATCATTGCAATTTTGGGCCACATGCTATCTGATGATTGAAACAAGAGACTCATTAAATTTCCTTTGCTGACATAGTTAGATGAATTACCTTTTTCATAAAGAAACATTCTAGCAACATTTCTTTTTGTACTGTTGTTGCTTTTGTTAAGTAAACTAACTACAGGGTGTTGTTGAAATATACTAGGTCCAGTGTGATGATGTAACAATGTTGTAGCCGCTATTTGTCCTAATGACATTGGTTTTTTAATTGTATTTCTTACACCCAATCCATGCTGTAATAAATCATTTGCTAATAAATTTTTACTAGCCTGTTTGCTTATGCCTGTTGAGTTTCTGTTTACAAACATCATGCTCTTTGTTCTATCATCTCTAACAACATAAGCCTGGTCATTACTACCAAACTTTTTTGGCATAATAGAACTGGCTTTTTCTATTCCGTATTTAGATAAATCTGTGTTAGGTCCTGCATTAGCAACTATGTCTGAAATTTCTTTTGTGGACAAAGATTTAGAACCTTTTGGATATATCATGGTTGTTGCTGATGTAGGATCAAAGTTTTTACCATCTCCCCATGCAATGCAACCTGCTTCTCTTTCTGCATCTCCCAGTATGTGTTTATATCCCATTACAGTAGCACCACCCATGTCTGGTGGTATAGCATCAAAGTCACCTGCAAAAGATAAAGGTACTTCACCTGCACTAAAATGCGTTGAAGTTGAAATTCCATCTGTGAGTGCTGGAGCAACTTGACCGTCAAACGTTGTTGCTAGTCCTCCTCCCATTGCCATTTGAGATTTCATATTTGGCATTGCCTTGTAATCTGGAACCATGCTACTAGCAGTTGGTGGATTTTTAGGAGCACCTGTGGCAGGATCAAAATATTGATTTCTTACATGTTGGTCCAACATGCCACCTTCTACTCCATCAAAACCTGTTCCTAAGTCATAAGAGCCATCATCATTTACAACACTATCAGGTCCTTCATATCCTGTGCCAGATGTTGCTGGAGGATATCTCCTGCCTAAGTCTCTATCTACTTCACGTTGGTCTTCTGTATAACCTGTGGGTACAGTTTTGTCTTCTGTTAAATGATTAAACCAAGGTTCTCTGGTGGTTATCATAGTTGTTGTACTTGCAACATCTATTTTTTCTCCACGTTCATCTTTGAAGCCTGCTGTGTCAGTAACATTTGTTGGTAATTCACCAGGGTCAGATTTTCTCACACCGCCCGTTGGTATTGGATTTTTGTTTCCTGGACTTTCATGGTCATAAGAAAAAACAGGAATACTTGTAGGTTCATCTTTGAATACTGTTACTGTTAATGGTTCTATTGGACCAGGTACAACACCTGAACTTGAAGACCCGCCATCATTTAAATGAACTGTACTTCCTTTGACAAAACTTTGTCCGCCAGATACAATATGGGCACTACCTCCTGAACTTACAAATGAATCAGCACCTGACTCAATTGTTGTACTTCCTGTTGTTTTTGTTTTAATAGAACCTTCGCCGTATAATGCTACCATACCTTTTGTAGATACTTCTATGTCTCCATCTTTGGATTGCATTTTAATACTTTTGTTTGTTAATGAATTAATGGTGTCACCTGCTTGTAAGAAAATATCGCCGCCTGTTTCTGCACCCAATTTTAATGTGTCTACAGTACTGCCTGCAGATTCTAATAGCCCTGCATTTATGTTTACTCTCTTTCCACCGTCTATATTAACTGTATCGTCTGCTCTAATGTTTACGTTTGATGTTGCTCTCATGTTTAAATCTTCATCACTAAACACATTAATACTTCCGTCTTTTGCCAATTCAACCCATGCGGTACCAGGACTATTAATAACATACACAATTTCATTTGTATCATCTAATAATAGTTGGGAACCTCCTGCTGTTCTTAATCTAATATGTCTTTGGTCTAAATGGTCATCCATTACAAAACTATGACCACCTAATCTATTTGTTCCATCCATTGCACCTGTGTCAACATTTTTGTCCATTGGGCCAGGTGTTAATATACCATAAACTTGTGAAGGACTTTCTCTTCTTGCACCAGCAGTAGTTATACCTCTTATTGGGTCTTTAACTAACCCTTGTTTAATAATGGGCCAAGCAATATAAGGATTAAGAGGTCTAGCAACATTTTTGCCTTGACTCTTATCATCTGATCCTCTATTTTTTTCTGCTACAGGCAAAGGTTGTTTTGTTCCAAATGTAGTTCCTGCAGGATTACCTGGGACCATGTTTTGCATTTGGTCCGGAAACATACATCCTATAATAATTGGATTTTTCTTTTTACCGTCACCAAAAATTACTAACACAAAATTACCAGGGTCAGGTGGTACCATCCACATGCCATATGTTTTCATTGTGTCTTGATATTTTTCTTTTTGTGGTCCTACCTTTGCACTAGGTGTTGTTCCTGCGAAAGGAGAACTCCAATAACAGTTAAAGTATCCTCTTGGATCGTTTCTGTCTTTTGATAACATTGGAATATAAACAGGAATACGTCCACTATGACTTTCATCTTTAGGTGTAACAATTACTTCACCTATGTAGATACCCATATCCAAGTCGGCATCTGCTCGTAACTTGTCTACAGGATTTTTTCTACTGGTTCTATATTCGTCTGCTTTATAACCCATCTTAATTGTCCGTTATGTCTATCTTAGATAAACTTAATGCTGTAACTTTTGGTGCTTTTGTTAATTCTACTTCAAAAAGTCCACCACTAAAGTTTGCTGTCACACCCATAATTGTATATACACCACTTATGAAAAATGCAGTACCTTGTCTACTCATATAACCTGTGTTGTTGTCTTCATCATCAACATCAGGGTCTCTTACTCTGGGAGTTTGCATTGTGAACAAAAAGTAATTATCGCCTCCGCCATAATTTATATACTTGTCTTGAGTTGGCTCGTTATGTACTTCAGCCGCTTCATTATTCTTTGGGTTCTGATGCTCCCTACCCTCTTGGTATGACATAGGCTTACCTAAATACCAAGGGTCACCTCTTACTTTTAAGTTTAAGTCTACTAATATACTTGCATCGTTTACATTGTTATACATATATCCAAACAACGTTGCACTTGCGGTGCCGTCGTTAGTCTGTCCACCCGTTGCAACAACGTGTGTACCGTAATTGTATTTTGACCTGGGAGATGTGTCTATATCTTTTACTTTTGCTCTAGCCGAACTTTTTAATAATGCTAGTGCCTGTCCGCCTGCAAGTTCACCTATTACTGTAGTTGAACCACCATAGTCCTCTAATAAATCTGCACTATACAAATAACCACTTGGCTCAGGTTTGTATGGTTGTGCTTTTGGATTTGCTGGCGGTGTATCAACTGGAAAATCTTGTTGTCCTTGTGCTGTTTGTCTATATCCCAACGGATCTTTACCATTGTTGTTTACATACAATATTGTTTCTGCTAAATTTTGTCTTTTTGCTTCTGAGCTCATTAAGTCTTTGAATTCATCATCAGACAAAGATAGTTCATCTTTTACTCTTTGTTTGAAATCTTTATTATCTTTTAAAGCACTCATTACACCTGCAGGATCAGATTGTTTTGCTGACACTTCTGCGTCTCTGTTTTTTCCATCATAGTCAGGTTGACCGTCGGTGTTCATTGTTGGACTGTTAGCATTGGTTGACATGTCTCCCATGTAACCACCACCTGGTGCGGCTAGTAATAACTGACCTGCATTGTAAGATATGTCTGCACTTAGTATTTGGTCATTAAGTCCTGTATAAAGATAATGATATGCTTTTTTAATATTCATTTCTTTAATACGTTTTGTTGTTTGTTTTTCACTGAGATTATTTTCTGCTTGTGATATCTCGTGATTAGGATGTGCTGTGTCATAAATTACAGGTTTGTAAATTATTTTCTTTGCATATTTTCCTCTGCGTCTATCAAATTTAGCGGCTCCGTGTTTGTCCAATTCATATGATATTGATGCTTCAATTTTATACCACTTAGTAAAAGTCTGCTCTAAATTTAATCCGTTTTCATCTATCTCAGGATCGTTGAATACTTTCTTTCTTGATGCTTTATTTAAAAAGTCATCACACATTACTAATACAGTTGTAAAAAATTGATTTAAACTTGTACCTTCTTTCATGTTAATGTTTTGATTATAAAACCAATCACTGCCTGCTTCTACACCACCATCAAAACTTTCTGGTGAATCTTCTAGTCGCTTTCTATATTCTTCTAATGTCTTTACACCTTGCTCTTGAGCATTCAATAATCTATTAACTTCTTCTGCCGCTTTTGCTCCTGCATGGCTAACTTCTAAATCTGGTAATTGTGTTTTTAATTGAGATAAGTCAAATATAATTTCATCATGGTGTTCTTCACCTTCTAAATTCTCTTCTCTATAACTGTTTAATTGGTCTTCTAAATCTTCGACCATTTCGTCAACTGCGTTGCCTTGCACTTTTAAATCTTTTGGTAATTTAAAATATTCATCTGTAAATGCATGGCTTGTTCCAACTGGACATTCAAAATCATAAGTGCTACCAGTACTGTCTATGCTTACACCCACTTTTGCTAACTGTAGTCTATAAATGAATGGTCCAGCAATATCATTTAATTTGTCATCAGTACTTTGAACAGGCTTACCATCTATGCTTTCATCATCTTCTTGGTCAATACTTGAATTGTATCCTTTAAATTCTATTGCTAAAAACATTGGCACATCTGCAAACATGTATTCATGTCCTAGAGCCAATTTAGCGGCTTGGATTTGGTCTAATAAATCTGCGGCACTTGGTTGAAATAATGTAAAAGATGCTCTAGTGGCAAACGTGTTACCTGATCCCGGTCCTTTCACAATGTCTAAAGATAAGTTGTCTATTTGTACACCAGTAACACCTGTTTGTGCTAACACTACAGTTCTGCCTGGATCAGCGGCATATTGTCCTCTAAGCCATTCCTCTTCGCCTATCATGTACAGTTTAAGGTTGTAACTGGTATTCTCATAATGATCCAGTATGTTACCCATCACAGCATCTAGATATACATCTTCGACTGCTTCTTTATGTTCGCCTTTTTTAACTGCCATTATCTAACTCTATCTATTGCTGTAGTACTAGGCAAAAATATTTCCTTTCCAGATGTAAAATCTTCTAAAGGGTCTATAAGTTTGTCTGGATTTCTTAAAGCAAACACCCACCATAATTGAACTGTTCCGAATAAATCATTTGCTAAAAGGTCTGGTCGTTTGTCATATCTACTTTCAATAGTATAGAGTTCATCAGATGCTGACTGAGGAATCCTTGGCAATGTGTTAAGGTCTAAATAGAATTTAGTCACTTGAGTATTTTTTAAAAAACTGTTATTGCTGTGGAATGTTGCCATTAGATAAATCCTTTGTTAAAGTCTTCGCCTCTGGTAAATGCATTCAAGTCAAAACGTTTCCTTAATTTTTTCAATGTGTATTGCGGTGCCATTTCTATCATTATGTCTGTTTCCGTAGGCATATAAGTTACTGTCTCTTTTGCTGTAGGGTGATTATATCTAACTGGTACATAATCTACACCATCAGGTAATTGAAAGTTAAAACTTCTAATAATCACAGGAACTTTATTAAATCCAAAGTGTCCTAAATATTCGAAAATTAACACTGGAGGGGGAGTTCCGTAGAATCCTTGCTCTACTGCTGAGTCTCCAAAATAACCTTTTGTGATACTTCTTAAAAAATGGAATATTGCCAATAAGTATTGTGCTTCTTCTAGTGTGTTTGCTGTAAATTGTCCTTGAACTGGAAGGACAGGAGGTTTACTATTAAGGTATGTGTAAAACGGATAGTTGGAACCATGCTGACTATGTTCATCATAATCTACTTGTCCTTGTAAGAATATGTTAGGCGTGTAAGGAAATACAATTCCGCCTCTTTCTTTTAAAGGACTTAATATACTTGGTTTTTCTTCACCTTTAGCATTTTTTGTTCCGTAAGCAAAATCTTCACCACCTTTCTTGGGGCGAATTCTTGCTCTCCAGTCAAATTTACCAAAATCTTGTCGATTTTTTGGTAAATCTGTAATAGAACTTGCGCCAGTAGACCCTCTGCCTGCCGGTTCGCCATCTATAATAAAATCATCTGCCATAATACTTCTCCTGCAATTATTTATCATAATAAATAAAAACGTATTTTAATTATTAAAACATTTCAAAAACAATTGACTTAAAGTTGTTTTTGTGTATAATACAATATAAACGAATCATAGTTTTGAGGAGAAATAAATGACACAAGGCAGAAAGGTCAACTATCTTAACAACAAAGATATTTTAAAGCAGATTCACATTAGCAAACTGAGTTACTGTTATGTTGCAGATGATGACTACAGCGATCCAGACATAATTGTTGAGTCTGTAAAAAAGATTAACAAAACAAATATTAAACAAGCACAAATCAATCGAGCAAGTAAGATGTCTCGTTTGGCATATGATGAAGCCATTGCTAAAGGCGATTGGACTAAGAAACCTAAACAGAAAGAATTTGCAGTAGACCCAAACTCTATTGCTGTTGATTCTTTGGTGTTTCGTGTATCAACATATGAACACATTCCAGATGAACCAGGTAGAAAGAAAACAACAAAAACTGTTGCTGACTCAAAAGCAAAAGTAAATTTCCCACCTTTTAAGCATTACATTTTAGACAGTAATGGAATTAACCCTAGGGAAGTTGTAAGAAGTCACTGGATTGGTGGTTTACATAACGGTCATTTTAGTACTACACATGGTAGCATTACAAATGAATTAGGTAAAATGTTTATGAAGTTGGTAGAACGTTACAGCCAAAGAGGTAACTGGAGAGGTTATACTTATGTTGATGAGATGCGTGGACAAGCATTAGTGCAATTAGCACAAATAGGACTACAGTTTAATGAAGCAAAAAGTGATAATCCTTTTGCATATTATACTGCAACTGTGAATAACAGTTTTACTAGAGTATTAAACTTAGAGAAACGTAACCAAACAATTAGAGATGATATTTTGATTGAACAAGGTCACTTACCAAGTTATGGTAGACAAATACAGCATGAGAATGAACTTAAAGAAATGAGGGAGATGGCTCAGGCTGAATTAGATAATAATCCTAGCAAGTAGAAACATATGGCAAACCTTTTTGAAAGGGCCGCATGTTTTACAGATATACATTACGGCTTAAAACAAAACAGTAGACAACATCTAAAAGATTGTCACAATTATGTCGATTGGTTTATTGCAGAAGCCAAGGCACGTGATTGTGAAACTTGTATCTTTTTAGGTGACTGGCATCACCACAGAGCAAGTATTAATATTGCAACTATGAATGCAACTATTAAGGACTTAAAAAAATTAAACGAATCATTTGATACTGTTTATATGATTTTAGGTAATCACGATTTATACTACAGAGAAAAACGTGACTTAAACAGCATTGAGTTTGCTAGGGACTTACCTAACATTGTTATGATAGATGAACACTTCTTAGAAGGCAATGTTTCTATCATACCTTGGCTAGTTGGTGATGAACACAAACAACTAAACAAGATAGATTGCAAATACATGTTTGGACATTTTGAGTTACCATACTTTAAAATGAATGCAATGGTAGAAATGCCAGACCATGGTGGAATAAAAGCAGAACATCTTGCAGGACCAGAGTATGTGTTTAGTGGACATTTTCACAAACGTCAATACAAAGGCAACATACATTATATAGGAAATGCTTTCCCACACAATTACGCAGACGTTGGAGACAACGAACGTGGTGCTATGTTTTTAACATGGGGAGAAGAACCACAGTATGTAAATTGGCCCGAATGTCCTAAGTATGTTGTAATGGGACTAAGACAATTATTAGAATCACCTGAAACATATTTAGATGAAAACACTCATGCAAGAATCAAACTTGATGTTAGTATCAGTTATGAAGAAGCAAACTTTTTGAGAGAAACATTTGCAGAAAAATTTAATGTAAGAGAATTACATTTACTTCCTGTAAAAGAAGACGAAGAAGTTTTTGAAGGCGATGATATAAAATTTGAAAGTGTGGACCAAATTGTAATTACACAATTGGAAACAATTGAAAGTAATCTAGTTGAAACGGAACGATTAATTGAAATATATAGGAACATAGAAATTGCTTAAGATTAAAAATGTAACAGCAAAAAACTTTATGAGTGTGGGTAACAACCTACAAGCAGTTTCTTTTGATACTGAACAACTCACACTGGTACTAGGTCATAATTTAGATTTAGGTGGAGATGGCAGTAGAAATGGTACAGGTAAGACTACTATTATTAATGCACTAAGTTATGCATTATATGGTGAAGCATTAACAAACATTCGTAAAGACAATCTCATAAACAAAACAAATGGTAAAGGAATGATTACCACTGTGGACTTTGAAATTAGTGGCAAAGAATACAGAATAGAACGTGGCAGAAGACCTAATGTCTTAAAGTTTTTTATTGATGGTGTAGATTCACAAGACAATGAACAACAAGGAGACATGAGAGAAACACAAAAAGACATTGAAAAAATTATTGGTTTTCCTCACACAATGTTTAAGCATTTGATTGCACTTAACACATACACAGAACCTTTCCTTGCAATGAAGCAAAATGACCAACGTGCAATGATTGAGCAATTATTAGGTATAACAGAAATAAGTCAAAAGGCAGAAGTTCTAAAAGAGTTACTAAAACAAACACGTGATAGTATTAAAGAAGAAGAGATAAGAATTACAGCAGTAAACAATGCAAACAAACGTGTAGAGCAAAACATTACAGAAATTGAAAGTAGAAGCAAAGCATGGAATAAAAACAAAGAAGATAAAGTTGCCGCTTTACAAAGTAGTTTAGATACTTTAGAACAAACGGATATAAAAGCAGAATTAGACTCGCATAGAAAAATAGTTGATATAAATGAAAAAACAACTAAGTTAGAAACTTTAAAAAATGATTTGCAAACTAAAACTACTTCTATGAATAGAAGTGATGCAAAATTACAAGAACTAGAATCTAATTTAGAAAGTGCTAAAGCAGGTGTATGCCCGGCATGTGAACAACCTACTGCCCATTTACATACACATGAAAAATATACAAAAGATTTAGAAGAGGATATCAAAGAAGAACAAAGATATAATGTAGGACTTGTAGACAACATTAGAGATTTGAATGCTGATATTAAAAAGTTAGGACATATTCCTGAAATGCCTACAACATTTTATAAAAATATGGAAGATGCTTTATCGCACAAACACAATGTTGAAACTATATCTGAACAAATTGAAGAAAAAATTAAAGAAGCAAATCCATATACAGAACAAGCAGAATCACTTAGAGATACAGGTATAGAAGAAATTAGTTATGAGTTAATAAACGAATATACAAGTTTAAAAGAACACCAAGAGTTTTTGTATAAATTATTAACAAGCAAAGATAGTTTTATTAGAAAGAAAATTATTGACCAAAATTTACAATACTTAAATTACAGATTAAGTCATTACTTAGACAAATTAGGATTACCGCATGATGTTAAATTTAACAGCGACTTAACAGTTGACATCACAGAGTATGGTAGAGATTTAGACTTTGATAATTTAAGTAGGGGAGAACGTAATAGATTAATACTAGGTATGAGTTGGGCATTCAGAGACATATATGAAAGTCTTAATCAACCAATGAATTTGATGTGTATAGATGAACTGGTAGACAGTGGCATGGATACCACTGGTGTTGAAAATGCATTGGCAGTTCTTAAAAAGATGGGAAGAGAGTCAAAGAAAAATGTGTTCTTAATATCACACAAAGAAGAATTACAGGGAAGAGTAAACAACGTTTTATATGTAGTAAAAGAAGGAGGTTTCACAAGTTATAGTAATGACATAGAAATCCTCGAGGAAACATGAAACTAGACATACATCTAGGCATCGAAGGTGACTTCACTATCAGTTATAATTTATATGACAATGATGTGAGTCGCCTTTTTTTAATGCGTATGTCTGGACAAGAAAACAAAGTTGTTAGCAGAACACAATTTTACAACTTTGGTGAAACACAAACACAAATAGAAGAAAAATTATTAGACATCAGTGAACAATTAAAAACATTAGGTTTGATAAACAGCACAAGTCAAGCAGACTTAAACATTTTGCATGAAAACTTTCCTAGGTTACATGATGAACACACAGGAAAAACACGTGAACTGTTAAGAATGTTTAACTATTATATACACCACTTAGAAGATATTAGTAGAGGATATAATGGCAAACGATTCTTATTTACATGTGAAGACAACGGAGTAGACTTGCCAGAAGAAGCATATGAAATGTTTACTCCAACTAAAGAATATGGAAAGTTGTATATGAACTATCCACATGTGGGTAAACATTTTATGGAACTGTTTGGCGACCAAGATGTAAATATACCACAAGAACAAATACAACTTACACATAAAATGTGTAATACTGTTTATTGCTGGTTTGGAGAAAACAAATTTACAAACAAATTAGAATTAGATGATTTAATGATAAACATGTTTATGTTTTACAGACAAATTGAACATAAACTTCCATACAAATGGAAAGACCCAAAACTTGCAATAGGCTATTTGCCACTAGGCGAACTAGACAAAGATATTGATGTAGATGACATTGCAAACAATAAGTATGTACACAGTTGGAGTGTATATGCGTAGTCCATGGATTTATGAAAAAGCAGTTGTAGATACTTTACCAGAGGATTGTGAAGCCTTTGTGTATCTTATCACTAACAAAAAGAACGGTAAAAAATATGTTGGTAAAAAACTTGCTAAGTTCAAAACTACCAAACCACCCTTAAAAGGCAAAAAGAACAAAAGGCGTGGTTACAAAGAAAGTGATTGGAAAGAATATTGGGGAAGTTCTGACCACTTAAAAGAAGATGTAGAAAAGTATGGAGAAGAAAACTTCATAAGAGAGATACTGCATTATTGCCCCAGCAGAGGCATTTCCAGTTACTTGGAAGCCAAAGAGCAGTTTGACAGGGAAGTGCTGTTAAACGACGAATACTACAACGGAATCATTAATGTTCGCATAGGCGGATCAGAAATTCTTAAGGAACATCTCAAAAAGAAATAACTACTTTCTGTAACAGGCAAAAAATCGACACCCAGTCAGACTAACACAGGCAAACACATAGGCTCCACACCACCCCGCCGAGGCAGATAATATCGGTATCCTTGAGTGGTCCAATAGGGCGACGGATCTGGATTGTGGACGGCAAGATACAAAAACGACACAGTATTAAAATGATACAGGCAATGAGAAAAAGCAACCTGTAAGCCAATAGGACTGAACTCTACAAGGTCTTAATGGTTTCCGTGAGATTAGTGACGGTAGTGTATGGGGACAGAAGGCTCACCGGTTCCTAGTAGCACCCGAGTTAGAGATGACGATTCTCATCATGATGACTTATTTTTTCACCCGGCAACGGGTGAATTATGACTCAACTATCATGATAACGGTAAAACTTTCCAACAAAGAACGATATGAATGAAATGAATGAGTTAAGCAGTTGGGAAAGACACGAAGTGTCTATAAAGTAGAAAGCATTTCAACTGTGTCTTTATAAGATAATCTCAAATTAACAGTATATAAGTAAAAATCTCTATTTAAGTTATGCTTGTTTGCTCCGTGTGATTTAGTTACATCCAATATCATCAACTCTCCAGGGTTTAACGACTTGTTATGCGAAGCATCTTCATGGATAATTTCTAAGGGTTCATCTTCTAGGTTAAACATTATATTGGTTTTTCGCGTCAATGGATTTTTCCAACCCATTAAGTGGTCATTGTGTAAATCTACTTTTTTGTCCGCTTTGACAGTTTCTATGGCAACACTATGTTCTTCTACGTTTAACGGCAAAGGTGTTACTTTTACAATTTGGTTTTGCAACGCAAGAGGCATATCGCGGAGCAAAAAAATGTGTTGCGCCATATAGTCACCGGTGTCGCCGCTTTGATGAAAAGGATTTTCTGTGCGGAAATTACTAATAGGCTCTATGAGTTCACGCATGGCGCCAACATCATAATCCCAATTTAAAATAGTGCTATACATTCTTCAAAAGTCCTTCTACCATTAACAGTCAAAAATTCAGCAATATGTTCGCTTTTGGAATTGTCGCAACCATGCATCTTTTGAGTGTTTAACACAAAATAATCACCAGGATTAATTGTTACTTCTTCCAACTCATCATTGTTGCTATGCATAATGGTAGCAGGATATTCGCCTATATTGATAACTATATTGCTTTTTCTACCACCAATATCAATATGTGGGTCTAACGTTTCTCCAGGCATAATCCACTCCAAACCCATAAAATGATGTTCTTCTAATAACCATTGTTTTTTGAAATTTTCTGGTATGTGTTTCCAAATTTGACTACAAGCATACAGTTTTTGTCTAACTTTGCGTATGTTTACCATGCCTGCTACTCTGTCTTCTTCCCTTAAAAACGTTATAAATTCATCGTCAGATTGCTTTAATTTAGCGGATTTTAGCCAATTATCGTCATCATTGTAATCAGGTGCTCGTTGGTCTTTTACGATGAATTTGGTGTATCTTGACATGCATATATTTAACCAAAAAATACCAAAAAAAGTGGTAAAAAAGGTTGACTTACCCATAAAAATCAGTATAATAGTATGTATTGTTTAAGATATAGGAGTAAACGATGACACTAAACGAAGTAAAACTAGCCATTAGAAATGGCAATTTCTCGAATGAAGAACTTATTACACTAGGTTCTTACATTCAAAACGTTAAAACTGAGCAGGCTAAAGCCAGTATTTCAGTTGGTGACGAGGTTTTTGTAGTTCAAAAGACTAAGAAAACTAAAGGTATTGTTGAGAAAATCAACATCAAGAAGGCTATTGTAACACTTCCGCAAGGACGTTACAATGTTCCATTAAGCATGTTGGAGGCTTGTTAATGAAGTTTCACAAACAAGTTAAGATTCCAGGCATGACTATGGAACAAATCGTGGAGGCTCTTAAAAAGTCTGATTTAAAAATGAGACCAATGAGAGCAGAATTTAGTTTTGAAAGAAAGTTCAAGACTACAAACACTTACACTGACTACAACATTGTTGTTGAAGATGAGCAAGTTGAAGTTCAGGCTAATGGTGACTACAATGTGTTCAGTTTTACACCTTATGTTGCTAGAGACCTTTTAGGTGTTAAAGACAAATACTTGACCATGCGATACACTAAAAGTGATATCGGCTACTCAGATGAATGGGAAGAGTATGGTGCTAATGGCATGAAAAAAGGCAGAAAGTACATTGATGGTAAAACTGGTGAGGAGAAAACTGTTTAATGGCAACTATATCCCCAAAAACCAAAAAGTATGTTCGCATAGACACTTATGGCGATTTGATTATGCCATTGGAAGTGTTTGAACGTATTTGTGACAAAATAATGATAACCAAGTCCGAGTATGAAGATGGTGAGTATGTGCTCAGTGAAATCAAAAAAATGGACAAGGTTCACTTGCACGATGTTGACGAAGTAAAGAACTTGTTGGTACACGACAAGTTACAAAACTCATGATTGATATATTACAAGAAGTAACCGATTGGGGCAAATACAAGGTAAACAATGGCATTTACCATGTGAACTCCTCGGGTAAACTTGTTGCATATCAACCCAACAAGAATGCACCAATTCAAGAGTTAAAAGTACCAAGCACTCAGTTTTCAAAATCAAGACGCAAATTTGTAAAAATAGGCGAAAGACCGGAAGAGTTTGACAGCGATGTAATCACGGTACAAGGTAGTAAGGGTAATGTATATACTATTCAAGATGGTAAATGCAGTTGCCCAGGATTCACGTATCGAGGAGATTGCAAACATGTCAAAGAACATTGCTAGTATTTTAATTGTTTTATTATTAGGAGCCTGTGCAAGTGGCGGAGGTTCTGCTGGACTTAATGTACAGCCTGAAAACCGCGCCGTTTCTACTTCCACCGCGCCTCGCGATTTACGCCACCAATTTACGCCGGTTACGCACACTTACTCTCCCAACCTAAGCGGACACAGTGAAACAGTAACACATAAGTTGGATATGACAGCACACACTACAAGTGGTTTGCCTGCTCCAACTGACAAATATAAAATTGCTGATTATGGATTTTTTAGATCCACTATAACAGGATATCATGATGGTTATGAATATGGTGCTGAAAGTAGTATCCAGAATAGTTTTATACAGAGAGGTCATGTTGAAAGAGCAGATTTAAATGGAGATGGATGGCAAGATTTTTATCTTGTGATGTGGGCAGGAGACCATAACGAATTAGAATGGGCTCCAAACACTTATGTATATGCATGGTTAAATGATGGCGACGGTAACTTTATATTAAGTAACGATTTATTTCCAAACGGTAATCCATGTTTTGCAGGTACAGAATGTAGCAGTTCAAATCCTACAACACTTAATAAAAAAGTATTAGTTGCAGACTTTAATGGTGACGGATTAGACGACATTTATAATGGTGCAAATATTGTTTTAAGTGACAATGGCAAATTTTATAATCACACAGACAAACTCCCTAGTGATTTTGCTAATGCATGTGGGCCTGAATTTTGTTTTACTCATGATGCATACGCAAGTGATGTAGAAGGCGACAATGACTTAGACATATTTTTGCCTATATCTCAACCTGATGTAAACAATGTTGAAGTACCATGGACTATGTTACTGAATGATGGTGCTGGAAACTTTTCTGTAAATCAAAACTTTCCTGATGTAACAGATAATTTGTTTGCCACAACTGCCGTAATTGGTGACTTTGACAATGATGGTTCGGGCGACGTAGCAGTAGGTTGGTTTCAGCCAGGTCAAAGTGCTACGTTCTCACAAACATATGAAAATAGTTCAGGTGCAGTATTTTGGAATGATGGTCAAAATGACTGGAGTGTGAGACCTTGGAGTGAGTTACCTAACAACTATTATGGTTCTAATGGTAATGCAAACGACATGGAAGTAATTGACTTTAACAATGACGGTTTATTAGACATAGTATTAGCATCTACAAAACATGATCCTTATTATGACGGTCGTATGATACAATTTTTTGTAAACAATGGCGATGGTACATTTGGTGATGTAACCAGCACATATAATACCAATACAAAATATGCAAATGGTTTAAACAATGGATATTGGAATGGTGATGGACAATTACACATTATTGATTTTGATGCAGATGGCGATTTAGATATTGTTGATAGTGTGCGTGGGTCATATGTATTATTAAATGAAGGCGGGTCATTTACATTATATGATGACTTTCCAAGATTTAGCGACAATAACAAATACTATCCTATAGAAATTGACAACAAATATTTTTATGATTTTATAGGATCAACAAATACTAATAGCAATACACAAAGCATTGCTACATTTTTCCAAGTATTAGATCCTCCTTTGTTAGAAATGATGAATGATATTACTACAAAGCCGTTAGGATATGCAGACAGCATTTTCAAAAGCACAATGCTATTAAATGATTTACGAAATCAAACTAAAGGAAATAATGTATTTGGCAAAAATGTTGAAAGTACAAATATGATTGGTTATAGTTTTAGTGGCGAAACTGGATTAGGATTACATGTTGCAGATTTTTCAGGAGAAAACAAAGGCTCAGTTGTTGGTTTAAACTGGCGTAAAGACAATACACATGTAGGTGTAAGTTTTGTGACAAATGACTTTGTTGGTGAAAATAAAACTAAATGGTATGGTACAGGACAAGCAGATTTACAAACTGAATCTATAAACTTGTTTATGGAATACACACATAGTTTTACAAATACTTTGTTTGCAAAAGTTGGTGCAACTGTAAGTCAAATAGACGTAAAAGCATTTGAAGAAAAACATAGTTCGCATAATGTTCATATAAATGCATTTGATATGACTGTTGGTAGTTTGTTTGCAGATGTAAGTAAGGTTCTACATTCTAAATTTGGAACAACATACTTAACACTAGGTGCTGAGTATTATGAAACTAGAGAAGTTGATATTGTGTTTTCAGATATATTAAACTTTACACATAAAGCAGATATGTATGTTGGCAAATTTGGATTTTATCACAAATTTAATATGTTCTATTTTAGTGCAGAATTAGATACTGAGAATAGAGAGATTTATCAATTAGGATTCCGTTGGAATTTGTGAACTCTCAGGCGGAGGATCTAAAGATTCCCAGTCATCGTAACTAGCACCTTTATCTCCGCTTTTAATTTTGTTGTAACGATTTAAAGTTTTTATTAAAGTTTCTCTTTCGATAGGACTTAATGCCCAGGCCTCTGTATAAGACACAGCACCTTCGCTAAAAATTGCCAGCTCTGCAACTTGTCGAATGATTAACTTTTGTTCTTTATCGAGTTTACCCAGGAAGGCTGAAACTTCTTCAGGCTCTGCTGTGCCTAGGAACCCGTGAAAAAATTTACAGGATCGAAGTTTATCGGAGCACTATAAGATGTCGGACAGTTTTCTTTATCTTTACAATTTTCTGCTTGACACTCAATTTGTACTTCTTGCTTCACTCCTTTAGAGTTAATATCGTTTACAAGTTTTTCTATTTCTTTACCAGTGGTGTTGTCTGTGTTTTCTAAAAATTCTCTTAATTGATTTCTTTCTGTAACTTGTTCTTCTACACCATCTGAATTCATATATGAAACACTTTTAATACTGTCTAACATCATTTCAAAGTTTAAGTCTGCAAGTTGTACAAAACTATTGTTGAATGCTTTTAGTCTATCCATGTCATCTTCAAGTTCTGAAATTGCCTGCATACTTCTTGTACTTTGGAAACTGGCTATACCTGCCTTAATTGTGTTGCCATATGTGAAAGGTAAAACTGTAATCTTTAATCCGTTTGATAAATTTTCTGTGTAAGCATCTTCGATACTTTCCATTGTTGCCAATGAACTATCAATACTCACTGTAACAGTACTCGATTCTTTACACACAGGACATTCAGCATTTACTTCAACATCGTCTCCTGCACTTGCACCTCTGATTGCAATTAAGATTGCATCCACATCAGCACTTAATAATTCTTTAGGCTTTTTAATTTCAGGTACACATGACCTAATTAAACTTGCTACCGCTTCACCATTAAGTAATGCGTCTGGATTTTTTAGACTCATTTCATCTTTAGTGGTCATAGGGTAAATTGCAAATTCGCCACTGTCAGGTCTGTCAATCACATCATCACCATAGTAATTTGCATTACTTGGTAGTTTAAGATACATTTTAGGTGCTCTAAAATAGGCACTTAAAGGATTACTCTGATTTGTTATTTCTTTGCTCATTTCCGCTCCATATAATTCTTACTGAATTAACTATGTACTTATTTATCTTCATTAACAATAGTTTTAATGAAAACCAGTAATTTTTGATTAAACATAGTTTTAATGCTTTCAGATAAATATTGGTATGGCAGTTTCAATTAACATAGACGGACAAGCATACACCTTCCCAGATTGGCTATCAGAGTCAACAGGTGAGCAGATGCTTGACACC
>Ga0163180_10000020_pt1 | contig 84523 bp, 80 predicted proteins | sample AtlANTMetagenome_2_FD_109647 | JGI IMG/M metagenome (GOLD analysis project Ga0163180, IMG submission 109647) | Marine eukaryotic phytoplankton communities from the Atlantic Ocean - Atlantic ANT 4 Metagenome | ecosystem: Environmental > Aquatic > Marine > Oceanic | place: North Atlantic Ocean...
CAGGACACAGGGTAGCTGGATTTCCAGCCTGACTGCAAGCCGTGGCTTGACGGCATCCGCCGCCGCAATAGACCGAAGAGGCCATTCAGGCTCCATTGAGACGAGTTCATTAGCGATGATCCACGTTGTAAAACTTGAAAAAACCTACGGTGAGGTCCATGCGATTACCGGGCTGAATTTTCAGGTCAACACGGGTGATGTGGTGGGTTTCCTGGGCCCAAACGGTGCAGGAAAAACAACGACTATGCGGATCTTGTGTGGATGCATTGGCGCAACATCCGGATCGGCAACTGTAGGGGGACATGACGTCACCTTGGCCGCCCAACAGGTCAAAGCCATGGTGGGCTACTTGCCGGAGAACCCCCCGCTGTATGAGCATATGGTGGCCCGGGACTACATCGTTTTTGCCGCTACCATTAAGGGGGTAGCGGATCCCGAAACGGCGGCCGACAACGCCATCGAACTGGTGGGCCTTCATCGAGAAGTGGGCGGCTTACCGGCCAGCAGTCGCATCATCGCCCACCTTTCCAAAGGGTACAAACAACGGGTGGGTTTGGCTCAAGCTCTCGTCCACAATCCACCGGTTTTGGTCCTGGACGAGCCCACCAGCGGCCTCGATCCGGCACAACGCAGAGAAATCCGAGATTTATTGGTGGACCTGGCCCGAGCTGAAAACCGTACGGTGATTTTGTCGACCCATGTGTTGGCCGAAGTCGAAGCCATTTGCGATGCAGTGGTGGTCATCAACGAGGGGGAAGTGGTCGCCCAAGGTTCCATCGAAGACCTCCGTAGCGCATCGTCTGCTTTGCGGATTCGTGTCGCAACCCCCGCGAATGAATTGCTTGAAAAACTGCAACAGATCGATGGAGTGTCGAGCGTAAAACAAGACGACGACGGACACTACACGCTGAGTACCGAAAAAGATGTCCGTGCCGAGGTGGCATCTACTGCCAGCCCCCACGGTTTACTGCTCTTGCAACAATCTGAGGGTCTGGAGGACATCTACCTGCGACTCACCCAAGGCTCACCATGACCGCTGTATTGGCGATCGCGAAGCGTGAATTGGCGGAGTTCTTTGCCACTCCGGTGGGATGGCTTTGCCTCACTGCATTCACTGCGATTTCGGGCTTCTTTTTCGCCATGATGTGCACCGAGTTCTCCGTTCAAGCCACCACGGCCGCCTACAACCCTTACGTGGCCGAACAAATCAACCTGAATGATTGGCTGGTACAGCCCTTTTTCGCAAACACATCCGTCGTCCTATTGATGCTCAGCCCCGCACTGTCCATGCGACTATTCGCGGAAGACAGAAAGCAGAAATCACTCGAACTGTTGCTGTCATCACCCATTTCATCGGCTCAAATTGTGCTGGGTAAGTTCCTGGGCGTCATGGCTTTTGTCACCGTGATGCTGGCCACTACGCTTCCTTTGACCGCCATCCTCTACTGGCTGGGTAGCCCCGATAGCGGCATCCTCTTGAGCTGCTATCTCTCGGCTTGGTTACTGGCGGCCAGCTTCCTTTCTGTCGGACTTCTGACCAGTGCGATGACAGAAAACCAGATCGTGGCTTTGGTGACCGGGTTTGGGCTTCTGTTGATCCTATGGGTACTGTCGTGGGCCAATGCCATTGCGGGGCCGGGTTTCGGTGACCTCCTGGCGGGCCTGTCCATGCTCAGCCACATCGATCAGCTTCTCAAAGGCCTGTTTCATCTCAAAGATGGCGTCTATTTCATCACGTTCGTGGCCTTCTTTCTGTTTGCCACCACCCAGCGGGTAGAGGCCTACCGATGGCGATAAAAGACAACGCTTGGGTGGCCGGTGGCGTGGGCGCTCTGTCCTTGGCTAGTTTTGGTTTGTATGCCTCTCAAGTCGATGCGGGCGCGTTGGGCACGCCTGTGATCCTATGCGGTGCGATGGGCTTGGTTCTGACAGGCGGATGGCTATGGATCGATCGCATCGCTATCGGCCAGTTTCTGAGGTCAAGAGGAACTCGGCAATCGGGTGCAGGAATGCTTTTGGTGGGCGTCGCATCGGTGCTGGCCATCGGTGCCAATGTCCTCGCGTCAAAGCACGATGTTCGGTGGGACCTCACCTCGAGTCAACGATACGACATATCTCAGCAAACCATCGCAGTACTTGAGGGCCTCGAGCAGCCCGTCGAGGTTCGTGCTTTCTTTGTGGGGGAATCGGTCGAGAAGTCTGCTTTTCTCGACCTCATAAACGGATATCAATCCCACACCAAAATGCTCGATGTTCAGTCCATCGATCCCGTCCTCAACCCACTGGCTGCGGACCAAAACCAGGTCGACAGCCAATTGGGTACCGTCATTTTGGTATCAGGAGAACAGACTCAACGCCTCGAGGCCGACCTCAAGGAGGAGGCCGTCACCAATGCCATCATCCGATTGACATCCTCCGTGGAACACACCATCTGTTCCACAGAAGGGCACGGCGAGTTGGATGTCGATGACGATATGAACCCCGCGTCTATCTCATCGGCGGTGACTAAACTCGAACGGCAAAACTACACCTTCAGGCGAGTCAATTTACAGCGTGAGGGGCGCGTGCCCAAGGACTGCGATCTTCTTTTGATCGCAGCCCCGCGTCTGGATTTCTTGGCGACAGAGCGAGACCATCTGCTCGCTTTCAATGCCAGTGGCGGGCAGATGCTGGTCTTGCTGGAACCCGGCATGGCTCCGGGCCTCGCTGTTCACATGGCCCAGTACGGTATCGATGTGGGCGAAAACTTGGTGCTAGAAAACAATCCCAACTACCAAGTCATGGGGGGTGATGCCTCGACCTTGGTCATCAGCCAATCACAGATGACCGACCACCCCATCACCGAACCGATTGTAGGAATGGTGTTGATGCGCGTGGCGCGAACAGTTCAGGGCTTACAGCCTCCATTGGATGGTTTCGATGTCGGCGAACTGTTGCTGACCAGCGACTATGCTTGGGGCGAGACTCAAATTGATGGCAAAACCATCCCCCAACCCGACGAAGGAGAAGACCCCATGGGCCGGCTTGGCCTGGCCGCGGTATCCATCGGCCAAAACAAGGGCCGTGTCGTCGTCTTTGGAGACTCGGACTTCACCAGCAATGCCTTGCTAGATCAGGCGAGCAACTTCGATGTGTTGCCCAATACCATCGCCTGGCTGGTCGGAGAAGAAGACCAAGTGAGCATACGGCCAAACCTCGCCGCACGAGGCACTTTCACGATGAACGGAATCCAGGGCTTGTTGGTGTGGATTCTCAGTGGACTGCTCATCCCAGCCATGACCATCGGTGGTGCTATCGCCACTTGGTTGGCCCGACGCAAACGATAGCGGTTCAAAAAAAACGGCGCCGAGATGAACCACGTCATCTGAGCGCCGCTTGGCAAAGAAAAACTGAGGGCGCCTTAGCCCATCACTTTTCCAAGCTTCATACCAATCTGCATATTCGATACTTTGAGTTTGCCGGTCGCGAACAACATCATGGCGGAGTTGGGGTTGGTCAACACCTTTTCGAAGGTGTCGGCCGAACAACTCACCGTACAATCGGGACCCGGGGACGGCCCTTCGGAAACGGCTCCAGGGGCATCCTTGAGATTGACCGTCCAGCTACCGGCACCATCGATGTCGAACACAATCACTGCACCCATCTCATCAACCAGGCCAGGCTTGTTTGTGATTTTGTTGGGTAGGTACTCGGCAAAAAAGCCTTGAGTCTTGGACATGATTTCTCCTGTTGGGGTTGAAGCCACCATGTATGGGTCCGACCCGAAAACGGCAACCTTTTCAATGGAGCAGATTCAACACCTTGTCGGTCTTGTGCAAAGTTCGCGCAGGAACCCGGAAAGAACCCATCTTTCGACTCTCCCAGCCGTGCCAATCGCTCCCCCCCGTCATGCCCAGTCCATGGCGAAGGGCCAATGCCGCCAACCGATTCCGCCCGGTTTTCTTGGGGCGATGCGTTTCCAAAGCATCCAATCCTGCTCGCGAAAAATCATCCACCCACGCCTCAGCCAAGGAAACTGCCGGATGCGCCCAAGATGTCCAGCCTCCAGCATCTTTGGCAACGGACAAGGCCTCAAAGAAAGTCATATTTAGCGGTGGAATTGCCGATGATGAGTGCCCCACATGGTCCCTAAAGGCCTCTCCTAGACTCGAAGATAAACCGGACTCCACCACCGCCCGTGCGAGATGCAAGCGTGTAAGTGTTCGACGACCGTCGTGAGCAGGCGCATCCGCTCGGACCGACTCTAACCCCAAGGCCTCGCCACACGCGTCATACCACCCCGCCCGCCAGCGTGCGCGAGCACGACACCACTCTTCAAACTCGGCAGGCATCGTTTCCGGAAAATACACCAATAGATGAAGTTCTTTATCTTCATGCATGGTGGACAATTCGACTCCACTGATCAGGCGAATCTCATGGTCGCCCAACCGATGCATTCCCGAGCGAAGAACTGGGGGAAGATCGTGGTCAGTGATGGCGAGCGCCGACAATCCGGCCTGGGCTGCCCGTTGCAAAAGCTCGTCCGCCTCCAAAAGGCCGTCAGAGGCACAACTGTGACAATGTAAATCGACACGAGGGCCCAAATCGACCCCGCGGCGACGACGTCTCATCGAGCGGCAGGCGCTTCAGCCTCGAGGTCATTCAAAAGGCGGATATGGGTCTCGACAATTCCTCTCATCTCACCCAGCAACTGCGCTCTCTGGGAACGTAAACCGACCAGTTCGGCCTGAATTTCCTTACGTTCATCACCAGCAGCCATAATGATTTTTTCGCCCTCCAGGCGAGCCTCGCCGAGCACAACATCACTTTCTCGGCGCGCCGTTCTTTCCATCTCTTCCTTGACCTGCCTGGCCAGCTGCAAAGTCTCTTTGACTTCGTTCTCTTCGCTTCGCAGTTCAGCAATTTCCGCCTCAAGTCGAGCAATTTGTTCGCGTAGACGCTGATTTTCTTTGAGGAGGTCCTCCATGGTCTCCCGAATTTCCTCGAGAAAAGACCGAACCTCATCGGGTTCATATCCGCGCCGATTGGCGATGAATTGCTTTTGAATGATGTCGAGAGGAGTGACGCGCATAATTAAGTCCGGTTCTTCGCTATTCCGTTCCGCTTGGAACGTCTGCTGTTTCGTCTGTCGTTATCGCGGGAGACACCACCCATGCCACTGTCGGATGGTCCGCTTGAATCTTTGCTTTGAGAAATTCCATCGGTAAGGCTTGTGAAGCCGAACTCTTGATCATCGTTTGGAGATCAAGAATTCCTCCCTCAGTCGCTATTAAAGCCACGTTCATTTCGGGCACATAAACGCGATAATTTCCGCCACCGGTGGCCCATCGGCCTCGATCTTCACGAACATTGCGATGCACAATCAGAGGACCGCTTTCCCCCACCGCGATGATGTCCAAAACAGCCAGATCGGCGACATCAAATGTGATCTCCCAGCCATCCTCAGCCTGAAGGAATTCCGCCTCAATAGGCGCATCAGGCAGCATCTGCTGGGGACCGAGCGTATGGTAGCCGACAAAGCCGGCCAGCACGCTAAGACCGGTGGCCAGCACCCACCATCGGGTTGCCTTAGGCGGCGCTGGACGGGGAGGTGGCAACTCGCCCAATCCATCGACCTCCGACCACGGACGCGATCGAGCCGATTCGATAGCTTCAATCGGTGTCGGGCCCAGGAGGACCTGACCAGACCAACGCCCAGGTCCTCGGACGACCGCACCTCTAATGTGATGACGCGGGAGCACTCCGTCATTCACCAACTCTCGAAGAGCGGGCCCGGCATGGGTAAGCTCCTCTTTGCTCATGATCCATACATCTGGGGCCACCCGAACAGCCGCCCCCCCAAGTGCTCGCTCCAACTTTCGTCGGACTCGGCGGGCATCTGGATGGAGAACAATGGCGCCAATCACAATCTCTGAATCTCGGTTGACTTGGGTGGGCGGCTCAAGATCCGAAGGCGATAGAACACCTCCCCGAATCAACCGCACAGCCCGAGAACATCGGGGGCACACGTCAGCATGGGCGCGACTGTGATCGGCCAAGATATCTAAAGGATTCGGGCATCCAGATTCTGCAAGGTTGGCAATTCGCCCAATCAACTGATCAATTCGTGCGTCATTCCACAAATACGCCTCGAGCCCATCACTGGAGGCGATATCCCGGGCCCGATCCCGAAGATTGTCCTGAGCGATAGCGAGGGATGCAGAATCGATAGCCGCAGAACGCTCGACCTGTTCTATGCCCATCCCATCGCCGTAGTACAAGCGCAATACGGCATCCTCAATGGGGCCCAAACCTTCCGCGAGACGTCTGCGCCAATCCGATTGCGGATCCACTTCTGACCCACTCTTGAGCCCTATCCGCCGAATGGGCTCACCTTTTACCCGTCCGAGAAATTCCTTTGTCAGCAAAACGGCCCGATACTCAGCCATGTCAGCATCGATCCCGGCCGGTGTACTCAGAAGAACATGGTCACGTGCATCCGCTAGCGTTTGAGGACGCACGCGAATCCCTTCCATCATCAGAGTCCAGGCGACACGCACGGTCACGGAGGACCAAACTGTGGGCGTAAACGTCTGAGAAACGTCGCTATTAGCGCCTGTAATCATGGGACTTGGGGGAGGGAGTGTGGGCATTCACACGAGGGGTGAACGACCGTGGATACACATGGTAACGCATACCCTCACAGATGCCCCATTTGTCCGCCCCAATTGGACGATGGAGGCCCTTCTATGCTGCTGCGATTTCTTGGTCGACGTGGAGCCCTGAGAGAATCATCTCATTGATCAAGGTCGAGGCGATGACTTCCGCCAAATCCTCATCCCCATACTCTTTGACGAGTTCGGAGAAGAAGATTTCGATGAATTCGCCCAATGTAGTGTGCGTGTGCATGGTGTTCCTCCAACGGGTTGAAGCTGGCAATGATGTTTTGTGCACAAAACGTGCCAATTCAAGTACGCAACACGTCGAACCATTCGATGTTTCCACTCTGTCACAAATAAAGAAATTTTTACGGCATCTGTAAAGATTTCTTTGCGCCTACTGGTGACATAGGGTGGCACCCCAAATCGATGACGCGCCCCCCCGTTTCAAAGCCCGAGCCACAGCATGTAAAGAGGCCCCGGTGGTTCGCACGTCATCGACAAGCAAAACCCGTTCTGGAATGGGTCCTGCAGACAGAGCAAAAGCCGACACAGGGAGGGCTTTGCGTTCAGTTGAGCCCTTTCCAACCTGCTGATCGGTGTGGCGACGATAAACAAGCTGCCGATAGGGAATTCCTGTTCGATCGCTAATCGATCGTCCCAAGCGTTCTCCCTGATCAAAGCCGCGCCGCCAACGTCGCATCCATGGAATGGGGACGTGGGTCACCACATCCACATCAATTCGACCCATGAGCGCATCACCTAAACGCCGCCCTAAGACGTCAAACACACCGACCTTTGGGGCGTATTTACCATGACGCACCATAGCGCCAAGGGCTCCATCATACGGCCCCATAGACACCGTTTCGATCAGACTTGGAGGCCCAGAAACTCGAGAGATCGTGTCGGGAATCCGCTGTATACACTCGACACAAACCCCAGCAGAGCAAAGGCCCAGCAAAGGTAAATCGCACACTAAACAATCACCGGGAGCGATGATTTCTAACAGAGCAGCCCAAAGCGTCATGCCACATAGCTACGCACCCTTCAAAGCACACACACTGCCCAAAGGCCGGCACCCGCCTACCAGTGGTCAGATGACTCGGCGACCCAACTGCGACCGTAATTTATCGAGCGAAGCTTGAACCTCATGCGTCTCCATGCCCGCAAACCGAGGCGGAAGCATACGTCGTGATGACGACTCAAACACAGCGAGGAGCTCCATATAGCTCAACATCCGAGTGTCTCGGCTGGGTATGACATCCGCGACCGCACTCAACAAGTCATCGGATGTCACCTCACCTCTACCCCCATCCGACGCCAAGCCCGCCGCCGCCAAAACCACCAATTCTAGCTCGGCACTGGAATATCCTTCAGTCTTCTCGGCGACCCGTTCAAGGGCTGCCCCCGCACCCATCGAAATGGCATTCTTTCTCACCGAAGCACCCAAAATCGCAGTACGTGCCTCTTCGGTGGCGGGGAAAAAGAAGGGGATTTTGAGATCAAAACGTCCAGGACGCTTCAGGTCGGCATCGAGCTTGTCGGGTCGATTCGTCATCATGAGCATCACCACCCGTCCTCGATGACTCGTATCGCTCATAAATTCCTTGAGCCGAGCGATGACGCGACTGCTCGTTCCCCCGTCGCCATCACTGTTATTGCCCATCGACCGGTCTGCCTCATCGATAATCAACAACACGTGACCTAACCCTTCAACCACATCAAGAATCTTCTCCAAATTCCCTTCTGTGGAACCCACCCAGCGCTCTCTAAAGTTCTTAAACTTCAGACAGGTCAACCCACTCTCAGCGGCAAAAGCCTCTGCCACATAGGTTTTGCCGGTCCCCATTGGTCCCACAAACATAATGCCCATCGGCACCCGATTGATATTGCCGTTCTTGATGGCGGTCGCGACACGCATCAGGTCCATCTTCAGACCATCCAGCCCCCCCACGTGGCTGAAATCATGGCCGGGGTCTACAAACTCCACAAGCCCATGACACTCCCGCTCAATGATTTCCTTTTTCCGGCGCGACACGGTCTTGAACAACACCGGCTCACCAGACTGACGAGCCCGCCGGAAAATACTCCGAATCTGAATCAGCGAAAGCCCAGCAGTGATCTTGGACAAAACAGAGTCGTCCATTTCTGCCTCAACACCCGACTTGTCTTCAGCACCAATAAAGCAGTTTCTTTCTTCCGAGTTCGGAAGCGGTATCCTGAGGGTAGCCAACTGAGCACTGCCGACCACACGACGATGCACATCGGACAAATGCTCCGAAATTAGGACCACCAGATTATCGCTCCCGAGGAGCCCTGGGTCACTGGCCCAACGCTGCATGGCCACCAGGTTCGCCTTTTCTGAATCCCCCATATACGACAGGTCACTCATCGGAACGATGGTCTCAAAAAAGTCCATCACCACCGCAACCTTCTGACTGGGGTCGGTCACCAGTCTCTCCAAAATGGGCAAGACCAGGCCCGGTGAAGACGGTAGCGCATCCAATGCGGGCTCACCTTCAATCGCTCGACGCGCATTGATCGCAGCCAGGCATCGCTTTTGCATGGAGCGCTCAGAAAAACGTACACCCTGAGAGATATTGTAGGTCAGGACAATATCTTTGGACCGAGAGAACATCGTCTCGAGAAACCCAACCAACCCTTTGTACTCAGGACCATGATCCGGATCCACCCAACGACACAGATCCCGCGTATTACCGTGAAGCAAGAACATGCTGGCTTCTCCAGCAAGATATCGTCGCTTTAAATCCAAGGCCCAAATGGGCAAATCAGCGGACACCTAGCCACCACCCAGAAGCACGGGAATCTGGCCGGCGCCTTTTTCAAGTGGAGCTAATGCCTTACCCAACACGGTTCCTGGATCCGGATTGGGTTCCGAACGCGCGTGCCCAGCTTCTGCGCTGGCCACCAAAAGGTCTCCCGCCTTGATGGGCCTCCCTTTAGCCTCCACTCGACACGTCACCACACCCGTGACCGCCACAACGACGACACCGGTGCGGGGTATCCCACCCAACAAAAGGCCCGGATTATCCGTAATCACACCCATCACACGAGGATCCGCCGAGCGCCTCACTCGAACCACACGCTCCCCGGTATCATTGACACGCACCACATCACCAGTCGATAGCGCACCTGTGGCATGAAACAACTGGGCCATACCCCCCACAGCCTGCGCCACCAACCCATCCGCCCGGACGGAACCATGAACATCCGCACCTTTGGCTGAACGTTCATTGCCAATCACAACCTCGGCCCCGCCTCTACTGTTGAGATGCAGCGCACCATCACGACGGGCCGAGGCCTGACGCCCCTCCAACATCCGAACCTGTAGGGACCGAGACGCCGAGTCCACCGTAAAGTCTCCGCGCAACTCAAATGAGTCGGTCAGCATCTTGGATGCCTTGACCACATTCGAAGCCTCCAGCGTGGTCACCGTTGCGCCGCGACAAGACACACCGCCACTCACGACCTCAAGCCCTCCTCGATTGATCGTCAGCCCCCCTGTCATGACATCGCCACTGCGCTTCACGACACCCAAAGCACCCACGTCCACATCGGCCTTTTTGCTGGCCTTGGCTTTTTTCGCAGAGGCTTCACCCACGGTTCCAGCGACACCCTCAAGCCGAGACCGTATGCCGTCAATCTGTCGCTGCAAGTCCTCGATATGCATCTGCTCAGGCGCGTTCTTCTCTCGCTTTCGCATCGCTTTGATGAGGTCTGGCGCGCGACCCTCAACACGATCCATCCTCTCATTGAGGTCTATAATATCGCCGTCCGAACCCACGATATCGTCCATTTCCATTTCCAGCTTATCGAGCCGTCCGTCGTCTTTATCGATGTCGTCTATTCGATCCGTCAACGCTTCGACTCGCCGCACAACAGCCTTCACTTCGGCCCCACCCTCAATCGGCACCAGACGAGAAAGGACCGAGTCAACAGACTCCGACAGCCGATTCACACGCGTTTGAAACTGATCCACCTTGGGGGTCGACGAGACCACGAGCCCTAATTTGGATTCCATTTCAACCAGACGTGCATCCAACTTATTGAGCGCAGAGTACAAACGCATCGAGTGACCAATGACCGGTATCCGTGCACTATGCTCCTCATCGAGTTTTCCGCCCCGAACAACACGAACACTCAGCCAACGTATTCCACGAGAAAACACATTCGGCTCGACAGGCGTGGACTGCCCAAGAACCACCCTGTAAAAACCCCCTGGAGACACATCGACCGACTCGAGCACCTCCTCCCAGTACAACTTGTCACGCTGACTCGCTCGAGGCTGACCATGAAGTTGGAATTGAAGGTGATAAAGGCCCGGGTTCGCCGGACGTTTATCCGAACGGGAAAGTCGCCCGTGGAATTCGAAACGCCCCTGCATCATCCCCCCGCTGCGTCATAGGTAAACCCCGTGAGTCGCAGACTGAAGGCTACAAATCCAAGCGGTTTCATGTCAAAAGGAAGGCCTTCACCCTTGTCTCGACACAGAGGATTACACCCGCCCTAAAGATTGGATCGAGAACACAGACCTATGGATCCACTCCGGAGTTTTTCGCCAACCACCGACCAGCAACAAAAAGGCTGACGCTGTCCGGTTCCCCCCCAACAGGACGACGAATCAAAGGCACGTATTGCAGTCCAAATTTATCGGATATCAATTGGGCCGCGCGCAGACGGACAACACCCGTTTCATCCCGTGCGCTTCCTTGCAAGATCGCGATCATCTCGCGGGGCAATGGACGATCCTCAAACATCCAAGCCAAACATTCAATCGCCCAGGCTCGTGTATCCCTGTCCCCTGTTTTAATGGCTTCCAAAACCACACCTGGACCCTCCTCACCAAAACTTGCGAGCGCCAACCTAAAATATAGAGCAAGCGCATGATCTGAAGACTTTCTACCCTGCCTCAGCCAACCCATGGAATGTCTGACTCGACTACGCACCATGGCTTCTATGGCCCAAAAATGATCGGCGGGGTCTTCCGCATCATCGAGCAGCTTTGTGAGTACGTTTTCAGCTCCACCCATACCCAGGGAGAATGCGACCAACGCCATGCTCACCTGAACCTCTGCTTCAGAACGCTCGACTCCATCCAAAAAAGCCTGACCCAAGCCCTCCAGTTTCATCTGAGACATCAACTCAAAAAATCCACTGTCGGCTGGCACCCACCCATCCGCTATGCGCTCCAAAAGTTGGCGTTCAGATCGCTTGTCGCCCTGCAATGAACGGATGAGAAGATCTGGAGTCGACGAATCAGAACTCGCCACGGTCTCTCCAGAAAAAGCGAGCCACGCTAATGCGATCGGATCGGAGGAAACCCTCGACTGCAGTGGAGCCGAAAAGCGTTGCGGGAATTGTCGCGCCAGCGCGCGCTGCACGATTGGGCTCGGGTCGTTTGCCGCCCGAGCCACGATAGCCGCCGCCGAAGGGTCACCGCTGGAAATCCAAGCCACAAATGCTGCCGTTCTTAGGCTCGGGTCTTCGCTGTCGATGCCACTCTGTAAAACAGCCAATGCGCGATTGACGGTCCAAACCCCTGAAGTGGGCAAACTGGACCCTTCTCGTATGGCCTGTGGTGCCCGAGCGCAGCTGACCCACACGAGCGCGCCCAAGACCACTCCCAGCCATCGCCGGGTCACGACTTCAGCTTGCCCAACAGTGTTCGTACACGCGTGTCGTCAGGATTCACCACCAAGACGTTGCGCAATGCATCGATAGCCTTCGACCTGTCTTCTCGGCCACTCAATGCGCGGTTCCCCATCCGTAAAGCCTGATTTCGCATACTCTTTTTCTCTCGCTCCGGCAGGTTCCGGAGAACCAAACCTTCCCTCATCGTCGACAACATCAGATTTTCAGTCGACAACACCCCCAATCTCCTGGCCTCGGGATGGCCTGGCACCAACCTCTGCGCCGCATAATATTGAGATGCGGCCTTCAGGTAATTGCCTTCCTCATAGTGACGATGGCCTCGTCTTAGATGCTTCGCCACTGCCGGCTTCGCTTCCGGCGGAACCTCAAAAATTCGGACCGTCGGGCCGGCGATCTGACCGTTGAATACCGGGTCCACAACATAAAGCGCCACCAAACCACCCAGAACCATCACAATCACCGCCGCAGCTGCTCCCATGGCTGCCACAGCCAGTAATCGCGTGCTTCGCAAAGGATTGGCCGGCTCAAGGCTCCGCTGAGGAACCTCATCCAAAGGACGGCGCGCCATAATTCTCGGTTCTGGCGATTCGGGCGGCAAGGTCGGAGGCGCGAAGGATTCTCCATCCAACAACTCGAAACGAAACTCCGTACTCCCAACCCTCACTCTGTCCCCGTGTCGCAAGCACTGCTCACGCACCCGAGAACCATTCACAAACGTTCCGTTACCGCTCCCATGATCTCTCAACCAAACATCGTTTCCCACCACTTCAAGTTGGGCATGATTCCGGCTAGCGGCTGGATCGAAGAGAATGACGTCACGAGCATCAGAACGCCCTATGGTCAACCCCTTGCCACCTAAATGGTAGGTGGGAGCCAAACGCTGTCCCCTAATGGTGGCGAGTCGCGCTCGCGGAGTTTGGCTGATCTTTTTCGGATCCGGAGCGTGTGTGGGATCCACTGTAACTTCTACAGTGTCCTCATCACCGACATCCTCCAGTTCATCTGTAAACCCATCCGCGGTCGCAGCCATCAGTTCCTGGATATCAAAACTCAGGCTAAATGGATCGATGAGAATTTCGTCACCATGTTCAACCACATGGCGACCAATTCGAACGCCTTGAAAATAGGTCCCATTGCCACTTCCGAGATCTTCGACATACACCTCATCGGATTGAACGACGACTCGCGCATGCCTTCGACTGACTCCGATATCACTCAAAACCACGTCGTTATCATCCGCCCTACCCAAATGAGCGACCCCGATCTCCAGAGTGACTCGCCGGTCGGGCTGCCCAGACCGTCGAACGAGCACATCGATTTGCTGAGCGCTCAAGCACACCCCAAGAAGCCGATGATGGCCGCCAGACCACCAGCGATAGCCACAGCAATCAACAGTGCGAGCTTCTTGTTGTTCTTTTCGGGACGAACAACCGGAATACTGCCGGTCAAAGACGGCTCCGCCTCTGGAAGCTCCAGTTCAAGAGTAAAGACATGCTCACCGATGACCAGTTCATCTCCAGGGCTAAACTGCTTGTGACGGACAACTCGCTTTTCATTGAGAAAAACACCATTGCGACTGCCCACATCCTGGACCCATATGGACGCATTATGAAAGACTAGGCGTGCATGAAAACGCGATACGTTCGCGTCATCAAGGACGACTGAACAGTCCGGATCACGACCCAGGTTCAATCCTTCTGCGCCCACAGGAAAACGCGCTCCTTCGAGCGGTCCACTTGTGGCTACCAGTACCGGTTGGCGATCCATGCTCATGCTCCCCACAGGCAACCATTGACCCATTGTTGGATCTTATACACTTTGAGCCGATCATTCACCATACCTCAGGGCTACGTCCACGCGTTGACACCCGATTAAACAGGCTGATACGGTGTTCGGAGGGTGGGCAAATCCCGCGGACTCTCCCAAAATTCAGCCACGAGCCAACGAGCAGGACGACCAGAAATGAGCGATCAAGTCAGTACCCAACTCGAACGCATTCAGGCTGAACTGGGCCAAATTGTCGATGCTCGAATCCAAGCTCTAGAGGCCGTGCTCCAAAATGCTGAACGCATGACTCGGCGACTTATCAAAGCGGAGATGGAGCTTGAGCACCTCAATAACAATGAAACCGAATTGTCCTTGCAGGCAAAATCACTGGAGGATCAGGTCGCCACGGCGCGCTCTCGCAACATCGAAATAGAAGCGAGTCACGCCAGCCTTCTGGAGGAGAGAGATGCCCTCCGAGTTCGACAAAATCAGTTGAGCGAGGAAACAACGGCCCTCCTAGAGGAAGTGGAAGCGGCTCGAGTGGAGGTTCAAAAAGTTGAAAACGAAGCCACTACATTGCGAAACGAGAACACATCCTTACGAACAAAAGCAAAGACGCTACAGGAGAACGTGACACGGATGCGGCAACTCAAAGATGAACTGATGAGCAGTATCAGCGGCCTCACTCAGCAAATGTCCGGCTTAGCTGGCGGTGAGTCCGAGTAAAACAGATGTCCAAGACCCGAAGTGAAGCAGAGCGTCTGCTCAATACAATCGTATCCAGCCGGGTGCGCCTGAGTGCCCTCCAAGGAGATTCCTCCGCTTCCGTTGAGCCCTCGCTTGAAGAGGATGTAGGGGACAATCAAGCCACCGAAAAACCCAGCGAAAGCCTGACCAAACTTCCCCAGCAAGAAGAAGAACTGTTTTCTCATCTGCCCATCGAAGATGAACTCACGGAATTTGAAGATCCACCGCTAGTGCTTGGCATCGACCCTGATCCTGCCACCGAAACTCAACACCTCCAACAGACAGACTTAGAAGACCTGCACGCGAACGTCAGTGTGCCGCCCTCAGGAGTGACTGGCGATCTATCTCAAGACATCTCCTTCACAGAGATAGACACCCCCACTCACACCCCAAACGATGACGTCCCCATTACCCATGCCACTGAAGAAGAAGAGATCTTACAACGGACATCTGAGCCTGACCCGGAAGAGGCGGATCCTTTTTCATTCATTGATCTGATCCCCCCAGACCCCGACACCAGCAAAATAGAAACGTCGTCCCAAGAACCAAAAAATACTGCGCCTCCCGTTCGCACAAAACCATTAATGCCCCTTCCCTCTCCAGAGGCCGCTGGCGCGCCTCCTGTAGCGACGACCCCTCAGCCCACACAGAAACTACCGGACAGAGCGCAAGCCCTATCTACAGACGGACTCGCTCGACCTAAAGAAGTCGCACCTCGGCTTCTCGATCCGGACAGAGCCACTCTAGAGGTCGATGTCTATGTCGAACAGGATGATGACCCCTGCCCCGTAGCCACGGAGGACAACCTTCCTCAACTGACCGACGCACCGTCGACCCCCATCCCCACCGCGGCCCCAAAAGCACAGATACAAACCGAGTCTGTTTTCGATATCGTCAGCGAGGGGCTGAGTGCGCTCAATCGTGGCGATCTTCACACTGCACTGAATCGTCTGAGCGACGCCTTGGATTGGGAGCCCAAAAACGTCGAAGCACTGCTGTATCGCGGACGATGTAAACGAGACCAAGGAGATATTGCCGGCGCCATGAGTGACTTCCTCAAGGCGGAAAATATCGCTCCTCATTCTTGTGAACCCTACGTTGAAATCGGCGATTTGTTCTTTGCAAAAAAAGATTATAGCCGGGCCATCACCCACTACACAGAAGCCTTATCGATACATCCTGGTCACGCGATGGCTTTGTGCCGACGTGGGATTAGCCACCACCACCGGAAACAATCTACCCAAGCGCTTGATGACCTCAAGGGAGCAAAATCTCTGGATGCAGAAATTCCCAATATTGACCGCTACATAAGCATGGTCACAGGTCGAAACCGAGCCCCAATTAAGCGGTGATACAGAGTGCGAAAGAAATTTCGCACTCTGCGGTGATACTCTGCGAATGATGGGTGTCAATTGGAACCATGAAATCACCCTTATAGCGGCAGCATCCATCGAATTCGGTTTTTGGCACGCTACTTGCTTATGTCTGGTAAGTATCACCCCAGGCCAAGGATTCTGGACATGACTTACGAGCATTCCGAAGAGTTGTACTTGCACCGCAACAAATCCGTCGCCAAGAGCTTCTACAGACAACTCAAGGGCGAGGGTTTTACGCATCAGCAGATCATCGAACTGAGCACCACATTGTTGGACTTAGTGACCGAAGATCTCCGAGAGGAAGTACACCCCGCATAAGGTCAACCCTTATTCGGACCCAACAAGCGGACCCCCCGAATGGGGAGAGTCCGCTTGTCGTATTAAGAGGTGTCAATGACCCTCAAACCCCATGTACAGCAAGCGCACGACGCCGCCGAAAAAAAAGGTCAGACAGGCTACATCGATCCTGACACTGGCCTTTTAGTGCTGACGGGGAAGTACCTCATGGACCGCGGCCATTGCTGTGGCGCGGGATGTCGCCATTGCCCGTACCCACCCGAAGAACAAGCACGGGCGGGCCGACCCACCGATCCTGAAGCAATCGAGTGACATCTGGCGGTTTCGATCGCATCTGATCCTTGACAGAGCGCCTCTAAGACCGTAGACAGGCGGGTCAAAGAGCCGTGTGTCGGGGGTAACTCGCTCAGCACTAACGTCTCATGCAACGATTTTAACCCCGGGAAACCGGAGGAATCATGTACGCAGTCATCGCACATTCTGGCCAACAGTTCCGCCTCAGCGAAGGTGATGAGATCGTCCTCGATCAAATCGACGCCGAAGCGGGAAGCACCATTGACATCGATGAGGTCCTTCTCATCGGTGGCGACAAGGTCAAGGTAGGCAACCCCACCGTTAAAGGCGCTAAAGTCACACTCGAAGTCATCGGCAACGAGTTGGGTGACAAACGAAGCACCTTCAAGTACCGTCCGACTCGACGCAGCCGTGTCCGCAAGGCGCAACGCCCTGCCTACACTCGCGTCAAAGTCACCAAGATAAAAGCTTAGGGAGTCCACAATGGCACATAAAAAGGGACAAGGAAGTACCCGGAACGGCCGCGATTCAAATCCACAGTATCGGGGAGTAAAACGCGGTGATGGCCAGTTTGTGAAGGCCGGAAACATCATCGTGCGCCAACTCGGAACACGTTTCCACCCGGGTGACGGTGTGGGCGTAGGCCGTGACTGGACCATTTTCGCCACAGTCGATGGACATGTCCGCTACCACCAGCGGAACAATCGTCGTCTGGTGAGCGTAGTGGCTCCAGAGGCACAGGCATAATCTCACCGCCCACCCCTGCGATATTAGGGGTTGAGTCATGCGGTTTATAGACGAAGCCTACATACAAATCTCCAGCGGTGCTGGGGGTAATGGATGTCGTTCGTTTCGACGCGAAAAGTACATCGCATTTGGTGGACCCGACGGTGGAGATGGTGGTCGAGGTGGAGACATCATCATGATGGCGACTACCCGCCGTTCAACCCTATTGGAACTGCAAGGTAAGACCATTTGGCGCGCCCAACGGGGCGAGCATGGCCGTGGCAAACAACAGTATGGAAAAAGCGCGGATTCCGTCACCATAGAAGTCCCGGTAGGTACTCGCGTCTTTGATAATGAAACCAACGAAGTCCTGGCCGATTTGACCGAGCATGGGATGCATTGGGTGGCCGCCAAAGGTGGTCGCGGCGGAAAAGGAAACCTCCACTTCAAAACCAGTACCAACAGAGCCCCAAGAAAGTCCACACCTGGCGAACCCGGTGAAGATAGGGGCTTGCGTCTTGAACTGATGCTCATGGCGGATGTCGGATTGCTCGGATTTCCAAACGCAGGAAAATCGACTTTGATTTCCACAATTAGTGCAGCCAAGCCCAAAGTTGCGGACTACCCGTTCACCACTTTGGTGCCATCATTAGGCGTCGTGAGGATCAACTCTGAAAGCAGTTTTGTGATCGCCGATATTCCTGGACTGGTCCAGGGAGCCAGCGAAGGTACAGGACTGGGGCACCAATTTCTGCGTCACGTGGCACGCACTCGGATTTTGGCTCATCTGGTCAGTCTTGGAGAGCACGATCAAGGCCTTATGATCGACGAAGATATCGATGGAAGCGATGCTTTTCATCGATATACCGTCCTTCGTCAGGAGTTGGAGAACTACGATCCCAACTTAGCTGAGCGCCCAGAAATTATCGTTCTCACCAAAACTGACCTGGCCTATGATGAAGACATCCAAACCGCTCAGGATCTCTTTTCCGAGAGAACGGGGAAACAGGTGTTCACAATATCCGCACCTACAGGAAAAGGAACCCAGGCCCTGATAAACGCTATTTTCGAGCTTTTAAGCACGCTGGAGGAAGAGTGATCGCTACGGGCTGGGTGTTCATATTCGGCCTTGGCTGTTCTGATCCCGGCCCCAAAGAGAAGCCCGTTACGATCGAAACCGTCAGTCAAAAAATCACCTTTGATTCCGTGGCTCGCATGGGCCCGCACCATGCTATCGCCGACATTTCGAGAGAACGATGGAGCCGAGGCGAATTGGTTCGCTCCAGAACCGAGAGCATCGAATTGGATTGGAATTCTTGGGAGAGCTTTCATTTCCAACGCCGAGTCAACGGAGAACGCACCTTCGAAGCCATCGTTCACGAAAACACTCGCGCTTCTCGTGGACGAAGCGGCCCATGGCGGTCCGACTTCGATGGAGAGCAAGCCAGAATGGATGTCTACACATCCTGGAACGCCTGGGATGAAGCCTTACCAGGCTTCCGTGAGCGCATTGGATTCGAAGACATGGGCGCTACGGTCGTGGATGGCCGAGACGCACATCGGTTTAAATTAAAACTCATCCCAGAAACCAAAAAGAAAAATAAGTCATCGAGCCGCCAATTCCGACCCCACCGAATCGAAGGGGAAGTCGTGCTCGACAAAGCCACAGCGGTGCGCCTGCGTGTCGACGTGACGGCGGTCGAAAAGAAATCAGAAAAAACCCGAAAAACCACGCTTAGAGTTCGGCGATCAGGCATCGGAGAAACGCAGACGCTCAACACACCGCAGGTCCAATTGGGTACGCCGGGAGACCTCCTAAAAAAATTACCAAAGCGTCCAAACCCGCAATGAGACTTGCCCCTTCGGACATCCACCGGTACGATCAATTGGCACCCTAGGAGAAATCACCATCGACACAGAAAACATTGTACGGGCGGTCGCAGAAGCGGCCATAGAGATGAAAGCCACCGAGCTCACCATTGTCGATGTGAGAGGACGAACATCTTTTGCAGACTGGTTCGTGCTTTGCAACGGCAACAACTCACGCCAACTCAAGGCCATTGCCGAGCATATCATCCGCACCTGCAAGGGCGGTCAGGGACTGCAACCCGTGGGTGTCGAAGGCGGTGGAACCGATAAATGGGTCCTCATCGACTTGGGCGACGTGATTGTCCATGTCTTCGATCAACACATGCGCGGTTACTATGACCTGGATGGCTTGTGGATCGATGCGCCACGGGTCTCACCCGAGGAGTTGGGCATCCACGATGTTCCGGCAGAAGCTTTGGGCTACGCCCTTCCGTGAAAATCGCAAGTATCTGGGTCGGAAAAGGAAGAGTAAAGTGGGCGGACGATGCCACCCACGAATACACCCGTCGACTCCCTCGACATTTGGGTTTTGAGGAAGTTGCCCTCAAACCCACCCCGTTCAAGGGAGATATCGAAGCCGTACGCCACGCAGAAGCGAAACGCATTTTATCGAAAATCAGCGATGGTGATCGGCTTGTCGCCTTGGATGAGCGTGGAATCGAGGTCACCAGCGAGGGGTTTGCCGCACTGATCGATGAAGCGACCAGAATGGGCACCAAACGCCTTGTGTTCGCTATCGGTGGCCCATACGGTCATGGTTCCGCCGTCAGAGACCGCGCTTGGAAGACACTCCGTCTGTCGAAAATGGTCCTCAACCATAGTTTGGCGAGAGTCGTTCTGGGTGAACAACTGTATCGAGCTTCCACTCTCCTGTGGGGCGGTCAATACCACCACTAGTGCTTCACCTCGATATACTCTATGCACCCAATCTATAGGAGGTCTCGTGAGCGAGCCTGAAGTGGTCAAAAAAGCCCTTGAATCCATCCGTGGGGATGATTTGGACGCCGCCAGAGATGCGCTCATGGCGGCCCTCACCGAACACCCGGAACGACTCGATTTGGTTCATGCTCTATCCATCATCGAGTTGCAGGCGGGACGACCCGACCATGCCCTCGATCTCACCCAAAAAGCCGCTGCGGTAGCCATGGAGCGCCGGGAACCGGGAGACTTAGAACTCCTCCCCCTCTTGTTGCTGGCCCAAGGTGCAGCGTTTGAAGAGATCAACAAGCCGGGCAATGCACTTTTAGCCTACGAATCCATCTTGGGGGACCGCCCCAGCTATGCTCTGGCGACCCAAGGAAAGGGACACCTGCTGCTCGCCTGGGGAGATCTTGAGGCCGGACTGGAGACCCTTCAGTCGGTGGTCGACTCAGGTAATGATGATCCGCGATTTATTGCTGCGACGGAGAAGTTGATTGCGGGAGTACGCAAATTCTTGACCGATGACCTGCACCCAAAAAACTTTATCGATGCGCATCAAGGCAGCTATGTCGAGTTTTTCGATCATCATGCTAACGAACAAGCCGAACACGGCTGGATTGCGGAAGCCGCGAGAATGCGGAAAAACCCAGAGGGAGATTTGGTACCCGTCATAGCCGAGGGAGCCAAACCCTATGCCGGCACCCGGGTAGACCTCGTAGACCCATCAACAGGGCAAGCGGCACTCGTCGGAGAAAAGCCGATGGTCGTGGCTGTAGCCGGCCATGAAATACTCGCCCAAGCGCCGATTGTTTTCGATTGGCCAGGCCAAGATTTCCCCGTCTGGGGTAGTTCCCAGACACCATGGAATCTTTTGAACATCACCATTGCTTTGGATTCAGGCGATCCCGTCGAGGCCGTCGATCCTGTGATCGGAGACTGGTATAGAGCGGGTTTTGACGGGGCATTCGGTTCGCACGACCGGGGGCGTTTTCACAACATCACAGACCCTATGCCTTTGGGGCCTCATATCGTCCGCTATGACTTAGACTGTGGGCGAGCAGAGCCGTCTGCTATCGATGATCTCCTAAAACGCTTGTCTATTCTTCATGCTAGCCACCCGATCGCAGGACTTCTGATTGGACGCGGATTCATACCCAACCGTTGATCCCCTCATAAGACCGCCATCACTGTCCGATGACAGAGGTCTAAGCATGCACATGAGGAGTCCGACATCATGAGGTGGTGGGGAAAACTAATCGGAGGATTAGTCGGCTGGGCGATTGCCGGGCCTATCGGAGGACTACTCGGGCTCGCACTGGGGGCTCTCGCAGATGGAATGACGGACGATTCTCCCCGAATCAAAGTCCCCGCCTTAGATATCGAGATTCGCCAAATCGATGACGAATTCGGTCGCTTCATCCAGCTATTTTTCCGAAGAGATGTCCCCAATGGTGCGGTGGCCGTCAACATCTTGCTGGATGCCAGAGGACGAACCGTCAATGCCGTCGATGCATTTGCTGACCGCGGCCAGTTCGTGTCACACCGGGCCATCGAACGCGGTGCCGCCGAGTTTTACGTCCCCTTTTCTGCTCTCAATTACCGACGGCATGGGACATATACACTGAGAACAACCGTGATCATGTTGGCACCCGGAGCCGATGAGCCCACAACTTTGGGACAAAAAGAATTCGACTTCGTTTTACCCAAACCTTCGTCCTGGTCGCGCCTGGAATTTTTGACGCCTCTGATGGCCTTATGTTTGTCGATTTTGCATGCGGATGGAGAACCGAGTGAACGCGGAAAAAAAATCATCCGAACGTTCTTCATCGAGTCTTTCGACCTGCCTCGCGCCCAACGAAAGGCATTGAAACAACTCATGAAGGAACCGCCCGAAGCCGAGTGTGGCGTCCACGCTCGGTCCGTAAAACGGCGAATGCCTGCGCTCGCCCCAACGGACATCGCAGCTTTATTGGCAGAAGTAGCCCGATGCGAAGGCCCCCCTAGTCGAGAGTCTCGCAAGCGCATCAAGGACATCACGATCTACCTCGGTGTTCCTGAAAACCGTTGGCCAGAGTTGGAACAAAAACTGGGCCTTTCTACAAAAATCGAAGATCCATGGGAAATGCTCGGCATAGACCGGGACGCCACTCGCGCAGACATCAAACGAGCCTATCGGACCAAATTGGCCGGACTCCACCCCGACAAAGTGGCACGGATGGATTCCGAAATTCAGGACCTCGCTAAAACCCGTACCGTTGAACTCAGAGAAGCTTACGAAACCGTACTGGAGGAGCCCTAAACACCACGGCCCAATCTAAATTCGGCTATTGGACCACCGAGGAAAGACGGTCGTCTACACCTGATCGAGTGGGATCGACCATGCAAACTGTGCAGCCAACGAAGATTCCGTTGGGTATGTTGAAAGGAGGGGAAACGCAGATGGAAAAAGTAAAGAAGAGTGATGAGCAATGGCGCTCTGAATTGAGCCCTGAAACCTACTTCGTCACCCGACAAGCAGGAACCGAGCCCCCTTTCACTGGCAGTCTGCTACACGAAAAAGGAGTAGGCACCTTCGGCTGTATTTGTTGCAAACTACCCTTGTTCAAGTCCGACTCAAAGTTTGAATCTGGATGCGGCTGGCCGAGCTTTTTCGAGCCCCTCGACGGCGCCCATATGGTCGAAGTGGAGGACAGGAGTCATGGGATGACCCGTGTCGAAGTTCGATGCCGTCGCTGTGATGCGCATTTGGGCCACGTATTTCCCGATGGCCCGCCCCCGACTGGACTGCGGTATTGCATCAACTCGGTTTGTTTGGATTTCACACCTGATGATTGATATCACCCTCCCCTCGTCCGCTCAGGACGCCATTAAACCTAAACTGCGAGGATGGGTTCATACCTGTTCCGCTATTGTCGCCATCCCCGCAGTCTGGGCATTGGTGGCGTCCGCTCAACCAGGTCATTTGCGAGCCGGAGCGCTCACATTTGGCATCACGATGATCTTTTTGCTGTCGATTAGCGGCTCTTACCACACGCCCAATTGGTCTCATCAGACCATGGCGATACTGCGACTCATCGATCACTCCATGATCTTCATTTTCTTGGGTGGTACCTATACGCCCTTCATTCTGGCCAGTAAGGGCGACATATTCGAGTGGTTCCTGCCGCTGGTATGGTTCATGGCCGCTGGGGGAATACTCCGCACCATATTCCTACCCGACGTCAATCGATGGGTCAAAGCAGGCTTCTACATGCTCATGGGCTGGATGGCACTCCCATTGCTCGGCCTATGGGTCCGAGAGTTGGGGTGGGACACTGTGAATCTGCTGCTCATGGGTGGCTTTGTATACACGGTCGGTGGAATCATGTACGCGAAACAACGACCGAACCCTTGGCCAAAGACCTGGGGTTACCACGAGTGTTTTCATGTGGCCGTCGTCGTAGGGTGTATCTTCCACTATTGCGCCGTTTGGAGAGTCGTGACATAGCGGCAGTCTGATCTACACTGTCCAAGATGTTTTCTTTTGTAACGCTTTCTTTATGGATGTATGCCGCCCCAATAGCGACAGCGTCCAACGTTCTACCGGTGGTTCCATCCGTGCCACCAGGGACTGTTGCTCCGTTGCCTGAGGACCCTATGGCCGAGGCAAGGCGCCGCTTCAGTCAATCGGATTACAACGGTGTGCTCGCCATTCTTGAACCCTATCTGGCGTCCAAAAAAAGCCGGGATCACAAATCCGCCGCACAGTTGCTACTCGGGCGGGTGTACATGGAGTTGGGCCACTACAACCTAGCGAGCCAAAACTTCTATCGAGTGCGCACCGGTGAAGGCGGCGATGCCAAAGTCGCCGCCTGGTACGAAGCCGTCTCTGATCTCAAACGTGGACGCCCTCACGCCACCATCCAAGAATGTCGCGATTACATCGAGACCTACAAAAAGGGTAGGCGGGTGAGCGAATGCCTCGTGTTGATCGGGGACGCTAAGGCGGCGCAGGGAAAGCTCGGCTCAGCACACAATGCATACCAGTCTTACCTGAGCAAACCGGAACATGAAAAACAAATGCGAACAGAGGAAATGGCTCTACGTATCGCATTAGCGACGGCTGAATGGGAACCTGAAAAAGCCGTACCACTCCTTCAAAACCTGGCACTCAATCATCGATTCGCTGCAACCGGCGCAGGCGCCCAACTCGCCCTGGACAAGTTGAAAGCTAACGGTATCGATACCGCCGTTGTACCCGACGACGAGCAAAGCCAAATGCGTTTAGCCACATCGATGCGGCGCTCCGGATGGGCCAATGCCGCGTGGGATCTGTTTACGGATCTGAAAGCCCAAGGAAAAGAAAATCCCGAGATTGCCGCATGGGTGAGAGATAACGAAAGTAGTTTTGCCCGAACAACTCGGCATCCCATACCCGGCACTTTACAAGAAGTGGCGAAATACAATGAGGATGGCGGTGCAAGCGGCAAAAGAGCTTGGACAATCTTCGAGGGATGGCGCAAAGCGGGCCGATGGGACAAAGCCGCAAAATGGGGCCGGATCGGCATGGAAACCCATAGAAAGCAATGGCCATGGCGCGGCCAACGCGATGCAGTGGCTCAAGCCATCATGCTGTCTGGCGACTGGTCGTCCGCAAGCGAGGCCTGGGATGCCGCCCTAAAGGCACGAAATGGCCCCAAGAATCTGGCCCTATTTTATCGGTCCTTAACGGCGCATTTGGCCGGCGAGTACGAGCGGGCGGAAGCCGGGTTCACCACGCTCGTCACCCGAGGTGGGCGTCTGGAGTTTCCGGCCCGATATTGGCGGGTTCGTACTCGTGAAGCTGCCGGCATTGGCAACACCATGACGGACCGCACCCAAATTGCAGCCAATGACCCCACCGGCTGGTACAAGCTGCTCCTGCATCCCAGCGTCCCAGAAGGCAAAGACTGGGTCGTCAGAGACGGGCTTTGGCACGGGCCCGTTTTACCTCAACTCCCAGAGTTCGAATCCATCGATGCCTATCCTGGGGTACAGGTCGGAATATGGCCCGCTACAAACCCCATTCTGCAAAGTGAATCGGGCAGCCGTCCCGGCTTATCTCCCCCCAAAATCGAAGCCGATTGGTCTCGTCTTAAATGGCCATTGACCTCGAGTGAAAGAACAGAAACACCTCCCAAACCCCAAGCCGTACCCACGCTCCTTGCAGAGGTACCCGACAGTTATACGCCCAGCGCGCATTACGATCGTGAGGGGGCATTCGAAGCGCTTAGAGTACTTGGAAACAAAGCCCAGCCCATGTGGCCCGATCTTAAGGATGCAGTCCACTTGGCTGAGGCTGGGCTTTACGATGAAACCGGCCCCATTTTACGCGCCGCCTACACGGACTTCAAACGCATCAATGAAACGGGTACAGACGAAGAGAAAGAGTCATTAAAAGCGCTTAATTTGAACTATGGACTATGGGCGCAAGCCAGCCGCGCTGGGCGCGATCATCACTTTTCTGTTCGCCATCTCTGGGGTAAATCGGTCTCTACAGAGGAAGATCCGGAAGCCCTGAAGCGCCTCCAATTTCCCGTCGCCTACGCCCGAGAATTGTGGCCTCATTGCCAACGCTGGAATGTGGATCCCTTCCTCATCTTGGCCATCATGCGGCAGGAATCCATCTACAATCCGGATGCATTGAGTCCCACCGGAGCCATCGGCTTGATGCAGTTCATTAAGGGCACTGGCGCCAAAGTATCGGCATTGCTTGAAGAGCCGCTATTTTCGCCTCACACGCTCTACAACCCAAGTGTGAACCTTCGATATTCGGTTTACTATTTCCGACTGCTGAACGCGCGTTTCGACGGCAATTTCCCCATCGCAATCGCCAGTTATAACGGCGGCCCACACCATATGAGTCGGGCACACAGATCGACCATGGGCGAACTTGATTTGGATGCTTTTGTAGAAATGATCCCAAGACGAGAGCCTCGAGACTACGTCAAAAAAGTGGTCGGTTTCTACCAGCAATATGTGCGCCTCTACGGCCCCAAGGGTGCCCGAGTGGTATTGCCGAAGAAGCTTTCATTCGACGACCCTGGCGTCGTGAATTTCTAAGTCCGCTTGCAGCGCGCAGAAAAGCATCGCATTCTATCTAAAGCAGGGAGATCGGATGCAACACATGGGTTGGATACTGCTGGGCTTCAGCCTCGGTTGTGCAGATAAAGCAGTGGATCCGGAAGGCCGAGAACCTGAGTCTGATGTCCCCATAGACGAAGACGACGATACAGAGGAACCGTGCGAGAGCACAGAGGGAGAACTGTCAGGTCGAATCCTGCGCGCATGGAGTGCAGACGAAAGCCCTTCTCCCGACGCTCAACTGACCGCCACACCCAAGAGCGACGAAGCATCGATCTTAATCCTCGCCGATGAGCAGGGCCGTTTTTCAGCCCTTCTGCCAGCGGACTCCTATGACATCATCGCTCAAGACGATGATTCCTGTACTTCCGAAGTGCTGGCCCTCGACTTGCGAGCATGCGCCAACATCGTAGAAACGTTTCGTCTGATCGATTGCCCCGGCTAAGACGGCCAACGATACCGTCCTTAGCTCAACACCGCCTCAGTCAGGATGTGAGGCAGGTCCTGCATCAATGCATCCACAGAACAAGGCACCCGACAACCTGCTGCTCGGACGTGTCCCCCTCCCCCCTCGTGGAGCTGACGGGCGATGTCCGCCACATTGACTCTGGTCTTACTCCGAAGACTCAACTTCACGACCGACTTCCCGGACTCCTTAACCAAGACGGCGACCTCAACTCCCGCAGTATTCAACAGGGCGTCCACGATCCCTTCCGTATCTCCAGAAGCGATATTCAGGCGCCTCACAGCCTCTTCAGTGATGACCCCCACAACCACCTGACCATCGCCATAAAACTGGGCCGCTCCCAAAACTTCTCCCAAAAGCCGAAGACCACCGCTGGTCCGCTCATGAAGCACCTTGGCATGAACAGGGGCCGGGGAAACCCCCAAGTCCAGTAATTTCGCTGCCAACAGATGCGTATCCGGACGTGTGTTTTCGTGTTTAAAACCACCCGTATCGAAGATAATTCCAGTGTAGAGGTGAGCCGCCATATCGGGATCGAGCGATTCTCCCCAACTTTGCAACATACGGTAGACAAGTTCACAGGTGCTGGGTGAATCCGGATCCAGGATCGCTACGTCGTACCCTGTTGTACTCGATGAGCGGTGATGATCCACCAAGGCTGTCCGTGTGGCTCGGTTGAACAAGTCCGTGACGGTCTTGGTCAGCCGAGTCCGATCGCCGTCCATGACGACCACAAGATCATATTGCGACTGCAAATCCCGATCCGATAGCAAAGTGTCTGCCTGCGGCATCCAGTCATACCGATAGTTGGCCTCGCCAGCCACATGGACAACGGCGTTCGATACCCGTTGAGCCACACGGCACAAAGCCAAGCATGCACCGATCGAATCCCCATCGGGATCCATTGGGCCGGTAAACAAAATGGAACCCGCATTCTTTATCTCAGTGTACAACTGAGAGACTGCTGACGTGCTGCCCATAAATCACTCCAGGATCCTAATGTGTCGAAAAGGGAGCAATCCTAACGTTAGCCCTTGGCCTTGCAAGGTGCCGTGCAGATGATACTCCGCGCACTTGAGGACTCATCATGTCGACAATTATCGTCTTTCCTGGCCAAGGTTCCCAGAAAAACGGGATGGCACAAGACTTTTTTGAGCAATTCAAAGAAGCCCGAAATGTATTCACGGAAGCTTCAGACGCGCTCAACCTAGACATGACTGCCCTTTGCTTTAACGAAGATGAGCGTCTGAATCTCACCGAATACACCCAACCCGCGATCGTCACCGCCGAGATAGCAATGTTCCTCTCTTTGCAAGCGCACTTTGGGCTTCAGGGTGACTTTTTCGCGGGACACAGTCTGGGTGAATACACAGCGCTCGTGGCCGCACAGGTGATCCCTTTGGCGGACGCAGTGCAAATCGTCCGAGAACGCGGCCGACGCATGCAAGAAGCCGTACCGTCGGGCATTGGGGCTATGGCCGCCATTATTCAACCTGACCTCCCCATGGACATCTTGCGCTCGAGCCTGAGCGGCCTGGACGTCGATATTGCGAACCACAACGCGCCGAATCAGATTGTGATCAGCGGAGAAGCGATTGCCGTACAAACAGCCGTCGAACGGTATCAAGATCAACCTGAAGGTATGCGAGCCAAAATCCGAATGTTGACGGTCAGCGCACCCTTTCACTCTCGTCTAATGAAGACCATTGAACCCGGTTTTCGCTCGCTCCTGTTCGATTCTGCGGTGAACTGGAATGCAGAGAAGAGTCGACAGGTCGCATCGAATACCACTGGCGACATGCACGATGGAAGCATCGACGGATTGGTGGATCGCTTGACTCACCAGATCTCGGGAACCGTGCGTTGGGTCGACAATATGCAGACCTTGTGCAGACAACGTCCGGACGCCATCATTGAGATTGGCCCGGGTCGCCCTTTGAGAGGATTCTTCCGAGGCATCGGTGAGGCCCTTGGAAACACCTCCGTGGATGCCATCACAAACTTGACGTCGGCGCGTCGGACCCTGGAAGACGAGGCGGTTGTTCAACATGCAAAGCCTGTGCCCCTAAGCGCTCCTCCAGCCTAGCAGCGGTCCATCGAACTCGCTGATCCGAGTCCATTTTACCCGCACTGATCACCTCCAACCATGGCGGTTCGAGTCGGGCGGCGGCTTCTATCACGACAATCCGTAAGTCCGTTTCTGGATCATCGGCGACGGTTCGACGAGACTGGCCCAAATAGGAGATCGCGGACAGATGGGACTCTCCTTTTCTATCCACCGGCCAAAGATCGGAAACGACCACCGTCGGAGGGTCCTCGCGTAAGGCCTCTTGATTACCCAGATGTCGGCCCAGATGGGCAGCGACCACGTCTACCGCACCGCTGAGAGACAGGGGCGAGGAAGAGCCGGACAAGACGCGATAGGCGACAGCTGCCCGAACATGAGGTGCAGCAGCGGCGGGAAGGGCCTCGATCAGATCACCACTGACACCCGCCGCAATGGACACACTGTGCAAGACCGTTTCTGACCAAAACCGATCGAGGATGTCCTCTTGCACACCCCAAGTCTCTGTGGCATCTCGCAAGTCGTGCGCCGACATTAATATGGGAGCCCAACTGACGGGATCACCCACCCCACTGGGTGGACTTTGCTGAGCCAACTCCCGGATGACTGAGGTGACACATAACCCTCGAAAGGAACCCGCCGCGCCACACATGGATAGCGTATCTTTAATATGCGCACGACCCCACCGCGCGACGTGAGCCTCTGCGGCTGAAAAGAAGCAATCGTACCGCCATTGGGGACCCGAGGGCACCGCTGCACAAGCGGGTCCCACCTCACTGACCTCTCCACGGAACACCGCATTCATAGCCGTTGCCCATACCTGCCCATGAACATCCACTTCCCCACGGAAGGAGCCGGGCTTTGCCCGAACATGAATCCAATCTGAAAACGGAACATCGACGGTTCGCAACACCGAATGCGTCGGGCCAGGACCCGCTCGAGCCCCGACCTCGGTCGTTTCGCCCAACGAAACCCACAGATGAGTCCGGTCCCGTATGTGGAGGCAGCGTTCTCGGCTCATACCTCGGGGTAAGAGACCGCAGTATGCCGCGGCTTGATCCGGACTATGGTCAACCTGTTTCGATATCAGACGGATTTTTTCTATCGAGTCATCCATCTGAGACAAGATCTGAACGCGTGCATCGGCAGTGATCTCGGGATTCGTCATCCACTGCTCGGGTTCGCAGTCGGACCCTTCACACAAATCCGGGTCCAGACCCGAACTGCAGGCCATCAACCCGAGTACAGCGGTTTTACTTAGCAGCCGCAGCGTCAACACCACCCGATCCAAACAAGCTTCGAAGCTTCTCAAGTGCGGGGCGCTCTTGATTAAAAAATAGAAACGCAAACAAGTTGGAAGCAGCGACGTATTTTCGAACATCCGCCCAACTCTTCATATTTTCCATGTGGCGAGCCAGAGTGACCGGGCGGAAGTAGAACTCACGATAAAACCGCCGATGCAATTCGATAATTTCTACGGGCTCCATTCCCCAAGGCACAAAAGTCGGCTCCCAAAATGACTTTTCATCCGTACTCGGATTGACCACACGACCCCATTTCTCGCCTTCTCGCTTCCAGATTTCCTCTTGTGGGGTTTCTGGGAGAATCGTATTGATTTGAACGGTAACATCGTGAAGTGGAATCGATTTCGCGAACTCGATGGTCTCCAGAATGGTATCCCGAGTATCCGGCATATGGCCGACCATAAAGAAAGCTTTCGGACGAAGTCCCACTTCATCAGCCCAGGTGATGGCGTTACGAATTTTCTCTTTGGTGATGCCCTTAGAGATGAAGTCCAGCACACGATCTGAACCCGATTCGACCCCAAAGCGAGTTCGCCAACATCCCGCAGCCTTCATTTTTTCCAGTAAAGGCTTATCCACCACCTCAACGCGACTGGAGCAGGTCCAACTCACCTTCACGCCACGCCGGAGGATCTCGTCACAGATAGCGTGAACCCGCTTTTTATTGGCACAGAAGAGTGAATCCACGAACGCAATATCCTGAACACCGAAGTCCCGAACCACATGCTCAATTTCGTCAACGATGTAGCCAGGGCTGTGACTGCGATAGCCCGTTCTGGACTTCTGACAGAAAGCGCAAGCATGAGGACATCCTCGGCTGGTCACCATGGAAAACTTGGGAAAGGCATGCTCGTCCACCGGCACCGGCCGATAGATATTGGGAGGCAGCAAATGCCGCGCGGGAAACGGCAAGGTGTCCAGAGCTTTAAACTTCTTGCGCTTATCGGTGAATTGGAGCGCCCCTTCTGCATTCCAAAAACAAATCCCGGGAATGTCGGCCAGGTTTCCACCATGCTCAAAATATTCCACCAATTCGAGCATCGTGTGCTCTCCCTCACCCAAAACTCCGACATCAAAGTGAGGGTCGCCCATGGCATTTTCGGGCACCAGTGTCACGTGGTAGCTGCCCAAAACAATAGGGACCTGGGGTAGCGCTTTTTTCAGTTCGGCCGCCAGACGTTTGGTCGTCTCAAAACTCACGGTAAAAGACCCGATCCCAATTACATCGGGCGCGAAATCGACCACCTTGTCCACAACCTTCCGAACATTGAGCTGCTCTGCCGCCCCATCAATGGCTGTGACTGTATGATTCGCTTGCTCCAAGACCGAAGCGATGTACAGCAAACCCAGCGGGGCCGAGTTGTAAAACAGGTACGACGTCACAGGAGACGCCTGCCCATTTTCCAGCACACAATCGATCGGTGGATTGATCAGTACGACCCGCAAAACTACACCTCTTACGACACATTAGCTGAGCAACCACCATTAGAGAAGCTTATTCCTGTCGATTGACACATCAAAAGACGTCTCAGCGTGATACCAAGCCACCCCGCAAAACGCTCATAACCATCCAAAAGCCATGTCTATGTCCTCATCCATCACGAGTTCGCTCAAGAGAAATTTAGTGCTGGGCGTCGTTTGGTTTCTGAGTCTATTCACTTGGGATGCGCTGGATAGTTGGTGGAGTCTTCGGAGAGCCACCACACGGATTCAAAGTGATCCGTCCACCATCGATGCACTGAAATCATCCGCTATCGAATTCGTTCTAGGTGCCGCCGGAGCGTATATCGTGATGGGTTTGATGGCTGCCATCATGCTTCATCTATTGCTGGCTATCCTCCACGAGGTACCCCAGCGCATCGGAGCTTGGCTCAAATCCGCCCTGATCATCGTGTTCAGTGCAACGCTCTTGGGCATCGCACGCCAAATGATCACCTTTCCTACCCTTTACGTCGGGTTTCCTTGGCGCCGGCACTGGGCCGAATTTGCAGAACCGGGATGGGTCGACGCTGCGTGGGTATTGGCCGCCCTATGGCTGGTGATTCGAGGATGGCGTCGCTGGGGCGCCAAACTGAAGCGTACGTTCACCACTCGCCTGGTTTGCGCGGTGGCTTACGCGGGCGTCATCGCGGCCGTATTGCAACCCCCGACGCCCAATCAAGCGGTCGATAACTCCGGCACCAACTTGGTCTTGATTGGTATCGACGCGCTCAGACCTGACCGGCTGGGTCATTTTGGTAACAGTCGCAATACCAGCCCACACATCGATAAATTTCTCTCTGAAAGCCTGATTTACACGCAAGCCTTTACACAACTGGCTCGCACCTATCCCGCCTGGACCACCACCATGTCGGGCACATGGCCCACCACCCATGGAATCCGAGATAATCTGCCGACTGCCGACCGCTTGGTCCCCCCAACGCCTCTCCTGCCGCAGGTCATGGCCGATGCGGGATTCACGACTGGGTTTGCCACGGACGACAGCCGATTCTCCTACATGGTTCCAGAAACCGGCTTCCAGCTCATCCGACAACCCGTTGTCGGAATCCAGAACTTTGCCATCAGTGTGAACGAGCCCCCCTTCAGAGCTTTTCACGGCCTCATGCACAACTCCTTGGGATTCTCCTTCCTACCCGTACAGGCTTACAATCAATCCTTTGGTCGGTCGTATCGGCCCGACCAGTTCGTCGACTGGGCCGTCGATGGTCTAGCTGAAATATCGCAATCGGAGCGATTCTTTTACGCGATGCATTCGTGTGTACTCCATGTGCCTGGAGACCGCGTGTATCCCTGGTACAAGAAGTTTGATCAAAAGGGATACCGCGGAAAGAACCGATTCCGCTATTCCGCGACCGGCACGTCTTTGATGATCAATAATATCGAAAGCGCGAAAGGCGAGCGCGCGAAGCGAGTGGCAGAGCAGGACCTCAAAATCTACGATTCGGGCATCTTGATGGCCGACGATTTGGTGGGTGGTGTGATGGCCGAATTGGAAGAAAGCGGTCTGATAGACAACACCGTCGTCGTTTTGTTTAGTGACCACGGAGAAGAGCTCTGGGACACGGATCTGCCCTACAAGTGGCGGGGACCAAACCATGGGTTTCACATGTATGGCGATGGACACAGCAACGTCGTTTTTGCTGTCCGCTTTCCCGATGGAAAGCATGCAGGAAAACAAGTTAGCGATCCCATCCGGCTGATCGATTTCGCCCCGACCATTGCCGAATTGTTCGATCTCGAGTGGCCGACACCGATGAATGGTGAGGACATCTTGCCACTCGTCGATGCATCCAATGCGAGTGAAGAGGAAACCGAGGACAGACTGGTCTATATGGAAACGGGTCTAAGTGAGCCGAGATACTGGGTGGCCGGTCACAAAACCTACCCCTTTAAGAAAGTCAGCAAACGGTACAACATTGACTTTGAACGGGACCAGGTCCACATTCGTCCGAAGTTCTTACCGCATCTCATCGCAGGAAAAGACAGAGCCGTTCAACGTGGGAAATGGAAAATCATCTGGCACGCCGTCAAAAAAGGAATTCGAGTGGACCTGTACGACCGGGAGCAGGACGTCCTGAATCGAATTGATTTGGCCGAAGACCATCCCGAAATTCTAGTGGCTCTCGGAAACGACCTGCTTCCATTCCTTGAAGCGGATGGACTGGAGCCCCCCCCCACCGATCAATGGGTGACACTCAGCCGGGTCAACAAAGCCAAAGACGAACGCTACCTGGCCCGAATGCTGAGAAATAGCGGAACCTTGGCGCCAGAACTGCAGAAGATCGCTATCAAAAATGCAGCCAAGAAAAAGAAATAGCCAGACCTGGCCTAACGCCCCCGTGCGCCCAAAAAGGTCTGCACCGCTATACCCACCACGCTGAGTATGGCGAGCATGATGATATCGGTCGGTCGACCCAAGGCCCAGGCGACCATTAATGCTCCAAGAAGCGACGTGACCAACGGAAGCGCACGTTCGTAAACAATCGGAAAACCCACCGCCCCGATGGCGCCCGCGACATAGTTGAGGAACCAGGGAGGCTTGGACCCAAACACTTCGGGGGCAATGGCCGTGGTTGCACCCACGGCGAGAGCCACCCCAACCAGCCGGAGTGCGGTTTGTTCCATCAGATGCATCAGCACCACGCCGACCACGCCACATCCGACAACAATGGCCATCTTGGTCGTATCGGACCCTGCCGGCGCATAGTGGTGGGCCAACAAAACTCCACCCACAAAGCCGGGGCCAAGAAGCATCAAACGATACAGGCGACTGCCGACAAGTATCAAAACCGCACCGATGACGACACAAAGGGTTCGCGGATCAATCAAGTCAAAACCCCATTGGCTGGGGTCAATCCACTGCATCAATTCATTCATGGTCGGCATAATGGCTCTATTCGTGGCAGGATGAGTTCATGAAAGGTCTTCTTGCGGTATCCCTAATCCTACCATTCGCCCACGGCTGTAGTAGTAAGTCCACCGAAGACGAAGATTCTGGAGACTCTACCCGAACTGAAACGGTCGACTCCCAACTGCTGTTTAAGGTCACCGGAGAACTGCTCGACCTCGCGATCGCGCCTGATGGACGTATTTTCGCCAGCATCCAAGAACACTCCATCGATATCTGGGATCCAGAAACCGAATGGGTAGAAACCCATACCGACCGTGCCGGAGCGGTTTTTGGCATCTCATGGTTCGATGACACCCTCTGGTACACCACATCCAATCATCGACAATCGGGTGCCTTGATGAAGCTGGATGGAAAAGATGGAGTCACCATCGCCATAGAAATGGGAAACACGGTGTTTCGCGAACCTCGAGATCTATGCCGAACATCGGATGGGCAGTGGATCATCGCCGACACCACTTTAGGTGCCCTATTCGTCATCAGTGACGACGGGACGAGCGTGGAACGCATGGGTGTTCCACTCTCCGATGTCGCCACCGTCGCATGCGACTCCCACTCTGTTTACGTCGGAGGCGAAGACGGCGTCGTCCGCATCCCATGGCCCGATGGAACGCCCGACACCATCGATTCGCGACCTGTGGATGGCCTCCATTCTGCAAAAGGGATCGTCTGGGGAACCAACACAGATTTGGGCGTCTTTGAAGTGAACGGTGACCGCCGGCTGGACTTGCCCGACTTGACAAGAGCCGGCCGAATGGCGGGCGATGATTCGCTACTGATTGCGGATTCAATCACCAACGAAGTGTGGCTTGTTAATCTCAGTGACATAGACTAGCGTGGAATCGGAGAGACGGTGACTCAAATAGAAGTTTCACACCTGATCACAATGGGGGTGGCGTGTCTCGGAGCCTTCCTCTTTATTGTGGCTGCGGGAAGCGTCTTTATTTTTGTGAGGATTCGTAAGCAAAACGCCAGCGAAGTGCCGGCACCCGAACCTCCCGCCATGACCATCGATGCGCCGGCAGCATCCAACCCTTCAGAACGGGCGCCCGATATTCAATCGGATCAGGCCCCACGGGCCACCCCACCAAAGACCGTTTTACCGGACGAAACCGCCCCCTTGCCTCTTCAATCCGACGCGCCCGCCCCCTATAGAAAGGCCTTTACACCGATTGACGAAGTGGATGAAGACCCGACCGAACGGAGAGACACCAAACCTCTCGCCGCCGGCATCCAAGCCCGACCCGAAGATGAAACTGAACGGGTGAGCTTCCCCTCCCCAAAAGCAGCACCCACTTTCATTTCCCTGTCCGAACTGGAAGACCTCGATGAGTCGGAGGCGGAAACAGCTACCGTCATCATCGACCGCAGCAAACCCCCCACAGAAGACGAATCATGAGCCAAGGTCCACTTCATCATCTTCACGAAACATTAAGCGCCCATTTCGGAACTCTGGAAGGATTTTCCACACCGCTTCGATACGCCGACGCCGACGCCGAATACACCGCCGTGCAGACACACGCAGGGCTCATTGATTTGGCACATGTAGGCACGGTGAGCTTCGAGGGGCCCGACGCGCGTCGATTCTGCAATGGTATGTTCACGAACAACATCCGAGACCTACAGCCCGGCCAATGCGGCCGATCCGCCATGTGCGACGACCGCGGTCGAGTGCTGGGTCTACTGGACATACTGTGCACCGATTCTGACCGGTTCGAGGGCGTTCTCGAGGGCGTGAGTGCCGAATGGTTTGAGTCTCGCTACGGCATGTACATCGTCTTTGATGATGTTGAAATGGAAGTCAGTCAATCCGGTCCTTGGGTGCTCAGTCTCCAAGGGCCCCAATCCGCTGCAGTCCTTGAAAAGGCGGGATTACCCACCCCAGAAAAAGGACACCACAGTGTATCTGAAGACGGCATCCGCATTGTGGACAAAGACCGGTCTGGCCTGGGAGGCTTTGATCTGATCGTCGATACTGAGGCCGCTAGCCCGCTGTGGGACCGCATCCTTTCAGCCGGGTGCACCCCGTTCGGTCACGACACTCTCGAACGCCTCCGGATTGAACATGGCCGAGCCCGATGGCCTGTGGATGGCACCGAAAAGTCTTTGGTCCACGAACTGGGCATCGATACCGAAGTGTGCAACTTCAACAAGGGCTGCTATCTCGGCCAAGAAGTCATCAATCGGGTGGATGTCAAAGGCCAAATCAACAAGAAAATCCACAAGATACTGCTCGATGCCAAAGCCGAAGATGTGCTGGGTGCATCCGTGATGTTGGATGACGCTGAGGTGGGAACCATCACGTCCGCCACCGATGCAGGAACCGGAACTATCGCCTTGGCCGTGATCCGAAAACGCGCGTGGGGCGAAGGGCAAGAAGTGACCATTTCTACGGCAGAAGGCGCCGTCCGCGGATCCGTTCAAGACGCCTCGTGATTTCCCGACGTCATTTCCTCGCCGGGGTTGGAGCCGGCCTCACGGTCTCCCCAAAAGCGCTGGCCTCGCAGGCTTCCGAAGACGAACTCATAGAGCGTGCCATGAAGGGCATACAGCCCGAGGCCTACATCGATGTCCACAACCACGTCGTTGGAATGGGGACTGGAAACACTGGAGTCCGGGTCCACCCCCACATGACAGATGGCTGGGGTCACCCCTTGCATTGGATTCGGTTTCGAGCCTATGTCCGAGCCAGTGGCATCACCGATTTGGACCGAGTCGATCAGGAATACATGGAGGTGCTTAAGGCCCGGGTCGAGCAACTGCCCACCCGTGGAAAGTCGTTCATGATGGCATTCGACCAAGTCTACGACACCGATGGCGTTCCTCAGCCCGACGACACCATCTTTACCGTTCCGAATGACCACATGTTTTCAGTGGTCGGCCTTTCCGAGCGATTCGCGCCCTGCGCATCGGTTCATCCATACCGAAAAGATGCCGTCGATACCCTTCATGAAGTGGCCGACAAAGGTGCTGTTGCCATCAAATGGCTACCCAACGCCATGCACATCGACCCGTCGAACCCACTGTGCGATGCGAGCTACCGGGTGATGGCAGAACGCAACCTCACCTTGATCAGCCACGGAGGTGAAGAGTCGGCCGTTCCCTCACCCCATACCCAAGAATTTGGAAACCCTCTGCGCCTTCGACGGGCACTCGATGCGGGGGTCAAGGTAGTGGTGGCCCATTGCGCCAGCCACGGCGTATCTATGGACCTGGACGCTCCTTCAAAATCAAAGGTCCGCGCCTTTTCTTTATTCATGCGAATGATGGATACACCCGGGTTTGAGGGGCAACTCTACGGGGAAATTTCGGCCATTATGCTGCTGAATCGAGTCGGGGGAGTGGCCTCGGTTTTAATGAATCGAAATGACCTGCATCACCGCTTGGTCAACGGCAGTGACTACCCCATCCCAGGTATCGATCCCCTGATCAACCTCTTTCAACTGTGGACCATGGGACTGATCCGCTGGCGCGACAAGCCCGGGATCGCTCGTCTATTCAAACAAAACCCCCTGCTGGGCGACTTTGTACTCAAGCGAGTGCTGTGCGATGCCAGCGGTGAGTCCGTGGGATTTCCACCCGAGGTCTTTTGTCCCGATCCTTCCGTATTCCCCAATCTCAAGCAGAAACCGGTTCCAAACCCGGCAGGTTGAGTGGAGGAGACGCGGCGGACCGGCCGGCCTTATCCAAGCGCTGTGCAACGGCCTTGGTCAGAATGGGCCAAGCGATGGTGGCATCCGAATACACCTCCGCATATCGCCCCCCCTCGTCTTTCGGCACAAACTTACCCCAGCTGACCCCTTCCGAGTACGTACAACCACTCAACCCACCCCAATGGACGGGCTCAGGACAGATTCGAAGTCCATACCGATAGCGAGAGAGCGGCACTTCCTGACCCAGCCGAAGGTTGACGATATCCAAAAAGGGTGGAGCTTGCTGCGCCCAATTCCGAGGCACACCGCCGCCTATCGTAAAGATACCCATTCTCGGACTCTGACTGACCAATCGCGAAAAGTGACCCAAATCCAAGAAGGGGTCGAAGGGCGTAGAGAGCCGCTCCAAATGCTGATCGACACTGGCCGATGGGTCGGCCTCAATCTGCCGCTGCAAAAAACTCACCGCCATATCGAGCGCCAACTCGGAATCCGAAAAGGCAGGCACATATACGGGTACCCCTCGCCGGTAACAAGTCGACATAATGCCCCGCTTCCCCGAAGGCGCCAGGTGAGCTCCAATCCGGTTCAGCAACTCTCGACTCGCCCAACGTCTGTCGGTGGGCATGTCCAAGAAGACCTGATGAAGCAGATCCGACAAGTCGTTGAGGTTTTTCTCGGGCTCGTAGGTATCGTAAACCCGATTGTAGCCCTGCTCAAATAAACGTTTATCGTCGACAGTTTTGTCCGCCTTGAAATGCTGCATCCCAGCCAATTCAACCAGACCGTGAGTCATCAAGGCACCCGTCGAGACAATCGCTTGAACCCAGCCTCGCTCCACCATCTCCACAATGACAAGATTCATTTTGGCCACCGTCATGGCCCCCGAAAGCGTGAGCACGACGCTGCACTCGGGGTCGGTCACCATTTCCGTGAGCACCTCTGCTGCTTCTCCCAGGTTTCGACCCCCAAATGAAGTCAGGGCCATGCCTTCAAGCAGTTCATCCACGTCACGGACCGACGCCAAATCGAGTGGCGTCAGAGGCGTGAGGCCATCTTCTTCTCCATCTCTGGATTCACGATGAAGAGATCCGTCTTTTGATTTGTCCTCGCTCATGATTCTCCCCAATCCTGTATCGGCCATTCATGACGCTTCGCATGACGCCGCAACCGGGGGTCGGGATGTACCGCCACCGGTCGTCCCGCCTTGAGCATCACAGGAAGATCCGTATAACTGTCCGTATAAAAGGCACAATCGGCAAGCGTGAGGTCCGTCGAGGCCAAATATGCCTGAGCGGCCACGAGCTTAGCCGAGCCGTAACAAACCGTTCCCTCGCCCGTAAACAAGCCGTCGACGACCTCAAATCGCGAACACAACGCACCGTCCAAATCCAGAACCTTTGCGACACACTCGGACATATAGGTCGAGCTTCCTGTGAGCAGCACGATCTTCTCACCCTGTGACCGGTGCTGAGCCAGCACCTCGGCCGCTCCCGGTCGAAAACGATGCACCACCTCCTCTTCCCAAAAGAGAATCGTTCGTTTCCGAATGTCCTCTTCGGACTGGCCTTCCAAATCGCGAATCGCGGCATTGACGGCCTCTTCCACATTGCCCAGCCCCAGCTGGTACAGACCAATCATCACCCCCATCTTGGCGGCTGCCCAGCGACTCATGTGCCCCTCTCGCACCTGTCTGCGCACCCACAAGGTGGCCGAGTTGCAACCCAGCAATGTCCGGTCCAGATCGAAGAAAGCAATGCCAGCCATGTGCTTCCCGTAGCCCGATCAGAGCAATGGGGATAGCCCCCGCAGATGGAGAACGACAGTCAAAGCGACTCAATCGAGGGACTTCCCGGGTGCGGCATGGGTCTGTACGCGATCGTGTTGATGCTGATTTGCGGCATGGGCCTGGTCGGGATGTGTGGCGCAACGGTCGCCTTGATGAATTCAGAGCCCAACGAAGCTCGCAATCTAGTCCACGGTTCAGAGGTCCAAGTGTGGCGTCTACAACCCATGCGGGATGCGCAACTCCTCAAGCTCACTCAAGTCCCTATGGCCTGGCACGACGAAAGCCCTCGCTTTGACGGAACCACCTCCTGCGTCGTGACCGAAGCGATGGTGGCTCGTCTTGAAAATGGAAACCCAACGCAACTGAAATGGGACGAAATCACCGCCACAGAAGTCGAGCGAACTCAAAGCGACAAAATGACGGTGTCCATCGTCGGCAAGGCCGCGCGGTTCTCCTGCCACTTCGGACCCAATGAAGGAGCCGATAGATTTCTCAGGATGATCGAATCCGAGCGTCAGGGGCTTTCGGAAGCTTCCGAAGCCAACTGAGTGGCCAGCGCATCCCGTTTGACCGTGAGGCGTTGAGTCACGGAGCCCACCCACTGGGTCCGAGCTGCAACACGCACTCCCTCGCCATATCGAGCCAGCGCTTTAGTTCTCAGAATGGCACCCTTTTTGCGAACCGCCGCAACAAAGGCGTCCGTATCCTTGACTTTTCGAGGGGGCGGAGTGGACACCAAGGCGTCGTACAGAGCCAGATAGCCATCTCCCAGCATCAATAGGCCCTCTAAAGCGAACTCCGGCTCATTCAAATTGAACATGACAATGGCTTGCTTCTCTGCCGCTTCAAGCAGTTTCGCCCGTTTGACCAGCTGTTTTGCTGCTCGCTTGTCGCCCTTGAATTTAATCCGTGAAGCCATATCGAGTTGTGCCCGAACTAAAGCCAGCCGTGCCTTCGCTCGTATCCAGCTTCGGTCGTCCGTTCCCGACTCCAGGGCAAACAAAATACGTCGAACACCACGGCGTGTTTTCCCACTTCTCAGTTCTGTAATGCCCCGCTGAAGCAAAATGGTTCGCGCATCGTGTTCACTCCATTCACCATCGTGTTGGAGCTGCTTTACAGCCGCTGTAGCCGCTTTGTGCTCTCCCAACTCTTCGAGACAGTAAGCACGCCTAAAACGGGCATCCTGAGCGGAAGAGCCTTTCGGCCAAGTGGCCACTACGGACTCATAGGCAGCGATCGCTTCCGACCATTGTTCCGTCACCTCAGCCAACACGCCCTGTTGATAGGCCACCTCTTCCGAAACCTCGCCGCCCTTGGCCGATGCTTCAACCAGCAACCGCTTGGCATCATCAAAGGCGCCCACCTGACGCAAAGCCACAGCCTCTTCAAGCAAATCTTGCTGAGACATAGGGGCCGGTACTGCCACGTCAGCAATGGGGGCTTCATCGCCTATTTCTACTTCCACCGGTTCAGCAGCGAAAGCCAGGCACATCCAAATTAAAAACACCAAATCCGCTCCAAAAAATCCTCCCCCAGAAGTTCTGGGGGAGGGAAACCACCTTAGTGGTGTGGACGTTCTCTACGGCCCCCCCAAAAAACAGGGGGGTACCTTGATCACCGCTTCTGACTACCTTTTCATAAAGGCCTGCCATCCACGGCGAGAGCTGGTTCCCAAGTGGAAAACACGGGGGCCAAATGATCGGTCCGAAACACCCTCCAGGCAGAGATGCCATGATAGCGAACCGCTGAATTATCGCCAAGCATCTAGGCCAAACTTATTGAAGATTCATCAATCGGATCTTCGTTAGGTGAATCTGGAAACCGGTTGGGCTACGCATGTAGCTCTGATGTGGACTCCATGGCTCATTGTTGCACTCTATTTCACCGCTCTGGCGGGATTGGCAGCGTGGGGCTTCCACCGACTCGTGCTGCTTCACTGGCTGAAGTCAAAACCTGAACACCTCAAAACATCCGTGCAATTTTCACCGGAAGTATTGGTGCAGCTTCCTATTTTTAATGAGTCCTTGGTAGTCGAGCGGCTCATCGATTCCATTGCCGGGTTGGATTGGCCTCATCTGGTCATTCAAGTCTTGGACGACAGTACCGATGAAACCTCGGAAAAAGCGGGAGAGAGAATCCAATACTGGCGAAGGAAGGGAGTGGACATCAGCCATATTCGGCGATCCGACAGATCCGGTTTTAAAGCCGGTGCCCTGGCTCACGGATTGGAACTCAACGATTCTCCTTTTGTCGCCATTTTCGACGCTGATTTTGTCCCACGCCCCCAATTCCTTCGACAAATGATGCCGTCCCTATTTGATTCCAGAGTCGGAATGGTCCAGGCGCGTTGGGGTCATATCAATCGTGACCAGAGTTTGTTGACACGTTTGGAATCCCTGATTCTGGATGGTCATTTTGTCGTGGAACACACCGCTCGCTTTCGTCGCTCATGTTTTTTCAACTTCAACGGTACTGCCGGAATCTGGCGACGGGACTGTATCGAAGACGCTGGGGGCTGGGCGCATGACACCATCACGGAAGACCTCGATCTGAGCTACCGCGCCCAACTGAAAGGATGGAAGTTTGCTTACCGCGATGATGTCATCGCTCCAGCCGAAGTGCCTGGGACCGTTCGTGCCTTTCTGACTCAGCAACATCGATGGGCCAAAGGAACTGTGCAGACGGCTCGAAAGCTCACGGGCAGCATCTTGCAATCGGATTTTCCCCTCACGGTGCGACTCGAAGCGATCAATCACCTGCTCATGGTGGCGGCCTACCCGGCGATCTTTCTCTTGGCGGTATTGTTGCCCATGTCGATTGGAGCCCGCGAAGCCGTCTTCGATGTCAACCTCCAGTTCATCGATATCGCGACCATCTTGGCCACCACCGGCAGCCTGGTCTTGTTCTATGGATCCGCCATGCACAAAGGGGGCGAGTCTCTGATGAAGCGATGGTGGGAAATCCCTTGTGCAATGGCGCTGGGTGTGGGCAGTTCCGCCAGTCAAACTATGGCTGTCCTGGAGGGCTTGTTTTCAAGCGACGCCACGTTCATTCGAACACCAAAGCAAGGCGGTCTTCGCATTCCCCAAGTCGTTCCCCAGATTCCATCTGCCCAATTGTTGATCACACTCGGGATGACCATCTACTACTTGGAATCTATGGGTCGCGCGGCGCTCAACCACAACTGGCTAAGTCTACCGCTCCTCGCGCTATTCGGATCCGGATTCTTGTGCGTCAGCCTCAGCCAACTGCTGGAGGGGAGCCGAACTGTGGAAGCTGTTGAAATGGATGTGGCACCCGCAGCCAAGTAGATGGATAGTCGTCGATTTCGCGGCTGGCATCAATCCCTATGGATTTAAAAATACTGGGGTCCTGACAGCCTTCCACCCGCAGACGGTACCGACGACTCACCATCGCCAGCACCACCGCTCTCTGCGCACCCGGCCCCACCGGAGGATCTCCGGTCAACAATCTGGACCAGGGCGGTCGACATTTGGAAAGTGCATCACGGAATCCACTTTCGGAACCAAGACCCTCTGGACACGGTGCTCGGATGACCAAGGTCGCCCCATCGACCAGAGGCGGGTGGGGCGAAAGGGCCAGATATGACGCCGCTCGACTGGCTTGGTAAAGACTCCCTCCTTTGGATGAAGACACATCGAGGAGAGCCCCCTTCGCTAATCGCGAGACCCACCTCCAAGGATGCATTCTTCGGAGGGCTTCGGTGATCACGCCCGTAGGAGAACCAAACAGCCAAACATCGGCCGCAGGTACATAAACAAGCGCAAGAAGACAGCCCGCCGCATCACCCAACGCATCGATCTCATCTCGAAATGGATTGTCCGACACGCGACCGATCTGAACGCCAGACCGCATGATTCGGTCCCGACTGTGCAAGGCGGCGATGGTATCGCGCCCCCCACACCCGACCGCTACTGCTTTGTGACCGCCCGACACCCCTGCATATTGGTGAAGCTCCACGACTCCGACGGCGATCGCGTAGGGCGCTTCCGCGACCGCTCGATTGACGAAACCCGGAACCCCAGCCACCGATTGCGTCGGAAGCACATCATCCGGATCATGTTGCTGAAGATCGAATGCACTGAGATGACTCAGTTCCGAGGGCTCCATTCGACGATGTAAACCTAAGCCCACGACAATGGGACCATGGTTGGGTAAACGGTCCGTGAGCGCAGTTAGCGCTGAAACAAGGTCGAGGTGTCGGGTTCCGTCCGGGATACAGATCGCTGCGGCCGAACCATCCGTCCAGCCGCCCAAGGCCCCGGCTGGGTCAGGTGCTGAACGGACTCCCAAATGAGCGCCATTCCAAAGGGTAGAGTCGACAACAAAGGGGGCCACCAAGCTTCCTCCCAGATGCTGGTCATGGGATCGTAGCTGGCGAGTGAAGCATAAGACAAGGGGACCAGGGTCGCGAGAAGCGTCCAAGAGCGAACGCCGCACAACAGTGCAGGCACCCACGCCCACAGTACGTACCAAGGGTGCACCGTTGGCGAAAGAAGGACAAACGCCCCACCCGCCCACAATGCAATGCGCGCAGGATCGCTGTGAATCAAGACCGCGCGCACAATCAGGAGAAGGCCCACACCCATCGCAACAGGGCGAGCATAGGCACCAAAAACCCACTCGAAAGCCGGAAAAAGACCTCCATTGAAAGACCAATGTGTCACATAGGTCTGCATTCCTGCCGTGATCCCAATGCCCGCATCCAGGAACGGCCAGATGGACAGAACACCGACCAGCATCGCCGCCACCAGAAGGGCTGGCCGTGCCTTCCACAGGCGCAATAAGAGCACCCCAGGCAAAAGCTTCAACCACATCCCCAGCGCGGCCCACGCGCTCCCCCCGCGCCCGCGATCCCAACTGAGAATCGCAGCCAAAAGACACAACAATGCCAAGGGCTCCATATGACCGCTTCCTGCGGACTCGACAGCCCCTAGGGGATGGAGCGCATAGAGCCAGGCGGGGCCCAGGTGTCGGTGACGACCCTGAAGCACAAGCGCCAATAGCCAGACCACACCGACATCCGCCAAACCCATCGCTAGTTTAGCAATCCAGGCCTCCGTCGATATTTGGCTCAACAACCCAAATACCCAAATGGAAAGCGGGGGGTAGATGGCTGACACATCCCCGTGAGCCACCGTTTGTCTGAGATCTTGTGGACCCATAGACGACCAATAAGGGTCCGATGGCGGGTGGGCGTAAGGGTTCTCTCCAGCCCACGCGACATAGCCTTCCCAAAGATAACGATACACATCATCGGACAGGCTGACGGGCGAAAAAACCAGGACGAGACGAAGCCCCAGAGCGACAGCCACTAGCCACTCCACACCGAGTTTCGGCCGGGGCAAAACCCACACCAGGCCACCCCATGCGACCAAAATAATCATGGCTTGGGGCACATGCTCCCTCAAATCTCCCAAGGTGACCAAGGAGATCGCACTAATCAATGCGAGAACGATGCTGCTCATTGTCAGGTCGTTTATCCTGGTGAAGTGTCGACATCCTCCACCAAATCAGACTCAAGAGGATCCCGCTGGGCGGTCATCCTGGTTCAGCTTCCTGACAAACCGGAGAGGCTTAATCCGGTCTTGCCCCGATCCCGCCCCGTAAAACAAGACGATCTCCCCCTCGTCACCCGAGTGACCCATGCGCTCGAAGCCGCACACGAAACCGCAGCACGCCTCCGTGGGGTCGGAGCACGAGTGGTCATCGTTGAAGAGCCAATTGATCGCGAAGGGTCCGCCTTTTGCAGCGACCATCCTGCCCAATTGGCCGCGCGCGTGTGCAAATCATGTCACACCAGTATTTGTCCTGGCTGCATGGTGGACGGGGGTGGCCATCCGATTTGCAAGCGGTGCCGACTAAAAAAGGAACAGGCCATACGAAGCACCCGCCGTCGGCAATTGTTCCTGACTTTGGTGTTTGTGGCCTTCCTCTACAAGGTTTGGCAACACATCGAGACCGACGCCGAACAGGTCCAAGGTTCGGCACCGATCACCATCGGAATCATGCAATTCGCGCCGAAGGCTGATGTGAGTGCAAATATCATTCGCACCCTTAACCAAGGCCCTGTCGAACAAGGCAGGGGTTTCACCTTCAGGGATTTATCCAGTTGGTTCAACACCGAGTACACCCGCTATACCGGCAACAAAGACCAGCGGTTCAGAATAGAGTCCCGGGGTCCATTTGGGGTCGACATTAATCCCCCACCGCTGGTCAAAGAGGGAGACACATGGTTTACGCGAATGTTTCGGGCATTCCGTTATCCACGTTATTTCCGCCAACTGGCTCTCGATTCGGGATTGCCCGTCGACAGCTATGCCGTCAAAGTCTATGTGGTCTATGGCGGTACTGCCTTCGATATGGCGAGTCACTCTCGCGGTTCAGAGAAGGGCAGGGTGGCGGTGGTCTATGTCAGTCTCGACGAAACCAATCCGGGCTATCCACTGGCCACCATGGCCCACGAAATTGGACACGCATTGGGTGCCTCCGACAGCTACGACACAGAGACGAGTCAATCGATTCATCCCTATGGCTATATTGAGCCCTTTGCAGACCCCTTATACCCACAGCCCTTTGCGGAATTGATGGCCGTCGATATTCCGCTCAGCCCCAAGCGAGAACAAGAAGTCGGAAGTCTCAACCAGCTTCGAGTGGGCCACCGAACAGCTGCAGAAATGGGCTGGATACCCCCAGAACAGGCGGATCTTTTCTACACACCAGCCGAATTGATGCCCGAGGATAAACTCACCCCACAGCCCAAACCCATCCCCGATGGAAAGGACAGTGGATGATTCCCACAGTTCTATGCATCGGTGGACTCGATCCATCCGGTGGCGCCGGTATAGCAGCCGATCTCAAAACGGCGACCGTCATGGAGGCTTACGGTATGAGCCTCCTCACTGCAATCACCGTACAGCATCCTGGAAAAGTGCTTCGAGTCGCCCCTCTGGCCGCATCTCTCGTGGCTGACCAGTTGCTCTGTCTCATCGAAAACATGCCCATTGGGGCCATCAAGATCGGGATGATGGCCACCACAGAGGTCGCCGAGACGCTGACCCAAATCCTCACTCCCCTCGATTGTCCCGTCGTTATCGATCCGGTACGGGTCGCCACAAGTGGCGCCACGCTCAATTCCGTCGAGCATGACGTGTTTGATCGGCTGCTTTCCACCGCCACGGTCATCACACCCAACGATTCGGAACTCACGCCATGCACGGGCCGCACCAAACCCGGTCGATGGGCAATCGATCGCGGAGTCGCTGTCCTCCATACCGGCGGACATCGCGAAACAGATCCCATTTTAGACACCCTATGGCTGCCCAACGGCACCCATAGACAGTGGGCCCACCCGAGGGTGGAGACGCACCACACCCACGGCTCTGGATGCACCCTTTCGACCGCCATCGCCGTGGGACTGGCTCGGGGGCTTGAATTGGTGGATGCCTGCGACTTAGCCATCCGAAAAACTGCTCAACTCATCGATGCATCAGCGCACCAAAACCTCGTGACCACCAACGGTCCACTCCTGCATTTCAAGCACTTCGAATAGGTACGCTTCCCATGGCCTCCAAAGCGCTCAGGGCCTGTTCAGCGGTATCAAACCGAGTAATGCGTGCTCTGGGATGCTCACTGCACAAGAGCTCCGATGTGACCAAGACATACTGATTCCAGCCTGTAGCCGTATCCTCAAACAAGCAGTGGCACACCGAGTGCTCGCCCCCTGAACCGATGCGAGTCCAGGCTTCCCGGGTCCGGGCTTCATCCAGTCCGAGCCGGTCTCGATGATCGAAGGTGAATATGGCCGGTGGACCATGTGCAGCCATGTATTCATCAAAATTGGACCGCCAACTGTTCATGCGCCCTCCAGAGGTCCTCGCCATGCGCTCATTCCCCCAACCAGGTAGCACGCAGGTTGTCCTCGAGCGCGGAGCCATACCGCCATCTCAGCGGCTCGGGCACCGCCCTCATCTACCAACAAAATAAGCGTGCTTCCGGACACCATCGCTTCCGACTCCGCCTGAAAAACGTTGTAGGGAACACTGACGGATCCCGCGAGGTGCGCTCGAGAATATTGGTCAACTGTTCGAAGATCCAAGATACAATCGGGTGCACATTCACCGCACCGAAGCTGCCAACCTTCTATGCCCAGGTCCGACACTATTCCTCCATTGAGACCAATTTCTAACCTTCACTTCCCTATCATTGGGTCATACTATGTACACGTGGGGGGACGAGCTTAGATGTACAGATACGCTCTCATGAGCTCTTTGCTCTTTGGATGCACCGTCAAGCCGACGCTGGATGAAAGCTTGGCCAGCGAGACCCTGGGCGAATCTGTGAGCGGAGAAGACTTCCACAATGCGTCGGTGGACGACGGCTCGACCGAGCCAGAAATCTGTGACGGCATCGACAATGATGGCGATGGCGACATCGATGAGGGCGTTCTGCAAACCTTCTATGCGGACGCCGATGGCGATGGATGGGGCAGCGACACCATGACTGTTCAGTCATGTGAACCGCCCGAGGGCCACCTGGCTACCGGGGGCGACTGCAACGACGACGATCCAGCCATCAACCCAGACGCTATCGAGGTCTGCAACGAAATCGATGACGACTGCGATGGCGAAACCAATGAAGGACTCGATTCCACGTTTTACGAGGACCGAGATGGAGACGGATACGGAAACCCCGATTCCTCACTCCCAAAATGCGATCAACCAGTGGGCTACGTGGCCAATAACGATGACTGTGACGACAACGCCCCCAGTATTTCACCCGAGGCCTCCGAACAATGCAATGCCATCGACGACAATTGCGATGGTCGGATCGATGAGGGCCTGGGCACGGTGCAGTATCCCGACGAAGATGGGGACGACTATGGAGCCAGAGAAGGTGGAGTCACCAGCTGTTTTCCATTGGGTGATCACACCAATCGTCCCGGCGACTGCAACGACAGTGATCCCACCATCAACCCTGAATCCGATGAAATCTGCGATGAAGTCGACAATGACTGTGACGGCGAAATTGACGAGCACGCTGTGGACGGCCTCATCGCCTACTGGGCCGACCTCGATGGGGATGGCCACGGCGCAGGAGACTCTTGGGAAGCCTGTTCGATCCCCGAAGGCTTCGCGGGGAGCAACGATGACTGCGATGACCTCGACCCCGCTCGATTTCCGTCTAATACCGAAGTGTGCAATGCCATCGATGACGATTGCGACGAGGAAGTCGACGAAGGTGTTTGGCTCGTCTTTTTTGTCGATAGCGATGGAGACGGCTTTGGAGACGGCAGCGAGATAGCGGAGGGATGCGCACTCGAAGATGGGTGGTCGCTCTCCTCGGATGACTGCGATGATAGTCGCTCGGATGTATATCCAGGTGCCGATGAGGTCTGTGATGCGATCGACAACGACTGCGATGGCGAAGCGGATGTAGACGCGATTGATGGCGACACGTTTTACGCCGACAGCGATGGCGATGGATTTGGAGATTCCAGTGACAGCACAGTCCGATGCAGTGTCCCAGACGGCTACGTTGCAGACCGGCTAGACTGTGACGACAGTCGCGCGGAGATCAATCCCGACGCCACTGAATCGTGCACGACAGACTTCGACGACAACTGTGATGGTTCCACCAACACAGCGGATGCGGAGGCATGCACCGTATTCTTTGCCGACCGCGATGGAGATGAATTCGGCGATGAGGCTGATTCGCGATGCTATTGCAGTCCCTATGAGGTCTGGACCGAAGTTGAAGATGGCGATTGCGATGACGAGGACGACACCATCAACCCATTGGCTGAAGAAGTCTGTGATGACATCGATCAAAACTGCAATGATGAGATCGACGAAGGTGTACTGATTGCCTTCTATGTAGACAGCGATGGCGACGGGTTTGGAGCGGGTGAACCAACCTACGCATGCGAGGCCATCGATGGAATGGTCGAAAACAGTGCCGATTGCGATGACAGCCGGTCCGATATTTTCCCCGGCACCATCGAGACTTGCGACGGTCTCGACAATAATTGTGATGGAGCCGTCGACAACGACGCAGTCGACGGAGACCCTTACTACGCGGATACAGACGGCGATGGGTTTGGCGATTCTGCTTCCCTCTTGATCAGCTGCGGTGCGCCAGACGGATATGTGGCCAGCTACACCGATTGCGACCCCGAAAGAGCCGATGTCTACCCCGGTGCAACAGAGTACTGCGACGAATTAGACAACGACTGTGATGGTGACATCGATGATGATCCAATCGACGTCTCGACATGGTATCGAGACGTGGACGGTGACGGCTTCGGCTCTGACGAGGAAATCATCGACGCCTGCGAAGCGCCCGATGGGTATGTAGACAACATCGATGACTGCGATGACAGCCGACCAGAAGTCAACCCTGACGCCACCGAGTCTTGCTCCACCGACTTCGATGATGACTGTGACGGCACGACCAACGCGCGTGATGCAGACGGCTGCACCCTCTTTTACCCGGACTTTGACGGCGATGGATACGGAGGCAGCACTGACGACCCTCGCTGCTATTGCGACGCCTACTCAGACTGGATCGATGTCACCGACGATGACTGTGATGACGACGACTTCACCGTCTATCCAGGTGCGGAAGAGACCTGCGATGGGAACGACAACAACTGTGACGGTACCGTAGACGAAGATGCCGACGGCTGTCCCTGTAATCAATTCAACTGGGGCACCCACAGTTACTGGTTCTGCAACGACACCAAGAAATGGAACAACGCCAAAAATTGGTGTGAAGCCCGTGGCTATACGCTGGTCACGGTCAACTCGGGAGCTGAGCAGATCTGGTTAATCGACATGATTCGGGATCATTCGTCTGTAATCTGGGACAATTACTGGATTGGACTGAACGACCGAGACAGCGAGTGCGGATACAGCCGAGATGGCTGGACATGGGCCAGCGGTGAGCCATACACCTATGAGGCCTTCCGTTGGGGGCAGCCGGACGACGCTTGGGGCGAGGACTGCGTCGAGATCAATCGCTGGTACGAATACGACAAAGAAAATGACTGGAATGATCTCGACTGTAATGAGAGGCTGCGGTTTATCTGCGAGGCCAGCCCATAGTCATCGGGGCGTCAGGTTCATCCGGGCGACCAAAACTTCAATTTGCTCATCGCTCATTCGCGCGTTTTGGACGGCTGAGGTGTAGGCGTTGTTGAAGGCCCGGATATCCACGAACCCACTCCGATAAAACTTCAGACGCTCACGGCCTTCTGCATAAAAATTCGTATCCGCAGCCGTCCGAGTGGTCGTGACCTCATGATGCAACTCACGCAACTTGTTGCGTAGCGTGTTGTCCACAGTACTTCTGCCCGTGGCCTGCGCCACCTGGCTGCGTTGTCGCATTCGCCACATGAGCGAACCGGATGTGTCGACGATCTTCATAGTGCCTCAAGTTCCCCGGCAACCGTCTCCACGATTATAGCCAGTTTTGTGGCTCGGGTCAGTTCTCTTCCGCGATTTCAGCGCTCTTGGTCACCCGATCGATGCGGAAGCACCATATCCACCATCGATTGGAATACCTCATCCGAGGCCTTGGCAGCCTTGAGATTCGCCGTGTAACCGTGCTTATGAAGCTTGAGATCCAACAAGCCGTCTTCCAGGTCAACAGCACCCCGCATTTCAACCCGATCGGTAGGAAGCCCGTCCAGCCCATTCAACGTATTCTGGGTAGACACACGAATATCGTCGGCAGCCTGAGCCATGCCTTTTGCATTTCTCTTCATGCCTTCAAGCGAGCGATTCAAGCCTATCCAAGAATTGCCGTTCGTGATCTTCAACCCGTCACCTCCCGATGACTACTCAACCCAGTTTAGCAGGAGATCGGAACAGCCCGGAGATATATTGAGTGGCTCAGTCTTTTGAGCCACCCCCCTCGCCGCGTCCGCCACCGCCACCGTCACCGCCACTGCGACGACGACGACGACGACGACGCTTGTTGCCGCCTCCCTCACCACCGCCACTCTTGGCTTCGGCAGAACCATCGGACTTGCCACCGCGACCACCGCGACCGCGATCCCGATCTCGATCTCGATCCCGACCGCCTCGACCACCCCGGCCACCGCGATCCCGATCCCGACCGCCGCCGCGTCGATTTCCGCCGCGTCGCTGTTCCCGCTCCTCGGCCAGCGCACCCACCGAATCGGGTCCGCCATCTGCCTCTGCTTTACGAATTCGATCCCACAAAAAGAAGGCCCTCATCGTAGCGGCCAACAATACATCCCCATCGGGGCGCTCTTTTATGGCTCGAACAGTTCCGAGATAGCCCTCAAAGGCCATAGTTCCCATGGCTTCTTTTATAGACCGAACTTGGCGCTCTACTCTCGCCTGTGCTGCCTCTTCCTTTGACGGAAGCGGACGCACTTCAAAGTTGATTTCGTATTGATTGACCAGTGTCTTTCGAGTGTGTAATTCCGCGCCCCCCACCAAGGAGATGCAGATACCTGTTTTACCAATCCGGCCCGTCCGACCCGAACGATGGAGGTACACGGCTGGATCTTCTGGGAGAGAGTAGTTCAACACATGCGTGAGATTTGAAATATCAATGCCACGGGCAGCCACGTCGGTAGCGGTCAAAAACTGTGTTCGACCACTTTTCACTCGCTTCATCACGGCTTCGCGTTTCTTCTGAGGAAGCTCTCCGCTGAGCAACTCCACGTCGAGCCCCTGCCGACTCAAAAACGTCGCCACTGTCGCAGTATCTTCTCGCGTATTGCAAAAGATAACCGCGGTCTTGGGCTGTTCTTGCTCAATAATAGCCAGGAGTGCCCGAGCCTTATGAAAATCAGGGCTGGACTCATAGATCACGTGTTGAATGTTCTCAACTTTGTCTGCATCCGTCGACAAACGTAGATCCAGTGGATCCTTCGTATAGCGCTGGATGATCGAACGAACCCGCTCATCAATGGTGGCCGAAAACATCAATACCTGACGAGTTTCTGGCGTCTGATCAAGAATCTTGGTCACATCCTCATAGAAGCCCTGCGCCAGCATCTCGTCCGCTTCATCCAAGGCCGCGAACCGCGCCGTAGACAAATCCAGGGTTCCGCGGCGGATGTGGTCCAGCAGTCGACCGGGTGTACCCACAACAAGCTCAGCACCCTTGGCGAGTGCTTCTTCCTGAGCGCCAAAGCCCACGCCGCCGTAAATGGCAACCACATGGAGGTCCTTGAACTGCGCCAGTTGAGTGGCCTCCTCGGCCACCTGACGAGCCAATTCACGCGTTGGCGCCAAAACGATCCCCTGAACCTCTCTGCATCCCTCGTCGATTTGCTCGAGAATCGGGAGCGCAAAGGCCGCAGTTTTACCGGTGCCCGTTTTCGAGCGAACCACCATATCCCGACCCGCAAGGGCCGCCTCTAAGGTCGCCGCCTGTACGGCTGTAGCTGTCGCGTATCCATGGGCCTCAATTCCTTTGAGAATCTCTCCTGACAAAGGAAAATCTGAAAATGCGCGGTTCGAGTCGTAGTCCGAAGCATGAATCACTTCGACTCCATCGATCTCTCCGCCCTCATCTGCTGAGCCTTCACCCTCATTCGCCGAGGCTTCAACAGGTGTTTCTTCCTCGACTGTCTCGGCTTGTTCAGCATCCTCTACACTCGCTTCGGCATCATCAGAGACTTCCTCCGGTGCCGCTTCCACCTCGTCGGTGGGCACGGCCGGATCCGTAGTTTCATCGGCCGTATTCTTTTCTTCGTTCACAATTGCTCCTTACGCAACGCAGCCTGCTAATGGCTCCCCCAGCAACCCGCACGTTCTTTCGGCATGGCGCACTTCGGTTTACACTGTGTTTCCGAGTTGGAGTGACGCGATGCGATATGCCCATACCCTCAGTCTATTGACCCTCTTAGTGGCCTGTTCAAAGGAGGACGCCGAGGATTCTGCACCGAGCCCAACTCCCTGCACAACCGCGTTCACGATCACCACGAGCGCCGGGAACTCTGTCCCGATGCCCAGTTGTGAAAGCCAAAGTGTATCCATTGGGTTTTGGGATGATTTCGAAGGCTTATCGGTCCCATACCCCCACCAATTGGATGTGACTGTCTACGGACCTGGAGGAGAGACCGGCAACTGTTGGGTGCGCTGGAACATCGGAGGCCTGTGCCCTGACGTCACGGATTACAACATGGAAAATGAACGGGTCCGTTTGGAATGGAACACCACGGGGTGTGACTTCGACACGGCCGCTCAAGGCGAATTTGAAGCCTCCACAGGCGCATCCATCTTTACCAAGCTGGAATCCACCATGACTTCGGGGATTCGTGCAGGCGATCCCTGGGATATCGATGCATCCGCCACCATTGATGTGGGAGCCGAAGACGGCACCCGCCTCACCGGCACCGTGAATGTCCAAGAAACTGTCGAACTCACCTATGTGGACTTCGATAGCTGTGCGGGCGCCAGCGGCGGTGACGAAGATGGCGATGGCTACGCATCCACCGAATTTGGGGGCGAAGATTGCGATGACTCCGATGCCACCATTGGCCCTCATGCCACTGAGGTTTGTGATGAGGTTGACAACAATTGTGATGGAGAAATCGATGAAGGCCGGACCTTCACATATTATCCAGACGCTGACGGCGATAGCTGGGGCGACTCGGACAACGCTTATGAAGCGTGCGAACCCGAAGTCGGGAGTGTCGATAGAGGCGACGACTGTGATGACACCGATGGCAACATCTACCCCGGACAAGAGGATAATTGTGATGGGGTGGACAACAACTGCAACGGGCTCGTCGATGAAGATGGCAAACAACCGTACTACCCCGACTCCGATGGCGATGGTTTCGGCCTCAAAGCGGCCCCCAGTGCCGATGACCTCTACTGTGAAGGCTCTCAGCCCGACGGCTGGTTGCTCGACTCGACGGACTGCAATGACGAGGATGCGTCTATCAACACTGATGCAGAGGAAATCTGCGACGACGGCATCGACAACAACTGCAGTGGGGACATCGACGAAGACTGCCCTGCTTAATGGTTGATCTTAAGCACCATCCTAAATCGCACATCGACCGCCGTTCCATCGCGCTCGATGGGTTCAAACGTCCACTTCATGCCTGCCTTGACGGCATTATTATGAAGCTCTGACGGGCATTCGGCAGGGGTCACAGACAAGGGAGTGCCTTCCGCTCCCACATGAAAATCAAGCTTACAAACGATGGGCCGAGGAAGATGACTCCAAGGCGGCACAACCACCCGACGCCGCTTGATCGGCGTCACGTCATGAAAGCGGACATCCAGCGGGCCAGACGTCGCCTCGGCCGCCACAGCTGAGCCCATCACAAGCCCCATTAATAATCCAATCACAATGACTCCTCCCTTCTCGGTATGGTGACATCAGCCCCCAGCCATTGTCTACACCGACATACCGATCGACAATCCCCGGATCCACTCACTCCATCATCAATGCCTTCTCGCCCGCACTCCGGCCGAGCCAATGTCGGACTGCTTAAGGAGAAACCCCCTTAGACATTGACCCCGAGCAAGCCTGATCCTACCTTGTTAGCCAAGGTCAATATGACACCCTTGATGCTCGCCATATTCTTTTTCGGCGCCCCGGCGACTGCTGAAAATTTTTCCTTGGAAGCCATGCTGGATGACACGGGTGCACCCAGCGAGGCCAATTCAGGGCCCGTGGCTCTAAGACCGAAGACAACCACCATCGATCAGGTCTATCGCACCCTTACGATCGCATGGGCTGACAAATCGCCAGAAACCCTACCCTTCGGCGCCATCGTCCAAATCGAGCATGCGCGAGCATGGGACGGTACACCCGAAGAGTTGTTTGTCGCGCTCCAAGATGGCCGACGAGTACTCTTGAGCCAAGGTGCCGCAGTGATCAGTCAGACCGAACTGATGCGCGCTTGGCTCGCGAATATCATGGTCGAACTGCCGGTCGGAGAAGGCCATACGAATACCCGATCCGATGGGACCACTCCCCAACTGATTCTGACAGCCGCCGGCGCCGATCTGACCATTGGTCGCCTGAGCGGAAAGATGGACAAACGGACCCAGGTATACGAACCCGAAAAGACCACGGAACGTCAGGGCACCTGCGTCAACTGCATCGATAAGCGCGATGTGGATCGCGTTGTGAAAATGCGTATGGACAAGATTCGCGGCTGTTACCAGCGCGCGCTGCAACGGGATCCCTCACTCTCCGGAGAGATCGTCATTCGGTTCGAAGTGGGCGCCGATGGGACGATCGGATCGGCTTCGATAAAGCGCTCATCGATCGCGAATAGCGGAGTAGAAAGTTGCGTCCGCGAGCAATTTCTCCAGATGCGTTTTCCTCGACCCAACGGCAATCAAACCGTCCAAGTGACCTACCCCATTGTATTCTCGTCTGGGCGTTGATTTTATGGGGTAATCCCCAAGCGGACACGGGCATCGACACAGTGAGCCCCGGCCGCTTCAAAGTCTCGACAGGTTTTGGGTCTGTCCTCGTAAACACTGCAGGTCCAACAACCATCTTTTGGGTCCAGGCAGCCACAAATCCCTTCCCGACGGATGATATTGAGTCGTCCATCTACCCGAACCAGCTTGTCTTTTTGCTTGCTGACGAAGGGATCACGAGGGCTGACCTCGACAGCGTGGTAGGCCTCCCGACAACATGCGCCACAACGCAGGCAATCCAAGGCTTCTGTATAGGATGCACAGGCGGCCCACTCTGGTTCGAGTCGACGCGCTGCGTGCCGGCGGCATCGAGAGACAGGACGGCCACGACCTCCAACGAAATGCCAAACACAAGAGCGGCAGGTGCGCCCCTCGGGTCCAGCATCGGCACTAAGCGGATTCAAACTCATCACGTTAGCCTATCCCGATGAGCATGAACCCTGCTGACAAGCACAACGAGAACTACGAACGTCCTGTGCTTTCCCGTTATTTGGACCCAGTTGAGGTCATTTGGTTGTCCACCGCTAAACGATTGGGCATCCATATTCGCCGCTCACCTCTGGTCTTTTCATCCACTGATGGAACTGGAAGACTGCAGCTCTCCACACGTGAACACCTCGATGCCGATGACTGTCTAGCCCAAATGCTTCTTCACGAGATTTGTCATTGGTGCACCAATGGTCTTGAGACCTTCGAACAGAGAGATTGGGGCTTTGACTTAGACGGGCCCACTGATCCCCGAGAACATGCCGCATTGAGGCTCCAGGCATGGTTAGGGGATCAGGTTGGACTGCGCCGCTTTTTCGGGCCCACGGGTATCTACCGGCAATATTACGACCGCATTCCTTCGGACCCAACCTTCGCCTTGGACACCAGTCCATGGGAATCCCATGTTTGCGAGCTGGCAAAGAAAGCCATCGATCACATCCAACAAAAACCTTGGCATCCACACGTGCTCGAGGCGATGCACGCCACTGTGCAGGTTCGTGATCTCGTCGACCCATTTTTGAACGACTACGCCTCGGTGTTCGATGACGACGCACTGCCATCCATCTGGGGCACGTAGCGGCATCGATATTTTCGTACTTGGCACACGACGAAATTGAAAGGCTGCGTTAACCGCGCTCAGATTTCTGGAGTTTCTTTATGCGAATAGCCGCCTTGTTCATCGTTCCGCTCGTGGCATGCAATGACCAAACAGACACCACCGTCTATCCTGCACCTCTTCTACGCGACCCCGGTGAGGACACTCAAGCCCTTGAAGACAACATTGCACTACAAGCCCTTGAAGACAACATTGAACTAAAGGCATGCGCGGCAGTCCATCTCGGCATCGAGAGCGACACTTCCATCGACGCTGAGACAGCCCTGACATTGAATCATCTGGACTGTATCGATGAAGGAATCTCAAGCCTCGACGGGATCCATCTTTTTGAGAACTTGAAGACCTTGAGTCTCTGGGAAAATGCGATCGACGATCTCGCCCCTCTCGAAGAGTTGACCCAACTGGTCTGGCTGGAGTTGGGCAACAATAAAATCCAGGACTTGAGCCCCATCGCCAACCTCACAGATTTAGAACGGTTGGGCCTCTCATCCAATCGGGTGTCGGACATAGAGGTTCTGAGCAATTTCTCAAAGATGAAGTGGCTCAACCTCGATGACAACACCATTGAAAACGTAGACGCCCTGGCTGATCTTCAAGAACTGACCTGGCTAACCATCGAGCACAACACCATCGACAACATGACGGTCATCGATGAAGTCGCCGCCAACGGTGCAGACGTTTACCATCAAAATCAGACGAGCAGCCCTTCGAGCACGATGGATGCAGGAATGAGCGGAACGCTCGACGTGAATGTGGTCACCCTCAGCCCACGCTTCGGAGATGAGGGTACCGTCGAATTCGACCTTCTGGTCGCCGACAAATTGTTTCCGGTGCACTCCGAATTCTCCGGAAAGATCGTGACCGAAAATGGGCAGTTATTTCTCTACCGCAATGCTCAGCGTATTGCTGTCGGTCATACAGACGGTTCTGTGGCCAGCCTGTGCGAGAACACCCACACCTGCCAAGTGACCATCGGTGTCAAAACCGCACCCGCCTCCGCATACGATGGGCTCGCCCCAGACCCTATCGTGACTTTGGCCCTCAGCGTCATGCCCATGCCCGGGGATGAGGACGAAACCTATGGTCAGTCGGACGAGACCTTGGTCGACTACGTATTGGCGAGCCCCAATCAATTTGACGCGGGAAGCTGCCTGTTCATGACGACCACCGGAGCGATGGAACTGCTCATGCATCAGCACACCGATTTGGATTCGGTGGAATACAATGGTGATACCGACCTATCCGAACGGTTTTTGATGACGGCCTACCAGGACGTCCCCAGTTCAACACTGCGGTATTGGCTGACGGACACGGTATACACCTACAACTATTTCGGCGGTTCGATGCTGAATCGCGACTACCCATTCACTGCCGGATACGTTCGTGAGACCCGCAATGGCCTGGTTCCCTGTGACTCCGATGATTCTGGGGCCTACTACAGCTGCTCCTACAACTGGTTTGACGAGCGGCCTAACGATTGGGAGTCCCTCATGGTCGACACCCCGCCCGTGGACCGAACCGTCGCTTTCGCTGACCCCGAAAGAAGTTCCTCGAGCCAATGGAATGTGGGGCTGATGGATGACGAGGACGTCGAGAAAATCAAATACATGCTTCGTACTCGTCGTGCACCCATTGTGGTCATCTACAACCACTACCTGTACTGGCATGCGGACCTTATTGTTGGCTATGACGACACGGTTTCGACCGACGGCTGTCCCATGGTGGAGTCCTCCATGGACTACTTCAATGATGAAGGTGCATCGGGATATACCCAGAGAATCGAGTCCCATATGGATGATATCGGCGACTGCACAAGCCAAGGTATCTTCTATGTCAGGGATTCCATTTACGAGGGCGGCTCAGATGAAGAAACCTATGAGTACAGCAGTGGATTCTCTGAAAAGTATTCAAAACGAATCATCGAGCGGACGTACAACTGGGTGAAATACCTCGGCAATCACGCCTACAGCATCCATCGCAAGTAAGCGTGAGCTACAGACTATATACAGACTTGGCACCTTGGTGGCCGCTGCTATGCGACCGGGAAAATTGGGCTCTACAAGCTCAATCAATTCTCTCGTTGATAGACCAAAGCTTAGAAAGAAAAGCTGAGACAATCCTGGAGTTGGGCGCTGGAGGAGGCCTATTAGCGAGCCATTTCGGTTCGGATCGCGAAGTGGTTTTGTCGGATATTTCTCCCGAGATGTTGGCCGTGAGCAGGGCGAACAACCCCGAAAGAAGGCACGTGATGGGCGACATGCGGAGCCTCCATCTTCAAGAGACCTTCGATGCGGTTCTCCTTCATGATGCTGTGATGTACATCACGTCACCCGAAGACCTCAACCGAGTGTTTGCCACTGCTGCTGCACACATCAAGCCAGGAGGCGTTCTTTTGGTGCTGCCGGATGTCGTCAAGGAGGACTTCGAGGAGATGACTGTCAGCGGCGGCACGATCGGACAACCGGGGGCTCAACTACTCGAATGGCACTGGGACCCCGACCCCTCTGATCACACCTTCCAGATCGACATGTCTCTATTATTGAAAGATGAACACGGGACGGTAAAGGCTGTACACGAGCACCACACGATGGCCTTATTCGATAGTCGAACCTATGTACTGGCCTTGCGACAAGCCGGGTTCAAAATGGTGGATGGGCTGATTTGGGACGAGCACCTGACGCCTGAAGTCTTCTGCGGCAAAAAGCACACCTAAACATTCGGTCTGGCAACGCAGCACGCGCCGTGCCACCGCTTTAATCCAAATACCCAAGATCCCGGATATCTCCTGTGCCTTGACCCGACGACTCCGGGTCTAAAGAAGGCACGAGATGTTTGTAGCTGGAGACCCGTGGTGTCTTTTCGGGGACCCAAGATTGACCGGGGAAGTCGTCCGCGACGGGAAGCCCCAAAATCGCCATCATCGTCGGCATGACATCCAACTGGGAGACAGCTCCTAAGTCCCGTGTGTCCAGGTCAGCCCCCGACAGGACCACCATTCCCGACTCATCATGTTCCCCCGCTTCGGACCGTCCCGGTTGGACCCAGTCACTCAAGGGACGGGAACCGACCCGATGGTCTGGCCATTCTTTTTCAGGCGGAACGTTCAATAAGCTCAACCTCCACCCCGACTGATTGGGGAATACTTCCACGTCATACAGAGGATCACCCTCGCCCACTCGTAATTGACTCAAAGTCTCTCGAAACAAGGCGTCATCAATCGGCACATCAGGGGTCACCACCAGATTGCGGCCCACACGAACAATATCCAGGTCGCCAATCGATATTTTCATCCATTCCTTTAGGGGTTCAGACTTGGGAAAAGCAGCGTGCTCACCCGCCTTCTCACCACTGTTTCGGAAACCATGCTCACTCAGCACCATAAAAGGTGTATCTGGCTGTAATTCGGCTCGTATCTCTCCAATGATTTGATCCGCAAAACGATACGCGCTCTCGACATATTGCCCTCCATCCCTCGACCAATGGGAACGAGACAGCGCCTCCGTCACATAAATCGTAAATGTGGCCACATCGGGTCGATATCGATGCAAGCTGGCAATGAAGACATCTCTATCCATCCGTGCGATCAGCCTTCGCACAAAGGCGTGTTTCTTCCTGTCTGGAAGGGGGGCGATGCCCTCCATCGCATAGAAGCGAATGCCTGCCCAGATGGTCGACCAGCGAAGCCCTTTGGGAATGCTCCTCATCACGAGAATGGGAGGGGGCGCACCCGCTTCTCGCCCTCTGATATGCGACTGTAGTTGTTGAATAGACAACAAATCTTCGGGATGGGTCTGATGTTCCGCCGCAAGCCAGGCGGGCACCACAAAGCCCGTCATATCTGCCGAGGGTAGAGGCCAGGTCACCAGCCACTTGTAGAGTCCTATGGACAGGCCCGAGTCTCTGGCAATATCCCAAAAACGTGCAGATCGAACCCGATCCGAACGACCGATAGGCCCTTGAATCCCATGAACTTGCGGCCTCCGGCCCGTCGCTATCGTCGTCCACAACACAGACGATAACAGCGGCTCAGTCGCCATCAGCGTCCCTCGAGCACCCTCTTTCGCCACCGCCTCCAGGTTCGGCAGGTCCACTTTGTCTGCGACTGTCCATGTGGCCCCATCCACTCCGACCAAAACCAATTTAGGCGCCAACGCATCGGTGATGGGCGGAATCAGAGCCATGCCAAATAGGCCCATAGAGCCCAAAGCCAACTGCCATATCGGAAATCTTTGAGGCAGATGCGGCCCCACCCACCACCCCAAAGGCAATAAAGGAACCAAGGTGAAAATGGCGTAGGTTGTCGGCTGATCCATAAACCATGGATTGACGGCCCATCGAAACACAGCGGCGATGAGACCACTCAAAAAACTGAAGACAATGGCCCCTCGAAGGCGCTGCTTCATGGTGTTGGTCCTCCCCTGATCCGTCCAAACCGGAACACCCGCGCCGAAAGGGTCACGTTTATTCTTGTCATCCAAGGGCCATATCGGTTTGGGAAAGTTTTCGCCGACAAAGGCAAACCGGAAAACGGTACACTCACCTTCAGGTGAACTTTCAAATCACAGCCTACAAGCTTCTCAATCGCAGGCTCTATTCGACCGTAAAGAATGCAAAAGCCGCCTTCTCAGCGATCATGAATCGCCAGCATCTTGCCAAATTGAGTGGTCATCACGGCGTCTGGACTTAAACAATAGGGCCAGAACGCGATGTAAGGGGTGAAGGTCCGCGCACGTTGCGCTATGTGAACTTGTGTTTTGGCCACGTGAGGTATGGATGCATTTGGCAATTAGAATAGTCATGATTGGACTGATTTCCTGGGGGCTTTCGATTCCGAACGCCTCGGCACAAACGGTCGTCGTCCCTCCTTTGGTGGCTCGGGGAGCTCCTGCACAAACCGCATCCAATATGACAGCACTGATCTCCTCTGAACTGGAGTTCATGGGCGAGTTTGAAAACGTGAACCCACTGGAGAAGCGGCCCAGCCAACTGGGGCCAAACTGCCTCAATTCGACACCGTGCTTAGCTGGAGTGGCCAAACTGGGCGGCTCCGGTGTGTTGCTTGCCGGGAAAGTCACCAAGTACGGAGAGGAATTCGAGGTCGCTCTGACCTACATGAAGAGCTACAAAATCGTCCGGACCGTGAAGCGTAGAATGTCGACAGATCCCATGTCTGTCGCCGATGAGTTGGCTTTCCTTGTTCGTCATGCCGTCACGGGCGTCGATCCTGCCGTAAAAGCTGCGGAAGACAAGGTCTCTGGCTTCGCTGGAGGCGGCGTGGCCCTCATGGACGAAGAAGAAGACGAGGACGATGATGACTTGCTTATGGCTGCTCCCGCCGTCGTCTACACACCGTCCTCCGATCCTCTCGGCGATCCAGGCGACGGGTTCGATGAGGACCCCAGAGAAGACGATGACAGGGCCGGTGGCGCCGCATACGGTGCGGCGGCCGTCGGGGCCACCGCCGGGGTAGCCGCCGGAGCAGCGGCGAGCGCAAGCAGTCGCGGTGCAGCGGCGGGCGCAAGTGCCCGCGGTGCTGCAGCAGCAGATGCGTTTGATCCAGATGCCATCAGTTTTGGTGGCTCTGCGGACGACATTTCCTTTGGCAGTGCAGCCAGTCTCATTGAGGTCGACGATCCACCCGAAGATCCGGTAGGCGGCGATGATGACTTCATCGATCTCGCACCCACCCCCGCCCCCGAAGTTCGGCGTCCCGCCCCAAGGGAACGGAAACCGCAACGACAGCGGCAACCCACACGACAACGGCAGAGCTCCAGTTCCGACGGTGGATTCGAAGTCGGCGCATCTCTTGGCTATGCCCGTTTCCAGTTCATGAATTTCCTGACATACGGTATTGAGGCCAGCTACGAAGTCACGCCGAATATCGCTGTCGTGGGCGGATTTGATGCTTACACAACCAAGCGTACCTTGCCTCCCGAAGAGGTTGAAGAAGGCCAACCGGCTTCCGCCTGGAATACCCTCCTGCCTCTGCATCTCGGAGCGGTCTATCGACCGACAGGGTCAACATTAGAGCCTCAGGAGTTCAGGCCCTATATTGGCGGTGGAATTCAACTCATTCCCGGGTACGTCAAGGAAGGTGGTGGCGTAGCCTTCGGCATGCGCGCCCTCGGAGGAGCCGACTACGCGCTCACTGACAACTTTGCGGTGCATCTGGCCATTGGAACCGGATTTTGGACCGGCGAGTATTGGTATCTTATCGATGATCTGAGGAATTTTGGCTTCATCTTCCAGACGAACATCGGCGCCGTGCTGGCATTCTGAGTCGTATCGTGCATCGAGGAATATCCGTTCTTAATCTTGCCCAAGCCGCCGTTTTTGGCATGGGATGGTATTGGCTCAGAGAGCGTTGGGGAGCAACGGCGGCCATTTGTTTGGCCTGTGGCGCATTGCAATTCATTGCAGCGGTTGGCTTGTTGTTCAAACGAGAGCGCATCAGCCGGTGGTGTTCAATCCTTACCCTCATCGGTGCAGCCGTCGTCATCGGACAGTACTACTCGGCGGCAGAGCACCTCATGGAAGCCTACGGGTCCGACGCAAAACGAATCGGAAACGGCAGCCGTCAGGACCTACTCCTCGCGATTCCTTGGGTGACCTTCTTTCCTCTCTGGCACGCGCTCCACGGCGGCATCAAAGCACTGGTAGGGCCACTGATTGCCCTGCTCATACCCTTGAGTTTTGGCATCGGATGGGATGGGCCTGTGGAGCGGTGGCCCGAACAGCCCGAACAAGAAGCGGCGGCTGAGGCCGCTTTTTTATTGTGGACAGGGCAAAGCGCTTCCCTTCCCAAGGGCAATGGTCCCGCTACGGTCTTGCTGACACCTTTTTCGAACGGTAAAGCGGGCCGCTCTGTCCGTGGAGATGGCGATTATTTCGATGCAGCGATCCTCGAAGCCATAAAAAACATCAAGCCGCCACGAACCAAAAACGATGCTTTGGTGCTCGACATTGCGCGCGTCAGCTACCCCAAAAATTCTCATGTTCCCTCGGGAGACGGTGGCGGGTTGGGTAAAAAGTCTGGCCGGTCTCCGGCTGTTTCTTGGCGCCCCGGACGCATGGGACACAAGCGTGTCGCTCCCAAGTGGAGCCTTCCCCGTCCAAAAATGAAAGGCAATTTGCCGACACTATTTGATTCGGTGATCAGTAGCGCTCAAGGAACCTTTAGTCTGACCGGTAGCTGGACATCACCGCCCCTGCTCACCGCAGAGACTGCGCTCTCCACAGCCCTCAACTCGGGTCGAATGCTCGCTCGCCACCAAAGAGAAGATGGCCGTTTTGCCTACACAGTGAGGGGCCCTTCGGGTCGAATCGACCGCAAAAACTACAACTTTCCGCGCCATGCAGGTACCACATGGTTCCTGGCAAGACTGGCCCAACGAACAGACGACGCCGAGATTTGGGCGGCCACACGCAAGGGTCTCGCCTATATGGCGGCCAACACCATCGAACTCGATGATGGTCGCTCTTACCTGGGAGATCCTCGACGCAGAGATGGAAAGGCGTGGGTTGGAACCACCTCCTTGGCGGTCCTTGCCGCGGTTGTCGCCGATCATGAGTTGGCCGTCCCCTGGGGTCATTTCATCGCCAGCAGTGTCGATACCGTTGGCCAGGTTCGAGGCGAAATGAAACGCTCCGATGGAGTTCATCGCGCTCAAAAAAAGAATCCGTACGGCCAAGGACAAACGGCACTCGCGATCGCCGCTCTCGTTCGAGCAGGACACGAGGAATTTCGCCCTGTATTGAATCGGCTATCCCACTATTTCGATGGTGATTATGCCCCGGGAGGTGCAGGTCGCCTATTCATTCTCGATGAACATTGGACCTGTCTGGCGTCCTTAGCGATCAAAGACGTTCTCAAAGAGGCCTATGGAAGCGAAGTCTGCCGGGCCTACCTCGAGAAAGAACGCTTCAAGACACCCGACGAAAGCAGCCGAGTCTGGCCGAATGCTGGCGCGGCCGGAGGATTGGCAGAAGCGGTCGTCGCCGGAGCCTATTTGTTCGATGACTACCGAGACGATGCCTTGGCCTATGGTCAGTGGTTTTTACAGAATGCCTATCAGCCTGAGGACGCACCATTCCTCGCCAACCCGCAAGCCCTGATCGGAGGGTTTCGAGACAACCCCTACAAGCTGGATGTCCGCATGGATGCGGTTCAGCATATTGGTTCAGCCCTGCTGGGAGTGGAGGCCCTCCTCTCTGATATCCAGCCAGGTAGTCTTCCCTGATCCTCTTTAATCGATCACCACAGCTCAAATTCCTGCTATTCTGAAGCCAGCCCGTATTGGAGGTAGGTCATGCGCACATATGCAATTCTCGCTCTTACACTATTTGGCTGCACCCAAAGTGCAGAATACGCTCCGGAGGCTGAGGCCCCGGTAAACAATGAGAGCGAGTCCAGTGCGTCTCTGGAAGACGAAACCGCTAGCTTCGAGCAGTTGAACATCGTCCAAGGCATGTTCGAAATCGACTTCGTGCCCGATGAACTCACATTAGGCCTCGACGAAAACGACGAGGACTTTGATCTCTACCATGCCGTTCACACCGTGGAACTCACCAACAGCTGGGCCATCATGAAAACGGAGGTCACCCATGAAATGTGGGAATCCCTCATGACCTACAGCACCCGCGAGAAGAATGATGAAGCTTGTGATGATTGCCCCGCACGAAATGTGTCGTGGCACGAAGCACAAGCTTATGCCAACGCCGTTTCGAAAGCTGCAGGCTTGGAAGAGTGCTTCACCTGTGATGGCGATGGCCCTGAAGTGCGGTGCGAAGTGGCGATGGATCCCTATGAATGCAATGGCTTCCGCTTACCTACGGAAGCGGAGTGGGAGTACGCCGCACGCGGGGGCGAAGACTACACCTACCCGGGCTCAAACGATATCGATGACATCGCATTTTGGGTAGAGAACTCGAATGACCTGCCCTACCCCGTCATGTCCAAAGCCCCGAACGGCTACGGTCTATACGATATGGGTGGAAACATTCGCGAGCGGGTCTATGACGCATTCCAGCCGTACACCGCCGAAGACAAGGTTAACCCCGTCGCTTTGCCCGACTTCGCCACCGGTGAGACCGAGATCTACGCAGAACGAGGAGGCTCCTTCGCCTGCCGTCGTCCAGAAATCCGATGGAATCGACGAAACTTCGTTTGGGACTATACGCGAGACATCCATACGGGTTTCCGACTCGCCCGAATTCTCGACTAAAGGCCAAGCACAGCGGCTCTTTCTCGGGTCTCCTGATGCATCGCCTCGGTGGTTTCATACCAGTTGATGCCACCGCAGGTCGCACAAACACCTTCGAATTTACCCTCAAGATGGTCGATTCGCATGCGGGTGGCCTGTGCACCGTTCCAGAGTGTCTTGAAGCTCTTTTCGCGCAGCGAGCCGAGGGTCAACTCCCCACGTAAATCGGCACAGCACATCATCAATGCCCCGTCGTGACGTATGACCGGCGTGAGCCACAGTCCTGGGCAAGCCGATCGATTTCCTGTGTGTCCATCGTCTTCTTGCCAAGGCCGTTCCATCCATACATCCACATGGACCCCACCGTGAACTCCGGCCTGGATGTGAAACCGCTTCATGGTGGCCTCATATAGACGATCCGCTGCCGCCTGACCTTCGCATCCTCCGCCCACGCTCAAGCGTTTAAACATCACCTCGTCATGCCACGTGCCGCCTCCTTGGCAACCCAGCAGATCAGACCAATACCTCAAAAAGTCGCCGGCCTCGTGAGCATTGCCGTCCTGAACCACAAATTGGACCTGGATATTCAATGCGGTGCCCAGCACTTTTCGACGTCTAATCAAATATCGAATGTTCGATCGGACCCGCTCGAGCGCATCGACCCCTTTCACCGTCTTGTAGACCTCAGGGCTATGGGCATCGATGGTGAACACAATCAGAAGAGGTACACCGGGAGACACGGCATCCAGCAATGCGTCCATTCGCTTGGGTGGAAGCTTGATCGCATTCGTATCTACTCTCAGATAATTGACGTTTTCTCCCAACCTTTCACCGGCCAAGCGCAACATTCGCGGCAGATCAGGGTGAAGACTTGGATCCCCTAGCCACTGAAAAATGATGTGATCAAAATGGGCATCATCACGGACTAAACCATCGATGATTTGCTCATAGAGGTCCATATCCATGATGCCTTTAGGAACCGCATGAATCTGCTCCCAACCTTCATGGTGAGGCGCACACATGGAACACCTGAGGTTGCAGATGTCCGTTGGTTCAATTTGAAGTACTCCCAGATCTTTGGACTGCATCTGATATACATAGGCTCCAAGCATCAAAGACGCCAAGTAGGAATCTTCACGATACATTGTTTGGGAACTGATAATGGAGCGCCCATGATCGCCAGAGCTGCACTATCCATCGTTCTTGTGAGCGGCTGCTCGAATAGCTGTCAACTGATGTGCAGCACCATGGCCGACGTCGCAAAAGAAAAATGCGACATCCGCGTCTCGGAAAGTCAGATCACAAGCTGCGTATCAGCCTTTGAAGATACGAGTGATACCCAAGAGGACGCATGCGAAACCTACGCTAACGTCGAGAATGAGAAAGGTTGGACCTGTGAAATTCTCGAAGGCTATTTCGACTAAAAAGTCGTATCGAAGTTCGAAAATTTCCAGCTTTGGATTGACCGCATTCATGGGTCAACTTTATGCTGAAACCGACTGAGGTGAATTTTAGTTGACCCCCCAAGAGCCCATCTCTTTTGGACGCTACTTTCTGATCGACAAAATCGCTGTCGGTGGGATGGCAGAGGTATTCAAGGCTAAATCCTTTTCACACGGCGGTTTCGAAAAGCTGCTGGTGATCAAACGGATCCTTCAACATCTCTCGGACAACGAGGAATTCGTCGAGATGTTCATCGACGAAGCCAAAATATCCGTAGAGCTACAGCACCCCAACATCGTCCAAATCTATGATTTTGGTCGAATCGCTGAGAACTACTTCATCGCGATGGAGTGCGTCGAAGGAAAAGACGTCAAAGGGATTCTACGAAAGCTCGCCGAACGTCGAAAAATGCTGCCTCTCGAGTATGCAGTCTACATTGCACACGAAATGTGCAAAGGCTTGGACTACGCTCACAAACGTACAGACATGCAAGGCACACCCCTTGGAATCGTGCATCGCGATGTATCCCCTTCCAATATTCTCGTGTCCTACTCGGGTGAGGTAAAAGTAGCTGACTTTGGCATCGCCAAAGCACAGATCAGTGCCTACAACACCAAAGGGGGCGTACTGAAGGGCAAATTCGAGTACATGAGCCCCGAACAAGCGCGAGGCGAAGACCTCAACCATCAGGCCGACCTATTCGCGACAGGAATCATCTTGCACGAGATGCTCACCGGCCGGAGACTCTTCAAAAGTGAATCCGACATCCGTACTCTTGAGCGCATCAAAGCCGTCGATGTCGCGCCACCCAGCCAACTCAACCCCGGGATTCCCAAACGACTTGACGATATCGTCATGAAAGCGCTCACATCCGACCTTACTGAACGTTTTCAGGATGCTCGAGAACTGCAAACCGCTCTTCTTGAGTTTATGTACCCAGCCACTCCAGACTTGACGCGAGAAAACCTGGGCCATTTTTTGACCGAGCTATTCTCCGCAGAAATTCGCGGCGAACGGGAGCGCCTGGAAGTCGGAACCAAAGCGGCGGCCAACCTTCATGAGCACGCACCCGAAATTGATCTGGAACTGGAATGGGAAGAATCACCGGGATCCGGTCAAACCATTCATGTGCAGCATAGTCGAGGCTCCATTTGGGCCGTCGTGCTGTCCCTGATTATTCTTCTCGGCCTCATCGTGATGGTAGGCATTCAACAGCAAGGCAAGGTCGTCGAGCGAGTGGTGGAAGTTCCGGCCCCCGTCACCGCATCATTACACCTGAAAATTTCACCGGCCGTGGACTCAACAGTCACGATCGATGGAAAAGTGATCGGTGCTGGATCCGATGTGATCCATGCGGACCTCACCCCAGACAAACCGTTCAATCTTCGGGTGACCGCACCTGGATATTTAGCTTACACCGAACGCTATACGGTCAACGCCGGGGAGCGCTTGCGCCTGCCCATACGCCTGACTCCCATCCCCAAGGCCACTCCAAAAATAGAACCTGAAACCAAGACACCCACATCCACACCGGACAAGACACCCAGTCCTACAAAGTTGCCAGATACCGCAGCACCAGGGATGCTCAATGTGAACGTCAGGGGGGGCTGGGCCGAAGTCTATGTCGACGGAAAGCCCGTCGACACCACACCCTTATACCAACACCCACTCCCGGCTGGACGGCACACCGTCGAAATCGTGAACGGATCGACGGGTGAGCGAAAAACCCGCGTGGTGACCATCATTCCCAAAGAAACCACTCGGGTCACCTTCTAAAACGTACAGTCGCGGTACCGGTTCCTGTAGACACGGGGTCGGAATCCGCAGATCCTGGCCCCGATTGAAGCAAGAGCACAGTGGTGGTTGCCCCCGCTACCACGACCCCAGCTCCAACCCAAAAATACCAAGGCAGCGGTTCTCGATCAGTCTTTTTGGCCGCAGGTGGTACGGGTTGTGCCGTACCCTGCACCACAGGCGCTCCCGGTACATGGCTGCGATGGGTCTCCAATAGAATCCTTGCGAGGGTACCGTTTGTACCCAAATCCAATCCTAAGCCGTCCTGAGAAACAGAGGTCGGATTCAAGCTGCCATCCGCAGCCTGTAAGTTAGTCAACTGTGGCACCAATCCCACCAGTCCAGCCCAGGCATCACCGTCGGAGCTGCGACGCAGCACCGACGAAAAATTACCCGTTCGGGACTCATAGAGTTGCAGGCCCACTTCATCGGCGCCGGTCTCACCCGCTATCAGCACAAAACCGTCGGTGAGACGATCACCCAGCTGGCTATATATGGCCCGAATCTGCCGTTCTCGACCCTGTTCTGAGTCAGCCGGGGGCCCCACATAAAAATGTCTGATATCGGGCGCAACGGTGGCTTGTTCTCGGGGGCGTACCTGAATGATCGAATGACTCCGAGTCCCATTGGGTGAACTGACGAGCACATGGTGCTCGCCGGGAACGATGTTCTCCACCAATTGCTTACCCGACCCTTGCAAGCGGCCATCGATATGGATCGTCGCATCGCCGGGTATTCCCTCGAACATCACGGACCCGGATGGGACAGCCAACACCTGTGTGCGCACATCTGCGAACAACTGAATCACTTTAGGTGGATGGTTTACCGTGTCGAGAACGCGGTTCGGATCCATACGAACGACTCGTTTAAATGCATGTGCCGCCGCCGATGAGTCGCCCATGGCGAGCGCAATATTTCCCTGCACCAAAAGAGCGTCAATCAGTCCCCGATTGTCCATAGAGACGCCCAAACTCGACTCGAAGGAGACGATCGCCTCGGCCACACGATCTCGAGCGGACTCTAAATCTGCATGTTCAAAAAGCACCCGACCTTCCGATAAAAGGTTCATTCCACGAACTTGAAGCGCTTGGCTGATCAGGCGTGGACCGATACCGCGAAGTCTCTGCTTGGCCTGATCAGGCCCGACATACTTAAAGCCATCAATATTCGAAAGTTCTCTTTTAAATACACCTTTAGACTTTCCTGATGAGTCATCATCCTCGATGTGAGCGCCGACTACCACCAACTCAGGCTGAGCCCAAGACAGACTAGCTCCACCCATTATCGCCAAAAATAGCATCAAGATTCTGAGGCCCATCAACCGCTCCAAAGAGGGGAACGATATCACTCAATCAGGTGTTGTCGCTTCAGAAGGCTTGAAACCTGAGTGCGATCTGGGTGACAATAGGCTTAGGTCGCGCAGGCCGAAGGGGGTTGGGCATGCGCTTTGATGCAGAACAAGAACAGAAAGTAGGTCGAGCGATTCGGATGGCCGAAATGTGCACACGTGATGTACTTTTCGGGCTGGAGTCCGCCGAAGAGATCCTTCGTGCACGCCCAAAACGGGAAGAGCGCACACGGGCCGGCGCGGTGGACAGACTCGAACAGGCTGTGCTGGCAGTCAGAAACCGAGCCAAACAGACTGATGATCCAGAATTGCTGGCCATCGCACAAAAAGCGAATCGTCATTGGGATGAAGCCGAAACGCTCCGGTGGCAACTGGCCATGTCAGCGATGCGCATCGCTCGGGGCGAGGCCCGGAAATTGGCCTGCTCTCTCATGGCAGAAGAAGACTTAGTCCAAGAGGGATACATCGGTCTTCTTCGGGCTGCTCGACGATTCGATCCGGACCGTGGCATTCGGTTTACCACCTACGCACGATGGTGGGTCCGGGCTCAGATGACGCGCGCCCTGGAAACAGCAGGACGGATGGTTCGCCTGCCCGGTGGGGCTGTCGAGCAACTCCGGAATTTACAGCGGGCGATGGAGAGGCTCGATCAAGCGGGCATCGAATACAGCTTGGAAGATGTGGCCGCAGAAATCGGGATCGACAAACAACGCGCGGACCTGCTCCTGTCTCATCGCGGCATCGTCTCCATTGATCAACCCGACGACGACGGGCTCAAAGTCGGCGATCGCCTTCCCACCGAAGGAGAGCGTTCCAACCCACACCTCAATGCCAGTTTGCTCGAAGAATTGACTCACATGGAATCCGCTATGAACCGAGTGCTGGATGACCGTGAACGGTACATACTCTGTGAACACTTCGGTTTACGCGGTCGAAACCCAAGAACAATGGCAGACATCGGAAAAACGATGGGCCTGAGCCGAGAACGCGTTCGTCAGATCGAAAGCGCCGCACTGCGTCGACTTCGAAACAACATCAGTACCCAGTAAATCTGGTGTATTCGCTTTAGTACTGAGCCCGAAGGGTCACGGACTCGATGGTGGCGTGGTCTCCTGCGGGCGCGATCTTCGCCAATTCTGCCGAGCCCGGAGAAATGGCCACCACGACTAATCCCAGGTCCGGCACCATCGAACCCGGATTGACCACGACTTCCTCTCCGTTTGGTAAGCCCAGAATGGCACGGGGTGGAGAAGCGTTCGGAATCGTGGTCACCAACCGTACCGGCCAAGCCTTACCGACCGCTTGAGACCATGTGCTTGGCGTTGCTATTGGCGGTGGAGCAGCCGCTTGCGGTGGAGGAGGCGGTGGAGGAGCGACTTCTTCAGCGAGTGGTGGCTCTATATCAGACGCAGCACCGTCGTCTTCAACAGCCGGCACATTGTCTGCGATCGCGGCGAGTTCTTCACTCGAAATGGAGAATGTCTCCTCGTCTTCGAGTTCGATACCGACCACCGGCTCCGCGTCATTATCCACAGATACCGGTACGTCGACAGTCACCGGCTTGAGCGGATCGCCTGTGGGTTCGATCTGCTCGCAGCCAAACAGCATGCATAGAAATAGCGGGCGAATCATGATGGCTCCCGAGTTCAAAGCCAAGCATAACAACCCACACGCCATCGAGGGGTTTGCATTAAGCTGAACCTCGTGACCCTATGCCCTGTACAATCCATTTGCGGAGGATGTCCGCAACTGAGCGATTCTCTGGATGCTCAACGAGAGCGCCACATCTCTCGTGTGGAAAAACAACTGGGCATCCCGGTATCTGAATACATTCCATCGCCCCGTTCTCTGGCCTACAGGGCGCGAATCGAGCTGACTCGTGGTCGCGATGGGGCCCTCGGGTTTCGCAGCCCAAAAACTCATGACAATGTATCCATACGCCACTGCCCTGTGGCCCGCGAAGAAATCAACGCCATCCTTGAACGGCTCCCGACCGCACCACGGGCCATTGAGCGTGTGGCGCTTCGCAGCAATGGAAACCAAGTTGTGATGCACGCATCATGCAAAGACAAGGCTCGCCACAGCGCACGCACATGGCTTGAAGATCTCGCTGATCTCGGAATCCCTCTGGCCCTGAATGGTCGGGGTGTGGTGGGCGACCCAACCACACCCCTCACTGTGGCAGGAATAGAACATCGCCTGAGTCCCGCTACCTTTTACCAAGTGAACCTCGAGATCAACGATACACTGGTCCAGGATGTACTCAAAAGCGTCATAGGCTCCGACCCAACAGCTGTTTTGGACCTGTTTTCAGGTGCAGGCAACCTCTCCCTACCCCTGGCGGCCAAGGGCATACAATGCACCCTGATCGAATCTCACCCCACCGCCACAAAAGACGCTCGGCGGACAGCAGCCCACCACAACCTCACCGTCGATGTCCGAACAGCGAAGGCCGAGTCCTTTCAAGCGGGCGACGTATTCTTTGATGTGGCGATCCTGGATCCACCCAGAAAAGGCGTCGGTAAAGCGCTGGAGCAAGTGTTATTGACGCGACCTAAAGCCATCATCATGGTGTCGTGCAACACACGGACGCTAGCGGATGATCTCAAGCGAGCCGCCACTCTTGGTTATGCGATGAAATCCGTACGGCTATACGAAATGTTCCCTCACACAAACCATGTGGAAGCGATGGGCATTCTCAGTTCCAGGTGACGTTAGACTTGAGCAGTTGGCTCAGCATTTCAACGTCCCGCACCATCTCATCTTCTGGGCCCTCGACCAAGTCCGATAAGACCATCGTGAGTTCACGTTGCCTCTGGCACAAAACCACAGACATGGCCCAGAGGAGTTTTATGGCGGGCATCGAACGATCCCGAAGTAACTGTAAGAAAACATCTCGAGAGAGGCGTGCGAGGTGACTCTCCTCAAGCGCATACAAAGACGCCATTCGAGGGGAACCGTCCAATAGCGCCATTTCCCCAAAAGTATCGCCCGGATACAAGTGTGAAAGCACATGAGGCGGACCACTCGGCATCTCTTTGGTCACACTGACTTCGCCCGCCAAAATTATCCACCAACCGTCTCCCGTCGAACCTTCTCGAAAAATCGTGTGGTTGGTGTCGACAGAAATGAATTCAAAGTGAGGTGTAAAGGCCTCGATTTCTTCAGTTTCAAACTGTGAGAAGACTTCTGTCTTACCCAAAAAATGAACCAACATGTCGGAAGTGATTTCCATAACGAGCCTCGCTGAGACTCAAGAATACCATTCATCCGTTACCGAGATGAAAAGTCACGCCCCTTCACCGTTTTACGCCCATCCGCGCGCGCTCTATCGATCGCATCGTTTGCCTGAATACGCACCATGTCTGACAAGGCCTCCAATACATCGGCTGAACAACTCATTCCCGACTTCTCGCGAATGTACTTCTTCAACTTGCTGGCCACTATCAGAACGTCTTTTTCTTCAGGGGCTTTCCGATCGGCCGCCATCTGACGCATAAGGCGGGCACGCAACTCGTCAGAGTCTCCCCCTCCTGAGGGCATCCGACTGCTGATTGGGGCCTCTTTGGGCGCAAATGCTTCTTCCGCCCACGCACTACGGTGATTCATCACGGGCACATGCGCATCCCAGCAGTTGACCGTACAAAAAACCGGGAAAAACCGTGGTGTCTGACACGTGGACACACTGCAAATATAGTGCTTCTGTCCGTAATAGATTGGCTTCTTACAACTGGCGCAATTTTTCCAGGTCTCGGCCATCATCGCTCCATCGTTGTGGCATGACCGTATCATGCGCTCACCGATTAATAAACGGGTGAACTAAGCGGGCCGATACAGTTCAAAGGCACGGGCTTGCCGAATCAGTAAATCCTCTACCGTATGCTCGAGTGTCTCCAACGGATCCCGCGGCACAAACCCAAGCTCCAAACCAGCTTTTTCAGCAGATGCGTACCAATAGTGACTGGACAATTCGAGATCTTCCCTCGAGATGACCGGACCGACTCCTGCACTCACACCGCGCTGGCGACCCCACTTTGGAAACCAAGAAAGTGCACGTCTCGTAATGGCAGGCATCGCCGCAATCGGGGCATCTCTACCAGTGATTCGGGCCAATCGGGCATAAAAGTCCAAAAAGGTCATGTTTCCACTGGCCAACAAATATCGCTCGCCTGGTCGCCCTTGCGTACACGCCGCATCCACCGCCGTGGCCACATCTCGGACATCCACAAAAGACAGCCCACCGGGAGGGGCCACGGGAACACCCTCGTTCAAAAATACGGAGACCGCTTGAGTAGAGGTGCCCCCCACGTCATCTCCCGGTCCGAGCAGTAGACTGGGATTCAAACAGATCACATCCAACCCATCCACAGCGAGCGCGGCCTGCTCTCCGTAAAGCTTCGAACGATAATAAGGCCAGTTCGAAATCAAGGATTCAGGCGTCGGGCCTGCTTCGGTCGCCATGGCCTTCGGATCGGTCGAGACCGCGATAGTTCCCGACGTGGAGACGTAAACCAGTCGTTTTACCTTGGCTGATTTTGCCGCCGCCAAGACATTATTCGTTCCGGTCACATGGACATCCCATGTGTCTTTGGCTCGCTCAATCGAATGGGACACCATACCGGCCGCGTGAATGACAATGTCGGCTTTTGCGAACGCTGTTTTCAGCCCACGCCCGTTGACCACATCGATTTTTTTACCCGTACACCCCTCCGGAGCCCGGCCCGACCGAGAAATGCACACCAGGTCATGCCGCGCAGACAATTGGTCCACAATATGGCGGCCTAGAAAACCCGTCGATCCCGTCAATACAATGCGCATCAGCCTTGATAGTCCGTCAGCCCAAAGACCCGTGAGAATTCAATCAACAGAGGAATATCGTTGGTTTTTATCGCTCCCGATACAAACTCAGCCGGAGTGGGAATGTACGAGTCGCAGATCAAACGACGAATCATTTCAGGTTCCGCTTTCACTACGCAATCGGCACTGCCACCTTCCGGGCGTCCCGGACTCACCGCACAACCGGACTCCGTCACAGCAACCGAATATTTCACATCTCCCAGCGAAAAATACCAGGACACTGGGCGTTCTATTCGGTCCGCGTCAAAGCGGGCATTGAGGGATTCCAGCGCTTGAGTCACCTCTTCTACAGGAGACAATTCCGGCTGCTCCAACATTCGATCGGCATCTCCGGTCGCCAGTTGCTTCAGATCGAGGACTTCTCCACGACTCAAATGCTCCACAGCCGAATGCGCCAATTTGGCCACCTTCCGCGCAGCTTCCGCCGGTTTGAGATCGGTGGTCAACTCTCGCAAGTCCGCCATCTCCAACGGGGGCCCAATTCGGACATGGATGTCTCGAGCTTTGGGAAGCGCACTGCCCTTCGGCAACGCCTGGTATGCACCCTGAATATGAAGCGGAAGAATGTCTACACCCGCATCCATGGCGATCTTTCCGATGAGGGGTTTAAATTCTGCAAGCGAACCGGACCGCTGCCGTGTGCCCTCCGGGAAAATCAATACGATTTTGCCTTGATTGACCACATCCACTGCCTGGCGCAGGCTTGTTCTGAAGCCGGCCTTTCGGTCTAAAGGTGTCACGTTCGTGAGGTGCTCAAAGTAGGCCACCTTCCAACGATTACCTTCAAAGAAGTAGTCTTTGGCGGCGAGTGCCGTCATGTTCTGCCCGTACGTTCCGAGAGCATATTTGACGAGTCCCATGTCCAAATGGCTGGTGTGATTCGACACCACAATGGTGCTCCGATTGCTCGGAATATTGGATCGTCCGGTGACACGCGTATTGAGTATGGCGCCGTTTAAGGCCCGTTGAAGGGCTCCCATGCCGCGCTTCAACGCGTCCGCGACGGGACCCGGAACTTGGACCGGTGCATCCGCATCGTCCTGAGCATCCAAAAGAACCGGCGGCGCTCCAACCAACCGAACTACATCCGCTACGGTTTGACAATGGCTGAGCAATTCTGGATCGACCGACGTGGGACCCACACCCTCGAGTGCACTCGCGAGTTCCACCCACATCAGTGAATCAAAGCCAAACTCCTCGGCGAGGTTGACCCCGGACTGAACGTCCGACTCACCCACGCCAGCGACAGCGGCAATGGCTCGGGCAACCGGTTCCGCCACACCTTCGCCTCGGCGCACTCTCGGCGTGGCCGCCACGATCTTTTCCAGTGTCTGGCGAGCCGCCTTGCGTTGGACCTTTCGAGTCGCGGTGCGAGGAAGAGGCGCCTCTACCAAATGGATCACCGAGGGTCTCTGCGTCGCCGCTAGACGAGCCACAGCTGTCTGAATGGAGTCTCGAACATCGGAGGCGACCTTACCGTCCTCAGCCCGCGCCAACATGCCCAGTCGCTCTCCACCTTTGGGATCATCCAAGCCAACCAAGGTGTACTCTTCCACGCCTGTGATGGCGCCCAAGATGTTCTCGACATCATCGAGGTAAACGTTTTCGCCACTGGCGGTGACCACCACTTCTTTGGCGCGGCCCACCAGAAACAATCGACCCTTGTGATCCAGCCGACCCATGTCTCCGGTGTGAAGCCATCCGTCTTCATCGACAGTCGCCTGGGTCGCTTCGTCATTGCCGAAATAGCCTTGCATGACATTAGCGCCCCGGGCCCAAACCTCACCGACACCTTTGTCATCGGCGCCCTCAATGCGAATCTCCACACCCGGCAAGGCCTTGCCCACATGACCTGCCTTAGCGCCCGGCCCGGCCTGGCTGACTGTCAATACAGGGCTGGCTTCCGTGAGTCCATACCCCTCGGACAAATGTAGGCCGAGTCCCCCGAAAAGCTTTTGAGTGTCCGGAGGCAGCGCGGCACCTCCGCTGATCAAGAGTCGGATATTGCCACCCAACTTGGAATGGACCGACCCGAACATCATTTTTCCGAGATCCAGACCGGTCGTTTGCCCGATCTTCCGATTCAAATCCAAGCCCTGATCAAAGGCGAGGCTGAACAGCTTGCCTCGGCTCGACACCTGACTGCGAATCCGTCTATCGAGCAACTGCCAAAGTGCTGGAACACCCACCATGCAAGTGACTCGGCCCGCTTCCAATCCATATGCCAGACGCTCACCATCGATGGCATCCAAATAGATGATGCGCGCACCCCGTGACAGGGGCAGGAGCAATCCACACGCAAACTCAAAGGCATGATGAAGCGGCAGAACACTCAACAACCGGTCGTCTTCGTTGAGCGAAAACACACCCGATATGGATGCGATCAACGCACAGAAATTACCGTGGCTTAGCATCACTCCTTTGGGTACTCCCGTCGTACCGGAGGTATAGAGAATGCTCGCTAGCGAATCTCCGTTGATGTCGGGGGCCGCCAAGCTGGCGCTGGCATCCGGGGCGGTGACTGCCGCCAAATCCGCCACCGGCAAATCCAGCCCAAAGGCTTCGGCCGTGGCTTCATCGAGCACAGCGACTTCGGCACCCGAGGAGGCAATGATGGTTTGCACCGCTGCGGTTCCCAGGCCGGGGTCCAAGGGGACAGCCACAGCGCCGGCCCGAAGGATTCCAAAATAGGCCACCGCCCAGTCGGGATGGTTGGCTCCGCTCAGCAATACCCGAGCCCCCGCTTTTAGGCCCATCGATTGAAGGCGGGCCGCAGTCGCGATCGAGCGCAGTTTCAGGGCTCGGTAGGTCACAGATGTAAACCCATCTTCATGAGTCCGCTGCAAGGCGGGTGCTAAGTCGTGATGCTCAGCAGCGTGGTCCAACATCGCGATGAGGTCATCATGGGCCCGCAGCGCCTTGCGCTCCTTTCGGATCTTCTCGTCGATGAGCGGGCTGACATTCTTCTGAATGCCTGGACCATGGACTTCTAACAAATAATGACGCCAATCGATCCGCTCTGGACTCCAGTCCAAGAGGCGCTGGTCGTCGGCCACCAACCGAGAATAGGCCCTGCGGACATTCCCACAAGAAAACCGATAGTTGTGGGTGGCCATAAACGGAACAAACTGATCGGTGATCTTGGCTTGTATTTCCAGTCCCTTGGACAAGCCCTTCAAGGTCTGAGCCGCCGGACCCACCAAGCTCTCCAGCGGGCCTTCCGAAAACCGTTCGACCCATCCAGCGAGTTGACCGACCTTCTTTGACCGATAACTGGGGCCCCATTTTTCGTAGTTCTCGGCGCTGGCGCTCTCCGGCTCCAAACGCGACTGAATCCAGTTCACGACGGGATTCCCTCCCGCATCGCGCACATAGTGCCGTCGTTTGAAGAGACCGACCAGTTCGATGAGCCGGTTGATATTCAGAGCATTCGTATCGGAAGTGCCGTAGTGGTAAACCGGCTGACTCGTGCCTTCGATCAACTCGGACAAGGCTAAAATCATGCCTGCAGCCACTTGATCGACGGGGATGATGTCCAGACAGGTTTCATCCTCTCGAGGGAACACGATGGGGCCCTTGACGGCCAGATAAACAAGAGGAGCAGAGGTATTGATCCCCTCGTTCCACCCTGTTCGAGGAAACTGGAGAGAAGACTCGATGACGGCGGGTCGAGCGATGGCAAACGGGACACCCGACCGGGCCAAAATCTGCTCACCGATGGACTTGGTGTAGGTATAAATGTTGTGCCAACCCCAGTACTGCGCCCGCTCTGTCCCCCACTTGACCAACTGAGCCTCTTCGAATCGCCGCTTGGTTTTCGCCAGTTCATCTTCCAACGCAGCACCCCGGCTGGGCTCTCCTTTTCGCTCTAAGTTCTGCTTTGCTTCTGCGAGAAAGTGGGATTGCCTGAACGCATCGCTGGAACGATGCCGGACGTTCTCAACCAAATCGACACATTCTGCAATTTCGCGTTCCGGATCCCAGTGCGAGCGTTCCAACTCATTGGCCCGAGGGAAGGGATGCGCCCGCGGATCGACTTCGTCCACTTCTCCGGTCCGTCCGCCTGCCACGTAGGCTGTCGACGTATGGAGGAAGGGCACGCCCAAGGCGTCTTCTCCTCCAAGATCACGCGCCATATCGACCAAGTTCTGCATACCGAAGGCATTGACATTGAGGGCATAGTCGAGAGGCGGATTGAAATCCACAACACCAGAAGCGTTGACAATGGCCGTCAGTGTGCCTCGAATCTCATCCCGGACGGCTTTGGGTATGCCTCCGAATGGTTCGGTCACATCACCCGGAATGACGGTGATTTTGTCCTTGAGCATGGCCTCGTAGGCGCCCCCCGGGTACCGCTCGCGGATGGGCTCGAACACTTCGGAGGGGGCGATTTCCGCCCAGAACCGGCTGACAGAATCTTGGGTGATGACACCCTTTCGTTTGCGAGGTCGGACGACCAGGAAGATGTGGCCCACTTCTGGAAAGTGGTGAAGCAGCATCGACAACCAGACTTTTCCCAAAAAGCCCGTTCCACCCATCACCAAAAGACGAGCACCATGGAGCTGGGCGCGCACGTCGAGCTTATCGCGGAGCGGATCCACGATAGGCCCCTGCTCGCCTCCCATGGTCATTCAGTTGCCCCTTGGATCTGTGCGGGGGCCGGGTCTGGGGTGACTTCCGCCATCATGATGGGGGCAATCCGAAAGCAGGTGATACTTGGATCGGCCGGTGCACTTTCGCGGGCCATCCGCAACGCTTCGCTCATGGTGCGCGCGGTTTCGTAGCCCAAGATTCCGGGCACGTATTCATTGTCTGCGCCCACCACAATCACGCGTCCACGATGTTGTCGACCATTCTCGCCCCAGTACCACATGTAGAAGGGATGGGCGGGGTGATAGGCAGCCCCTGTCCTGTACATCTGAATGTAGGCAGGGTTGCTAGCGAGGGTTTTCTCAAATCTCTTGTGCAGCTCCATGGCATCCCGGGTCTGGGGAAGCAGCTTATGGAAGAACTCGACGTAGGCGGGGTGCTGTTCTTGGTCGAACTTGTCGGAGCACGGGTGAAGGATGATCATCGTGCCGCCCTTCTTGAGCAGCGGCGCCCCCTTGTGGAGATTGTGGAGGTACCCTTCCGCCATGACGCTCACGAGAAGCGGGTTGAGGTAGGACCCCACGTTGTAGGGGCTGATGTACGGAATGGGAAAAACCACAATGTCCGACTGCCCTTGAACAGGAACGCAGTGTTGCTTGTAGACCAAATCGAGGATGGCATCGTGGACCGCCTCACACTCACCCGCGAATACGCCGGTCATGTCGTATGGGGCGGGCACCCGTTCGAAAATGGCTTGTCGCGCGGGCTGAGGCAGAATCTTCAGCGTTTGGACGAGCGCTTTCATGGCCCGCTCTTCCGTTCGCGTGAGTTCATCTTCGTTCTTGGTGAGGAACTCCAAGGGCTTATCGAACATCCGGTTGTTCACCGTCGTCTCGATATGGAACACCTGAAGCTTCTCCTCGATCAGCTTGCCCACACTGACCATTTTTTGAGCCAGGTGGGAACGAGTGGGCTCCATGTAGCATTCAGTCTTGCGAATGGTGCTGGGGTTGTGGTGGCCCTTGAGGGTCTTGTAGCCCACCAAGCCGGTGCCCAGAGACTTGTACCCTCCGTTCATGGAGACGAAGGTCAGATTGACGTAGATGATCAGGTCCGAACTGGCCGCTCGCGCGTTGAGTTCGACCTCTATACCGTCCTCGGTGGTGCCCAAATGGGTCAGTCCGCCGGGGCGCTCGGCATCGTGGTTGTACAAGCGATCGGGCCAAAACCGGTTGAAGATCTTTCGGCCCACGATGTGCTGAATCTCTTTGGCCTTCATCGGTCGATGAAAGGCGGTGGCAATGATCAACTCCACATCTTCCACACCCGCCTCGTCCAACATTTTGACGACGGGCTCAATCACCCGTTGGCGATTATCGGGCCCTTTCATCATGGGCAGGGGCATGCTCAGATCATCGATAGCGATCGTCACCCGCATGCCGGGCCGGAGCTTGGCGTAGAGGGGCTCGTCACCCAGGGGGTGATTGAGCGCATAGCGAACGGCCGCGTCGGGATCAGGCAGACCTTCCATGGGTGGTTTGGCATACACCACACGCGAGCCCGCCGGCAGATCCACCTCGACTAACTGATCTCCCGAAAACAAAACGCGGGGCTTTGACCGGTGATTCAGGGTGACAACGCAGGGGTGATCAACGCTCATTGAGTCTTCTCCATGGTGCCTCGAGGTGGCGATTCTATATCGAGAATGGGCCAATCGTAGGCGCGGGCGAGACGGGCAAGGCGGCCATCGGGATTGATGCAGGCGGGATGACCCACGACAGAGAGCATGGGAACGTCCGAATAGGAATCCGAATACGCCGAGCATTGGGCCAGATCGTGACCCATATCCCGAGCATCATTGACCATCAGCCCGGCCTTCTCCGGTCCCGCAACCACCGGTCTCAACAGCTTACCTGTGGCGATCCCTCCCTTCATTTCGAGCCGATTCGCGATGAAATGGTCCGCGCCGAGATGCTCGGACAAATAGCGGATGGTCCAATCCAGAGAGCCGGTGATGAGGACGACGCGCTTTCCGGAGGATTTGCATCGATCGATGAGATCTTGAGCCCCTTTGAAAATCCGGGGTTTGACGATCACATCGAACACTTCTTCGCTCAGGACTGCGATGCGATCTTCGCTCATCCCTTTGTAGTGGCTGAACAAGAGTTCGTTGAACAGACGGCGGTCTCGGGTCTCTGCCCAAGCCATCGCAGGGGCTTGCAGCAAGGCACCCCCGATGCGCATAGCGGATTTCAGCGGACTGGATTGATTGGCGAAATACATCACCGTCGGATGGAGCAAATTCGTGCCCACCAACGTTCCGTCCACGTCAAAATATGCGGTTGATTCGCCCAATTTGGCTACCCCATCCAGCTGATCAAAATTCCCCAAAGGTTCCCAGTGACTGGGTAACGGCTTGGGCTGCCCTACACACGCGCGAGGGCAGGTTCATCGATCGATCTTCACCTGGCCTTCACGGACTTCCAGTATGATCTGATCATCGTCATCACTGACAGCAACGAACTCAAAACACCCTTTCAATGTATCGCCATCAACACTGGCGATTACAAATGTGCCGCTACCGCCGTCTAAATTCGATCGGTATCCGGTCAGACCATTCCGTTTATCAAAGACCGCGCCATACCCAGTGCTACCACTCAAATCCACTTCGATGGGAAAACTCTCTTCGGCAATCAAATCGAGCACGCGGTCTCCATTCGTATCTTTCGCGATCCCATTCAAATCGACATTTCGAAATTCATTTTCGAGGCTGATACTGAAATTCTCGCTTGTTTCCAACCACTTTCCTCCGTCGGTCGCCATCCAAGCCGATCCATCGAGCGTGGCCTCAGCCGTTCCATCAATGTCTCCGACCTCACATTCGAGGTCTTCTTTCGATGAACACCCCAATACGGCAATACAAATCCAACTGCTGACACGGCCCATAGCGCCTCCCGTGCAGCAAGCTATCCGGCCGACCGCTTAGGCGGGAGTCTTGACCAACTGATCCATCGGTAAAAGCAGACCATGCACGTCGGCATCGGTTTGAAACAAGCCGGTATGAACCAGAATACCGATGATGAAGCTGACGACCGATGCGGCGCGCATCTTGTCGCCGTTGGTGAGCTGATCGGCAATGGCATCCTGGTAGACCGTGAGGACTTCTCGCACCAATGGCTCACCGGCTTCGCCCATCGCACGGCGATAATCGATGGCCACGAGCAACACTTGGCGGATCCGATCGAGTTGGCTGGCGATGAAACTCCGAACCAATGCCAACCGCCGATCGGGGTCTTCGATGGCACCCACAACAGAAATGGCCATCGCCACGTCATCGGTGGCAAAGTGTCTCAACATCCCTTCAAACAAAGCGATCTTGTTTGGGAAATAGTGGTACAGCGTCCCGGTCGACACATCCAAAGATGTGGCCAACTGACGCATCCCCAAGCCGGCAAAGCCGTGCTGAGAAAAGAGCTCAATACTGCCTTCGAAAATCTGAAGGCGTCGAGCATCATGGTCGATGATTCGAGGCATAGTCTTCAGCAGGCGATTCGCTGAGTCTCCTGTTCCACCGCTTTATCCATGACCCGGAAGTAAAGCGGAGGAACCAAAGCCAACAGCACCATGC